>Ga0114940_10000276_pt1 | contig 27957 bp, 31 predicted proteins | sample ColdCreekSource_FD_87195 | JGI IMG/M metagenome (GOLD analysis project Ga0114940, IMG submission 87195) | Groundwater microbial communities from Cold Creek, Nevada to study Microbial Dark Matter (Phase II) - Cold Creek Source | ecosystem: Environmental > Aquatic > Deep subsurface > Groundwater ... | reverse complement strand
CCCCAGCGCTTGATTTCAGCATTCAAAAGTTCGCCCAACACTTCAGGGCTGCTAGCGCCAGCTTCTACGCCCAAATCGGCCAAACGTTTCTTTACATCGGGCGAGGCTAGGGCTTTCTCTGCGGCATTATGCAGCTTGGCGACGATATCTTTGGGGGTTTTGGCTGCCACGGCCAAAGCATTCCAAGAGGCTGCATTCATGTTGGCTACGCCAGATTCTTTCGCAGTGGGTATATTGGGCAAGCTGGGGGAGCGTTTCAAGCCCATCACGGCCAAGGCGTTGATGGCTTTGGCGTCGATTTGGGTTTTTACGGGGCCCAAAATCTCTACCGCCGCATCGATTTGACCGCCACGCAGGGCTGTCACCACGGCGGGTGTACCGTTGAAGGGGACGATTTGGACGTTGATGGCAGCGGTAGATTTGAATAACTCAGCGGCCAAGTTTTGCGTGCTGCCAATGTTGATTGTGCCGACGTTTAGCTTGCCAGGGTTAGCTTTGGCAAAAGCCAGCAGCTCGGCAAGTGTTTTGTAGGGGGAATCGGCTTTTGTCACCAATGCAATATCGAAAAAACCTAGGGTCGTGACTGGGGCAAAGTCTTTTGATGTGTCAAAAGGCATGGTCTTAAACAGGTTTTCAGATACGGCGGTTGCATTTGACATCAACAACATGGTGGTTCCATCGGGCTCAGACTTGGCGACGATATCCCCTGCAGCAATGCCCCCGGCGCCAGGTTTGTTTTCAATGACGACGGGTTGCCCCAAAATTTCCGCCATTTTGGTGCCCACGGTGCGTGCCGTCAGGTCTGCAATGCCGCCTGCGCCGAAGGGGACGACGATTTTCAGCGGTTTGCTGGGGAAGTTGGCTGTTGTTTGAGCATTTGCTGCAGGATTGAACGATAAAGCAGCTAAAGATAGCAGTGCGCTGAGGATAGGTTTTAGGTGTGTTTTCATGTTAAAAATTCTAGTTGGCAGTTAGTTGTCACGTCAACAGGGTTAACTTGGTTGGAATAACCCGTATTCGACTAGCTGTTATGCAAACACTGGTAATATTCTTTCATGAGTACAAAGCATATAGATAAGAAAACTGAAATTATGGCCCTAGACACCACCCAAATAACTGATGAGGGACGCCCAATGTCCGTCGTCATCCGCGAGCGCGTGGCGGCTGCCAAAAAGCGCTATTACGCCAATGACAATATCAGTGACTTTATTCAGCCAGGCGAGATGGACAAGCTGCTGGACGAAGTTGAAAGCAAAATGAAGGGTGTATTGGACAGCATGGTGATTGACACCGAGCATGACCACAACACCAACAACACAGCCCGCCGTGTCGCCAAAATGTATTTGAACGAAGTGTTCAAAGGCCGCTACCAGCCTGTGCCGCCGATTACCGAGTTCCCCAACGTTGGTCACTTGAATGAGTTGATGATTGTGGGCCCGATTGTGGTGCGAAGTGCGTGCTCACATCACTTTTGCCCGGTGATGGGCAAGGTGTGGATTGGTGTATTGCCTAACGAGCATACCAATGTGATTGGCTTATCCAAATACGCGCGTTTGGCAGAGTGGGTGATGGGCAGACCGCAAATCCAAGAAGAAGCAGTGGTACAACTGGCCGACTTGATTCAACAAAAAACCCAACCCGATGGTTTGGCGATTGTGATGGAAGCGACCCACTTTTGTATGAGCTGGCGCGGCGTGAAAGATATGGACAGCAAGATGATTAACTCGGTCATGCGCGGTGTGTTTTTGAAAGACATGAACTTGCGCCGCGAGTTTTTGGCTTTGATACCAAAGTAAATTTACCAAAATAAATATCCCTAAATCAACAATAAAAGGACAGAAATATGTTGGTTCGCCTACTTTACGCCAGCCGTGCGGTTGATACAAAACCCGAATCCATAGAAACCATTTTGGCGCAATCGCGTCAATTTAACCCTGCCAGCGGCATCACAGGCATTCTTTGCTACGGCGGCGGCATCTTTTTGCAAGCCATTGAAGGCGGTCGCAATGCAGTTAGCGATTTGTATGGCCATATTCAAAAAGACGTACGCCACAAGGATGTTGTGTTGCTGCATTACGAAGAAATTACAGAGCGTCGTTTCGGTGGCTGGACCATGGGTCAGGTCAATATGGAGAAAATCAACTCCTCCATTTTGCTGAAATACGCTGAAAAGCCAGAGCTTGACCCCTACTCAACCTCTGGCGCTGTGTCCATGGCGCTATTAGAAGAGCTGATGGCGACCGCTTGCATCATTGGGCGCGCTTGATTGCCAAAGTCTGAAGCCATTCATGTGACGCAGGTTGTTGGCTGCGACTTCTCTAGCAGCCCAAGCAAGAAAAAACCCATCGTTTTTGCCATTGGGTCGGTGCAAAACGGACGCGTTTCACTCTCGAAACTAGAGCAAATTCAAACCCTTGAAGGCTTTAGTGCTTGGCTCAAGCAGCCTGCTCAATGGGTGGGTGCGTTCGATTTGCCGTTTGGCTTGCCGCGTGAATTGGTTGAAACATTGGGTTGGCCAACCGAATGGAAAGCTTGCATAGAACAATACGCCAGCCTGTCGCGGGAAAATATCCGTACGACCTTCAAAGCTTTTTGTGATGCAAGGCCAGCGGGCGGCAAATTTGCCCACCGTGCTACCGATGTGCCTGCCGGTTCAAGCCCGTCCATGAAATGGGTGAATCCGCCTGTGGCGTACATGCTGCATGCGGGGGTGCCGCGCTTGCTGGAAGCGGGCGTTTATTTACCTGCGCTGCGTGACGGTGACAATAGTCGTGTCGCTTTGGAAGGCTATCCCGGTCTGCTAGCCAGAGAAATTCTAAAAAACCGCAGCTACAAATCAGACGACAAAGCCAAACAAACGCCTGAGCGGCTGATTGCCCGCAAAGACTTGGTGACGCATCTAGAGTTGGGGCAAACACGGCTGAATTTGCGCCTAAAGCTGACACATGCACAGCGTGACGCTTTGATTGACGACGCCAGTGGCGACAGTTTGGATGCCGTGCTGTGCATGCTGCAAGCAGCTTGGGCGTCGCAACAGCATGAAAAGGGTGTTAAAAACTATGGTTTACCGGCTAAGACGGACCCGTTGGAGGGGTGGATTTTAACGTCTTAGTGGCTACATAAAATATGGCTGTAGCCGGCGTATTTGCTGCCTGAGCAGCTATTAATTTTATAGCTTTTCAGGCGGGTAAATTAAGCTTGCTGCAGCATGTTGATCAAGCCACCGGCGCTGTCCAGCGCCATCAAATCATCACAACCGCCCACATGCGTGTTGCCAATGAAAATTTGCGGCACAGTGCGTCTCCCCGTGATTTCCATCATGTGTTTCATGGCTTCGGGGTCTTGATCGATACGAATTTCTTCGATAGCTTCAACGCCTTTGGCTTTCAGAACGCTTTTCGCCCGAATGCAGTAGGGACAAACGGCGGTGGTGTACATTTTTACAGCTTGCATAGTGTCGCTTAGATTGTCGTTTAGAGGTTTTAGGCTTTTTCGAGGGGTAAATTGGCTTCGCGCCAAGCTTTAAGCCCGCCGGCCAAGGCTTGCACATTGGCGAAACCCAGCTTTTTAGCCGTAGCTACGGCACGGTTTGAGCGAATGCCTGATGTGCAAACCAAAATCAAAGGCAATTCTTTGTTTTTTACCAGTCCAGCTAATTTTTCGTCCAATTGGTTCAATGGCACGTTTTTAGAGTTTGTGACATGGCCCGCGGCAAATTCTTCTGCATCGCTCACGTCGATAACCACGGCTTTTTCGCGGTTCATGAGTTGCACTGCTCCTGCCGAAGTGAGCGTGCCACCCGTTGCACCTTTGATTTGTGGCCAAAAAAGCATGGCGGCTGAACCGATAGCGACTGCAAAAAGTTGCCAATTATCAATAATAAATTTCACGTTGAGCTTTCTATAAAGATATAGATTTTAGAATACAGCCTGCGCCCTTTTCTATTTAATGGCTAATTTCAGCCAAAAAGGTCAAAGAAAGTATTGATATGTATAAATTAGTCCTGATTCGCCACGGTGAATCAACTTGGAACCTAGAAAACCGCTTCACAGGCTGGACAGACGTCGATTTGACCCCTTTGGGTATTGAACAAGCACAAAAAGCAGGGCAAATGCTCAAAGCGGCTGGTTTTGAGTTTGATGTGGCTTACACCAGCGTTTTGAAGCGTGCGACGCACACTTTGTGGCATTGTTTGGACGCGATGGATCGCACTTGGCTGCCCGTCGTCCACAGCTGGCGCTTGAACGAGCGCCATTACGGTGCTTTACAAGGCTTAAACAAGGCAGATACAGCCAAAAAATATGGCGATGACCAAGTGCTGCTATGGCGCCGCAGCTACGATGTACCGCCTCCAACGCTTGAGGCGACTGATCCGCGCAGCGAACGCGCCGACATTCGCTATGCCAAGCTCAAACCCGAGCAAATCCCGCTGACCGAGTGCTTGAAAGACACTGTCGCACGGATGATGCCGTTTTGGGACGAATCCTTAGCTCCCGCCATTCGTGCGGGTAAACGCACGGTGATTGCTGCACATGGCAACTCGATTCGCGCCTTGGTCAAGCATTTGGACGGTATTTCTGATGCGGATATTGTGGGCTTGAATATTCCGAATGGCGTGCCACTTGTGTATGAGCTGGACGATAACTTGAAGCCGATTCGTCACTATTATTTAGGTGAGTGAGTTAATACGGTTAATTGCTGAACTTAGTGCTCATAAAAAGCTCTTAGGTGTATATTGGCTTCTATGAATGAGATTAAGTTAACAAATGGGTCAAACGATAAGGCAAATAATGGGCAATAAATTAAAAATTGCAGGTTGGATTTCAGTTGGCGCACTGACTGGTGCGCTCACAACCGTATCGCTACAAACCGTAGCGCGCGGTGCCTTGTCGCCCATGCCGTTGGAAGAGCTGCAACAGCTGGCCAATGTGTTCGGTTTGATCAAAAGCGATTATGTTGAGCCTGTAGACGAGAAAAAGCTAATATCAAGCGCTATATCTGGCATGGTTTCTAGCCTTGACCCACATTCTCAGTATTTTGATAAAAAAGGCTGGAAAGAATTTAATGAAAGTGTGTCTGGGAAATTTGTTGGCGTTGGACTCGAAGTTGGTTTTGAAGAAGGCTTGGTTAAAGTTATTTCCCCAATAGAGGGGTCTCCAGCTTTTCGAGCTGGAATTAAAACAAATGATTTGGTCACCAAAATTGATGCAACCGCTGTGCGTGGTTTAACTTTGAATGAAGCAGTCAAACGGATGCGTGGCGAGCCCAACACCAAAGTGATTTTGACGGTCTTCCGCAAAGAAGAAAATCGCACTTTTCCTGTAACCATTATTCGTGAAGAAATAAAACAGCAATCAGTCAAAGGCAAGATCATCGAACCTGGCTATGCATGGGTTCGTTTAATTCAGTTCCAAACCCCCACGGTTGAGGATTTTGTCAAAAAAATTGAGGAAATTTATAAACAAGACCCAAATCTTAAGGGGTTGGTGCTTGATATGAGAAATGATCCCGGTGGATCACTCGATGCAGCAATCGCCATATCGGCAGCCTTTTTACCAGACAAAGTTGAAGTTGTTTCTACCAATGGGCAGTTAGCAGATAGCAAATTTAGTTACAAAGCTTCCCCAGAGTTCTATTTGCGTCGCGGTGGGGCTGATCCTTTGAAACGCTTGCCAGCAGCGCTTAAAAAAGTGCCTTTGGTGGTGCTCGTCAATGAAGGTTCAGCATCAGCAAGCGAAATCGTTGCAGGCGCTTTACAAGACCACAAGCGCGGCAAAATTCTTGGCAGTCAAACTTTCGGCAAAGGCTCGGTTCAAACAGCTAGGCAATTAGGAGATGGTTCGACAGGTGTTAAGTTCACAACTGCGCGATATTACACGCCAAGTGGAAAATCTATCCAAGCCAAGGGGATTGTTCCAGACGTCATGATTGACGAAACGGCTGAAGGCAGCCCATTTGCAGCTCTGAAACCACGCGAAGCAGATTTGGAAAAGCATCTTGAGAGCGGACAAGGTAATGCTGTAGAAGACCCAGCGAAAAAAGAAGCGCGTGAAAAAGAGCGTGAAATTGCCTTGAAGCGCTTAGAAGAAGAAGCCAAAAAACCAGTCGCGGAACGAAAATCGCCAGAGTTTGGCTCGGACAAAGACTTCCAACTCGCCCAAGCGATTAACCAGCTCAAAGGCCGACCTGTCATGGTTAGCAAAACTTTGGTTGAGCGTAAAGAAGAGAAAAAAGATAATTAACTCACTCGTGAAGTTATCTGTTTTTTTAATTGGCTTGAATTGAACCGTTTTGACTGACGATCAACTCCTTCGTTACTCTAGACACCTGCTTCTTAATGAAGTAAGTGTTGAAGGGCAAGAGAAAATATTGCAATCACACGTGTTGGTTATCGGTGCTGGCGGCTTGGGTTCACCAGTTGTTTTATATTTGGCGACGGCAGGCGTGGGGCGAATCACCTTGGTGGATGACGATGTCGTTGATGTCACCAATTTGCAGCGCCAAATAGCACACAATATGGCTGATGTCGGTGAATTTAAAGCCAAATCAGCTATGAATAAAGTAGCAAATATCAATGCAGATGTTGATGTCACACCCGTCTTGCACCGCGCTGATGCTGCAATGCTAGATACTTTGGTTGCGCAAGCAGATGTGGTGGTTGATTGCTGCGACAACTTTGCGACCCGCCACAACATCAACGCTGCCTGTGTGAAACATCGCAAGCCTTTGGTGTCTGGAGCGGCGATACGGTTTGATGGGCAGATCACGGTCTTTGACAGCCGCTCAGAATCATCGCCGTGCTATGCCTGCATTTTCCCACCTGATGCTAGTTTAGAAGAAACGCGTTGTGCAACGATGGGTGTGTTTGCACCTTTGGTTGGCATCATTGGCTCGATGCAAGCGGCTGAAACGCTCAAGTTGATCAGTGGCGCTGGCACATCGCTGGCGGGGCGTTTGCAAATGCTAGATGGGCGCGATATGTCTTGGAACGAGGTGCGCTTCAAGCGCGATGCTACTTGTAGTGTTTGCGGTCATTCTTAGTTGGCAAAAAGCACGAGCCATGCTCGCGCCTAAAATCTTTTGGGTTAACTGCTGAAGCGTCGGCGAACAAACCAAGCCTCTCACGTTCTGCGGCTTTTTCCTCTGCTCCGTATGGACCTTTGTTGAATCTGTAGTGATAAGACCATGCGTGTCCGTTTTGTACCATCCAGCCACCAACATCTACGTTATCAATCGTGACTTTAGCAACATCACGACCGTAATCATCAAACCGTTTGCTGGTTACGGTAACTTGCTTTGAAATAAGTAGTTTCTTCAAAGTGGCAGTCGATTTCACCCCGTATAGCTGGCAACTTTCAGGTGCATCTATGCCGTCAATTCTGATTCTTACCGTATCAGGCTTGCTATTTGAACCAAGCGCAAAACCTATGGGACGAACCCGTAGCGTGTCTCCATCTGTGATGTGAGTGACGACACCTTGCCATGTATTTGATGGTTTATTTTTAATAAAATTTATGGCTGTAGCCGGCGTAATTATTGACTGAATAGCTATAAAAATAATAGCAGTAAACCTAATTATTTTAGATGAATGAAGCATCAATAACGTTTTCCAAATAACCATAGTCCTGTTCGCATGATCGCAAATGCAATCATCTCGTTGAATCGTTGTGTCCAGGGTCGATTTGCCATTTGGGTGGCGTCAACCCGCTTGCCCTCATTCTCCATGGCTACTAAGAGGCGCTGGCGCAGGCTTTGAGCAAAGTCAGTGTCTTGCATCACGATATTGGCTTCACGGGCCAAGAGTAAGCTCAGCGGGTCGAGATTTGAAGAGCCAACGGTCGCCCACACGCCGTCAATAACCGCTACCTTGGCATGCAAGTAGCTTTTGTCATACTCATAAATCTCTGCGCCGGCTGCTAACAAAGCGCCGTAAATTGGTCTAGCAGCGTGGTATTGCATAAAGTATTCGTATTTACCTTGCAAAAGTAATTGCACCTTGACGCCACGTTTTGCCGCCAGTCTCAAAGCACGTCTTAACTTTGAACCAGGGACAAAATAAGCATTTGCAATGATGATTTCAGTGCGTGCATCACCAATAGCCTTTAGATATGCGCGTTCAATACGACCACGATGGGTGATGTTGTCACGTAAAACCAATGCGCTGAGTCCTGGCTTTGAATGCGAATTAACTTGCCAATGGTGTTTTTTTAAAACTCGGGGCAGTGTACCGATAGCATGTTTCACACGCGTCACATTCAAAGACTTGTCTATGGTTAGACGTTCCCACAACGCATCCATAGCGTTTTGGATATCTTTTGCTAACTCGCCTCTAACTCGGACACAAAAATCAAAACGTGGTGCATTCAATGCACCATAGTTTGGGTCATGCCAGTCATCAAGTATGTTGATGCCACCGCAATATGCGATGCAGCCATCAACGACGCATAATTTGCGATGTAGTCGACGCCATTGGCTGGGAATTAAAAAACCAAGCGTGACGACAGGTTGAAAAATTAAAAATTGAACCCCTGCAGCTTTAAATCTATCGTGCCATTCAAGGGGTAAATTTGAAGTGCCATATCCGTCGACAATAAGTTTGACTGGGACACCACGTTTAGCTGCTTTCTCAATAGCCAATGCCACATGCGTACCACTTGCCGTTAAATCAAAAATATATGTTTCCATTTGAACACTGACCTGCGCGTTGTCAATGGCATGGATGACGGAAGGAAAAAAAGCAACACTACCTTCAAGTAATTGCAATTCGCTTGAGTTCTCACAGTTTTGCTCAGCGAGTTTCATAGATGCAGCATCAATCACTAATCTCAAAGTCAGCAATCAAAGGTAAATGGTCTGACATACGAGCCCAGTGTACGCCGCTGGGGACTATAGAATTCACAGCATTTAGATACCTAGCAAATACGTAGTCAAATTGAATCAAAGGCAATCGTGAAGGGTAAGTGCGCAGTCGTTTCGAGGTGAGTGGATTTGTTTTGAACGTCCTTAGCTGCTCGGATTTCAGGATCGTTTCGCAACTAGAGCCCCAATCATTGAAATCACCTGCTACCAGTAACGGCGTATTTTTAGGAATCTCGCGCTGAAGATAAGTGCATAACTGCATCACTTGTCGGCGTCTACTGGATTTGATAAGACCTAAGTGAACGACAACAACGTGAACTGGTCGATGGTGAATTAAAAGCTCAACATGTAGCAGTCCGCGTTGCTCAAATCTATGGTCCGACATGTCTTCATGCTGATGCTTGATAACTGGCCAGCGAGTGAGCAGGGCATTGCCGTGTTCGCCATGCTTCGTAATGGCATTTGTTTGATAAACAGGGGTATAACCAAGTGGCGCTAAAAAATCAGCTTGCTCAAGCGCCGGCCAGTGTGCAAATCTTTGCGCTTCACCGCGATGATGCTTTCGTACTTCTTGTAAGCAAACAATATCTGCATCAAATTGGTCAATAGCTAAGCCAATGTTATGGATTTCTAACCGACGTCTAGGCCCTAGTCCATTAACACCTTTGTGTATATTCCACGTCGCAACGCGAATGGTTTCCACAGTGGCTTATGAATGTGTGAAGTTAGCTTTGCGTTTGTTCACAAATGCATCCATACCTTCTTTTTGATCATTTGTGGCGAAAAGAGCATGGAACATACGGCGCTCAAACATGATGCCATCTGCCAAGCCACCTTCAAAGGCGCGATTGACAGATTCTTTGGCTGCCATCAATGCCATTTGAGAAAACTCGCAAATCATCAGTGCCGCACCCAAGGCTTCATCCATTAATTTCTCTAAGGGCACGACCCGGCTGACTAAGCCTGCACGTTCAGCCTCAACCGCATCCATCATGCGGCCTGTCAGCGCCATGTCCATGGCTTTTGCTTTACCAATAGCGCGCGGCAATCGTTGCGTACCGCCAGCACCTGGAATCACGCCAAGTTTGATTTCTGGTTGTCCAAACTTGGCATTATCTGCCGCGATGATAAAGTCACACATCATGGCTAGTTCACAACCACCGCCCAAGGCAAAGCCACTGACTGCAGCAATAACTGGTTTACGAATGTTGCGAATATGTTCCCAGTTGCGAGTGATGTAATCACCTTTGTAAACATCAGAAAATGTATAGGTAGCCATGGCGCCAATATCCGCGCCAGCAGCAAAGGCTTTTTCACTACCGGTAATGATCATGCAACCAATAGCGTCATCGGCATCGAATGCTTTTAGCGCAGCGCCTAGCTCGTCCATCAATTCGCCATTCAGTGCGTTGAGCTGCTTAGGACGATTGAGCGTGATGATGCCAACACGGGCTTGGGTGCTGACGATGATGTGTTGTTGTGACATAAAAAGTGAATAGGTAAATGGGAATTAAATATTAGGGTAAATATTAAGGAAAAAGGCTTACGAAATTATTTCACCAATTGATTCAACTGGATGATTGGCAGCAGTACCGCTAGCACAATCAACATCACAACCAATCCCATGGTCACAATCAGCATAGGTTCTAGCAAAGTTGCTAAATGCATGGCTCTGCGTTGCACTTCTGTGCTTAGCTGTTTGGCAGCGCGAGACAGCATCAAAGGTAATTGTCCAGTTTGTTCACCTAAGCGTGCAAACATGCTGACAATACCTGGAAAGCGCTTCTTTTGGGCAATGGCTGATGCCAAGGGCGCGCCTTCACGTACCATGACCAAAGCGTCTAAAGCATCAGTTCGCATGGCGCGGTTATTTAAGGTCATAGCAGCAGCTTGCAAACTTTTTAAGATGGGTACACCCGCTGTGGCAAGCATCGCTAAAGTGCTGGCAAAACGCGCTGCATTGTAGCCACGCGCTAATTTGCCGATCAAAGGAATGTTGAGCCACGCAGCGTCAAATTTTTCACGTACATTGTCGTTGCGCAGCGCTAACCTCGAACCTATAGTTGCAACAATAATTGCTATTAAAACAAGCCAGCCGTAGCTTCTAACAAAATCACTGATGGCAAGCATGGCGACTGTCAAAAAAGGTAATGCACGTTTGGTGCCAGCAAATACGTTGGCTACTTGCGGTACAACATAGCCAACAAGAAAAAGAACTATAACAATGGCAACCAAAGTGACAATAGCAGGATACAAAGCCGCACCTATTAATTTTGACTTGAGTGCTTGCTGTTCTTCTAAGTCATCTGCCAACCGCTCTAGGACTTGTCCCAAGCTACCACTTTGCTCACCCGCGCCAATCACAGCGGTATAGATGCTGGAGAATTCACGGGGATGTTGTGCCAAAGCCTTCGCAAACGTGCTGCCAGCGTTGACCTCAGCACGTAGGCTTGCCAATAAATTGCGCTGACGTTCATCTTCAGCTTCATCGGTTAGCGCCGTAAGTGCTCTTTCTAATGGTAAGCCTGAAGTTACCAAGCCTGCAATTTGACGCGTCCAAATACTTAGCCCCGTTGCGTTGAATATACGGCTTGTAAAAAGAGTTTTGTTTAATCCACCAGATGTTGAACCGTTTGACGCTTCCCCAACCACAGGTTCTACATTCAATGGAACCAGTGACTGGGCACGCAAAAGACTGCGCACGACTCGTGCTGATTCGCCTTCAATAACACCTTTGCGGGTGTTGCCTTGATCGTCTAACGCTTCAAAAGTAAAAGCCGGCATAAAATATTTCGATGTTCAATACATTAGTCACGTCATTAATCTCGAGTAACTCGGACTAATTCTTCGCGGGTCGTGATTTTGCTTTGAACCAAACGTTCGCCATCTTCGCGCATCAAGCGCATGCCTGAGCTTAAAGCAGCAGCTCGAATATCTGCTTCACTCGTGTGGTTATGGATTTGTGCGCGAATGGCATCGTTTGTGACCAGTAATTCGTAAATGCCTGTTCGCCCTTGGTAGCCAGTTTTGGCGCAGTGCTTACAACCTTCACCTGCGCAGTGCGTACAGATTTTGCGAACTAAACGTTGAGCCAACACGCCTAATAAACTAGAACTTAACAAAAACGGTTCGACGCCCATGTCTGTCAAGCGCGTTACAGCGCTGGCTGAATCGTTAGTGTGCAATGTTGCAAGCACCAAATGACCAGTTAACGATGCTTGAATCGCAATTTGAGCCGTCTCAAAATCGCGAATCTCTCCAATCATGATGACATCTGGGTCTTGACGCAAAATTGCACGAAGTGCCTTGGCAAAAGTTAAATCAATTTTGGCATTAACCTGTGTTTGCCCAACACCAGTCAGCTCATATTCAATGGGGTCTTCCACCGTCATGATATTTTGACTATTTGCATCTAGCTGATTCAGTGCCGCATACAGCGTTGTGGTTTTCCCTGAGCCAGTTGGGCCCGTCACTAAAATAATACCGTGTGGTTGAGCTAGTAGACTTGTGAAGCGATTTAAAGTATCGCCCTCCATGCCTACAGCAGAAAGACTTAACTTGCCTTCTGATTTATCGAGTAAACGTAGCACAGCACGTTCACCGTGTGCACTTGGCAGCGTGCTCACACGAACGTCAACAGATCGAGTACCAATGCGCAAACTAATACGCCCATCTTGCGGTAGACGTTTCTCGGAAATATCCAAATCCGCCATGATTTTTAGGCGAGAGATTAAAGCTGCATGTAAGGCACGGTTTGGCTGTACAACCTCACGCAGAGTACCGTCAACTCTAAAACGAACGCTGGAATGTCGTTCGTAGGGCTCAATATGAATATCACTAGCACCATCGCGAGCGGCTTGAGTGAGCAAGGCATTCAACATGCGAATAATGGGGGCATCGTCGGCGGCCTCTAACAAGTCTTCTACCGCGGGTAGATCTTGCATCATGCGACTTAAATCAGCATCAGACTCCACTTCGCTGACAATGGACGCAGCATTGGATTCCCCCTGCGCGTAAACTTCACTGATACGTTGTATCAAGACATCTTGTTGTAGCTTTTGTACTGATCCAGTCTTGTATTTTCGCAATACTTCAGACATTGCATCGCGCGAAGTGGCATCATGCAAATACAAAACAGTAGCTTCGTCATCAACAGCTAATAAAAGCTGGTTTTGTCTGGCGAAAGCGTAGGGCAAAGGATATTTCATTCTGCTGGAACAACTTTCAATTGCTTGGACGAACGCAATACTGGTGTTGGCAATACGGCAGAATCGTTGATGGGCAAGATGATGTTGAATGGTGGTTGCGCAGCAGTTTGACTTGCCCGCATCATGTCGTAGCGATCAAGCGATAGTTGCTCTGTTGCTGCTGCATCGCGCACAACAACAGGTCGTAAAAAAACCATCAAATTAGTTTTTTTACGACCACGCGATTCTGTTTTGAAAAGATTTCCAAACAGCGGAATATCGCCTAATAACGGTACTTTTTCTTGATTGTTTGAATACTCATCTTGAAGCAAGCCACCCAACACAACAATCCCACCGTCTTCAACCAATACATTGGTTTGGATAGACCGTTTGTTGGTGATAAGGCCAGTCGTAGAATTAATAGAAGACGCTTGAACACTGCTAACTTCTTGGAAAATTTCTAATTTAACCGTACCGTTTTCACTGATCTGCGGCTTTACTTTTAAAGTTAGTCCTACATCTTTTCGTTCGACAGTTTGGAACGGGTTGACAGTACCACCGCTGCTGGAGCTGCTAGAGCTGTTGGTGTATTGACCGGTTACAAAAGGCACGTTTTGGCCAATAATAATTTTCGCTTCTTCGTTATCGAGTGTCAGTAAATTGGGCGTTGATAAGATATTGCCTTCGCCAGTGGTTTGTAAAAAGTTGGCAAAAACTCCCAAAACTGTTTTTCCAGCGATTAACGTACCAAGTCCAACATTTAGGCCAGTAGCGGGTAAAACCGTTGGTGCCGTAGTTGTTGTGGCTGTTGTGGACAAGCCTGACAACGCAAGTGCCAACAGATTTTTTCCACCCGATCCATAGTTAGTGCCCGCGGCGCTCAGATTATTTGTGTCTGCTCTGTTGCCTAATGCGTTCTGCCACTGAACACCAAACTCTGCAGCTTTGTCTGAATTGATTTCTGCAATCAAAGACTCAACAAATATTTGCGCACGTCTTGCATCTAATTGATCAATGATTGCGCGTAATTGCCGGTATTGTGGTTCTGCTGCCGTGATGATCAAAGAGTTTGTAGCAGGGTCGGCTTGTATTTGCCCACCTGTTGATGGTTGTGCAGACGCTTGCACGCTAGCTGAGGCTGCATTTGCGGTTGAACTGCTGTTACTGGGTGCTCCACCAGTAGCTGCCGCGCTGCCCGTATTCGTTCCTGCGGTCGAGATAGAGGCTAGCGAAGCACGCAGTGTGACTGCTAATTTGAGTGCATCTGCATTTTTTAAAAAGACAACATGCACGTTTCCTGCTGCACTTTGCGAACTAGGCTGATCCAGCTTTGCCACCAATGACCTGATCAAAGCTAGACGCGCAGCATTTGCAGTCCTGATAATTAGCGAATTGCTGCGAGGTTCAGAAATGACTGTAGTTTTTACGCTGGTATCAGCCTGCCCTGGTGTCGCCGCTGCTCCTGCGCCAGCAGAAGATGAACCAGAATCAACCAAACGCAGCACCAGAGGTGCTAAATCAATTGAAAGTGCATGCTTTAACGGAATAATTTCTACATCTGTGGCAGCGGGAATATCGCTCGCAGCAATAATTTTAGCAATACGTTGTAAGTTGTCTGCGTAATCAGTAATGATGAGAGAGTTGTTGCCAGGATTGACGTTGATGGTGTTGTTAGGACTAATAAGCGGTCGCAAGACAGGTAATAAATTCGCCGCTGAGTCGTAATTTAGATTGAAAATTTGCGTGAGAATTTGATTGCCACCCGCTTTAGGATTAACACCACCGGCTGAGACCACACTGGTTTGCAGCTTGGCGTCAGCCTCAGGAACAACTTTAAAAATCCCTTGCGACTCCACCACGACAACACTTTGAAGGCGTAACGCTGTCACAAACTGGTTGTACGCGGCGGCAGGTGATATAGCCTTTTCACTGGACAAATTCATCGTGCCTTTGACGCGGGGGTCAACGACCATATTGCGACCTGTGATAACACCTATCGTTCTGGTCACAGCATCAATCTCCGCATTGACAAAGTTTAATGTGATGGCTTCACCTTGTTTTTGTGCGTGCGACGTAAGCGGCATGAATGACAGCAAGCCCGCTACCGCGATTAAAGATATCGCAAAATTGTTTTGAAAACGATTCATAACATGTTGTTTTTGAATGAGTTTGAAATGAAAATCCATGTATCTCTTAGCCTACGGTGATGATGGAGCGCGGACCCACGCGGCGCCCCAATATATCTAAAAAATTATTCAATGCGGCCTCAAAACCTGGCGCAGCACTGGCTTCACCATTGAAGCGCCAACGATTACCGTTCAATTGTCCACTACCTGACAGCAGCAAACTACCAGAAAGCGTTTCTAACTTTAAACTTGGTTTTGCCAGATCTTGACTGCTTTGAAAGCTTAACCGGTAGCTGCCCACAGGTCTCAAGGTAGACAGCCTTGTAGATGCATCCAGCACATCTAAGGCGGCACTACCATCGATATTTAATTTTTTATTAATTAATTCTAACTTGAGTAGTTGCGTATTTAACTTCAAGCTGGCTTGCAAATCAATGGTGTTAAAGGGTGCACCTAAACCAGTCAACAGAGTTGCAGGCCAGGTAGACTGGCTAGGTTGAATCAAAACACTTGCGCCATTGAGATGAGGGGACACCAAGATGTTGAAGCTTAGGACTGTGCAGCAATCAGCATCAACCAACGCCTGCAGCCTTAACGATGCCGTAGGTTTGAGCCGCCATTGAATACGGCCTGGAAGGGTAGTGGCGTCTCGACTACCCGTGCCGCCAGAGAGTACCAATTGCCCAGAACCGTTCCAAACCGTACCAGAGGGTTCGTTCAAGACCACCCGACCTTGGCTCACTAAGTTAAGACTAGAGCTCAACCAAGCTGCAGGTGCAAACGCTATAGTGGCTGTGAGCAAGCCCAGCACTGCGCCTGAAATTGCCCAGCGCCAAGGTGATGCAACTGAATGCTTAGGTGTGAACTTCATTTTTTAGGCAAATTCAGCACCAAAGTACCGTCCCAAGTGTCACCATTTCGGTTTAGTTTCACATCTGTAGGCAGGGCTCTTGCATTGACTCGTGCTTGCGTTAACCAAAGCGCTAATTCTTGAGGGTTGGCATTTTTGAGGGTCAAACTCGCACGCTCACCGGTCAAATTCAATTGTGCTGCATTCCCAAAGCGCTGAGTTACTGAACTTTGCAAAGCTTTTTGAGCTTCATCCAAAGCAAGTTTAGGCTGGCTTTGCAGGTTCTTAGCCTCAGCGCTGAGCGTTCGCATGCTCAGCAATTGTTTGTCTAACTCGCGATGCTGGGCAGGTGCTTGTTTGATTGTTCTTAGTGCAGGCGCAATCGCAATCCACCACAACAATGCTATAGTGATTAACCAGAATGCAATCAAAATTAAGCGCCTCTCGCTCATTTTGAGCTGTCGCCAAGTGTTTAAATAGGTATCCATCATGGCGCTGCCTCCACTTTCAGCGCGGCTATGTCACCATTTTGTGAAAGTGCATATCCCATGGGTTTTAATTTTTCTTGGGCTGCAATTAATTCCGTAGAAGCAAGTTTGACATTTTTGAAGTTAACGCTAGTGCTGCCACTACTTGCTACATATTCAATAGCTGTGGGTATGATAAATACGCCAGATGATGCGTTATTTAAGTTACCAAAGGCAGAGAGCATAGATTCAAAATTGTGAAAACTGCTTGCACCTGTCGCTTGTCGTAGCAAGACCATCTCGCGTGACATTTGCAAACCAGGGTCAACCACAGTTTTCACGTTGGGGAACGATTGCGTGAGTATTACCCCTAATTGAGCCCGTTTTTTAGTCAAACTTGCTTGTTGCTGCCAAGCCCATGCATTTAAACCCACAATATTGGCGCATAAAAGTGCAACCAAACCCCAACGCGCGGGGCGCCAAGCAGGAGATTGCCAAAAAGCTTGCCATTGGCGAATCACGTTTTTCATTCCTTGGCTATCACCGCTCAAGCTTTGTTCAAATTGAGCCAGCTCCCAAATCGAGGTCGCACTGTGAAGTAAGCTCGCTGTTAGCGGTCTGAGTTGAACTTTCAAATCAGTGTAGGGTAATAAACTTGTTTCTGCCAATTCAACAACAGCTGGTTCTGCCCCTATTGTCGTGTCCACAGGTAATTGTGCCAGCAGTGCCTGTAAGACGCCGCTGGTGTCGCCCAAGTGCAGGGGTAGTGTCATGACCCCATCGGCATCGGCTCGGCTAATCCAAGCTTCTTCTGGTGTGCCTGTGATACTGATGATGACGGCATTTTGTGGCCAAAGCTCGGGTACAACTTGTGTAATACGGCAGCCAGCAGCGTCGAAAGTTTGTATGGCTTGATTCAGCCAAACTTTATCGCACGCTGCAACCCAGACGCCTTTTTCTGTTTTACTTGCATGACCTGTTCTACCGGCTTGCGCGTCTGGTGACAAAGCAAAAGCCATTTCATTGGTGTCATCGAGTAAACGTTCTTCTAATAAGCCATCAAGCACCGCACGAAGTCGAGTTTTTGGCACTTTAGGTAAGTCAATCTGGTGCCAAGATATGGCACGTGCAGGTACGACTAGCACGGTTGCGTCAGCTTTGGGTAACTCGTTCAATCCCAACGTGCCAGTTTTTGCTTTGCTGGGGTCATCATTTAACTCATCTTTTGACAGCACAAACGTGTATAACGCGTTGCTAGCTACAGCTGTGCTAGCAGAATTTACAGCGCTGGCTAAGCTTGGATATGGAAGGGAAACTATCAACTTACTCATAACTGCATTGTATTAGGGCTTTGTTTCAACTGATTAAAGCTTTGGTGAAGTCGTGTTTGTAAGTATTTCAGGCGATGCAACGACTGAGCGTTCGCGCCAGATGGTCTTAACCTGATTAATATCGCTTCTGTCAACCAAAGAATGTTCTTCCACAACTGTTTGCTCTAGACGAATACGTCCTGTTACTTCAAAAAACTTAGTCGACACGCCATGTTGGGCGTCCTTGAGCTTGTCTCTGAGCGCTGGTACAGAACTTGCCGCTTCGCTTAGACTTGGGAAGAAAGTTTTTTCACGGGCAGCTACGACTAATTTTGCATCAGCCAATTCCAGATTAGGGATGCTGGCAAACAGTACTTCTGCTGGCGCGGTGTTGATGTTGACCGTAGTTTTGCTGGGCAGAAGGGTGATGTAGGGTGAGATTTTTGCCAGAGTTTGCGCTCTCAATCCTAGCCATGTGAGCTGCCGCACCCGTTGTGGCATCAGCAAGGTTGTGGCGGCAGAATTAGCGGCTGAGTCTGCTATCGAAGCCGCTTTAAGACGGGTTACAAAAGCCTCAAGTTCAGTCTCTGGCAGGTTAAAGTGGGTAAATAGCTTCTTAAATGCTGCTACATCCGGTGCTGATATTTGACCAGATTCAATCAAATTGAACACATTCAGCTTAGATTGTGCATCTTCAATATTGCCAGAAAGAAACGCGTCTACTTGCTCTTCGGCTGTTAAACCGCCAGTATTGTTTTTATCTGCCGCTAAAAATGTAGAAAGACGCGATTCTTGTAAAGCCACAGCCCAAGGTTCCGCCAGATGGTCAGTGCTGCCAGCCCGTCCATCGATACGCAAGATCAGACGTGACCAGTCCAGGGCTCCCACCAGCAGCCAAGCCACTTGCACACGCGCACGCTCAGCGATTTCAACTTCCACGCTGCGCCACTGCTGCCACAGAGCTGCTGCGGCAAACGTAGCAACCAAGGTAACCGTTAGCATGGCAGATAGCAGCGCTGCACCTAAGTGGCGCTTACTGCTTTTTGTATTTTGCTGGCTCATTTGCCGCCACCTAGGGTCGGTCGCGCCCAATCGCGGGTGATGGTACCCACCAGTGCTTGCCCAGATGCCAAAGTCAGTACCAAGCGCACACCATCTGGCAATTGTGCTGATTTAGAGCCCGGAATCAGCGCATCCACATCCGCACTTGATAAAGCGTTGCTCCAAGCATCGTTGCGATAATAAAAAACTTGCCATTTGTCTATGGACACCACGGTCACTTCGTTCTTTTTGTCTTCCTCAGTCGCATTGCTAGCCCATTGCTTGGCTTGCAGCCAAGCGGCTAGTAGCTCACCGCGTGTTTTCACAGGGGCAGACTGCCAGCGCAGCCATTGCATTTTGTTAGTCACCGCACTGCCTGAGCCAACTTCCATCTGGCGTTGGCTCCACGCCACCACACGCACACTATCGTCGTTGGATGTATTTTTAGTGTCTTCACCCGTTTCAGCATACCGCCTTGTTAGCCGCAGCACTTGCCCGTCATAATCTAGGCCAGAAACGCCGGGAATGTTATCTTGCAGGATCAGCGCATCTAAATCTGTTTGCCATTGTGACAAGCCAGCTTGTAGCGCAAGCACACCATCTGTATTGGTTTGCGTTGCCGTTTGCACCCGTGTCATACCGTCTAGCCCACGCCAGCTCAGCAAGGCTAGTAGCGCCATGACCACAAGCGCAACCAGCAGCTCCACCAGTGTGAAGCCTATATGTCGGTGTAACTGATATCGATGGGGCGGATACATCGTCTTTTTGCGGTGCAGCATCAAAACCGCCCGACGATGGTAGAGAGTTTGATGATGCTTCCGTCACTCTTTTCGCCCTCAAACACTTCCGCATCCACGCGTCTGAAGCTGGGGTTGGGTGTGGCGGTGACAATCATTTTTCCAGCCATGGTTTTGCCTGCCTGCTCGCAGCTAAACGTACTGTCGCCCACGTTGGGCATTGACTTGCTAAGTCGAACTTTGATGAGCTCATTCTCCACGCAAATTTGTCCCAAAAGCACGTCAGACAAACGCTGTGCATTGTTCACCAACGAATCCGTCGCGCGCATTCCGGCTAGTAGCGCGATAGACACAATGCCCAGCGCTACCAATACTTCAATCAGTGTGAATCCACTTGTTTTTTTCACTGAATTGTCTTCACTTAATTGGGTCGCTAGATTTGATGCCAAAAGGCCGAATGCCATCGGTCGCCAACGTCAAACTGCGCGCTGCGTTCAACAGCACTACCTCCTGCTTCGCGATGATGGGTTCCGGTCCTAAAACCAACACATTGGCTAAGCGGCTGTTTTCTGCCACCCTGGTTTCCGTGCTCAGCCAAGAGGTTGGGTATTTCACCAAATCAACCATCTCGCCCGTATTGGCATCTTTGGCTTGTGGTAAACCCTCAAACTTAAACCCTTCAGGCGTCGCCCGCCACACCACCGCCAAACCACTGGCACGCGATTGTGCTCGGGCTGAATCCAGCAAAGCCGCTAGCCGCTGTGCATCACGCTCTAATGCGGTGGCTGCAGCATCTGGAATGGCAAACATCACCCCCGTGCTGGCAATGGCGATGATGGCAACCACCACCATCAGCTCCATCAAAGTGAAGCCTGATTGCTTAAGCTTAATCAACCTAAGCGCTGTCAATTTATTGCCAAGAGCCAATATCCGCATTCTTACCTTCGCCGCCAGCCACACCATCTGCGCCAAAACTCATCACATCCACGTCTTTGTTGATGCCTGGGTTTAAGTACTGGTACGGTTTGCCCCAGGGGTCATTAGGTAATTTTTCGATATACCCCTTCCAATTCGCCGGTGCAGGGCCTGCGCTTGGTCGGGCGGACAAGGCTTGCAAGCCTTGTTCACCCGTTGGATAGCTTTGGTTGTCCAGCTTGTACAGTTTCAAGGCCTGCATGATGTTGTTCACATCGGTTTTTGCCACAGTGACGCGTGCATCATCATCACGGCCAATCACATTTGGCAGAATCACCGCAGCTAAAACGCCAATAATCACCACGACCACCATCAGCTCAATCAGCGTGAAACCCTTTTGAAGGTAACCTAGCGCACTACCGCGCTGCACACCATTTGCCAATTTCTGCTGCAACATATCTTTCAACCCTTAAAATAATTTCCCAAATTGTCTGTGCACAACTTTACAACATCAAAACACAATCTACACAGACACGAAACTTAATAAATTCAAGTTTGCATCATAATCGCCTAATGACGACTGCCACCTTCAAATCTAGCAAATCTAGCAAATCTGGCGCTTCCAGCTGGACTTTACGCCTCTTTACATTGATGATCTGGCTTCTGGTCGGCCTGTGCGCTGCTTATTGGGCGTTCAAATTCGTCACCACCAAAACCGTCGAAGCCACTACCGCGCAATCTGCCCCCACCGTGGAAGTAGACTCAAAAGCCGTGGGTAGATTACTTGGCGCTACAGATACTGTAGCTGTTAAGGCAGTAAATACGCCGGCTAGCACAAAATTCGTGCTCTTTGGATTGGCTAATTCTGCGGGTGGACAAGGCTACGCCCTGATCGCCCTAGATGGCAAACCAGCCAAACCCTACCGTGTGGGAAGCTTGGTGGCAGACAACCTGTTACTCAAGTCCATCTCCAAAACTGGTGTGATTTTGGCTGCCTCGCTCAAATCCCCAGACGGTGTCACCCTAGAGCTACCGGAGCGCAAAGCCATCAATAACCCTCCAAATAACTTTGCCAACACCTCTCAACCGACAAACATGGTAGCTACGCCACCTAGATTTCCTACGCTCAACCCTAACAGCCCCAACCCTGCTGTCGCTATGCCCGCACCCGCTAGCCAACCCAATGCCCTTGCACCAGGCGCTACAACTGCCATCAGTCGCTTTGCCCCTCGTGTCAGTACAGACAGCGCAGCCCCTGCTATGCCTACTGCTGCTGCCAGCGCTGCTGTCAGTGAGCGATAGTTGAAAACCGATAAACCCCATCAGTGCAAAATTCACGCTGTAGTTGACCCCTAAACCATAAAAAGTGCAAATGCGCCACCACTTCGCCCATGGCAAAGGTAGTTTGGTGCAAATCCAGCTCTCTTTTGAACATGACGGGCAGCACATCGGCGGCGCTGCTGGGTTTTGCTGCGCAAGTCTCGCGCACTTCGGTTAACCGGTCTGCATGGTGGTCGTGCAGCTGCTTGATGCGTTCATGGATGCCAACAAATGGTTTGCCGTGCGAGGGCAGGGCGAGGGTGTCGGGCGCACAGGCGGCAAATTTGTCGATAGAGTCTAAAAAAAGTTGCAACGCGTTGGATTCGGGCTCGATGTTGTAAACGCTCACGTTGGTCGAGATGCGCGGCAACATCATGTCGCCACCCAGCAAGATTTTGGCATTTTCGCAGTACAGCGCAATATGCTCAGGTGCATGGCCGTAGCCGCTGATGCATTGCCATTTTCTAATGCCACTGCTATCGTTTTTACTGCCAATATTTATAACGTCGCCGTCCATCATGCGGCGGTAGCTAGTTGGAACAGCGGGTACTAGGGTAGAGAAGTAGTTGGCGCGGGCTTTGAGTTTTTCTTGCGAAACGGGGTCGACCAAACCGTGTTTAGCGAAAAAGGCCGCACTTTCTAAGCCTTCAAAGCCAGAGCTGGGCAGGCAAGCCATGCGCGCAACGTTATAGTCCGTCCCGCTCATCCACAGCGCTACCCCCCAGCGTTCGCACAACCAGTGAGCTAGGCCGACATGGTCGGGGTGCATGTGGGTGACGATGATGCGTAAAATCGGCAGCCCTTCCAACGCGTTGACAAACACCTGTTCCCATTGTGCGCGAGATTCAGGGCGGTCAATGCAGCAGTCCACCACCGTCCAGCCATCTTTGTCGTCAATATTGTCGCGAAGCAACCATAAATTGATGTGGTTCAGCGCAAAAGGCAGTCCGATACGCAGCCACTTTAATCCGGGTGCGACTTGAATCGCATGGCCTGGCTCGGGCAACATGTCACCCAGCGGGTAGTGCAACTTGCGCTCCAGCTCGTTCATGGGGCTAGATACATAAGCGTTTTTATCGGGTTTTTCTGTGGATTTTTGCGTCATAATCGTTTGAAATAGGGTTGACCTTTACGTAAACGTCAACTATGAACCCATATTACCCCAAGCCGTCATAAAAACAATGAACATAAGTTACACCATCACCGACTTGGCCAAAGAGTTTGACTTAACCACGCGCGCGATTCGGTTTTATGAAGACATGGGGCTACTGTCTCCCCAGCGCGAGGGCGTAGGCGGCCGTAGCCGTGTTTACAGCGCCAGAGACCGCACTCGACTGAAATTAACTTTACGTGCCAAACGCTTGGGTTTGTCGCTCACCGAGGCCAAAGACATTATCGACCTGTACGACAGTCCGCGTGACACCGGCGTGCAGCTAGAAAAATTTTTATCCGTTTTAGCTGCGCATCGTAAAGAGCTGGAAGAGCAGATGATGGATTTGCAGGCGAACTTGGAAGAAGTGAAGTTGCATGAGAAAGAGGCAAAAGCATTGTTGGGAAAACTTAAAAAATAGTGTCCATTTATGCCTCTATTTGGCATATTTATTGCCTAAGAAGCTATTATTTCTATAGTAAAAAAGCCGCCAGACTCACATCTGGCAGCTTTTTTTTTAAGGTTTAAGTAAGTGCTTACAAACCCAATTACAGGCCAGCAGATGCACGCAGCGCCGCAACTTTGTCTGTCTTTTCCCAAGTAAATTCTGGCTCATCACGACCAAAGTGGCCGTAGGCGGCGGTTTTTTGGTAGATGGGGCGCAGCAAATCTAGCATTTGGACGATGCCTTTTGGACGCAGGTCAAAGTGCTCGCTGACCAATTGGCTGAGTTTTTCGTCGCTGACTTTGCCAGTACCGAAAGTTGTCACCATCACACTGGTTGGCTTGGCGATACCGATGGCGTAGCTGATTTGGATTTGGCATTTTGATGCCAAGCCAGCAGCAACGATGTTTTTCGCCACGTAGCGCGCTGCATAAGCGGCTGAACGGTCTACCTTGGATGGGTCTTTGCCTGAGAAAGCGCCGCCGCCGTGCGGCGCTGCACCGCCGTAAGTGTCCACTATGATTTTGCGACCCGTCAAACCGCAATCGCCTTGCGGACCACCAATGACGAAACGTCCTGTTGGGTTGATCAAATAATTGATGTCGCCTTTGATCAGCTCTTTTGGCAACACGGGTTTGATGATTTCTTCAATCACTGCTTCGCGAATGGCAGCGTGTTGCATTTCTGGCGCGTGCTGTGTTGAAACGACCACAGTGTCCACACTGTGAACTTTGCCATCGACATACTTGAGGGTGATTTGTGATTTCGCATCAGGGCGTAGCCATGGCAGACGGCCATCTTTGCGCAACTGGGCTTGGCGCTCCATGATGCGGTGGCTGTAGTAAATGGCCGCTGGCATCAAATCTGGCGTTTCGTCACATGCGTAGCCAAACATCAAACCTTGGTCGCCCGCGCCTTGGTCCAAGTCCATGCCTTGGCCTTCGTTCACGCCTTGCGCGATGTCCTGAGATTGCTTGTCGTAGCACACCATCACAGCGCAACCTTTGTAGTCGATGCCGTACTCGGTGTTGTCGTAACCGATGCGTTTGATGGTATCGCGAGCCACTTGGATGTAATCCACGTTCGCGCCGGTTGTGATTTCACCTGCCAGCACTACCAAACCGGTGTTGCACAAAGTCTCAGCAGCGACGCGGCTGTATTTGTCTTGCGTAAAAATAGCGTCCAAAATCGCGTCAGAGATTTGGTCGGCTACTTTGTCTGGGTGGCCTTCAGAGACGGATTCTGAGGTGAAGAAATAGTCATTTGCCATGTTTGAGAACTCCTGAAAGTTTGGGGCGCGTTGCCCGCAAAGAGAAGTTCTTGGCTTGGACGAACGCTTTAGCAATGTTGTTTAACGTCGCCTTGCAAGTTGTTCAATAACTCAGCGACCCGTGTATTTTAGCGTTTTTCGGCATATTTGCCTAGATAATTGATGACATGATTTTTGTTTTTAAATGTTTCTCTTACCTGCCTTTGTGGCTGGCGCATGGCGTCGGCGCAGCGCTGGGTTGGCTGGTATTTATGTTGTCGCCAACGTACAGAAGCCGTTTTTTGAGCAACAGCAAGCAGGCGGGTTATACATTTTCAGCGGTAAAAGGCGCCATCGCCAGCAGCGGCCGCATGGTGGCAGAGCTGCCAAAACTGTGGATGAGCACGGTTGGCAAATTGCAGGGCAGGGCCGAAGCACAATTCACTTGGCGCGGCAAAGAGCATATTGAAGCCGCGTACGCCACTGGCAAGGGTGTGATTTTTTTGACCCCGCATTTGGGCAGCTTTGAGATGATAGGGCAGGCTTGGGGGCAAGATTTTGGCAAAGCGCATGGTAATTTCACCGTGCTGTTTCGCCCAGCCCGCAAAGCCTGGATGGCGGAATTGGTCGCTAACTCGCGCAACCGACCTGGCTTAGCGACTGTGCCGACCAATTTGTCTGGCGTGCGGCAAATGATCAAAGCCCTGCGCAAAGGCGAAGCCGTGGGTCTGCTGCCCGACCAAGTGCCGCCTGACGGTATGGGGCTGTGGACGCCATTTTTTGGCAAAAACGCCTACACCATGACCTTGGCGGCGCGCCTATCGGCACAAACCGGTGCAACGGTGTTGGTTGGTTTTGGCGAACGTTTGAGCTTTGGGCGCGGTTATGTTTTGCATATTTTTGAATTAAAACAAGCACTTAGTGAAAATCTGGAAACCGCTGTTCAGCAAATGAACGCCGAGATGGAAGCCTTGATTCTCTCTTGCCCGACGCAGTTTTTATGGGGCTATGGACGGTACAAAGAACCAAGAAAAGAAGCTGCTAAAGATACTCAAGGTGGAGCTGAATGAGCGAATTCGGTTCAAAACTAGGTGCTTACTTAGCAATTGGCTTCATGCGTTTGCTGGCAGTTTTGCCGCTCAGCTGGGTGCGGGCGCTGGGTTGGCTGCTGGGTTCGATTTTGTTTTACGTGATTCGCTCGCGTAGACGTGTCGCAGAAATCAATTTATCGCTATGTTTTCCAGAGCACTCTAGGCAAGAAATACGCCGGCTAGCGCGTCAAAACTTCGTCTATTTCATGCAAGCGATGCTGGATCGAGGATGGCTGTGGCACGGTAGCGCGGCAACCACATTGAAGCGTTTGAAAATCACTGGCGCGGTGGAGCAGCTCCAAAACGACAAGCCCGTCGTCCTCTTCGTGCCGCATTTTGTGGGGCTGGACGCTGGTAATACCGCGTTTACCCAGCAAATACCGCGCAAACTCATCACCATTTACACCAACCAGTCCAACAAAACGGTGGACGCTTGGATACTTAAACGCCGTGCTCGCTTTGGCAATATCCGCTTGTTTGGTCGTGTTGCGGGGGTGAAAGAGATTATTGCAGCGTTGCGTTCGGGCGAAATGCTGGGCATCTTGCCTGATATGGGCTTTGGGCCTGAAGAATCTATCGTTGTACCGTTTTACGGCATTCCTACCTATACTGTGCCTTCGCTACACCGGTTTGCGCGGCTGGGCAAAGCGAAGCTTGTTCCTGTGTTGAACCGCATGACGGACTATGGCTACGAGGTACAAGTGTTACCAGCGTGGCAAAATTTCCCAACCAGCAGTGCACAGGCAGATACGGTATTCATGAACAAAGAGCTGGAAGGATATATAAAAACCATGCCAGCGCAATATTTTTGGGTACATAAAAGATTCAAAGACAGGCCACCGGGTGAAAAGGCAGTTTATTAATACAAAACTAAGGAAAATAATGATGTTTGTTATGTATTTGATTATTTTGTTCATCGTCGTCGTTTTACTTGCGGCGCAGTTTGGTTTGTTGGCTGGCAAGCAGCCCAGCAATATTGGGGTGTCGAGTGATCGCCTCAAACCACCTTCAAAAACCCGCAACAGTGTCAGCAGCCAAGCGCATTTGCACGCAGACCACGTGCAACTTCAATACGCCAGTATTGAGCCGCTACCTTTTAAAAATAACAATGCTGCAAATTCAATGCAAGTATTGGTATCCGTATTAAAAAACACACCAGGCGTGACGATTGTGGACGCCAAACCCGATTACATCTACGCACATGCCAAAACCAAGGTGCTGAAGTTTGTTGACGATGTGGAGTTTTGGGTCAATCCTGCCAAAGGCGTGATCGAAGTTCGCAGCGCCAGCCGCTTAGGACGCGAAGATTTTGGGGTGAATCGGGCGCGAGTGGAAGCTATTCGTGCTGCTTATATGGCGAATTAATGTCAATATAGCTCAAATATTGCCGAAAATAGGCTAAAAACAGGTCAAAAATGGCAGTATCCTGCGTATTTACTGCCTGAGTAGCTATAAAATTAATAGCAAAATTAGTGACTCGGTGGGGTGAGAAAGTCCTGCAAATACCCTGCCACGAGCTGCGGCTGCTCGTGAATGACCCAATGCGTGGCGTTGTGCACTTTTTTCAGCGTTAAATTCGGGATGTAGTCGTCCAAGCCCTCAATCAGTTCTGGCAGCAGGGCAACGTCGTTCATGGCCCAAATCACCAAGGTGGGCAAATCAACGGTGAGCAGGGAATGCGGAATATCCGTGCCTGCTGCGCCTTGGTCGGTTTCTGTGGGCGGGCGCAGGGGCGAAGCGCGGTAGTAGTTGCAGCCGCCCGTCAAACCGGCGCTCCAAATGTCGCGGTATTGTTGTTTCAAAGCCGGTGTCAGCCAGGCAAATTCGCCAGTTTCAGCGCCAGCGTTGGTGAAAAATCCAAATAGTAACTTGTAGTCGTCTTTGGCAAGGGCTTTTTCAAAGCCGGGTCGTACCAAGAAATTCATGTAGTCGCTGGCTGCTTGTTGCTTTGGGTTGCTTTTCAGCTCGCGAATAAAAGTACCCGTATGCGGTGAATTGATGATGCAAAGTCGGTGCATCAGATGCGGCATTTGGTTGGCAACGCCCCAAGCAACAGCTCCCCCCCCAATCGTGCGCGACCAAGCATGCGAGTTGAGCACCAGAATCAGCAGTTTCTATGGCTACCAAGGCTGCAATATCTTGCATTAAAAATTTGACACGGTAAGCACTTACTTCTGTGGGAGAGCTTGAGTTTTCAAAGCCACGCAGAT
>Ga0114940_10000275_pt1 | contig 28041 bp, 32 predicted proteins | sample ColdCreekSource_FD_87195 | JGI IMG/M metagenome (GOLD analysis project Ga0114940, IMG submission 87195) | Groundwater microbial communities from Cold Creek, Nevada to study Microbial Dark Matter (Phase II) - Cold Creek Source | ecosystem: Environmental > Aquatic > Deep subsurface > Groundwater ... | reverse complement strand
CAGACTAAACATTACAGAAGCAGAGGAATTGGAATTTACGACTCAACTCAACAGTATCTTGGAGTATTTTGATCAGTTGAGTGAATTGGATACCGACGATGTGAAACCAACCACTAGAGCGATTGAAACTAGTAATATTACTCGCCCTGATCAGTTAATGCCTTTTCCTGATAAAGAGGCTTTATTAACTGCCGCACCTGAACAACAAGGAGAGCTTTTCCGCGTCCCTCAAATTATTAATTCTGACGAAAATTAACTTTAGCAACTAGCTTTTTAGCAACTAGTTGCTAAAAAGCCCTGTAAAGTAAAGTTAAACTAAGTGTTTCTGCTTAATTTTCAAAAAAGTGGGACGCTCCCAGGCGATAATCGAAGGAAGCTAAGAAGCTCACAGCTTTTATTACCTAATAAACATCAAGGCAATTCCGCCGATAGTAATCAATACGCCTAACACTGCCCTAATACTGATCTTTTCTCCCATCAATGCCACAATGGGCAAAATAAATAAAGGACTGGTAGCCAGCAAAGTTTGAGCAATTCCTGTCGGTGCAAATTTTAGGGAGATCTGTTGCAACCAGATACCGAGATAAGTACTACCAAAAGCTGCGATCGCAATGATGCCTAAACTACGCCCGGATAATTGCCATGTTGGTTGGGTTTTTGCCTGAGTGGGAAACAGTAATAACAGAAAAACAATGAAAGTTCCTGCTATCAAACGAATCAAGGTACTCTCTAGGGGACTAATCTCTGACTCCAAGAGGGCGAAACGAGAAATAACTGCACCACAGGCTTGAGCGATCGCAGCTAAGCTTGCCCAGATTATTCCTTTTTGGGTAAATAACTTTTCCTCTCTAGAATTTACAGATGCAGGATTACGTTCGCTAATTACCCAGATAATTCCTAACAGGGTTAATAAAATACCGCACCAACCACTAGCAGTCAGTTGCTCACTAATAAAAATTAGAGCTAAAAATGCTCCGATTGGCGGCGATAGGGTTTCTAATAGTAGAGTGCGCCTTGCACCCAGGCTATTTAAAGCAGCAAAGTAAGCCGTGTCGCCCAAACCAATACCAACAATACCGCTAATTGATAATAAAGCAATGGTAGATAAAGACGAGTTAAATAAGGTTGCTTGTTGCCACGCTAAGGTTAAAGCGATAAAAGCGATCGCAATGATTCCTTTAAAGAAGTTTAATTGCAGGGGTGAAATGTTGAACCCTAAGCGACTATAGACAACTGAAGTAACCGCCCATAAAAAAGCGGCACCTAAAGCGGCAAGTTCGCCAATAAAGTTATTAAATTGAAGTGTTGCTATAGTCAAAACTGCTAAACGATTATTTATAAATTAAATTTATGATTGCGATAAGGCACTGAGGCCTTTGATCGCAATATATGAACAATTTATCAATTAATGCAACAGCAACAAAGACTCTAACCTAGTGCAGCCTCAAAAATTTGATCCCGTAGCCATTGATGTTGAAGACGGTTAGTATTGCGTTGATGCCAAATCATCGATACGGTAAAACCTTCCATTTCAATCGGTGGTGGAAGTAACTTTAAGTCCATTGCCTTGGCACACTGTTGCGCCATACGCCTCGGTAGCAAAGCCACACAGTCTGAATTAGCCAAAAGAAAAGGCATTGCCATAAAGTGAGGTGTAGACCAAATCACTTGTCGAGATTGCTGTTGTCGTTCTAGTATTTCATCTCCTGCACCTTGAAAGTCATCGCGCATGGAAACTAAAAGATGCGATCGCCTGATATAATCCTCCATAGATAATTCTGTCAACGCATCATCGCTTCTAACCACGCAGACAAACTCTTCTCGATATAAATTCCGCTCGACGTGCCAGCTTTTGAGGGGTAATCGGGCATTAATGATTAAATCAATGAGGTTTTCGTCTAAAGCGTTCATTACCGTTTCTTTATTGAGATTAGTAATGCGAATGCGGATACCTGGTGCTTGAGTAGTGAGTTGCTGTATCAAATTAATCCCGATGGTAGCTTCGACGTAATCGCTGGCTGCAATTTTAAAAGTACTCTTGGCTGTAGCTGGATTAAAAGCTTCTTTTTCGAGTAAGGCTGACTGAATTTCGATTAAAATTTGCCGAACGCGATCGCTTATTTGACGTGCGTAGGGAGTAACTTCCATCTCTCTAGAAGTGCGAATCAAAATGTCATCGTTCAAAATAATTCGCAATCTTTTTAAAGAGTAACTCATTGCCGATTGACTCATATTGAGCCTTTCTGCTGCCTTGGTAACACTGGCTTCTGTAATTAAAACATCCAGGGCAATTAGCAAATTAAGATCGAGTTTACGGAGATTAGTATAGTCAATATTCACAAATTAAGACGACCAAATCGATGACATCGATATTTATTATCTACGATATTTGTTTGACTAATAAATTTGATTTTATTAAAGTTAATTAACGAAAAAAGGCACAAATAAACTATTTTTTGAGTTAAAACTTATGAATCGATTTGCTGACAAAGTTGCTTTGGTTACTGGTGGAGGTTCTGGTATTGGTCGAGCTACGGCACTTAAATTCGCATCAGAAGGCGCAGTCGAAACTTCTTTGTTAAACAATCTTAACATGAACTTAAAAACCGTTGAGTTAACACCGCAAGATTTAGATTGTGCTGCCAGTTTAATAACAGCAGCTTTCTTCGATAATCCTGCGCACATTTATATTTTTCCTGAGGGTCGCAACAGATTAAAAGCTCTTCAATGGATGTTGGGAGCTAATCTTAAGCTGAATCTTAATCCACAGAAAAATATTGGTCAAAGTTTTGCCTTAATTGAGCCAAATCAACCGCCAGGAAAACGGCAAATAAAAGCAATGGGTTTTTGGAATCCTCCTAATGCCGATTCTGTCAGCTTTCTATCCCAGGTTAGAGCAGGATTACTAACGATGCCGTTTAGGTTTGGTTGGGGAAGTTTGCCAAATATGTTAGAAGTAGTTAAGGCAAATACTATGGCTAAAAAACAAGCTCTAAATGGCACCCCAGCCTGGTATCTCAACAATATGGTGGTAGCCTCAGAGTTACAAGGACAGGGAGTTGGCACTAAAGTTTTAGCAGAACAATTGCAGCAAGTAGTTGAGCCTTCTGGCTTTCCTGCTATTTTAGATACTCAAAGAGAGATAAACGTCAAATTTTATCAGCGATTGGGATTTAAAGTAGCCAGCGAATTGATAGTCGGTAAAGGACAAAACGCTTTTGTTAATTGGTGTTTAATTCGTCAGTCATATTAGGTCAATCAATAAACAAAGCTCTATTAACGGTAAATATAGCGATCGCAATTTTGTGGAACAATTGGTCGGGCTGTGATTGATGAACTCTCCCCCAGACACGAAATTGTCAAAGTCGGATCTGAATTTGTAGCCTGTAAATCTATCATTCATTCAATCAGCAACGCTAAATCGATGTCATCAATATTTAGTATCTACGATATTTGTTTGACTAATAAATTTGATTTCACTAAAGTTAATTAGCGTAAGGATACATGAGTAAACTATCTTTTAAAAAATTAAAACTATGAATCGATTTGAGGATGGAGTTTTGGAATTTCCTTTTCATCCTCCAAATACACCTGATCGCGTTGAAGGTAAATCTAAGCTCTAGATATTAATCAAATTGAGGAAAAAATGAAAGCAGCACGTCTTCATGAAGTAGGTAAACCTCTCAAAATAGAAGAGATAGCAGAACCGACTCTCCGTTCTAGTAGTGTTATTGTTAAAGTTCTCAGTACTCATGTTCCACCTTTTACTCATAAAGTAATTTCTGGAGAGCTGGGCTATGCTTTACCTGAATTTCCTTTTATTCCAGGGACAAGTGCTATAGGAATTATTGAAGCAGTTGCTAATGACGTTTTCGATCTAGAAATTGGTCAAAAAGTTTTTTGCGATCCTTATATTTATTCCACAACTATAGAAGCAAAGCCCGATGCTATTCTACTCGGTTGGACAGGATTAGCAGAAAAATCCAGCAGAATTCAAACTCTATGGAAAGATGGAACTTTTGCCCAAAAGGTTCTTTTTCCTGCCGAATGCTTAACACCGTTAGGAGAAGCTGAATCTATTCCAGTCGAAAAATTAGCCTGTTTAAGTTACTTAAATATTGCTGCTGGCGGTTTAGCTTGTGTTCCTTTGCATTTTTCTCAGACTTTAGTAGTAAATGGTGCGACGGGAGGATTAGGTTCTGCGACAGTTTTGGTAGGATTAGCAATGGGTGCTGCTAAAGTTATTGCAGTGGGAAGAAACAAAGAGCAACTGAAAACGCTCGAACAGTTAGACAAGCGAGTTGTCGCCGTAGTTACAGAAGGAAATATAGAATCAGACTCTAAAGCGTTCGCTAATATCACCAACGGTGGTGCTGATATAGTAATCGATCTGCTAGGTGGCGTATCCAAACCAGAACCAACGCTTACTTGTCTTAATGCATTGCGTCGTGGCGGTACGGCGGTTTTTGTGGGCGGAGTCAGTGTAGATATTCCCCTTCCCTATTCCAAAATTATGCTGGAGCAATTAACTATTAAGGGTTCATTCATGTACCCCAGACAGATACCTGGCAAACTTCTAAAAATGATTAGTGCAGGAATTCTTAATTTAGATGCAATACAAATTAATACATTTAGCTTGGACGACATAGAAACAGCAATTAGCAAAGCATCCTCTTCTAAAGGACTTGAATATTGCGTACTCGTTCCCAATCAAAGCTAGAAAAACAAAATTGAACATTAAATTGAGAGAAAAACAATGCAGTTTTTAGTTATTGCGCGAATAGCTGAAGGAATATCCGCCGACAAAGTTTTACCTTATATCAAACCAGAAGCCGAAAAAGTCTGGGAATATTATAAGACAGATATTGTACGCTCAATTCACTACATAGCCGATATGAGCGGTACAGTAATGATGTTAGAAGCAGACAGCTTAGATACTGTTCGCTCTGCTGTCGATCGCTTTCCCATGGCAGAAAATAATCTGCTCGATTTTGAAATTGTTCCTTTAAAACCCTATGTAGGTTTAGAAGCCTTATTCGCTAAATAAAACACATTATCAATCAAAATTAGGTCTTAAATCATGGTCAAAATTGTTCGTTTTCATCAATTCGGCGACGCTGATGTGCTTCAGCTAGAGGAATTACCCATAGCCGAACCTGGTAAAAGAGAAGTCCGCTTAAAAGTCGAAGCGATAGGCTTAAATCGAGCAGAAGTTATGTTTCGCAAGGGAGCATATGTAGAAGAACCAGATAGTTTTCCCTCGACTATCGGTTATGAAGCAGCAGGGGTTATTGATGCGGTTGGGGAAGGAGTAACAGAATTTAAGATTGGCGATCGCGTTTCGACTATTCCTGGTTTTTCGATGAAAGATTATGGCGTATATGGGGAAAGTGCGATCGCGCCTGTGGCTATGGTTGCTAAATATCCAGAAAAGTTATCACCTCAAGAGGGAACAGCGATCTGGATGCAGTATATAACTGCTTATGGGGCATTAGTCGAGTATGGACAGATTAAATCGGGAGATTTTGTCTTAATTTCGGCAGCCAGCAGTAGTGTGGGGAGTGCCGCAATTCAAATAGCTAAAGCAGCAGGTGCAGTGGCGATCGCTACTACTAGAGGAGCGAGTAAAAAACAAATGCTCTTAGATAATGGTGCAGATTATGTAGTTGTCACTGATGAGGAAGATTTACCCACTAGAGTGATGGAAATTACTCAAGGACAAGGAGCAAATCTCATTTTCGATCCCGTAGCTGGTTCTTTTATCGAAACTCTGGCTAATGCAGCAGCCAAAGGAGCAACTATTATTGAGTATGGTGCATTAAGTTCGGAGGCGACACCTTTTCCACTATTTGCTGCACTACAAAAAGGATTAAAAATACAAGGCTATACTCTGTTTGAAATTGCTGGCGATCCAGGCAAACTAGAAAAAGCCAAACAATATATTTATGATGGTTTAGATTCTGGCAAACTCGTCCCGATAATCGATCGCAGTTTTCCCTTAGAACAAATTGCCGAAGCCCATCGCTACATGGAATCCAATCAACAAAACGGCAAGATTATTATCACCGTAAGCTAAATCTATTAAATAGTCGAATAAAAGAAGAATTTCATGCCAAAATCCCAATTTAATCGCACTCTAACTAAATTTCAAAATAGAATAACAATTGAATCCCCTAACTCAAAACACTTTTATCTTCAAAAATATAATTGGCGAGGCACTATATTAGCTATTTTATTAGCTCTCAGTCTAATTTTTGCCTTACCGAACCAACCAGTTAAAGCTGCCTCTCTAACCGCAGTTGCTCCCAAATTGCACGTGGAGGAAAAGCACGTTTCTATCAAAAATCTAGATGAAGCTTTGATGTATATAAATGCTCAAAACCTTGTTGATACATGGAATAACATTATTATTCAAGCTAAAACAGGAAACGAACAATTAAAGCTAATGCGAGAAAGTGGGGTTTTTGCCGATGATGTGAAACTTACTTTTGATTTTGGCGATACAAAATATGCTTTAAAAAATCTGAAAGACTCTGAAACTCAAGAATTTTATAATGGTTTCGTCAATAGTTTAAAGAAAAACCGATACAACATTGCTTCCAACATTGAAGCCGTTGAATTTAGTAAAGATTCCCTGCGCTTTAACTTTAAGCATTGGATTTTCTTAAATGACAAGCTTTCCGTGGTTGGTGAAGACCAAGCTGTAATGAAACGAGAAGGCGATCGCTACCTTCTTACTTCTGCTGACATTCGTGTCGTTTACTTTGATGTTGCCCACGCCTATTAAAAGCATTTTCCCTTAGAACAAATCGCCGAAGCCCATCGCTACATGGAATCCAATCAACAAAACGGCAAAATTATTGTCACTGTACCGTAATTATTCATCAGAGGGGAAGATATGCCATTTCATGACATTACTGAGTTACCAGCAGAATTCTGCGAGCCAAAAACAGCTAAAGATCGAGAATTATCAGTTAGCGATCGCATTCAAATTACAGAGTTGCTCCACCGCGTCTATTTATGTGAAGACAGTCGAGATTATGATGCACTAAAGAAAATTTTAGTAGATGACTATATCAACGAGCATCCTTTATTTGGGCGACATGAGAGCGCGAGTAGCTTTATTGAATGGCTTAAGAATACTCCTGCTGGCTTTGATGGTATTCGACATAATTGTTTAAACTCAATAACTCGCGGAGTTAGTCAAGATGTAGCCGAATCAGTTAGTTATATCTTGGTACTTCAGCTTTTTCCTGCCAAATCCCGTAACGAGTCTCCCAATGAAGAGTTAGATTCACTATTGCCTCGTACTATTGGTCACGGTGTTGTGTGCGATCGCTGGATACGTCAAAAAGGTCGTTGGTATTTACAACATCGAGCTTATCAACAGATGTCTATTAATGGTGATTTCTTACCAGACAAAGCTATGCGCGAGAAGGCTTCTCAAACTCCTTAAATTAAGATTGTGTTGAATTTAATTAATAAAGGTAGAACAAAAAAGTTATGAAAATTGGCATTCTCGGTAGTGGTAATATGGGACGCTCTTTAGGTATTCTCTGGGCAGAACAAAAACACGAAGTATTTTTTGGCGCACGGACAGCAGAGAAAGGTAAAGCGATCGCTGAATCGGCAGGAAACAATACTCAAGGTGGCACAAATGATGAAGCAGCAACTTTTGGAGACATACTGTTATATACGATTCGTGGTATGAATCCAGCCGAAGTACTTACTTCTATTGATATTTTAAACGGCAAGATTTTAATTGATTGCAACAATTATGATATTCCTGAAAACTTTGCTTATTCACCTATAGAGATTTCTTTAGCCGAGAAATTAGCCTCCGAAGTTCCCCATGCGCGAGTAGTAAAAGCATTTAACACTATGGCACAGGAATTGTTTGAACTGTCGCCACAACCATTGAAAGAGTATGACGTTTCCGTGTTTGTAGCAGGTGATGATGCAGCAGCAAGAAAGACTGTGATGAACCTTGCTAAAGATCTTGGTTTTGCACCAGTCGATTGCGGTGAATTACGCTTTGCTCGGCTGATTGAAGGGTTAGGAGACTTTATTCGTTATCTGATCATTGGTCAAAAACTCGGTTCATACACCACAATTTCAGTGGCAACCTTACCTGAAGCTGAGAACGAGCGTTTAGGTGGCAGGCAATCTTCATCACTTTACTAAAATTTTGGGTAGTCCTAAAGATGTAATGATGAATTGTAATAATGCACGAAAGATGTTTTCGGGTGCGGCGTTTTTTCTGGATACTTACTTGATTTTTGCTTACCTTACGAAGGCGCAATAATAAATTTAATTTATTATTGCGATCGCTATATATTGACAATTTCGATAATAATCTTAAATTAATCTTAAATTACTATTCGCAATAAGCTACTGAAGACAACGATTTAACTACGTTTGAGACTGCGGTAGTTTATTGACAATCGTGTATCATTAGTAATGTTCATATTGGGCTGTTATGAGCTTTTTTAAACTTTTAACTTTTCTACATATTTTTGTATTTTACTAATAGCAAGTATTTGATTTAGTTTAATTCAAACCATAAAGTTGATTATTTAACTTAGCTTAATACTCTCTTGTTGATTAAGTACAATTACTTAGATTGACAATAATATAGAAACTTGCATTATAAAACGCGATCGCAACATCACCTAATCTTGTATGCAGTTTTTTCATCATAACTATTCGTTATAAACATATTGTCGCCAAATATATCCCAGAAAAAATGTAGATTAACTGTATGTAGCATTTGGATAAATTACATAATATGACCAACAAAAAGAATTTAGTGGTAGTTGGTAACGGTATGGTTGGTCATAAATTCCTAGAGTTGATGGTGCAGAAAGACGCATCTGAGCAATGGAATTTAGTTACCTTCTGCGAAGAACCCCGTGTGGCTTATGACCGCGTTAACTTAAGCGGTTACTTTTCAGGTAAAACGGCTGGAGATTTAACACTGGTTGAACCAGGATATTATCAAGATAATAATATTGAAATTCATATTGGCGATCGCGTAGTTGCTATAGATCGGGATAATAAACGAGTAACTTCGGCTAATGGTATTGTCATCAACTACGACAAGCTGATACTAGCGACTGGTTCTTATCCTTTTGTACCGCCCATTAAAGGTAATGATGCCCCTGGAACATTTGTCTATCGTACTATCGAAGACTTAGAAAACATGGAGGCTCATGGTAAACAATCTCAAGTTGGCGTGGTAGTTGGCGGCGGACTACTGGGTTTAGAATGCGCCAATGCTCTTAAGTCAATGGGTTTAGAGACTCATGTGGTCGAATTTGCCCCTCGATTGATGCCAGTGCAGATCGATGAAGCTGGCGGCGAGATGTTAAAAGCTAAAATCGAATCCCTGGGGGTAAAAGTCCATACCAGTAAAGCCACCACCAATATTGTGAGTATCGATGGCAAGCTGGTTAAAATGGAGTTCGCCGACGGCGGAGAACTACAAACCGATATGATCGTTTTCTCTGCTGGTATTCGTCCCCGCGATCAATTAGCGAGAGAATGTGGTTTAGCAGTTGGCGAGAGGGGCGGCATCGTGATTAATGAAGACTGTCAAACTTCTGACTCTGATATCTACGCCATTGGAGAATGCGCCCTATATAATAATTTCATCTTCGGTTTAGTTGCCCCTGGTTACACGATGGCAGAAGTTGCCAGCGATCGACTTAATGGCACGGCGGGCAAAAGTTTTACTGGCGCAGATATGTCTACTAAATTAAAACTTTTAGGAGTAGACGTTGCTAGTTTTGGAGACAACTTTGGGAAGACTTCTGGGGCAAAAGAATTAGTCTTTGGCGATGCGATCAACGGTACCTATAAGAAATTAGTAGTCTCAGAAGACGGCAAGCAATTATTAGGCGGTATTCTAATCGGTGATGCTTCAGCCTACGGTAATTTATTGCAACTGGTACAAAACAAAATTACTCTCCCTCCCCATCCCGAAGACTTATTAGTTTCTCCTAGAGCAGGTTCGTCTGCCAATGTCTTGGGTGTAGATAGCCTACCCGATACAGCGCAAATATGTTCTTGTAACAACGTTTCTAAAGCCGATATTTGTACTGCCATTGCCGATGGTGTAACCGACATTGGTAGCCTAAAAAAATGCACCAAAGCTGGGACTGGTTGCGGCGGCTGTGTTCCCTTAGTTACCGACATCCTCAAAACGGAACTTAAGAAGGCTGGAGTAGAAGTTAAAAATCATCTTTGCGAACACTTTGCCTATTCCCGCCAAGAACTATATCACCTGGTGCGAATTAACGAAATTAAAACCTTCGATGATTTAATTCAACAACATGGAACAGGTTTGGGTTGCGAAATCTGTAAACCCGCTGTCGCTTCGATACTAGCATCCACTTGGAACGAATATATTTTAGAAACGCCCCATGTTGGCTTGCAAGATACTAACGATTACTATTTAGCCAATATCCAAAAAGACGGCACTTATTCAGTTATTCCCCGCATACCTGGCGGCGAAATTACGCCTGAAAAACTGATCGTCTTGGGGGAAGTTGCTCAAGATTATGGACTCTATACTAAAATCACTGGTGCGCAACGGGTAGACTTATTTGGTGCCAGGGTAGATCAATTACCCGCAATCTGGAAACGTCTAGTTGATGCGGGATTTGAATCTGGTCATGCTTATGGAAAAGCCTTGCGTACAGTAAAATCTTGCGTAGGTAGCACCTGGTGCCGTTTCGGAGTACAAGATTCCACGGCTTTGGCAATCGAAGTCGAAGAAAGATATCGAGGATTAAGATCGCCTCATAAACTTAAATCTGCCGTATCTGGCTGTACTCGCGAATGCGCCGAAGCCCAAGGTAAAGACTTTGGGATCATCGCTACTGAAAATGGTTGGAATTTATATGTCGCAGGTAATGGTGGCATGAACCCTCAACACGCGGTATTGTTGGCTACAGATATCGATAAGGAAACCCTGATTAAATATATTGATCGCTTTTTGATGTTCTATATTCGCACGGCGGATAAATTACAGCGTACTTCTGTCTGGTTTAGCAAGTTGGAGGGTGGCTTGGATTATCTCAAGAGCGTAATTATCGACGATTCTCTGGGTATCTGTGACGAACTAGAAGCTCAAATGCAGCATTTAGTTAATACCTATCAGTGTGAGTGGAAAGCGACTTTAGATGACCAGGAAAAATTGAAACGCTTTAGTCACTTTGTTAACTCAGATAGCCCTGATCCGACTCTTGTTTATGTAGAGGAGAGAAATCAAAAACGCCCTGCGACTGAATTCGAGAAAGCGGCTTTAAGAGTTTAATTTCTTCCCCAGCCTCTGTTCTACGACGACAGGGGCGACATGATATATTTACTCATTCTGAAACTTTTAATTAGTTTAATTAATTCCTATGGTTCAAGCAATTTCTAATCATCAAAGTGTGAGGCAATGGGTTACTGTTTGTAATTTAGCTGATATTCAACCCAATACTGGAGTTTGCGCCCTCTTAAATGATCAACAGGTGGCAATTTTCCGTGTTGGTAATAGCGATCACGTTTACGCCTTGAGTAACTATGAACCTTTTAGCAAAGCCTATGTGCTGTCGCGAGGAATTTTAGGCGATCGCTCTGGTATTATTAAAGTCGCATCTCCAATCTATAAGCAAAACTTTAATCTAGAAACTGGTGAATGTCTCGATGACGAGTCTGTAAAAGTCCCAACTTTCCCAGTGCGTGTCGTAGATGGGCAAGTTCAGTTAGGTGACATAGGTAGCAGGTGAGAAGTCAGATTGAGGAATAGAGGGCGAGATCGCCCTGATATTTCAGCCTTTGTAATCTAACTTTATGTAGTTGGTAATGTTCTTCGAGGACGACCGCCCCGTTTGCCATTTTCACGAGAAGCTTTCGCTTTTGCATCTGACTTAACTTTTCCTCCCTGTCGTCCCATCTCCGACATCCACTTCTGCGTGCCAAATATCCCCGCTGCAAGCTGCGGTACACCTAAATCCACATCTAAGCTCTCCCAGTGCAACCCATACCCAGATGGCGTAATTTCTACTTCTACTAGTTGTTCGGGTGTTGCATCTTCTAATCCTTGCAATAAGGTATGGGGAAACCCCATCACCACCCCATTTTTTAGCTCAATAAACACTCGCTGGGAAACCATTTCATACCAAGCTTTTACAGCACAGAGTTCTGTATCATCTAGTTCTGCACCCACCTGTCGCGCCTGAGCGATCTGTGCTTTTAGTTCTGCATCAATCGTCAAGTCAGTTTTAACCATGAATCTCCTTCCATTTTGCCAATAGCTCAAGCTGATGATCTTTCACCAGATAAAGTGCTTTGGCTACATCCTTATACCAATTCTCAAAAGTAACTGGAGACTTAGTTAATATAGATTGTCGATACACAACTATTTCAGTGTTTTGCTTATTTTAGCTAGTTTTGAGAATTGGTATTATCACCGATCTTTCCTGAAACACTCAAAAGTTTGGGAGCCGTTTCTTCATCTCCCAAATCAATTCGCACCTCGCCATCTCTTTTGAGTACATGAACATGGGAGGGTAAGTGGTCGTTTGGATAAATGACGACGCGAAACCCGTTTTTCCTGAGTACAGTTGGCATAGACACCTCGCACTCATCTATCATAACCTAACGTTTGGGTTTTGTCAGTCTTGCATCATCACTGGATGGTTTTACACCTGAGTAATTTCTAGCTATGTTTTGGTCACACGTAACGGAAAAACATCATCAAGTGGAACTGTTTCACCCCTTGCAATTTCCTGGCGCACCATTGCAGCCATACGATCTCATTGATCGTCCGTCGTTGCTGCAAAACGAGTTTCCCATTTTTGCTCATCCTGCAATTCCGCCAGAAATCTAGCCGCGATCGCATCCTGCTGCTCGGGTGGAAGTTTTTCAATTTAGGCGATCGCCTGTCGCAGTAGTTCAGTCATAGTTTAGTAGTAATAAATACCACAATTTCATACAGCTTGTTAATTTTAACCGACGCTCAATGTCAAAAGGTTTTGAACTAGTTACTCTTGTTCGGGTGTCAGTGTAATGCTCATAATGAGATGCTCTGCAAGATATCAGGAGACAGTTTCTACTCCAAAAAGCGATCGCCCGATAATCAAGCCAATTGCTGTAGTATGAACTTTGAAAGTAATCCCCAATCCCCTAAACTTAAGACTTAACGACCTATTAAGCGATCGCACATCAAAAACTTTAGCTAGTGTGAGGGGTAATTGGCTGATTGCTCGTCGTAGGACAAGCGATCTCTATAGAACCCATTTGAGATCTTTAGAAACAGATATAATTACCAGAAAATGCCATATTCGAGTAGTTTGACAGATAGAGAGTGGGAAATAATCAAACCTCTGTTACCAAAGAAAAAGAAGACTAGACCAGCCAAATGGAGCAACGCGCGACATTTTAGATGGTATTTTGGATCAACTAAAAAATGGTTGTAACTGGTGTGATTTACCATCAGATTTACCACCTTACTCCACGGTATTCTGGCACTACAAGCAGTGGAGAACAGAAAGAGTCATCCAAGAACAACTAGGCAAACAGGAAATCTGTATTGCCAGCAACCAAATTTTGACTCAAATTGGCTGCTGTGAAGCCAGTTGTTCCACTTAACCCAAGGAATGGGTCACCCGCACCAAACCCCTGATTGCCCTGGATGCCATCACTTAACGGGACTTTGACAAAAAATGAGGCTAAAAAGGGCTGAAAGCCTTATCCATCAATACTATTACCTCAAAAATACCTAAACCCTGACTACAACTAGGTTTGGGGCGATTTTACCTCGAAGAGGTAAAATCGTTACCTAGCAATGCTTTTAGCCCTTTTTGCTAAGTAAAATTGTCAAAGTCCCATTAAGCGGAACGAGGTACTACTGCCTTTGACGACTACATCGATCGCAGCAATGTTCTGGAAATCGAGCTTATCACCTCCTTTGCCTCGATTAAAATTTCTGACGGTATCACTTCCATCTCCACTGCGGTACACTACAGTGTCAATATCACGGTCAGCGCCCAAGTCAAGGAAATCATCTCCAGAACCCCCTACAAGAATATCTGACCCTGTTCCACCACGCAGTAAATCCTTACCCTCTCCACCACGCAGCACATCATTACCACTTAATCCATCGATGATGTCATCCCCGCCTTGACCATTGATCACGTCATTCGATTTATTGAAACCTAGAATGTCGTTATTGAGGTCGTTGAGGAACGTAGCTGTATTGCGATTAAAGATCTTAGGTTGGTTAAAGTCAGCATTGACGACATCGAAGCTGTCTAGGATGCTGTTTTCTCCGTTGAACAAGATATTCCCCAAATCTACTGTGGCGCCTCCGTCTCTTGTCAGGTTTTCTAGGTTTTCTAGTGCAAAGTTTTCCAGAGTAACTTTGGTATCAGCAACGCCTTCAAAAGCAATTTCTAGATCGGCTCCGTTTTGGGTGAGGAGTAGATTGCGGGCAGTTAAACCTGTACCCACAAATTTTAGGGTATCGACTTCTGCAAGTACCGCTGCTGAAGGGTTAGAGCCAGTGCCTATACCACCAAAGTCAGCGATCGTCTTGCTATCGCTCCGGTTGATGACAGATGTTTTCCTTCCACCGCTGCCTGTAGGTAGCGGTGCCTCGAAAGCGCCGATATCAACCCTGCCACCCTGAATTCGGGGAAAGCCAGTACCGCGCTGATCAAACTCTGGAGGCTGAGTAAAGTTTGGGTCACCAGCATTAATCGCCGGACTACCCAAAGATAGGGCACGTGTTCTGGTAGGACCACCATTGTCTTGTAAAGGACCTAGCAATGGATTAATCGGGTTAGTGCTGGTACCGACCTGGTCACCTGCGCCATTAAAACCAGTGCTATCGGTACTGTCGCCAATTAGGTTATAGCCACTGCTATTGAAGGAGCCAAACACATCGGTGGAAGTAACACCACCACGGCTACTAATAGTATTACCAGCAACTATTGTATTGGCGATAGAAACCTCGCCAGAGTTTGTACGAACACCTCCACCAATAAAGGCATTCCTGTCACTAAGTAAATTATTAAGTACAATCTTGTTATCGCTAATTGTACTATTGTTAATACTTAACTTTCCGTCAGAAGCATTGAAAATCCCTGCACCTCCAAATCCAGTTTGTGCAGCATTAATTGTGTTTTCGCTAATCGTACTATTCGTAATACGTAAGATACCGTTATTAACAATACCACTACCATTTTTCGCGGAAACATTGTCACTAATAGTACTACTATCAATCTCCAAGGTGGCGCCACTAAAGTTCGCGATACCGCCTGCTCCTCCAACTCCCCCCAAAAAGTTATTGCTGTTTTCCCTGATAACGCTTTCAGATATTTTTAAAAAGCCGAAATTTCCTATGCCAGTTCCTCTAGAACCACCCTTGTTATTCCTGACAATGACGTCAGATAATTTTAGGCTCTCATCGTTTCGGATCCCAGCACCAGTAGCATTTACACTAGGTAAAAGACCATCAGCAATAGTCAACCCATCAATCTCAACATTAATGAGGGCGCTTGAATCTCCATCGCTAATGTTGAACACTTGGGAGGCATTGTTTCCACTGACGGTCAGCTTATCAGCTCCCAGACCATTGATAGTTAGGTTTTTGTCGATCGCTAGTTCACCCTCGTTGAGAGTGATGGTGCCACCTGCAAGACTGGAGGCAAAGTCAATCGTCCCCCCAGCTTTGCTGAGGGCGATCGCCTCTCTTAGGGAAACATCCCCAGCACTGAAATCCCCATCGTTTTCATCCACCAGCGTGTCTACGGTAAGTTTAAAATCAATAAATACTTGCATCGTAGCAGCAGCACTGGGAATATTCTCGATCGCAAATCCACTGGGGGTTCCATCAGCCCACCGCAGCGATGCCTTCTGTGGATCGGGATTGTTTGCCAGCAAATCGTATCCTGTCGCTGGATCTGAGCCATCCCATAAAGCTTGACTGTCGTCAAAGGTATTCCATACGGGTTTAATCATCCGGATGGCACGACGACCCCAATCTCCAGCGGAGACTGTACTCCAATTTGCTTCCCATGAAGCCTGATCGAAACCAGGTGGTGTTGGTGGTATTTGAGAACCATAGATTTCTGGCTTTTCGATGACATGCCAAACCGCCAATCCTGAATCTGACATTTCTCTGTCGTAGGAGTTTCCCGGCCATCGGTTCTCAACGATAAAATACTCGTCAGTTCCCTTTTGGGGATCCATTAAAACCCAAACGTTATGGTTAGTCTCAACATCAGTAATATCGTAGTAGCCAGGTTGAGACACTTCGTTTGGTTGTACCCAACCAAACTAAAGTTTGGTTGGCTCACCGCATCCATAAAATTCCCAGGTTGTGTATTGCTCCCGAACCCCAGCAAGTTACCATCATTGCTAAAGGAAACATTAAAATTTGTTTGTAACATTTTTATCGCTCCTAGATTTGATTCATTTGACAAGTATCAATACTTCGGAAAGCTTTTGTTTACTAACGACAGAATAAGGGCTTCAGAACTCTATAACAACAGTATCGGCATCAACCGTGTAGGGTGGTTGCACCATAAACGAACCAGGTATTGACAAAAAAACGGCGATCGCGCCAGGAGACCGCAGTTGGAGAAAGATGTCTGCGTCATAAGCGGGAACAAACGGATCTCCTGCTCCCCCATCAAATGCCTCGATCCGCGATCGCTGGTAAAGATTTGCCCCGCGAAGTGTAGTTGCGCTCAACCATAGGGAATATTTATCGAGCATGATGTGACTCCAGAAAGGATTGATAAGTTAGAGTATCGTGTCGTTAATCATCGCTAAAATATCATTTATCATTGAAAACTCTGCTAATACCTTAATCAATACAACTTGGATTTTTAAAAATCAATTCGTCATTTGTCGTATATCAGTCAGTATGAAGTTTTATTTACAGTTTTTTCTCGTCAATTTGAGTTGTCTTAATCTTAAATTAACCATAATAATTTTCTAGAGGTGAGAGGCAAACCGATGAAGCAATTGACGCTCAAGGATGTTCGGAAACTACTGAAGGGAGTTCAATCTCTCTACCTGTTATTGTTAACAGAAGAACAAGTGCTGTCTTTGTTAACTGCCCTAGAATTGTTAGGTTTAAGTCGCAGAGAAGCTGAAGTTTTGTTTTGGATTATTCAGGGTAGAGGCAATAAAGCGATCGCACTACAATTGAGCATCCATGTCAGTACAGTACGCAAGCATCTAGAAAATATTTATCGTAAACTGGATGTACAGAGTCGAACAGAAGCGATCGCACTAGCACTAGAAAAGTCTGGATGTTTGCAGTCACTCCCACTGATCTGATGGTTTAAGCTTCAAGCTAAACTGAGTAACTCTTGGGATTTATATTAATTATACTACTATTCGGTTGTTCAGAGCGATGAGCAAAGCTCGCGCGGAGCGCATCGCAATAATAAAAAAATAATATTAAAAAACGCCTAGATTAATCCTAGACGTTAAAAGATAAAAATTAATATGAACTACTCACACCAAGCTAACGCTTGGTTTGACTTACGAGTCATTCCTCTTAAATTTAACTTCTCTGTAGCGATGAAGCTATTACAGCTAACTATTCCTACCGCTACTTTGTGTTGCCAATCTTGCCTTTGCCTAGCAACCTTTGACTGGATTTTACCAACAGCTTTGTTGGCTTTTTTCCAACGCCGAGAAGCTTTAATTCTTTTCTTGAAATTCGGTGATTTTTTTCTCCTACTTTTCTTAGCTATTTTGTTGATTTTGGTTTGGGCTTGCTTGATAAATCGGGGATTCTCAAGCAATTTTTCGTTGGAATCTGCAATGGCATGAAGAACTCCAAAGTCTAGCCCAATTGCACCTGTATTAGTGGTAATCCGCTCAGGAACACAATTTATCGTGACCGAGGCATACCATTTTCCTTGCTTAAAACAGATAGTGCAAGTCTTTGGAGTTCCCCAGTCACGAGCTTTTCCTCGCATTTGTATTTTGCCCAAATTGCTCAGGTTGAGAAAACCATTACAACCGTTAGATTCTAGTCGCCAACCAGCTTTGCAGGGATAAGTCCAGCCACCGTAACGGCGATTTGCTTTAAACCTGGGATAACCAGTTTTGAGTTTGAAAAACCTTGCAAAAGCAAAATCTACCCGTTTAACTGTTGCCTGTAAAGCATGACTACCAAGCTTTTTGTATTCGTCCCAGCATTCTTTAAAAGCTGGCAAGGAGTTCTGTTGGTCGAAATAGTTAACAGACTTACCAAACTTTTGATAGCTGGTTCGACGGTGTTCAACGCAAGCATTGTACAAGTAGCAATGGAGTCGTTTCCACTCATAAAGTTGTCTTTCTTGAGCAGTATTTGGATACAGGCGAAAAGTTACACGACGGGTTAAACTCATCAAAGAAGTATAACTTAGTGTGTAATGAAAAACAATAGCTTAAATAAAGCTAGAGGATGTGTTTATAGACTCAGTGTACATATTGTATTTGTAACAAAATATCGCCGTAAAGTGATCACCAAGGAAATTCTTGATGATTTAGAAAAAATTTTCTCTCGATTATGTTTGGCAAAAAAATGCCAGTTGGTAAGTTTTAACGCCGAAGAAGATCATTGCCATCTTTTGGTCGAGATGTATCCAGATGTTGCGCCTTCTAGACTGGTAAATACTTTAAAAACTGTTTCTAGTCGCTTAATTCGTAGAGATTATGCGACACACTTACAAAAGTTTTACTACAAAAAACCTGTTCTTTGGACAGGAGCTTATTGTGTTATCTCAACAGGTGGCGCACCATTGGAGGTAATAAAGAAGTACATTGAGTCTCAAGACTCACCCAGTTAAACCCTGGTCGCCACTAACTCCCACTAAATCAAAGATTTAGAAGGAGAATGCGTGGCGAAAGAGTGTTCAATTGATTTAACTACAGAGCGTTAGCACCTGCAACTACCTCAGAAAGCTCTTGAGTAATTGCGGCTTGTCTGGCTTTGTTATAAGACAAAGTTAAATTGCCCATCAATTCCGTGGCGTTTTCACTCGCGTTATTCATGGCAGTCATTCGGGCTGCCAGTTCACTAGCCGCAGATTCCTGTAATGAGCGTAAAATTTGGTTATTGAGATATAGGGGCAGAAGCGAATTAAGAATCTGTACAGGGTCTTGTTCAAAGATTGTATCTTTGGGATAGGCTTCTACTTCAGATGTAACTTTATCTCTCTCAACTCCAAACTGACCACCTTTAGTAGTTAGGCGGAAAATTTCGTCGTCTTTGACTTCCAATCCTTGAGTTGTTAGAGGCAACAAAGTTTGAATTACTGGTTTAGAGGCAATTAAAGACACAAACTTAGTGTAAATTATCTCTACTCGATCAACTTCCTCTGCTAAGAACGAAGATAGTATTTCATCGCCGATATCTGCTGCTTCTGAAGCTGTAGGAATTTGCTCTAGACCAATAAAAGTTTTTTCAATAGGTGCGGTGCGATTTTGAAAATATTGGGTTGCCTTACGCCCAACTATCACAAAAGTATATTCAATTCCTTCGGCTTTTAGCTCTTTAGCTCTGATCTCGGCACGACGAATTACATTGGCGTTGTAGCCACCGCATAAACCACGATCTCCACTGACCACTAACAGCGCGACTTTTTTGACTTCCCTTTGCTCTAATAGAGGCAGGTCAACATCTTCAAACTGGAGTTTGCCTTGTATGTTATAAAGAACCTGCGCTAAACTATCAGCAAAAGGACGGGTAGCATTAACTTGTTCTTGAGCGCGACGAACCTTGGCCGCAGCCACTAAGCGCATGGCTTCCGTGATTTTTTTAGTATTTTTTACCGACGCGATGCGATCGCGAATCGCTTTTAAATTAGCCATTTTTTTGCTCGATTAGTAAATAAACAATCAGTCATCAACTTGATTACTGATGACTGACTACTGATAACTCGTTCTAGGCTGCTGCCATGAAGGTTTGTTTGTACTCGTTAATCGCTTCTTTGAGCAGATTTTCGGCTTCGTCAGTTAGTTTTTTCTCAGAACCAATAATTTCGCCGTATCTAGCTTTACTAGTACCGAGATAATCTTGCAATCCTTGAGCAAATGCGCTGGCTTTTTCTACAGGCACTTCATCAATGTAGCCATTTAGACCTGCATAGACAATTGCTACCTGTTCGGCTACAGATAGAGGTGAGTTTTGAGGCTGTTTCAGAATTTGGCGTAGACGTTGACCCCTTGCCAATTGATTTTGAGTAGCTGCGTCTAAGTCAGAAGCGAACTGAGCAAATGCTTCTAGTTCAGCAAACTGAGCCAATTCTAGTTTAAGTTTACCTGCTACTTGCTTCATGGCTTTAGTTTGAGCCGCAGAACCTACACGGGATACAGAAATACCTGCATTAATTGCAGGACGAAAACCAGCGTTAAACAAGTCGGTAGAGAGGAAGATTTGACCGTCGGTAATCGAAATTACGTTGGTAGGAATATAAGCCGATACGTCACCAGCTTGAGTTTCAATGATTGGCAGGGCAGTCATGCTGCCCCCACCCAAAGCATCACTGAGTTTAGCCGCACGTTCTAAGAGACGAGAGTGAAGATAGAATACGTCTCCAGGGTAAGCTTCGCGTCCTGGTGGGCGGCGTAGCAACAAGGACATCTGACGATAAGCCTGAGCCTGCTTGGTCAAGTCATCATAGATAATCAAAGTGGCTTTGCCTTTATACATAAAGTATTCGGCAATAGTTGCACCAGTATAAGGGGCAAGATATTGCAACGTTGCTGGGTCGTTAGCGTTAGCTGCAACAACCACTGTGTATTCCATCGCGCCTTTCGCTTCTAAGGTGTTAATCACTTGAGCGACAGTAGATGCTTTTTGTCCAATGGCAACGTAGACGCAGATTACATCTTCACCTTTTTGGTTGATAATTGTATCTACGGCTACAGCAGTTTTTCCAGTTTGGCGATCTCCAATAATCAACTCACGCTGACCACGACCAACGGGAATCATCGCATCAATTGCGGTAATTCCTGTCTGCATGGGTTCACATACAGATTTACGGTCAATAATTCCTGGTGCCATCTCTTCGATTAAGCGACTTTCACTGCTAACAATGTCGCCCTTGCCATCAAGAGGTTTGGCTAAAGAATCAACGACTCTACCAACAATTGCGTCACCTACAGGGATAGAGGCAATTTTAGTAGTCGCTTTAACGGTGCTACCTTCTTGGATACCGAAGCCGTTACCCATGAGTACCGCACCCACGTTATCTTCTTCGAGGTTAAGAGCGATACCGATTGTACCGTCTTCAAATTCGAGGAGTTCTCCCGCCATTGCTTGTTCTAGACCGTAAATCCTGGCAATACCGTCTCCTACTTGAAGGACAGTACCAACGTTGGATACCTGAACGTCTTGTTCATAGGATTCGATCTGCTGGCGAATAATGCTGCTAATTTCGTCTGGTCTGATGCTAACCATAGCTTTTTTTGTATGTAGAAGTTACTTTTAGATTATTTGTGTGTAGAGACGCAACAGAGCGTCTAGTTTACATTTTAGTGATTGAGGTTACTGATTGAGGCTGATCTTGATGCGACGTAATTGTCCACGAAGACTGGCATCAATTACTTTTGAGCCTACTTTGATAATGACTCCCCCAATCAAATTAGGGTCAACACTAGTTTTAAGCTCCACATCACGAGCTTCGGAGATTGTTTTAACTTTCTCAACAATATTTTGCTTCTGTTCTTCACTTAGCTGGGTAGCTGAAATTACTTCTGCTAATACGGTTTGGTTAAGCTTGCGCAGTAGGTTCAAATATTGCTCGACAATTGGCTCAAGAAAAACAATGCGTCTTTTGTCAACCAACAGCATCATAAAATTTACTAAGTAAGGGTTCGCGTCGCTACCCATTACTTTTTTCAACACCGCTTTTTTGTCTTCTCCTTTAACCACTGGATTGAGGACAAACTCTTTAAATTCTCTAGACTCAGTTAAGAGAGAGCTTAGAGAACGAAAAGTTTCACCAAATTGTTCGGTTAGTTGCTGCTGCTGCCCCAAAGACATCAAAGCCTGAGCGTAGGGTTCGCCGATTTCGCTACTGACTAGAGTTCCACTCATGATTATTACGCTCCTAATTTAGCGATGCTACTGTCTATCAGCTTGCGTTGAGCTTCATCAGTGAGGACACTTCCCATGCGAGATTCTACCCCCTCTAAAGCTAAAGCAACTACACGCTCTCTCAACTGAGCGATTGCTCTTTCTTGTTCAGAGTTGAGGTCTTTTCCTGCTGTTTCTTTAAGACGTTGAACTTCTTTTTCTCCTTGAGCCAAAATAGTTGCTTTGGCTTGTTGAGCATTGGTTTCTGCTAAAGCACGAATTTTTGCTGCGGTTATTTGAGCTTCCTCTAACTTTTTCTGTTCTGCTGCTAGAGTACTCACAGCATCTTTTTTCTTCTGCTCAACTGCTTGAATTTGCTCGGCAATTTTTGAGCGTCGTTCACTCAAAATATTACCAACTATGTTTCTACCGTAGTAGAACAGGATTCCTACTAAAATTGACAGGTTGATTAGGTTAGATTCAAAAATGTTTAAGTTTAAACCAAAACCTCCTTCAACCTCTGAGTGTGCTTCTGCTAAGAATAATAAAGTCCCTATCATACCCAGATCTTGAATTTAGTTATTTTTTTTCTATTTATTCCAGCTATCAGTCGGTCTTACTTGACTAATTCTGGATCGAGTATTTTTTCTAAGATTTGACGAGACAGAGCATCTACTTGCTGCTCTAGAGTTGCAAAAGCCGCTGCTTTTTGCTGCTCTATTTCTTGAGTTGCTTGTTCTCTTTGAGACTGAACTTCTTTTTGGGCTTCTGCTATCTTATTAGCAGTAATATTTTTAGCTTCGGTTTGAGCTTGTTGCACCAGATTTTGAGATTCTCGACGCGCTTCGGCTATTTGTCGCTCATATTCCTTGACTATGCTTTCGGCTTTAGCTAATTTATCCCGCGAGTCAGTGTCACCACCACGAAGGTAGTCATCTCGTTCATCCAGTACCTTGGTTAATGGCTTGTAAAATACTGCATTCAGCAGTGCTGTTAAGAGCAAAAACTGCACTGCCATCAAAGGCATAGTAGCATCAAAATCAAACATTTTTTATAGGGCAAATTGGATTGAATAACCAAGTTTTTGGTAGAGACGCTTCATAGCATCTCTACGGATTTCAGGAAAGTTTAAACAAAGGGGTTGGCAAATAATAGTACCAAAGCAACCACTAGACCGTAGATGGTCAAGGACTCCATGAATGCCAAGGTTAACAATAGAGTACCGCGAATTTTGCCTTCAGCTTCAGGCTGACGAGCAATACCTGCTACTGCTTGACCAGAAGCATTACCTTGACCAATACCAGGCCCAATAGCAGCTAAACCAATAGCTAGAGCAGCAGCGATAACGGAAGCAGCTTGAACATCCATGATAATTTTACCTACTTAAATTAAAGAACTAAAAAACTTAAAAAATGGAATGAAGCTATCAAAAATAATAGGCTTCAACAGTTAAACTTAATCAAATTAGAAGTTGATTACTTCTAATGCTCCTCTTCTCAGTGATCTTCTAATGCCTCGTGTATATATGCTCCAGCTAAGGTCGCAAACACTAAGGCTTGAATTGCACTGGTAAATAAACCCAATGCCATCACTGGCAGAGGTACAAACAGAGGAATTAGTAAAACTAATACAGCAACCACTAGTTCGTCAGCCAGGATATTACCAAAAAGACGGAAGCTTAGGGAAAGAGGTTTGGTGAAATCTTCTAAAATGGCGATTGGTAGTAGGATCGGAGTCGGTTGAACATACCGCTTAAAATATCCTAAACCTTTCTTGCTCAGACCAGCATAAAAATACGCTAGGGAAGTGAGCAATGCTAGGGCCACCGTTGTATTGATGTCGTTGGTCGGAGCAGCTAGTTCACCAGAAGGTAACTTAATCAGTTTCCAAGGAACTAATGCCCCTGACCAATTTGACACAAAAATGAACAAAAACAAAGTGCCAATAAAAGGCACCCAGGGACGATATTCTTTTTCCCCTAGCTGATTTTTCGCCAAATCCCGAATAAATTCTAGGGCATATTCCATAAAGTTCTGGATGCCACTAGGAACTTTCTGGATGTTCCGAGTTGCAGCAATTGAAGCAATTACTAAAATACCGATTACTATCCAAGAATTGAGAAAAACCTGTCCATGAACTGTGAAGTTGCCTATTTTCCAAAGAAAATGTTCGCCAACTTCTAATTCTGCCAGGGTAAAAATATTTAGATAAGTCAAAGAACCTAGAATTTCCATATGCCTAGATTGAGCAAAACATTAATTAAAATCGTTCTTGTAGTTTCTTAGAAGTTGCTTAAAATGAGCTTGATCATTATTGTTTAGCTGGCAAAATTATGGTTTGCAGCATATAAAAAACGATCGCTAGTTTGTAAGTCAAAAATCCCAGAAAGACAGGAAGAATGTGTAATTGTTGCCATTGACTGGCGACAATTATGAGAATCACAAAAATCCCCAGCCCTTTAGCACCGAGACGTTGTTGACCTAGGCGTTCAACATCCTTGGCTAACATTCTCAAATACACTAAGCCTACCGTTGCTCCTAACAAGTAGTTCAGAGCAATTTTCAGGGAGATAAAATACCAGACAGGAATAAAAATGATTCCCGTGAAAGCCAGAGTCCCCAACATCAACGTTCGCTTCAGTTGATAATACTCTGCCATAGAATCGCTCGCTTCTAATGAAGGACGATTATCCTGAGTCGGATACTTTTCTTCTCTTAGTGTTGGTTCGGGAGATTGATTCGACAAAGTTACGATACTCGGCTACTGGCTCACTCTTTAATTTTGGTTGTTGGAATTAGATTTTTTCTGACTAAAAGTAAGATTATTCCAGTCAACATTTACCTTTGATTAGATAATATTTACCTCAGTAAAGTAAAACTTTACTTAGGCACTACTGGACATCACTACGAACCTTGCAGCAACGCTTCTAAATCCAAACCACCAGCGATCATATCACGGCAGTGTAACCAATTATTAAAATTTTCTAAATGGACAATTTAATTGGATTTAAATTATTTAACTAGTGCAGGATTAATAGTCTTCTGGCTTGGAGCGATCGCACGGTGGCTAAATCTAATTCACAATTAGCCAATATTTCGCCTACATTCTGCTGCTTTTCTACATTCTGATGGCAAGCCAACATAAATTCATACTCGGCTTCAGATAAGTTAACCATTTGGTATTCGTAATCTAGAAAGTTGCGGCTGGGAAAGCCCTGCATACAAGGATTACATTCAGGAATTGCTTGGCTTAATACCTCGTCATCTGACCAGTCTTGTTTAACTAATGGCGATCGCCCTAAGAAAAATTCGTAGTGAGTCAGATTAGGATCTAATAATTCTATTAAACGATATAATTCGCGATCGTTCAACCCTTTAGCTCTTTCCATTAGTTCGGGGGATTTACCAACAAGCCGTTCTAATTGCCAATACTGAGGATTAGAAAAACCAATAAAATCTAAGCCAGAAGCATCAATTAATTCAAACAGCGTCTCGATATTGTAATCAATTTCCTGGGGGTGAACATACATATCGGCGAAAGACTCATCCCGATGGTTTTCTAATGACCACAATTTCTTGTCTTGCTGTAAGATACGGTTATTTTCTGGCAAGTTGGCAAAAATTTCCCGCCCAACTTTCACTCCATCACGGTAATCACCCCGTTGATCTCCTTGAAGAATTGCGATCGCTTTTTGCATTAAACTGATTTCCCAACGTCCTAATTCTGCATAGACAAAAATATGTAAAATGCCACCTGGTTTTAGTTTACTAGCCAGTGCCTGAATACCTTTGATCGGTTCGGGTAAATGATGCAACACCCCAACGCAATTAATAAAGTCAAATTCTCCTTCTAACTGAGTCGCCTCTTCTAATTTGAGGTTATGAAATTTAACAGGTTTATTGTGTTTAGCGATGACTCCTGAACGATTACATCTTTGTTCTGCGACTTCTAAAGCCTTTTCACTGAGATCGATCGCGACGATTTCGGCTTCTGGATTGAGATGAATCAAGTAGTCTGTACCCGAACCTGTACCGCAACCAGCATCTAAGATCCGAATATCCTGAGTTGCTGGTTTAATTCCTGTACAAAAACTATAAGCTGCCGTCCAACTCCACCGCCAGTTATAACCAGGTGGTTCAAGATCGGAAAGCGGATCTGGGGGAAAGGGATAGGTGTTGTATAGGTTGGCAACGGCTTGGTTAATAGCTTGTGAATCAGACATTATTTTTTCTTTGTTAGTAATCTACTTTTGACAGTGCTAAGATTTCGGTAAATACAATGTAATTACTTTGGGCAACTAGCAATGAAGATTGACATTATCAAAATTGGCAATTCTCAAGGAATCAGAATTCCTAAAACAATTATGGAGCAATGTGGATTCGGAGACTCAATCGAGATGGAAATCAAAAATGGGAGTCTTGTTTTGAGTCCCCATAAGATTAGAGCAGGATGGTCAGAATCTTTTCAAGAAATGGCGACCAATGGAGACGATAAATTATTAATAGACGATACTATTCCCACTGAATACGACGAGGAATGGGAATGGTAAACAGAGGGGAAGTTTATTTGGTTAATTTAGACCCTACCGTCGGTTCAGAAGTTCAAAAAACTCGCCCTTGTGTAGTAGTTTCTCCTGATGAAATGAATCAGTATATTCGCACGATAGTTATTGCACCAATGACTACTAAACAAAGAAACTATAAAAGTCGCATTGAAATCAATTTTAAAGGCAAACGGGGAGAAGTAATGCTCGACCAAATTAGAACTATTGATAAAAGACGTTTGAACACCAAATTAGGAGCATTATCGATTAAAGAATTAAAAGCAGTTTTAGCTGTTTTACAAGAAATGTTTGCTTAGCTAATTTGAATAAAAAGAAACAAGAAGTCATTAGTATTGCTTTATATTATTTTACTCTTATAATCTCACAGGCGATCGCTCTAGATTTAAAGGAAATATTGATTAAAGTTAGGTAATTTCCTCTATAGCTTCCGATTTAAAGCAGGGAAGGCTACATATATCAGTTATTCAACTAGATATATGGTAGCTACTCCTCAAAGTCTGCATGAGTTTGTTAATTATCGTCTGCAATACATTACAGGAAGAGAACGAAGTCAAGCACAGGTATTTTTAGACAGATTTTTTCAGGCTTTTGGACATCAGGGTGCGTTGCAGGCTGGTGCAGAATACGAAGTCGCGATCAAAAAGGGTAGTCAGAAAGGTAAAACAGGTTTTGCGGATTTAGTCTGGAAACCCCGCGTCTTGATTGAAATGAAGAAGCAGGGAGAAGATTTAGGCAAACATTACCGACAGGCTTTTGACTATTGGACTAGACTTGTTCCTGAACGTCCTAAACACGTTATTCTTTGTAATTTTGATGAGTTTTGGATTTACAATTTTGACAATCAACTGGACGATCCTGTAGATACTGTAAATCTAACGGATTTACCTGAAAGAGCGGGTGCGTTTGGTTTTATGGAGTTGGAGGAGAAAACTCCGATCTTTCGCAACAATCAGGTAGAAATCACCGAAAAAGCAGCCCGCAAAATGGGAGAACTATGCGAAATTCTCAAACAACGGGGTGAAAAGGCGCAACAGTTTTTCGGAGGGGTTTCCCCGACAAAAAACCTGTTGCAAGAAGAAGGCTTTGGTATTGCCGCTGCCCAAAGATTTGTTTTGCAATGTGTTTTAGCAATGTTTGCTGAGGATCGCGGAATGCTACCCCAGGATATGTTTATCAGTTGCATTCAAGACTGTCTCGGTGGCAAAAGTTCTTACGATGTCTTGGGTGGGTTGTTTCGAGAGATGAATTTACCGAACATCACTCCCGCAGGTAGGTATAGAACCCATTTGAGATCTTTTGGGCGATCGCGTAGAATCAAAGCGGAGTAGATAAATTTAACTAAGCGGGGGTTAAAAATGGTATATTCAAGCGATTTGACAGACAAAGAGTGGGAAAT
>Ga0114940_10000274_pt1 | contig 28055 bp, 24 predicted proteins | sample ColdCreekSource_FD_87195 | JGI IMG/M metagenome (GOLD analysis project Ga0114940, IMG submission 87195) | Groundwater microbial communities from Cold Creek, Nevada to study Microbial Dark Matter (Phase II) - Cold Creek Source | ecosystem: Environmental > Aquatic > Deep subsurface > Groundwater ... | reverse complement strand
GTTGGGAGTGGGTGTCCAAATTAATGCTAACTACTCTCAATAAGCTGCCATTTTATCAAAAAGGTTTGACAGCTATGAAACGCATACAAAGTATAGTCTAGGGGGGTTGTCTCCCCTTCAGCTTAAATTCCATATAATTTCTCGATTATTAAGATGTTCAAATAATCTATAAACGAAGTATCTTAATAATCAATCTTTCACAAACAGAACATTAGTCGTCAATATCTAAATCTGCATATTCAGCAAAAGAGCCATAATCTTGTGTTTCTCCTGCTGCGGCTTCTTGTAATCCCCGTTTTAAGGATGAGAGAGCAGATTGATTTCTCCAGAGCCAGATCTCTCTTTCTGGTATGTTGACAATTGGGTCTAGTAGAATTTGCCCCAATTCGTTGATCATTACTCTGTAATTCTTTTTCTTAGCCACTGCTCCAACTGTTAAACGCCCTCGATCATCAGCACGAGATGAGTGCTTGATTTCCTTAAAATTTGTGTCGGCTATCGAAGTATTTGGAGTCATTTTCTTACTTAAACAATTGCAGTGACCTAAAAGCTGCTAAGACTTGTTTTTATAGGCTAACATAGTTTGTGGGCATTACCCACTTACCCACGAAAATGCTTTTAACTAGAAACTGAATCCTCTAACTGCTGGCGGTTGATTTTGTAGTACGAAAACTAAACCATTTTTAAAATTGCAAAGTGCGATCTCACTACAAGAGTTGCGATCGCTTTTTGAAAGTATATGCAAGATAAAATAGAACATAAAATAAAAAATCATCATATCTATGAAAATTAAAGCAATTGTTTATCAAGCAGAGGAAGGAGGCTACTGGGCAGAAGTTCCAGCTTTACCAGGATGTATTACTGAAGGCGATACAATGGAAGAACTAGAAAACAACCTCAAAGATGCAATTCGGGGATGGCTTGAGGTGGCAAACGATAGTCATATTGTTGAAAATAATGCTCAAATTGTCGAAGTCGCAGTATGAAGTCGGTTTCTGGGAAAAAACTATGCAAAATAATTGAGACAAAAAGCTGGGTTTTGAAAAAGATTACAGGCAGTCATCATATTTATGAAAAAACTGGGGCAGACAAAATTTTATCTATTCCTGTTCATAGAAATAGAGACCTAAAAATAGGAACATTAAAAGCTTTAATGAAAATTGCCGAGTTAACAGAAAATGATTTGTAGAAAGATAACGACAGATAACTCTTGAATCGTAAAGCTAGAGCTATTGAATTAGTGACTAGTAATTATTTGTCGGTTATCACTGTGGGTAATAATTAGCGATCAAATGCGATAAGGCTATTGCCTTTGATCGCATTCTTTACCCGATTAACCATGAATCTTGAGCGAAAAAATATATATCTTGCTGCTACAGGAGCGATCGCATTTTGCCTTGCCGCCTTATTATTTCTTTTGAGCGGTGCAAAAACTGCCATGATCGGGACAATGACAATTCTAGTTTTTGCGATCGCCTATCGTTATCCTCGTCACGGATTATGGCTATTTTTAATTTATATGCCCTTTGCAGGGACTATTAGCTATGCTTTTGGCTCTATTTATCGAGCTGTAGGCGGATATGTTAGCTTTACTCCTAATTATGCTATTTTTCATTTGGCTAAGGATATTTTCTATGTTCCTGCTTTAGTTGCCCTAATTGTATCTAGTCAAGGACTGGCTAAACTGAGAAAAACTGCCCAACCTGTGGTAATTGCTGCTTTATTATTACTAGCAACTTGTTTACTAACTCTATTTTTCGTCAACCTCCCTCAACAGTTATCTGGTGCAACTTCAGGCAAACCAGTACTGATGGGAATCATGGGTTTGAAAATTTTAATTGGCTATGTTCCCTTATTAATTTGTAGTTATTACTTAATTCGCGATCGCACTGACTTAAAATTCTTATTACGCTTACAGGCAATTATTATTTTAGTCTGCTGTAGCCTGTGTCTAATTCAATACTTCTTATTAGCTAATGGAATCTGTGCAGGTAGTAGTGATTTACCTGCCCCTGCGGCGACTAGAGTTAGTTTACAAGCAAGATGCTTTGTCGGTGGTTCTCTAGTTTACAATCCTGCTAAAAAACTAATTAGTCTACCTGGTACTTTTGTCGCACCTTGGCAATGGGCATGGTTTTTAATTTCTGGGAGTTTTTTGGCTTTCGGTGCCTTTTTCAGTGAATCGACTTTAGTGTGGCGCATCATTCACTTGATTACCATTGCACTAATTTTAATTGCAGCCATAATTTCTGGTCAAACCACCGCAACGATACTAGTGCCAATTATCTTTTTAATTTTATTATTAGTAACTGAATCCAATAAAAGTAAGCTGGCTCTAAAATTAGGAATTGCTTTAATATTAATAGTTTTAATTGCTAATAACTTCGGCGTATTTGGTTCAGCTTTAGATAGTGCGATCGCTCGTTGGAATTATACACCGCCTCAATCTTTTATTGCCGAACAGTTTCGTTGGATTACCAAACATGGAGTAGAAATACTCGGTCAGGGTTTAGGAAGAGCCGCTAGTGCTGCCCGTAGACTAGGTAAAATCACTTTAATTGAAACTTTTTATCCCCGCTTACTATACGAAATCGGCTGGTTAGGAACTTTGCTGTTTTTAACTATGGTTTCTCTAGTTACCGTTTGGGGTTTCAAAGCCTATTCCGTTCTACAAAGACCTGATCTGAGAAAGCTAGGAATTTGCTTATGGATATTTATAATCTTAATTAGCTTTAATACTTATTACTACCCTCTACTAGTCGATCCAGTAGCTATTTACTATTGGTTTTTCGCTGGTGTTTTACTTAAGTTACCAGAATTAGAGAAACCTAGTTAAGCAGCGATTTCTGATTTTTAGATTTTTTGTAATCTGAGTAGAGATTTCATATATAAACTACAGTATGTCGTCTAGAAAAATCATGGTCTTTAGCTATTATGGCGATCGCTCTGCGTATTTGCGAAATAAAAAACAATTCTAAATTAATTAGGAATGACAAGCGCGGAATTAATACAAAACTCATCCCTCAGTCAGAAACTAATAACCAGCTTCTCAAAACCTCCGCCACACTCCAAGCTTGAGCAAAACAGCCCCTATACGCAAACGGTGCATCACCATCAAAAATTTCGCTAATGTTACCGACACATCCTGCTTGTAAATGATTCCCGATGGGCATCAGAAAACTTCTGGCGATCGCAGGTTTTTGATATACTTTTAGGTGTGCTTGAACAAGGTGACCAATTAACCAAGTCCAAACTGTTCCCTGATGATATGCACCATCTCGTTGTAGAGGACTACCGCCATAGTGTCCTTGATAGTAAGAATGATTGGGAGCGAGCGATCGCAATCCGTGAGAAGTAACTAACTCTCTAGCCACTATGTCCACTAAGCTTTTCTGCTGTGCTGGAGTTAGCAGAGATGACATCTGATCAATAGCTGGTAAAGATACTGCAAAAATCTGATTAGGACGTAGAGAGTCATCATTGCCATCAGGGCTATCTAATACGTCGTAACAATAGCCCAAGTCGGAATTCCAGAATCGCTGAAAACCTTTCTTTGTTCGAGTAGCTAACTGCGTGTATGCTTCGTGGGGTTGCTCTAAGATCAGAGCAAAATGTATCATTATAACTAGGGCATTGTACCAAAGAGCATTAATTTCGACTGGTTTGCCGATCCGTGGTGTTACTACCCAGTCTCCCACTTTGGCATCCATCCAGGTTAGCTGGACTCCTGTTTCTCCTGCGTAAAGTAAACCATCTGAGTCGAGATGAATATTGTAGCGAGTACCTTGACTATGATACTTAATAATCTCGGCTAAAACAGGAAATAATTCGCTTAAAAGCTGTTTATCTTGAGTATATTCATAATAAGCACGAATTGCTTCAAAATACCACAGAGTTGCATCTACAGTATTGTATTCAGGTATTTCTCCTCCCTCTGGAAAAACATTAGGCAACATTCCCCGATCAACATATTTGGCAAAGGTGCGAATAATCACGCGGGCTACATCAGGACGACCTGTAGCTAGGGTTAATCCTGGTAGACTAATCATCGTATCTCTACCCCAATCGCTAAACCAAGGATAGCCAGCAATAATTGTTTTTCCATCTGGAGTATCGGTTGTGGGACGATCAACTATAAACTGGTTTGCCGCCAGCACTAACTTCTTAATCCAGGCTGGATTTTGATTTGTCTCGGTTGATTTAGGCGCAAGGGTTTGCCACGCCTTTACTAATAATTGCTGTTCATATTCAAATCTTTGTTGCCATCTAGATTGGCTATCTAAATCAAAATTAGAGTTCGTAGTAGCAGTAATTGTCAAAGATTCTCCCACTTTAAGAGTGGCGCTACAGATGCCCGCCAGTAAATGATCTTCACAGTGGCTTAATCCTCGGTATTTCTCTAAGGCTAGAGCAAAATTTTTATACCAAGTATGATCGCTTTGCCAGGTAATTTCAGCATCGTTATTTCTAGTTGCTAATAAATATAAACTAGTCGCATCGGGGGCTGCCTTGACTTGAATACCTTGTTTTATAGCATCAATTTGCATCTGCCAATTATGATCATGAATATGGGTATCGCCGTGATAGTCGCGATAATTAACTAGAGCTTGAAGAGATAAAGTTAAAGGCAAACTACCCCGCCGCAAAGTGTAACGGATGTAGGTAGTATTTTCTCCCTGCTGCATCCAAATTCGCTTTTCTATGAGGGCATCACCACAGCCATAGAGCCAGACAGGAGTTGTCCCAATTAAGGAAAATTGTTCGATGTTCTCGTAACCTTTGGGAGATACAGTTTGATCTATCCAGCGATCGCACTTAAGAGGGTACAGGCGATCGCTATAAGTGACAGTTTCATTTAATTTAGATAGCAAGAGAGTGCGCCCCAAAGGTGGTTTTAGCGCAGCTAAGAGCAACCCATGATAACGTCTGGTCAATAGCCCTGATACTGTCCCCGCAGCATAGCCGCCAATGCCATTCGTCACTAACCACTCTCGTGTTTCGGCTGTTGCCAGATTATTACAAATTTCCCTGCCAAATTTGACGCTCATATTCTGTACTTCAAATAGTTAGTATTACAATAGTTCAGGATTAAAAAATTAGATCATAAACTATGAGCGATACTATTTTTGGCAAGATTATCCGTCGCGAAATTCCTGCCGATATCGTCTATGAAGATGACTTGGTTTTGGCTTTTAAAGATGTTAACCCTCAAGCCCCGACTCATATTTTAGTTATTCCTAAAAAGCCGATTACTCGCTTATCAGAATCTGGCACTGAAGATACCGATCTTATGGGTCATCTATTAATGACTGTGAAAAAAGTTGCTGAACAAGCCAAATTAACTAATGGTTATCGGGTAGTAATTAATAATGGTGCAGATGGTGGACAAACGGTAGATCATCTGCATCTGCACATTTTGGGTGATCGCTCTCTCGGATGGCCACCTGGTTAATAAATCTGAAGAAGTTGTGAGGATAGTCAGAAAATCTTAAAATTAGCTCAATTTAAAATTTAATCAGGGCAAAGCGACTAGCGACTAGGAGTTAAAATAGTCGCCACTCAGACTAAGATCAGAACTACCTTGAATAATTGCAATCAACTCGTTTTCTTGGTATATTGCCGTACCTTCTGGTAAATCGCTTGGCGATGAACCAAGGCGATAGTCATCTATTGAGCCGCCAAGCTTAATCTCATCTTGGGTTTTGTCGAAATCAGTAATTAAAGCATAGTCATTATTACCTGCTTCATCATAATGAACAACTACTTCTCCTGAAGTTGCCGAAGATTTCCCACCTATTACAAATAGGTCATTTCCTTCTCCACCAGTTAAGGTATCAATGCCAGTGGTATCTACCGTAACGTAAAGACGACCCTCCGTAAAGCTAATGCCCCCACCAGTCAAAGTATCGTTGCCCTTTCCACCTCTAAGATCGTCACTACCGCCCAAGCCAGCGATAATGTCGTTTCCCTCTTGCCCGCTAAGAGTATCGTTGCCTTCACTGCCACCTATGACATCATTTCCTGCACCAGTAGCAAGAGAATTATCGCCGTCGGGAGAGAAAATAACGTCGTCGTCTCCGCCGCCATCTACGGAAAGGTTACTACTGCTCATATCAGCAACAAGCGTTCCCGCATCTTCTAGATTTCCTGTATCCGCACTTGCAATTTTAAACATGAAATTCTCCTAGATTAAATTAAACCTCGGTAATTGATTTTTTAATGTTAAATCTCATCGATCGCTATATTTATTGGAACTTAAAAAGTGAATCTTCTTAAGAAGACAGTAAATAGTAAAATAACTACATTTTTAAAACCCTAGCTAGGTTAGTATCTTTGCTGGTAACAACTAATGACTTCAACCGATTAACTTTATTTATGTAGTTGTAGTTATAGTTTCTCAAGGTTTATGTCATAAATTCAAGCTCGAATAGTTTTTTTAGACACATTATTGAGATAATTAGAGCCTGAAAATAGTGACTATAGCTACATGAAATATTCTATATATTAGATATGTGACGGATTCCAAGCCTCGAAAGGAGAAGCTTTTAGCAACTAGCTTGAAGCTACTAGTATTTTTTAACTAGTCTGGAATAGACAAAATTAAAATTATTAAGTCTAAAAAAACCAAAATATTCAATAACACAATTAAAAAAGTCATAATTTGCTTAAGATTTCTTCATTAACTTATGCGCGATCGCCAAACTACAGACAAGCAGAGAAATATCGAAAGAAAGGCAACGATCAGGTGTAAAACTCCTCTCGCGAACTCTTGCTCTCGTCAATATTAAAACTAAATAAAAAAATCTGAAGTTTTATAATTAATTAGTTAAAGTTTAAAAAACTATAATTAATTATAACTACAAATGACGTTATCTAAAATTGAAAATAATATTTTAGAACTTCTCAACCAAGCTAAACAATCGCAAAAAAATAATGAATTAGATCAGGCAGTTGATGCCTATAAAAAAGCGATCGCGATTAAACCAACTTATTCAAAGTATCTTAATCTAGGCAATATTTATCAAGACTTACAACAGTTAGACCTAGCAATTGCAGCATATCAACAAGCACAAATATTAGAATCAGCTAAAGATAGTGTTTATTTTAAATTAGGAGATTGTTATCAAAAACAACAGCAATGGCAAGAAGCCATCCTAATCTACCAAAAAGCTTTACGGATCAGTAAAAATCGTTTTAGCGATGCCAAAGTATATCGCAGTATCAAAAATATTCATCTTCAGCAAAACAACATTCAGGCAGCTATTGATAATTATAAACAAGAACTTGTACACCATTGTTTGGTGAATAAAGAACATCAAATAATCTATATTCCTATTGCCAAAAATGCCTGTACGATGTTTACTACGATGATAGTAGAACATAGTAACGCCAGCAAAATGTATCATGATTCAGGGCAAACTATCTATCGCTATTCTCGAAGACATGATACCCAATTTGGTTTGCAAGACTTTAGTTGTTTTAGTGATTCTAAATATTTTAAATTTGCTATCCTACGCAATCCATTTGATCGTTTAATCAGTGGATATCTAGATAAGCTAGTCAAATATTCTAAATTAGAGCCATGCGCTCAAGAAATCATTAGAGAAGTTCAGCACTTCTGGGGTATTAAATACTCTTTAAAACAGTCAATAACCTTCCGTCAGTTTTTAATTTATCTTGCCAATACCGAAGATCATTTCTTAGATAAACATTGGCGATCGCAACACACATTTTTAGGCATAGATCTTTTTGAACTAGATTATTTAGGACAGTTTGAAAAACTAGAATCCATTATTTCATTCCTAGAAAACAAATTCAATTATAAAATCACAACTGATGTGAAGCAGACCAATAACTATGGGGAACATATTACTAAATATATTAAATATTCGCCAGGTGAAAAATTATGCGACACTTATCCTAGTGAGTTAAAACTATTAAAACAAACTAATGGAGGATATCCTCACGTTAAACATTTTTATACTCCAGAATCAATTGAATTAGTCAAACATAGATTTACTAAGGACATTGCCATTTATCAGCAGCATTTTCGAGTTTCTTGCGAAAAAATGCTCGATTTTCGCTATAAATAAATTAAAGAAATTATTGAACTAATTACCAAAATCCTCGCCTACCGTTAGGCAAAACCGTCATCCAGTTGATTTTCGCCTCAGCTAATTGTTCCTGAGTAATATTAGTATTACTTAGATTGGCACCGCAAAAATTAACGCCTTTCAATTTAGTATCTTTAAAACGAGCGTAACTCAAATCGGCACCGCGTAAATCTGAGCCTTCGAGGTTAGTAGAAGTAAAAAAAGCTTTAGTCAAATTAGCATTACGTAACGTAGCCTGACGCAAATCTGATTCAGTGAAATTCGTCGAGGTCAAATCTGCCCCCTGCAAATTAGCTTTAATCAAACGAGATTGGTGAAATTTAGCGTCTGATAGATTAACTTTTTGCAAGTCTTGCATACTAATATCTTTTAAGCCAAAGTCTCTTCGACCATTAGCATAATGTTTTAAAAGCTCTTGGTCACTGATTTTAACTAGTTTGGCTGGTTCTTTAGCATTGGTGGCAGATTGAGTAGCATAAGTTTTCCCAGAATAAACTGCTTTGCTGGTGGTGTTAGCTCTAGGAGCCATTCTACGTTCAACTCTAGAAGCAGGTAGAGTGTTTTTGCGGCTTGAAACAGCGCCTTTTCTATATCCAGGACTATTGGAATTGTCTTCAACAGTGGGATAACTGAGCATACTTTCAGATAGGCTATCGGCGTGATTTTCTAAATCCAATGCTTGCAGTGCTTCTTCAGCGGTTTTAAAACGATTTTTGACCGCTACTTCGAGCATAGTCGTCAATAATTCAGCGAAACTCTTGCTAACATCAACATATTTAAACCATTCTATTTCTCCAGTTATCGGATCACAATCCATATTTTTAGGAGCTTTCCCTGTCATTAAATACATACAGGTAACACCTAAAGCATAGACATCACTGGAGTAAACTGGACGCATCGCTAGTTGTTCAGGAGGAGCGAAACCAGGAGTACCTACTGCAAAAGCGGTAAAAGCTGTTTGATTAGAACCTGCCGCCCCAATACTATTAACTTGATTTTTAACTACTCCAAAATCAATTAGTACCAGCTTATTATCGATTTCGCGACGGATAATATTGGCTGGTTTAATGTCTCTGTGAATAACTTTTTGGGCGTGAATGTCTCTAAGGATAATCAGAAGTTCTTTCAAAACTTGTCTAGCTTTTGCTTCGTTTAAAACTCCTTGTTTTTTAACTTCTTGCTGTAAATTATCGCCCTTGACAAATTCTTGTACTAAATAAAATTGTTTTTTATCTTCAAAATAGTCGAGTAACCTGGGTATCTGAGGATGGTTACCGACTCTCCCTAAAGTCTTAGCTTCTCGTTCAAATAATTCTCTCGCCATCAACAAGAAATTAGGGTTGTCTGTATTAGGACGCAGTTGTTTGATGACGCACAAAGGTTGTCCTGGAAGAGAAAGATCCGCAGCCAAAAAAGTTGCTCCGAAACCCCCTTTCCCGAGACCTTTTACTAAATGATAGCGGCCGCGTAATAGAAGTTTTGACCCACAAGCCTTACACAATTTAGCTTTAGGATTATTGATCGGGTTAGGACAGGATGGGTTTAGGCAATAGCTCATTCAAAATACCTATAAGGCTCTGTCTTGCGAAGCTGATTTTTTTGTTTTAAACAACAGATTTTCAGCTGTTTAACCACCAGCATATCCTAATTTTTTTTAAATCAGGTGACGCAGATTAATTGTCAGCAATTATAGTTGATTGAATAGTTAGCAACCACCAATTCTGTAACTTTAATCCTCTTCTACGAGGATGATTATTTACCCCAGGGAATCAAGTCTGCTCTGTTGACTTTATTCTGTTGCTCCATATTTTGCCGAAAAGTTCTCTAAAGTCAAAATAGATAATATAGATAACAACTTATAAGTATCGATTTGGCGTAAAATAATTGAAGTGTTTGATCAAGCTTTCAGTTTGAGCGGAAAGCTAATTAATAAAATTTTTAACCAAAAGTTAAAATAGCCATAACTCTTGTTTAGCAACATGGAGTCAAGTATGGCTGATGTATCAGTATTAAAATTTAAGAACACCTAATTTAAGAACACCTAAGTTTTTATGGTTTACGAACAGGCGATTGCTAATCAGACTGAGACAGTTTTGCAAGCCGAGAATGTCAACGTATATTATGGCGATTTCTTAGCCGTCAAAGGCATTTATCTAAATGTTCCTCGAAATAATGTAACTGCATTTATTGGGCCTTCTGGCTGTGGAAAAAGTACTTTACTTCGCTGCTATAACCGCCTCAATGATTTAATTCCGATTTTTCGTTTAGAAGGCCTAGTAACATATCACAACCAAAACCTCTACGGTAAAGACATAGACCCTGTACAAGTCAGACGCAAAATCGGCATGGTTTTCCAAAGACCAAATCCTTTTCCCAAATCAATCTATGACAACATTGCTTTCGGAGCTAAAATCAATGGCTACAAAGGCAATATGGATGAACTAGTCGAGCGATCGCTTAAACAGGCAGCAATTTGGGATGAAGTCAAAGATAAACTTAGACAAAGCGGTTTAGCCCTTAGTGGAGGGCAACAACAGAGATTGTGTATTGCCAGAGCGATCGCCTTGCAGCCCGATGTCGTACTAATGGATGAGCCTTGTTCGGCTTTAGATCCGATCTCTACACTTAAGGTAGAAGAGCTAATCCATCAATTAAAACAGGATTATACCATCGTCATCGTCACCCATAATATGCAGCAAGCCTCGCGGGTAGCAGATTATACAGGATTCTTTAACGTTACGGAAGTTGAAGGCGGCAATCGCCAAGGTTATTTAGCCGAATTTGCTCGTACTGAACAAATTTTCCAAAATCCTCAAGAAGAAGCAACTCAGCAATACGTAAGTGGTCGCTTCGGTTAATGAGCGCGAATTAACTCCATCATGAAAATCAAGTGGGTACCAATTTCTTGATAGGATAAGTTTAACCTGGGATCGTTATACCTTAAATTATGTTTTCTAGAAAATACTTATCACGCTTACTAGCTTTAGTTCTAGTATTTACCATTGGATTGATGGGCTGTACTTCTAATCCCTCTGGATTATCAGGAAACTACAGTCAAGACACTTTAGCTGTGTTGGGAAATTTGAAAACCGCGCTCGACTTACCAGATGACGCTTCCAATAAAAAAGAAGTCGTCACTTTGGCACGTCGGCAAATTAGCGACTATGCTTCGCGTTATCGACGCAACACTCAAACTTCTGGTCTTCGCTCTTTCACTACCATGCAAACTGCTTTGAATGCTATGGCTGGCTACTATAGCTCTTATGGCAATCGTCCTGTACCAGATAAGCTCAAAAACCGTCTACAACAAGAATTTAATCAAGTAGAAATTTCTCTTAAACGAGGCGTTTAGCACTGTCAATTTATAATTTATAATTACCAATCTGCCCCCCAAGCTGAATCTTGAAGGGGGCTTTTTGATAAACTAGAGGATTTAGACAAGACAATTAGACAATTTATCTAGGTAAAAAGGGAATAGTAAGTTAGTACAACCGAGCAAGAGTTGATCATTGATAAACTTAGTGTTTTGTTCGGAAAGTGGAGGCGGAAAGAAAAAATAGTGGTAAAAATGCGTATAATTTCTGGGAGGTCATTATTCCGAGGAAATCCCGGAATTACTTCTACTAAAAATTTAAGTTTTTTCTCAAGGAAAACTCAGAAGCTTACCTTAAGTGCGATCGCACTTTTGGCGACTACAGCTAGTTTGCTACATCCTTTCGGAGTCAAAAATGCGATCGCTGCATCAGGGCCATATTGTCAATTCATCCCAGAAGAAGTTGCCGCTAAAGAAAAGTTATTCCAAGCCTCCTTAGAAAAAAATATTTCAGCCACTGAAGAATATAATTCAATCGTTCAAAGACATAGCCAGATGCTGCAAAAATGCCGTAGTCAGACTTGGCCAGAAGAACAGGCGGTTTGGTTACGTCTCTATCCCTGCGATGTTAGTCCTGGATCAATAGATTCTGTTTTAGATCGCATCGTCAACCTGGGTTACAATAAAATTCATCTTGAAGTCTTTTACGATAGCCAAGTATTATTACCACCAGGGGATAATCCTACCCCCTGGACTCCTGTAGTGCGATCACCTGGAGGAGAGAATATCGATCTCTTGAAACAAACTATCGAAAAAGCCCACGCTCGCGGGATTAAAGTATACGCTTGGCTGTTTACCATGAATTTTGGCTACGCTTATGCCCAGCGTCCAGACCGACAAGAAGCCCTAGCTCGTAACGGTACAGGTAAAAATAGTCTGACTTTTGTTCATGATCGCGCTCAAGCTTTTGTCGATCCCTACAGCCGTCAGGCACAAACGGACTACTATCAACTTGTTCAGGCTGTTCTTAAACGCCAACCAGACGGTATTTTATTTGACTACGTCCGCTATCCTCAAGGTGTTGGAGAGCAATCAGCAGTGCGCAGCGTTCGAGATTTATGGATTTATGGTAAATCATCTCTCGATGCTTTATACAATCGAGCTACCAATAAAAAAGGTCTGGCTGTGATCAAAAAATATATTGAGCAGGGCAATTTGACTACCGAAGATATAGCAGCGATTGACCGCCAATATCCTGAAGAAAGCCAGGCTAAATGGCAAGGTCGCCCTAATCTTGCTGACTCTAAAGAAACGCTCCAGATTCGCTATAGAAATCTTAAATCAGATTTATGGTTATTTTCCGTGGCTCATGCCGCTCAAGGAGTTCTGGATTTTCTTTCTTTTGCTGCCCAACCAGCTCAACGCTTAGGGCTTCCTGCTGGAGCCGTATTTTTCCCCAATGCTAATCGTTTAGTCGGTGGAGAAGGATTTGATTCTCGTTTACAGGCTTGGGACAAATTTCCTGCTAATTTAGAGTGGCATCCGATGGCTTATGCTCTCTGTGGCGATCGCACCGATTGTATTAGCAATGAGGTTAAAACTGTTTTACAGAAAGCCCCCGAAGGAACTAAAGTAACTCCTGCTTTGGCTGGTGCTTGGGGTCAATCCTATCGCCAACATCCCAGTTTAGAAGCCCAGATGGAAGCTTTACGTAAAGCAACCCCAGAAATTAATTCGGTTAGTCATTTTGGTTATTCTTGGCTAGAGCCAGAGATTGACCGCCAGCGTAGATCCTGTACTTTACAGTAGACCTATGGGCAATCAGCCGATAATAGCAATTCTCATTACAGTTGCTACTTATTAACAAGTAGCGACTGCACTCTAGTTAATAAATCTTGAAATTGAAAAGGTTTGGTTACGTAATCGTTAGCCCCTTTCAAAAAAACGGCGCGGCGAGTCCTCTGATCATTCAGAGCCGTAACTACAATAACGGGCAACTTTTTACCTTGAGCGCGAAGTTCGTCGAGAATTGTTAGACCATCTTTTAGAGGTAGTCTTAAGTCTAAAAGCAATAACTCATAATCACCAGTTATTGCCATTTGTAAAGCTTGTTGACCATCTTCGGCAATAGCAGTGACAAAACCATGCTTCTGCAATCCTTTTTCGAGGAATGCAGCAACACGCACTTCGTCTTCAGCAATTAAAACGCGCTTCATGGGGGATAATTTATCGATTAATAAGGATATTTGTTCCACAAATTTAATTTAAATATAGGTGTATTTTAGTCTACTATTATCCTTTTTTTTACTATTAGTTATGTTATTAATCATTAACAACATAGATGAGTACAGCTTAAAAGTTTGATGAGAATTTTCTCATGCTCGCAGGCGATAACCCATCCCTCTTACGGTTTCGATTAATTGAGAACCTAATTTTTTCCGCAGATAGCCAACATAAACATCAACAATATTAGAACCAGGATCGTAATCGTAACCCCAGACTAAATCTAAAAGTTGTTGCCTACTCATTACTTGTCCTTGATGGCGAAAAAATACTTCTGCCATAATAAACTCGCGAGCGGAAAGTTCCACGTCGAGATTGTTTACTTGCGCTTTCCGACTACGCAGGTCGAGAATCACGTTACTAGTCTTGAGTATCATTGCTGTTCCCATTTCTTGAGAGGTTTGAGGGCGCAATCTTACTTCAATTCGGGCTAATAATTCTTCAAAACTAAACGGTTTGGTAACATAGTCATCTGCTCCTCCTCGCAAACCAACTACTTTATCTATGGTTTCGTCGCGGGCAGTTAAAATAATCACTGGCACCGTTAAGCCTTGTCCCCGTAATTCTTCGAGAACTTCTAACCCATTTTTACCAGGCAATCCCAAATCGAGAATTATCAACTCAAATGGATGATTAATAGCGATCTCAACTGCTTCTTGACCATCTTGCGCCCAAATAGTAGTAAAACCACGAGCGCGCAATCCTTTTTCGATAAAAGAAGCAATTCTAGCTTCATCTTCAACAATCAGAATTCGATTCATCGTTCCAACCGAAAAATAGGGCTAATTCCTCATTAATTATTTGATTCATGGGAGATCTAGTTTTTATTGGGTGCTAATGGTAAAACTATAATAAATGTCGAGCCAATTCCCAAATGACTTTGAAGACGGATAATTCCTCCATGAGCTTCGGCGATCGCTTTGATGATCGCTAAACCCAATCCCGCACCTTCAGAGCGACGACGGGTATTAGAGGCTCGTGCAAATCTTTCAAAAATCAGTGTTTGTTCGCTTTCGGCAATGCCTTCGCCAGTATCTCTTACCCAAAACTCAACTTTGTCTTTAGTCAGATTCGAGCCAATGGCGATGAGATTATCGCCAACTGTACATTGAGTGGCATTTTGTGCCAAATTAATCATTGCTTGCGTCAAACGCTGCCTATCGACTAATATTTTGCCTCTGGCAATGTTATCTAAAGTCCAATTGCGCGGGGCTAAAGTTCTGGCTTTGGTAAAGATTTCTTCGGTCAATAAACCGATATCTACTGTTTCTAATTGTAGAAAATCGGGACGCTCTGCTTTGGCTAATAAAACTAATTCCTCTACCAGACGAGTCATGCGATCGAGTTCGTCCATTACTAAGTCGACGGTTTCGCTTCTTTCTTTGGGGTCATCTCCCATCAACTCTAAATGCCCGCGAATAATCGTAATCGGAGTTCGCAATTCATGTCCGGCATCATTGAGAAAGTTGCGCTGCACCGCAAAAGAAGATTCGAGCCGCTCCATCATCTCATTAAAAGTGGTACCTAGTTCGGCAATTTCACCTTCTCCCTGTATGGGAATGCGTTGGCTAAGATCGGATTCATCGATCGCTTTGACTGTTTTCATCAGTAGGTTGAGCGGTGCTAAAATCCTGCCAGCAGCCAACCAGGCGACAAACAGAGCCAGCCCAAGAATTAAGATCTTGACTTCAATAATTACGTCTAAAGCCTCTAGTGCTTCTTTTCGTTCTCCTGCTGTAGCGTGAGCAACTATAAATACACCCAGAGTTTCGTTACTGGTTTTGATGGGTAATGCTTGGTAGACAATACTACCTATGGCCGGATTGTCAATAATTTTTTCTCCTTGTTTTTCTTGCTCAAGTGTTTGCCAGTATGTCATTAATTCCGAACCTGGTTGAATAGATTCCGGTAACGCTCTAGAACTAGATTTATAAAATTCACCATCGACGATGGCAATCAAATAGTTATCGTCTTCGGTTACTTGTTTGGCGATAAATTCGCTAAAAATGTCGGATAATTTACTGGTTTTATCTAGAGAAGAATTAGAGTTTAGACTCGATTCGAGTAATTTTTCTAGCAAAATTTCTTGAAATTCTTCGACTTCCTCCATCAAATAAGCTTGGACTCGCGTATCAACGCGATCAAATAGACGATGACGAATTGTAGGTATAGCTGCTACAATAAACAAGATCATCAAAAAGACATACCACAGCAGAATCTTAGTACGAGCTTCTCGCAAAAAGCGCAGCTTTCTAAATTTGGAAGTGTTTAGCCTGAAGCTATTCCAAGATTTAAAGACGGAATTTATCACTTATGTACTATTATTCAATAATATTCCCGATACCATTGTACGAATTTTTCCAAACCCTTTTCTATCGAAGTAGTTGGTTGAAAAGCAATATCTTCAATTAATTCGTCTATATCTGCATAAGTAGCAATGACATCTCCTGGTTGCATGGGCAATAAATTTTTGGTAGCCGATTTACCGATTATCTGTTCGATTGTGGCAATAAATTTTTGTAGGTCTACCGGATTGTTATTACCGATATTATATATCTTATAAGGAGGTTGCTCGCGTAAATTGCTGGGTGATTTGTCGAGAACTCGTACGACTCCTTCAATAACATCATCGATATAGGTAAAGTCGCGCTTCATTTTGCCAAAATTGTAAACATCGATCGCCCTTTCTTCGATAATTGCTTTAACAAATTTAAAATATGCCATATCTGGTCTTCCCCAAGGCCCATATGCTGTAAAAAAACGCAATCCAGTAATGGGGATTCGATATAAATGACTGTAAGAATGAGCCATTAATTCATTAGCTTTTTTGGTGGCTGCATAGAGAGAAATCGGTTGATCGACATTATCGGTAACTGAAAAAGGAACTTTAGTATTATTGCCATATATAGAACTAGAAGAAGCAAAAACCAAATGTTTAATTTGGCTATGACGACAGCCTTCTAAAATGTTAGCAAAGCCAACTAAATTACTATCGATATAAGCATGAGGATTTTCTAAGGAATATCGTACACCTGCTTGTGCTGCTAAATGGGCAACAAAATCAAAATTATGGGCTTGAAAAAGTTCAAATGTTTTAGAGCGATCGCTAATATTTAAATGCTGAAAAGTAAATTCTGGTTGCGATAATAATCGATCTAATCGAGCTTGTTTGAGAGCAACATCATAATAATTATTTAAGTTATCGATGCCATAAACCTGTTTGCCTTCTGCCAATAATCTTTGTGCCAAATGATAGCCAATAAATCCAGCTACGCCAGTGATTAAAATATTCATGGTTCTAAATCAAGTTTTTTTTTAAATAAAAAGTAGAGAAATAGTCTGGCTATTATCTCTACTTAGAAAAACAATAATTATCAGGATAATAAAATTTTAAATATCGAATTGATTGATAAAATTGTCTTCATCAAATGCAGTAGCACTCACATTGGAAACAGTAGCTAAACTTTCCCCGGTACCAGTAATTTGAATTAAAGCATTATTACCACTTTGAGTAATAGTAAGCTGCCCAAAGGTTAAACTTCCTGCTAAACCAATTTTGTCTTGATCGAAGACAAAATCATTAATTTGATCTCGACCTTCCCCTGTAGCTAACACGAAGATATCATCATCAGCACCGCCAATCAAAATATCGTTACCAGTGCCGCCGATAAGAGTATCGTCACCCAAGCCACCATCAAGAGTATCTCGTCCAATTCCTCCCAAAAGGTAATCGTTATCTTCTCCTCCTAACAGAGAATCTGCGCCGGAGCCACCATTTAAGGTGTCATTACCTTTGCGACCCTCAAGAATATCGTTACCAGCTTGACCGAATAGGGTATCGTTGCCAACACTGCCAAACAAAGTATCGTTACCAGTGCCGCCATCGAGAAAATCGTTACCCGAATCCCCAGCATTTAGAATATCGTTACCAGCTTCACCAAACAGGGTATCGTTACCGTTATTCCCGTCAAGGCTATCATTGCCATTTTTACCCCGTATTGAATCATCACCGTCAGCACCCAAGATGGTGTCATCAAGATCAGTACCAAGTAAAGAGTCGTTATTAGGAGTTCCAGGTATAAAAGCCATATTTTTTACTTACTTAATTGTTTGTTGTGAACAATTATTAGTATCCTGGTTTACGTTAAATCATTCATGAAGGTTACATGAGAAAATTCTCATGATTGATGGTTTTTGACTGGTCATTTGATCGCGGTAAAATTAATAGCTTGAATTATGGGACGATGAGTAGATACTGGGTAGTGAATAATGGTCATGGTTCCAGTTTGTAAGATTAAGGAATGTGGATTAATCGAACTACCTAAAATTTCTACTAAAGCCGATTGAATAATCCTAGTATCGGCAATTACTAAACCCGTATAAATTACTGAACCCGTATATAACGAACTAAATTGAGCATTGAATTTAATTCTTTGATAGCAGTTGTCTAGGAAATAATGTTGTGAATTTGGTAATCGAATTAAATCGATCTTTAAAGACTGGATAATTGGTAAAAATTTGGCTTGAGCATTATGAAAGCAACAATTCAAATTAACTGGTTGCAGCGATTTAATTAAAGCTTGAAATTGATTAGTTTTTAGATGGTTATCAGGTAATAAAATTAATCTAATTCCTGTCTTCCCTTCTTTGAGTTTGGGTAGAGTTTCTCCTAAATAACTAGTTACATTCATCGCTGTTAAACAAGATTTTTTTGAATTTTGAGAGTCAAAATGTAAAATACTAATACCGCAATTAGATTGTTGTAAAAAATGGTAGCGATCGCTTTTTATTCCCAGTGCCGTACTAATTAAAGCTCGAATTGTACCGCCATGACTGACGATTAAAATAGTTTTGCCTTGATAATAAGGTAAAATTTCTTGCCAAAACTGTTCGGCGCGTTTGTAAAGATTTAAAACTGGATATTCTGGTTTATTTGTAGTCAGAGAACTGGACATTTGAAATTGATCGGGAAATTCTTGCCAAATACGATAATCATCTGCTAAATTTTCTCTAACATCTTGAAAAGATAAACCTTCCCAACCGGGTAAATCGACTTCTTGAAGATTGGGGTGAGTTTTTATGGTTAAAGAGCAATTAATAACACTGCAAATTTCCTGTGCAGTTTGTTTGGTTCGTTGTAAAGGACTGCTGAAAATAGCGTCAATAGCAATATTTTGCAGAGCTATTCCCGTCCGATGAGCTTCTAATTTTCCCTTGTCGGTTAACACAGAATCATCACAACAACCTTGAAATAAGCCTTGATCGTTGTAAGTGCTGCGACCGTGACGAACTAAAATAACACCAGTAGTTTGCTGATTCATTATTAAAAGATTTAAAAACTAAAAGTAGTGCGAATCGTGCCGATATAAATCGAGTCATTATCTTGGTTATGTTCGGGATTAGTAATCACAAAAAAACCAGGAGTAACTTCAATATTGTCAGTAACTTTAAGTCGATAAAAAGCTTCTAAATGCAGTGAATTATTGGGATCGATATATTCATTATTCTCGACAGTAAAATCATTATTGATCGCTTTATTTGGTTGACCGATTACTATTCCCCCAAGATTACCTTCTGCGCCGAGATCACGGAAAGCTAAAGTAACTGCCCAATTGACAATACTAGCACTGGGTTGGTTGGAAATATCTTCTGCCGTAGCGCGAGTAAAACCAAACCAACCACCCAAAGTTAAATCAGAATTTAATTCCCAACTCGATTGAAGCCCCAAAGAATCGGCAGAAATCGCCTCACTATTCTCATCAAAAGGATCGTTAGCGCGCTGACTACCTACTCCCGTATCCAAACTATTATAAGAATGAACATAGGTTAAACCAATGCCCAAAGAATCTGTAGGTTCGAGAGACAATTGTGCGATTGCACCATAAGCGGCATTACCCAACCCAATTTCTGGCTCGTTAGCTTCGTCGGCAACAAATCCGACATCGAGACTCACTGCATCGCTAATTTCATAGCTAATTCCGATTCCTGCGCCATCACCCTGACGATAAATCGGGTTGCGTTGTCCAAAACGCGAGATCGAACCTTGACTACTACCACTAAGATCGTCATTGAAAGTATTGGTATAGTCGTTGAGACTACCGCCAATACTTTCTAAATAAACTTCCACTCGTTCGCCTACAGGAAAAACATACTCTAGGCGGCTGAGAGAAAATTCACTATCGTCATCTCCGCGAAAACTGAGCCGTGCCATACTTGTTCCTGCCGCTTCATCAGTTAGGGGAAGATTGGTACTTTGTAATCTAGTTCTCAGGCGGTCTTCTCCATAAAAACTGGTGTCAAAATTGAGTCGGACGCGACTACCCAAGGTAAGATTGCTGTCAATATCTTCTTCATTATTCGCTTTATTGCTTCCTTCTACCGCAGTCAGAGCGAAAATCACTTCCCCGTCTAATTTGGTCGTAGTAGAAAAAGAAGTGTCAGTTATCCGTGCAACACGCTGTTCGAGACTATTAATTCTTCCGCTTAATACCTTTAATTGTGGTGCAAATTCCCTTTCGAGTCTTTGTAGGGTTGATAAATCTTCTGGAGTTACAGAGTTGAGATTCTGAGTAAGCAGTACGATCGCTTTTTGTAAAACAGCCGCAAACTCATAACGAGTCATGGTTTGATTACCGCGAAAAGTTCCGTCCCGATAGCCAGCCAATAATCCGTATTTTTCAATTAAAGATTGAAGAGCCTGAAAAGACCAATCTGTAGATTTTACATCCCTTAACTGGGAAACATTTGTATCTGAATTCTCTGGTAATTGCTGTTGTAAAGGCATTGCTGTTGTATCGAACGCAATTGTTGACAAAAAAAAACTCGTGCCGAGAAAAATACTAAATTTACTAATTTTTTGAACAATACTAATCATTCTAATTTCTTAAATAACTTCTGTAGGGGTGAACAGCCCTTGGCTCGTAGGTTTCCTAATGTTCTAATCCCAAAGAAGGAATTTGATTTTGCAAGGCATATAGTGCCGCATAATAACCACTCAAACTCATTAATTGATGATGCGTACCTTTTTCGAGAACTTTTCCCTCTTCGATATATAAAATCAGATCGGCTGTTTGAGTAGTCCGAAGATTATGAGAAACCCAGAAAGTTGTTTTACCTTGAATAAGTTTTTCTAAGGCTTGATTGACTTCAGATTCATTTTTTCGATCTAAACCAGTAGTTGGTTCATCGAGGATCACAATGGCAGAATGACGTACAGCAGCACGAGCGATCGCAATTCTTTGTCTTTGTCCTCCCGAAAGGGTTGCGCCTCTTTCTCCGACAACGGTATCGTAGCCTTCGGGTAATGCTAAAATAAAGTCATGGGCATTAGCCAAACGTGCAGCAGCAATGATATCTTCTTCAGTAGCATTGATACAGCCATAGGCGATATTGTCTCTGATGGTAGTAGCAAACAGAATACTTTCTTGAAGAACGATACTGATTTGTTTTCTTAAAGAGTCGAGGGTGTATTCTCTCAGGTCATGTCCATCGATCGAAATGCTTCCTTCTACAGGATCGTACAAACGCAATAGCAATTTAACCAAAGTGGATTTACCACCGCCAGAAGCCCCGACTAAAGATACTTTTTGACCTGGTTCAACGGTTAAACACAGTTTGTTAAGAAGATTATGTTGTTTTTCGTAGGCAAAAGTAACATTCTGAAACTCGACTTTCCCTTGAAAAGCTGGTGCGGGATATGCCCCCCGTAAATCTCTAACTTCTGGTACTATTTCTAGTAAATCGACGATTCGTTCTCCCGATGCGATCGCTTTAGCAATTTGTCCTGTATATTTAGCTAATTGACGCATAGGTTTGAAGGCAACTTTCAGGTAGGTAATAAATACCAGTAAATCTCCAGGAGTTAATGTACCTTGCATCACCAGTTGTACGCCTCGCCATAAAACTAAGGAAGTTGCGATCGCAACTAATACTTCTACCGTACGTTCTTGTCCAGCCCTTAATTTCTGGGTTTGCGCGCTTTCATTGAGGCTTTTTTGGTTTTGTTTAGCAAAGGTTTTTTGTAACTTAGATTCGAGAGATAAAGCTTGCACGACTTTGATTGCACCTATTGCTTCGGCTGCGGTAGCTGCCATTACCCCTTCGCGTTGGCGTTGTTTTTGAGCAACCTGATGAATACGTTGACTCATAGTTGCGGTAGTAATCAAAAATAGGGGGAAAATAATTACAGCAATTAAGGCTAGTTCTAAATTCAGCCAGAACATTACTCCTAACATTCCCATCATGGTGAGGATATTAGTCAGCAAAGGTAAAGCTGCAACTACAGTTACTTCTCTTAATCTCTCAATATCATAGGTAACGCGAGTAATCAAATCGCCGCTTTTAGCTTTGTTATGAAAAGAAAGAGAAAGGCTTTGAATATGAGAATACAAATTAGCCCGTATTTCACTCATGATTCTAGTCGCAGCTACTGCCATTCCTGCCGTACTGACATACGCCATACTGCCCCGCAATACGGCAATTATTACTAAGGCTACAGCTAAGAAAGTTAATAAACTAATGACGTTAAAAGTGTCTAAAAAAGGAACTTTTAAACTTTCCACTTTAAATTGTTTGAAAATAATTTCATCAAAAATAAATTTGAGTGGCCAAGGTTCGAGCATATGTAAACCAGTTTCAGCTAATAAAGCCAGAAAGGAAATAGTAAGTAATTTTCCTTCTGAACTAATTTGCGGTAAAAAATGCTTAACTATGCGGTTGATTCCTGAAATTCCTTGTTTTACATTTTGGGGACGCTTCTTTTTTTTCATTAATAATTGTTCATTGTTGATTGTTTTTGGCTGTAGCGAACGCTAATAAGATGATTCAATTTTCTTTCGGCATATACTAATAGTTTTTCTAGCCAAGTATAGTAACCACCGAAGGAAAGTTGACGAACTAAAGGTCTTAAAAAGGCTTGATGGCGACGTTGTCCTAAGCGTTTGTAGCGTTTTTTGAAGTATTTATCTTTTTTAGTTAAATCCCATTTCTCCATAAAATGTTCTAGACTGGCAACTTCCCAAGCATCACTCCAGCGCAACATAAAATAAGGTAAATCCGACCATTCAAAACCTGAATCGGGGACATAAGTAACAATAGAATTAGGTTCACAGTAAATTTTTTCCCCTAAATTAGTTACAGTCATAGAAAAATCAATATGTTCTCTGGTAGTGAGTAGTTTTTCATCTAGAGAAGTAATTTGATTAAAAAGATTAGTGCGGACTAACATACAATGAAATTCAGCAAATTCGCATTCTTTGCGTTGCAGTTGAGCTTGAATTTCTGCAACAGAGCGATTAACAAAGTAGTGTTTTTCATGAACTTTGCGCCTCATTTTGTCATTTTTTACTTCTAGAAAAATTCTGGCTTCTCCTCCTGCTAAATGCACTTTTGAGTGAAGTTGTTTCCCAATACAAACTAGAGGACAAACAACTGCTGCTTCTGTTTCTTCTGCACATTTAACTATTTTTTCTAGCCAACCTTCCGCAACATGAATATCATTATCAACAAAGACTAAATATTTAGTTTTGACATACTTTAAACCAATATTTCTAGCTTGGTTGGGTGAAAGATATTGTTCACTATGAACTAAGATAAATTGCTTTTCGTCAGCCTGTTGTTGGAGATATTGACGAATATGTCGAGGAGAATTACCATCAACATAAATAAGATCAAAGGGATATTTAGTGTGTTGGTAAATACTTTCTAAAGATTGACGAGTATAGCTAAAACGTTCTCTGGGAACTACTACTAAAGTTACTTCTGGTTGTGTCATAATTAAAATCTCCAATTACATAATAATGATTAACTTGATCTATAGCCAAATATCTAGATATCCGCGTTCGTCCGTGGACATTTTTTATTACCTCAAATTTAAGTCATTCCAATGATTAAACAACAGTTAATTTTGAAGCAATAGGTAAAACTGTTTGATAAATAGTTGCCCAGTTATTTTGTTCGACTGAAGGATGCAGTTGTTGCAGGACTTTTTGTTTAGCTAAGTTGCCAAAGCTTTGTCGTAAAGCAGGTTGATTAATCAGTTTAGCAATTGCGATCGCAAGTTCTTCACTAGAATAAGGATTAACTAATAAACCATCAACATCATCTTCAATAATTTCTCCAATTGCATCAACATTTGTCCCGACAATTGCTTTTTCTGCTAGCATCGCTTCTAATAAGGCATTAGGACAGCCATCAGTTAAAGAAGGAATTGCAAAAATATCAATATGAGGTAAATAAGCAAGAGCTTCTTGTCGGCTAATTTTGCCAGTAATCACGATTCGATCTGCTAAATTAGAATTGCGTAATTCCTGTTCCCAGTATTCTCTTTCTTTAGGGACAAACTCACCGACAAATAATAAAGTAAATTCGGTTTCTGATAACAGTTTTTGACCAGCATCTAGTAAGTATTCAATGCCTTTTTTATCGCGAAAATTTCCTACAGAACCAATTACCGTACCTTTCAATTGTTTGACTAAAGAAGGAGTAGGTAAATTATTAAAGTTTAAAGGAACAATTGAGTTCCAAAAAGCCGAAGATTTATTGATTATTTCTGGTGTAAATAATCTTGCTCGATGCATTAAATCCCGACTAACAAAAGTAGTCCAAGAAGAATTTTCAAGCGTCCAAGCAATTGACGCTTGTTGTTGAGAATCAAAGATATGTTTGTGTAAGTCTGCACCGCGCACACTATTAATAACAGGTAAGCCATTTTCTTTGCCTAACATAGTTGTTAAAAATCCTGTTTCATTAATAAAAAAGGCATGAACTAAATCAAATTGATATTGTCGATGTAGAGTTATTAGTTGTCCGTAAATATCAGTCAAATAGTCTTGATTGCGGGCAATAGTAGAACGAATTGCAGGTTGAAGACGATGAATAAAAATCCCTTCTTGTTCGCTAGTTTCACAATGCGATCGCCGATATTCAGCAGCTTTAGCTAATTTTCTTTCTTTCCGAAATACCGAACGAAAAACAGCCACATGAACTTCGTAGCCTAAATCTTTTAGTAATAAAGCAATGCGTTTAGCAGATTCACCAACCCCACCAATATCGGGAGGAAATTCTTGAGCAGTCAAACAAACTTTTTGATTAATTTTCATATTTTTATTCGGTTGTAATTAGGAAATAGGAAATATTTATCTCGTAGAGTTAAGACAATGCTTTGCTCTCTACTTATCTAGATCTATAAATTATTAACAAGAAACTAGATTGTTTAATAAAGTAGCTGTTTTAGCCACCCCCTCAAAATCAAAAGTAATTTTTTCTGGCTGTTTTTCTAAAGAGCTAATAATTTTTTGAGCGAAAATTTCTGGTTGTAATTCTTGAGGATTGATAATCTCTAAAATTCTTAAATTTGCTAATTTTTGCGATCTAATTCTTTGTTCTTGATCGTCATTTCCAGTAAATGCCATAATCATGGCACGTACTCCTGTAGTTAAAATATTCATAGTCGTGTTGTATCCAGCCATACTAATAGAAAGATCTGCTTGTTTCATATAATTAAGTAAATTAGGAGTGTAGCGATCGCATTTAACATTTTTACTCTTAGCTGCTTGAGTTTGTAACTCAATCAATTTCTCTTCTGGCATAAAAGGACCAGTAAAAATTTGAAATTTATGAGGAATTTTATTTTCTAATAAAGGTGCTGTTTCTATCACACAATCTATTAGTTCATGACCAAATCTTCCACCACCAATGCTTACTAAAATCATTGGTGGCTTAATGTCTATTAAAGTCTCATCATCTTGAGGCTGTGGTTGCACTACATAACCTGTATAGTGAACTTCGCAATTTAAATCTTTAACTCTAGAAAAAGTTTCTTCTAAACGTTGAAAGTTGGGATCGCCGTGAATTAATAATAGATCGAAATATTGATTTATTAACTTGCAAACTTTTGCTTCATGACGTGCTTGGTCTTGTTTTGTGACAACAATATCTCGTAAACTAGAAACAACTTTAGTTTTTTTACCGTTTTGCTTGATTTCTTCTAACAAAGGAATTAATTCAAAAGAAAATCTTCTTCTGCCAAAAGGAAATAATTCAATAACTAAAATATCTGGTTGCAAGTAATTGTAAATTTCTAGCAATTTGTTTTTACGAATTGATTGAACTTCTGGGAGGGTATAATTATTATCTACAACTTGCAATTTTTGAAATTCTGCATCAGTTTTAATCCCAGGAAGATTAATAACTTTAACTTCAGCAGGAATATTAAATCCTTTAATAACTTCGCCACCATTAATAAAACAAACTTCAAAATCTTCAACTAAATCTCGAACGATTTCCATACTTCGGACAAGATGACCCATCCCCAGAATATGTTGACAATAAAACATTAATTTTTTCATTTTATTTCATTTCCACTTATATATGATGGCAATTAATTATCAATTCAGATAAATAAAAAATTTGATTTTAATCAAGTATATTTAATTGCCAAAGATTTAGGCATTTCAAGATTAAATGAGCTAAAAAGCAACATAGCAACATGATCGCTCAAGCGGGGAATTCCCCCAAAATCTAAATGAGGAATAGGGTTATGATTATTTGTTCTCTTGAAACTAGCCAATAAAGTTTCTCCTAGCAAATTAGGATTAAGCTCGTCAGGATGAATCATCTTAATCAACCCTACTTTTGCCATACTTTGAGCGCGAATTAATTGTTCTTTTCCTGGTTTAATGCGAGGAAGGACGATCGCTTTTTTTCCTTTTTGTAAAACTTCAGTAATTGTGTTGTAACCACACATAGAAACCACTGTATTGGCTGTATTAACATAACTCATTAAATCGTCTGTAAATTCTAAAACTGTAACTTCAGGAAATTTTTCTGCTTTTTGATAAATTTGTCGTTGTTGTTCGGTTGGCATTTCGGAACCACAAAAAATTAAACTACGAATCTTTTGAGTTTGAACTGCATCTTGTATCTTTTCCCATGCGGTTAAATAAGTATCAATTAGTTGATAGCCATCTTCGCCACCGCCTGGAGTTACTAAAACTAATTTTTCTTCTAATTTAATTCCCAACTCTTGACGAATAGTGCGACGATTTTTTAACCCAGATTCTTTACGAATATAGCCACAAAAACTGACTTTAGACACAATTACATCATTAAATTGATATTCTTTACAGACATCAAAAATTTCTGGCATTCCGACTACTAAAACGTGATCAAAAACTGACTCCACCTTTTGGTAATAATTTTCTTTTTGCCATTCTCGAATCGTTTTTTCGGGAGTATCAAGAATATCTCGTAGCAGTAAGACTAATTTTGTTTTTGGTAAAGAGCTTTTGAGATAATCAATCGTAGAGTTTAACTCACCCTTAATTCCTGGTGGTTTTTTATCCACTAACAATAAATCTGGTTGATAGTATTTAGCTGCTGCTAGAATTAGTTCCGAACGAAGTTTAAGAGTAGAATCGATATCTGCATCAAGATACTTAACTGCAACCTCTCCCGATTCACCACGATTGAGACAAGGAAGCTTGAGATAATCTAAACCTCTTGGCAAGCGAAAGCTGTGCAACATCGGCGAACCAGATATTAAAAAAATCGATAAATTAGGAATAGACTTCAGTAAGTGCTTGCAGATTGCTAGCATTCTGCGAATATTGCCAAGACCAAAAGTATCGTGAGAATATACCATTATTCTTTTAGATTCACCTGTGGCAATAGAGGACGAGATGATTCGAGCCATAATAGTAATAGTTGCGCTCTTGTTAAGTTAGTTGATTTCGTCAGTGAAAATCTTGGAAAACATCCAGCTTTAATTTGGATGTTGTTTTGTTACTAATAGCTTGACAATTTTTAGTGAACTGTAAGTGAAACTTTAATGAGAAAACTCTCATCAAAACAGTAGTTTGTTTGATCGCTCTATGAACTACCCCAACTTCAAGCGTCAGCGCTCGTTGGGGTAGTTCATATTGGTGAAGATTTCGAGCCAATCTGTCATTTTCACGAAGTCAGAGGAAGCGGGAGGAGTTTTACGGTATGAGAATTGCTGAGTAAATAGTTGATTTCTTTCTAGTTTCTGCTATTATCTTAGATAGTGCAATTTCTGCGGATGTGGCGGAATTGGTAGACGCGCTAGATTTAGGTTCTAGTGTTCTCGTAACGTGAAGGTTCAAGTCCTTTCATCCGCACTCTTCACTATCGCTTGAGCCTTGGGACTTTTACATTCACGGGGTTCCAAGACCACTGCGATCTAGCTTGAGCAAAACTTTCTCATTTTAGCTCCACGGCGGGAAGCCCCGCGCTCTGTGCGATAGCACGAGCGTCGGGATGAGAGCCGTGACTAGGTTTAGCGGTCAAAGTTTTATCGCGCGTCATATCTTATGCTAAAGTACCTG
>Ga0114940_10000272_pt1 | contig 28156 bp, 28 predicted proteins | sample ColdCreekSource_FD_87195 | JGI IMG/M metagenome (GOLD analysis project Ga0114940, IMG submission 87195) | Groundwater microbial communities from Cold Creek, Nevada to study Microbial Dark Matter (Phase II) - Cold Creek Source | ecosystem: Environmental > Aquatic > Deep subsurface > Groundwater ... | reverse complement strand
TAAAACGGCTGACTGGCTCATCGACATGGGACCAGAGGGCGGCGCAGGCGGCGGGCAAGTGGTGGGTATGGGCACGCCGGAGGATATTGCGGCGAACGAGGCTAGTTTTACGGGGTATTATTTGAAGCGGTTGCTGAATTAGTCACTAAATACCAACACAAGCCGTCATTCCCGCGAAGGCGGGAATCCATAGTTGCGCCCCAGTGGATTCCCGCCTTCGTGGGAATGACGGAAATGAGGGGTATTTTATGCCTCTAGCCGGCGTATTTATTGCCTAAGTAGCTATTAAAAATATAGTGAAATTCAATCCAAGGTTAATAATGAATGAGTCGTTACTGGACAGAGCTTCTGACTTTACTTTTGCACAGCTCAAACTGCTTGATGGGGATATCACTCGGCTGGCGATGCCACTTCAAACGTTAGCTGTTATCTATTCGGCTCAGGCTGTTATCGATAATGGCGGACTTGAGTATTTTTTTGAATCTGATTTCGATGGAGCACCAGAATATTCCTTTTTTGTCGAAATTTACCGTCGAATTGGCGCTGAGAGTGCCGCATCCTGCATTGAAGAGTCTGCTTCTATGTTTCCTTTTGCGCAGCCGAATTTATACGAGTTCAAGCGGCAGCAATGGTTAGATTTAGTAAAAGAAGATGAAAATCACGTTTTTACTAAGCTAAGTCGAAAGATTTGCGGCGATCAGTCTGTCTTTATCAAGTTAGAAACCTATGTGGCGGCGCATCGCGATTATTTTGAACTCGAATAGTTCTTAGTACTTATGAGTTTTTTTTGAGTGTGAAAATTAAATTCAGTTTGCCGTTTATCGTTCATCGGTATATAATTTACTTATGATTTTAAGCTTTGCAGATCAAGAAACAGCAGACTTTTTTGCTGGGGTTCGTGTGAAGCGGTTTGTCAATGTGGCGGCTGTGGCGCAGCGGAAGTTGCAAATGTTGGATTCTGCGGCTGTGTTGGAGGCGCTGCGTGTACCGCCGGGTAATCGGCTAGAGGCACTAGCTGGCGATCGCAAAGGGCAGCACAGTATTCATATCAATGACCAATGGCGTTTGTGCTTTGTTTGGACGGCTGATGGTGTGAACGACGTGCAAATCGTTGATTACCACTGATGAACCATGTACTTACGAATCAAAAAATCGATAGAAAGGTAACTATGAATACACCAACTACTCGCATTTCAGCCCCTCAAAACGGTTTGCGCCCCGTACATCCGGGTGAAATCTTGCGTGAAGATTATTTGATTCCTTTGGGGTTGAGCGCCAACGCGTTGTCCCAAGCGCTGCGTGTGCCTGCTTCACGTATCAACGATATTACGCTGGAGCGCCGTGGCGTGACGGTGGACACTGCGATGCGCTTGGTGCGCTATTTCGGCGGTGATGTGCAAAGTTGGATGAATTTGCAGACAACTTATGAAATCAAAATGGCAGAAAAAGAGAATGCCAAGCGCATTGCACGAGAAGTGATGCCAATGTTGGCTGCAGCTTGAGAGCACTGGAGTCATGAAAATCAAATTCACCAAAATGCAAGGCGCAGGCAACGACTTTGTCGTGCTAGACGAGACGCGTGGGCGTTTGAACCTGAGCATTGAGCAGTATCAGTTTTTAGCGAATCGGCATTTTGGCGTGGGGGCGGACCAGATTTTGTCGGTTCGCGCTGCGCCAGAGGGGTCTAAAGACATTGATTTTTCGTATGCGATTCACAACAACGATGGCTCTGAGGTAGAGAACTGCGGCAACGGCGCACGGTGCTTTGTGCGCTTTGTTCGTGACCAAGGTTTAACGACTAAAAACGTCATCAAAGTGCAAACTATGAACCGGGTGATTGAGCTGCGCGCCACAGCGGATGGGCAAGTCACCGTGGACATGGGTGCGCCGCAGTTTGAGTCTAGCAGCTTGCCGTTTGAGTCTACGGGGCTGGAGACGCAGCAAAAGGGTCTGGCGCAAGTGTTTTCGCTCGATTTGAGTGAAAATACACAAAAATATGCCTCAAATATGCCTCTAGCCAGCGTATTTACTGCCTCAGCAGCTATTAAAAGCATAGTTAAAAATGTTGTTAATATCGCCATTGTCTCTATGGGGAACCCGCACGCTGTGCAGTTAGTGGACGATGTGGATACGGCGGATGTGGCGCAAATCGGCCCTTTGGTGTCCAAACACGCACGTTTTCCACGTGGTGTGAATGCAGGTTTTATGCAAATTGTGAACCGTGGGCAGGTCAAATTGCGCGTTTACGAGCGCGGTGCGGGCGAAACGCTGGCTTGCGGCACGGGGGCGTGTGCGGCTGTGGTGGCTGGCATTCGCCAAGGTTTACTCGATTCAAGCGTGCAAGTCTCCACCCATGGTGGTTTGTTACAAATCGATTGGGCGGGCGGTAATGCATCGGTGATGATGACGGGACCCGCGACCAAGGTGTTTGAATCCGAGATTGAAATCCCAGAAGATTTAGCTAAAACGATCTAAGTCATTGATAAATAAGTAAAAAACACTGAAAACATGCCAAATACAAATTTACCTTCGCAGTTAAACCCGATCACCGAGCAAGACATTGCTGATTTTTTGGTCAACACGCCTGATTTTTTTGAGCGCCATGCAGAGTTGCTTTCATCCGTTCAACTCAACAGCGGCCACGGTAAACGCGCTGTTAGCCTGCAAGAGCGCCAGGCTGAAATGTTGCGTGAAAAAATCAAGGTGCTGGAGCGCGGTTTGATGGACATGATTCGCTACGGTAACGAAAACACGCAAACGGCTGACAAGTTGCAGCGCTGGACGCGTAAATTGCTCTTGGCAACTGATGCGCGTGAGCTGCCAGAACTGATCGCGCAAAACATCAAAGACGAATTCTCCGTGCCGCAAGTGGCTATCAAAGTTTGGGGTGTTGATGCGCAATACGCTACTGAAGTTTTTGCAAGTGACGTGAGTGAAGATGCGCAGGCGTTTGCCTCGTCGCTTACCCTGCCGTTTGTCGGTTTGAATGCCAAATTTGAAGCCGCAACTTGGCTGGATAACCCTGAACAAGCCGTGTCCGTGGCGCTGATTCCCTTAAAAGCGGCAGATTCAACTACCGCTTTGGGCCTGCTGGTGCTGGCCTCGCCAGACGGGCAGCGTTTTAACAGCGATATGGGTACGGAGTTTTTAGAGCGCATTGGCGAGGTGGCCAGTGCGGCCTTGTCAAGATTGAAAGATGGACAAGCTGCCTAAAAGCCAGACTAAGGATCAGCCTGCGGTTCAGTCCGATATTGCGGCTGAAGCTGACCCGCTGGTCATTCGGTATTTAGAGCACGTCCGCGTTGAACGACGGCTCGCAGCTCGAACGGTGACGCTGTATGTGCTGGATTTGATCAAGCTGGCGGAATATGCGAAATCAGCTTCCGTTGAGCTACTCAAGGTGCAAACCAGCCATATTCGGCGCTGGGTGGCGCAAATGCACTCAGGCGGGCGCAGTGGGCGCGGCATTGCGCTGATTTTGTCGGGCTGGCGCGGGTTTTACGTCTGGTTAGGCCGCGAAGGGCTGATTGCCAGCAACCCCGTGCAAGACGTCAAAGCGCCCAAAGCTGCCAAACCCCTGCCCAAAGCGCTGAGTGTGGATGATTCGGTGCAACTTGCCAGCTTCCAAAACGAGACGCAAGACCCGTGGCTAGAAGCGCGTGATGCGGCGATGGTTGAGCTGCTGTACGGCAGTGGTTTGCGTGTCGCGGAGCTGGTGGGGCTGGATGCTGTGGCAACTGCAACGTCGCGCGGCTGGGTGGATATGCAGGCGGCTGAAGTGCATGTGTTGGGCAAAGGCGACAAGCGGCGTGCTGTGCCCGTTGGTGCAAAGGCGATTCAAGCATTAGAGACATGGAATATGATGCGAGTCGGCGTGTTACCTGCCTCAGTAGCTATAAATAAGATAGCAAAAAATAGCCTGAAAAATATAGATAAAAATGCTTTATTTTTAGGAAAAAACGGTACACGGCTGACAGCAGTATCAATCTGGCAGCGCTTAAAACGTCGAAGCTTGCAAGCGGGTTTGGCTGTGCCGGTGCATCCGCATATGCTGCGTCATTCGTTCGCCAGCCATGTGTTGCAATCCAGCGGCGATTTGCGGGCGGTGCAAGAGCTTTTGGGGCACAGCCAAATTGCGACCACGCAGGTTTATACGCGTTTGGATTTTCAACATCTTGCAAAAGCTTATGATGCAGCCCACCCAAGGGCAAAGATCAAGAACAATGTGAAAGCTAAAACTGACGAATAGCCATGAAGTTGTCTTGAATTTCGACCTTTCATCGCCATATAATCAAACAAATAGCTGTATATATTTACACGCTAATTTTCAATTTCAACTTCTTTTTAGGTAATTTCCATGAGTTTGATCCCTGTAACTATCTTGACCGGCTTTTTAGGCTCTGGCAAAACCACATTGTTGAAGCGCATTTTGACTGAGGCGCATGGTCAAAAAATCGCAGTGATTGAAAACGAATTCGGTGAAGAAAATATCGACAGCGACATTTTGGTGTCTGACACCACTGAAAACATCATCCAAATGAGCAACGGCTGCGTCTGTTGCACGATTCGTGATGATTTGCGGGTGACTTTGCAGGATCTGGCTGAAAAAAAACGTAAAGGCGAGATCACGTTTGACCGCGTTGTGATTGAAACCACCGGTTTGGCCGACCCTGGCCCTGTGGCGCAAACCTTCTTCATGGACGAAGAAATTGCTGAACAGTATTTGCTGGACAGTATTTTGACGCTGGTCGATGCGAAACATGCCCAAACGCAGCTGGACGAGCGCTTGGAAGCCCGTCGCCAAATCGGTTTTGCAGATCAAATTTTCATCAGCAAATCAGACTTGGTGGCGAATGAAGAAGTCGAAGCCCTGATGCACCGCATCAAACACATGAACCCGCGCGCCCCGCAAAAAACCGTACATTTTGGCGAAGTGCCGCTTGCGGATGTGTTTGATTTACGCGGTTTTAACCTCAATGCCAAACTGGACATCGACCCTGACTTCTTAACCGATGACCATCATCACGACACCAGCCCTGCAGATCCAAATAATCTGGGGCCTTTCTTGGGTGAGCACAAGGCGCATCATCATGTGCACGACGATGATGTGAAAAGTTTCGTTTTCAAGTCAGACAAATATTTTGACGCCGCAAAACTTGAGGATTTTTTGGGCGCAATCGTCAATATTTACGGCCCACGCATGCTGCGCTACAAAGGCGTGTTGAACATGAAAGGCACGGAGCGTAAGGTTATTTTCCAAGGCGTCCACCAATTGATGGGCAGCGATCTGGGTCCTATCTGGGCAAAAGGGGAAAAAAGAGGCAGCAAAATGGTATTTATTGGCATCAATTTGCCAAAAGACATCTTTTTACAAGGTATGGAGCAGTGCTTGGTTTAAATGTCAGCCGAAACGGCTACAATCCGCGCGCTGATTGAATTTTGGCAATATTTGTGTATTTCCTGCTACTGTGAAGTATGGGTAAATTCTAAGTAGTTTTAAGGTGAACGCATTGGTTTTTCTGATGCGTATGAGTTGATTGTTTGATTTGAATAAATACCAGCTTCGCTGGGAGGCAATGAATGAAAACCGTAGCGAAAAAAGCAGTTAAAAAAGCGCCTTCAAAAGCGGCGATAAAAACGCCGAGCAAAGCAGTGGCTAAAGTTGTGACTAAAGTGGCCTCAAAAAAGGTGGTAAACGCTGTCAAGCCTGTGCTCAAATCAGCTGCAAAGCCCGTTGTGAAAACTGCGAGCAAGCTGGCTTCGAAAGCTATCGTAAAGAATACTAAGAAAACTGTTGCGAAACCTATTGTTAAAGCTGCTGCCAAACCGATTGCCAAAGTAATTGCGAAAGTTGTCGTGAAAGTCACAGCCAAAGTAGCAAGCAAACCTGTAGATAAGTCTGCAAATAAAGCAGTCATTAAAACGAAACCGCTGATTCAAACTGCGGCAGCGTCTACCAAGAAAAATATTAAAAAAGTAGATGTTTTACCTGTACCGACTAAAGAAGTCAAATCGGTTAAGCCTGTGAAGTTGGTCAAAGCGCAAGAAAAACCGAATACTGTCTCCAAACCGTCCCCATCCCCATCTCCTGAAGAGTTAAATTTAAAGCAACCCATGGTCATCGCGTCGAAAATTGTTCCCCCTGAAATTAAAGATTCATCATCCGCATCGCCTGCTCAATCCAAAGCAAGAACCTCACGCTTGGCTTCGTTGACTGTGCCGTCTATGGCGCAAACTGTCGCTTCCACAGCTGCAAAATCCAGCTATGGACCGCACATACCATCGCTTGCTATCATCCCGCCTCCGCAATTTGCACCCAAGCAAAATCCTAAGTTAGCTAACAACTGGAAAACGAAGTCGGCAGAGGAAATGACCGATGCTGAGCTGTTGGCAATGCCCGATTCGGAATACATGAACATCAAGCAAATGAACTATTTTCGCTTGAAGTTGCTCCAACTAAAACAAGGTATTTTGGCAAGTGCTGGCGCTACAACCGAGCATCTGCGCGATGAATCTGCAGTGGTACCAGACCCAACGGATCGGGCCACGATTGAGGAAGAGCATGCTTTAGAGTTGCGGACTCGTGACCGCGAGCGTAAGCTACTCAAGAAAATTGAGCAATCAATTGTCCGCATCGATGCTGGTGATTATGGCTATTGTGATGAAACGGGCGAAGCCATTGGCGTTGGTCGCTTGTTGGCACGGCCTACTGCTACGCTGTCTTTAGAAGCCCAGCAGCGTCGCGAATTAAAACAAAAAATGTTTGGAGATTAGTTTTGTAACTATGGGTTTTATAACAGACGCTAAATCGGCTGCATCATCTTTTCTTTCGTCATGGAAGAAAGATGGTAGCAGTGCGCCAGCGTCTGCTAAAAATGCATCTTTGAAGTCCGTTTCTTCAAATATGCGTGGAGAGGCCAAGCGGACTTGGACCATTCGTAAACGCGAATTTGATAAGCTAAGAGCGCTACGTCAGAATGAAGTGCTCAATGAGAGTAAACCGAAACAGCGGTTTTTTCACACCAGTATGTTGACTGATCTAAGTGAAAAAACGTCCACAATCAAAAAAATAGATGAAATTGAAGCTCAGATGTCCATGCAATGGTGGAAAACTGATCTCCTCGATTTTAGTCAACCCAAAGATTCCAAAAAAACGCATTAAATTAATGCGCTCATTGCTTGTTCTTGTATGAGCAGTTGCATTGGAAATTCAGCTCGCCCAAGGCGCTAGATGTGATTAATTTGGCCACATAGCCATTTGACACCTGGCCAGTACTTTCTGGCTACAACTTTTACATTCTTTTCTAGTGATAAGACTGTACTTTCATTGATTGCTGTAAGTCGTTATTTTGTATAGATTTTTTATCTTATTTTGCAAAAAAATGCGCTAAGTCTTTGATTTGATTGAAGTATTTTCCAGTAAAATACATTGCCAAAGAAAATATTCCTGCTATAGTTCAAATAAGTGCAAATTAGTGGGTAAAAGTGCACTGAATTTTATAATTTCATTACATTTTTGTTTTTAAGGCCAAGTATCGTGTTTTTTGGTGCTTCTTCGTTGAGTTTGGATGCGAAAGGTCGGCTTTCTATGCCAACGCGCCATCACGAAGCATTGATGGCAAGCTGCGAAGGGCGGGTCACAATCACGCAGCATTACGAAGGTTGTTTGATGGTGTTTCCTCGACCTGCTTGGGATGCGTTTAGTGCCAAGATTTCAGCATTGCCAATGTCGTCTTTGCCTCTTAAGCGTTTGTATTTGAGTAATGCAATGAATGTGGAGTTAGATGGCACCGGACGAATTTTGATTTCTCCAGAGTTGCGCGAGGCTGTAGGGATTCACAAAGAAACAACTTTGCGTGGGATGGGGCATTATTTTGAGTTGTGGGATAAAACAGCCTACGACGCTTACGATGCGCGTATCAAGAAGAGCATGCGCGAATTGCCGCCTGCTGAACTCAGCGATATTACGTTTTAAGCGCAATGACTACACCGTCTTTGCAACACACCACCGTTTTGTTGGATGAGGCTGTTGATGCCTTAGTCACAGACGCGGATGCGTCATACATAGATGCTACTTTTGGGCGCGGTGGTCATTCAAGGCTGATTTTGTCGAAATTAGGTGCATCAGGAAAGTTGGTGGTGTTTGATAAAGACCCAGCTGCCATTGCGGTAGCGGAGGCAATCAATGATGTGCGCTTGTCGATTCGTCACGAAGGTTTTAAGTACGTGGGCGATTTGTCACACGGTAGTGCTGCGGGTTTGTTGATGGATTTAGGTGTGAGTTCGCCGCAAATCGATACGCCCGAACGTGGCTTTAGTTTTCGGTTTGATGCGCCGCTTGATATGCGTATGGACACCACGCGTGGTCAAACGGTTGCGCAGTGGCTTTTGAAGGCGGATGTAACTCAAATAACGGAGGTGATACGTGACTACGGTGAAGAACGGTTTGCTGGCCCTATTGCAAAAGCGATTGTTGCTCGCAGGGAGGAAGGGCTCCCCATTTCAACCACCTCACAGTTGGCCAGCCTCGTGGCTGACACGGTCAAAACTCGCGAGCAGGGCCAGAACCCAGCAACGCGCACATTTCAGGCTTTTCGGATTTTCATCAATGCCGAGCTTGAAGAGTTGCAGCAAGCGCTAGAAGCGAGTCTAGATGTGCTCAAACCAGGCGGTCGCTTGGTGGTGATTAGTTTTCACTCATTAGAGGATCGCATCGTCAAGCAATTTATTGCTAAACATTCAAAAGAAGAGTTTGATAGGCGCGTACCCATTGCATCGAACAAAGCCATGAAGCTAAAGGCGATGGGTAGAGTTAAAGCTAGCGCTGCAGAAGTGAGTACCAATGTGCGTTCGCGTAGTGCAGTAATGCGCGTTGCTGAAAGGTTGGCAGCATGATTCGCATTAACTTCATGTTGCTGGCAGCTGTTGTCATGACGATGCTTTACGTTGTGAAAGTTCAGTATGAGTCACGGCAGCTTTTTGTTGCAATAGAAAAAGCGACATTGGAAGTTCGAAAATTAGAATTAAATCACTCTGCGCTGCAAGTTGAGATACGAGTACAGGCGACGCCTTTAATTATTGAAAAACTAGCAAAAGACAAGTTGCAAATGCGTTCGGCTACTCCGGCAGTGACTCAGTACATAAGTATTCCGGCTTCTTTGCTGCCGCCGACGCAGACGTCAGAGGTTGCCAAATGAGTCGTGGCATTAACTACGCTTCGAGTCCCTTACTGACGAGTAAGACACCTGTTTGGCGAAGTAAATTTATCGTAGCTGTGATTGCTTTGGGTTTTGTTGGCTTGATTGGTCGCGCGACATACATACAAGTCATTAATAATAATTTTTTCAAACGGCAAGGTGAGGTTCGCTTCGTTCGGACTTTAGATTTGCCTGCAAATCGTGGCAAAATTTTGGATAGAAATGGTTTGATTCTTGCCTCAAGCGTATTGGCTCCAAGTGTTTGGGCTATACCAGAGGATGTAGATGTTGATGATGCTAACTTAACTAAGTTAGCTAAATTGTTAGATATTCCGAAAAAAGAATTATCAAAAAAATTAAACGACGAAGACAAGAGCTTTGTTTGGTTGAAGCGTCAGGTTGACGAGTCGAATGCAAAAATGATCGAAGCGCTTGGCATCAAAGGCATATATTTGCGCAACGAATACAAACGTAAATATCCTGAGGGAGATTCCGCAGCTTCCATTATGGGCTATGCCAATGTGGATGGGAAAGGTCTTGGCGGGGTTGAGTTTGCACTTAACCATGAACTGGCTGGGCAAGCTGGTTCTCGCAAAGTCATTAAAAATAGATTGGGCCAAGTCGTAGAGAATATTGGTGAGCAACGACCACCAACTGCAGGTAAGGATCAACAGCTGAGCATAGACAGCAGGATTCAGTTCTTTGCATTTCAAAAATTGCGCGATGCAGTAGTTGAGCATAAAGCCAACTCTGGTAGTGCGGTCGTGATTGATGTTGTAACTGGTGAAGTGTTGGCACTTGCGAACTATCCAGTTGGAAACAATACAAGTAAAAAAGAAGGAATGAATGGCGCACAGCTAAGGAATCGAGCGCTGTCAGACACGTTTGAGCCGGGTTCAACCATGAAGCCTTTCATTGCAGCATTAGCTCTAGAGCGTGGCTTTGTTAAGCCGGAAACAGTGATTCAAACGGCGCCCGGTCGAATGACTATTGGTGGCGCAACCATTTCAGATGCACACCCTCAAGGCGAGCTTACAGTCAATCAAGTGATTCAGAAGTCAAGTAATGTTGGTATCGTGAAGCTTGCCATGCAAACTGAACCCAAAGATATGTGGTCAATGTATGACCAATTGGGTTTTGGTCAGAAGCCACAGTTGTCGTTTCCAGGAGTAGTGGGTGGAAAGCTTCGATCCTATAAGACTTGGCGGCCAATTGAGCAAGCTACCATGAGCTATGGATATGGCTTATCGTGCAGCTTATTTCAATTAGCGCATGCATACAGTGTATTTGCCAGAGATGGCGAAATAATACCATTGACATTAACAAAATCGAATCAACGCGTAACAGGCGTACCGGTATTCAAATCTAACAATGCTATCGCGGTACGACATATGCTAAATTTGGCTACCAGTGCTGGAGGAACTGCTCAAAAAGCACAAACAATTGGGTATTCCGTTGGTGGAAAAACAGGTACAGCACATATCCAAGAAGGCAAAGGTTATGCTAGCAAAAAATATCGAGGATTTTTTGTTGGAATGGCGCCAATTGAGAATCCACGGATCGTTGTTGCTGTGATGATTGAAGAGCCTAAAAACGGCAAGTATTTTGGTGGTGATGTAGCGGCACCCGTATTCAGTGAAACTGTACAACAAACATTACGTATATTGGGTGTTCAACCAGATATTAATGTGAAACCACAAATCGTGTATTCAGCGGTTGAGGAATCTTTCTGATGATTCAACTTCATGATCCGATCGAAGCTACCAATTGGTTGAAAGCCAAAGTGAATGGTGAGTTACGCATTGATAGTCGAGATATTCAACCGGGGGATGGCTTTGTCGCCTGGCCAGGAGCAGCAGTAGATGGCAGGCAGTTTGTCGAAATCGCTTTGCAGAAAGGCGCAACTGCGTGCTTGGTTGAAAGTGCTGGATTAGACGTTAATGAGTTTAATTTGATCTCAAACAGCGATAGTATTGGATGCTATAAAAATCTTAAAAATGATATAGGTTTGATAGCTGCGAAGGCATATAATTCGCCTTCTAGAGACCTGAATGTAATGGCCGTCACAGGTACCAATGGCAAAACAACTACAGCTTGGTGGTTGACTCAAGCGCTTCAGGCTATTTCTTCCCTTCAACCTCAAGTTTCAACAAAATGCTTTATGGTTGGAACCTTGGGAGTGGGGGTTCCAAATGCTATCGAATCAACGGGTTTAACCACGCCAGACCCTATTCTGTTGCAAAAAAAATTTCGTGAGTATTTGGATGGTGGATTTAAGAATTGCGCGATTGAAGCATCTTCAATTGGTATTGAAGAGCGCAGGCTTAATGGCACTGATATTAAAATAGCTGTATTCACTAATTTCACTCAAGACCATCTTGATTACCACGGCAGTATGCAGGGATATTGGGATGCTAAATTAAAGCTATTTCAATGGTCAACTTTAAAGGCTGCAATTGTTAATATTGATGATGTCAAAGGTCAAGAGCTGGTTGTCTTATTAAAAGATAAAAAATTCAATAATAAAAATATAGACATTTGGACGATCGCAATTGGTAAGCCTGCTCGTATCAAAGCATTTAATATCCAATATAGTAATAATGGGTTGCAATTTAATATCCGTGAAAATGATGAGATTTATTTAATTGAAACTCAATTTTTTGGTGGATACAACGTTTCAAACTTGCTGTGTGTTATTGCCACCATGCGTGCAAGTGGGATCGATTTGCAAACCTGTGTAGAAGCATGCAAATCTTTAACGGCTGTGCCTGGGCGAATGGATGTTGTCGCGAACGCAGGGCAGCCATTGGTTGTTGTTGATTATGCGCATACTCCAGATGCGTTGAAGCAGGCGCTGGTCGCATTGCGGCCCGTGGCAGACACGCGCGGCGGCAAGTTGATTTGCGTCTTTGGTTGTGGTGGCAACCGTGACACCGCCAAGCGGCCACTGATGGCGCAAATGGGACAAACGTATGCAGATGCAGTTGTGGTGACCGCTGATAATTCGCGCCTAGAAAAGACTAAAACAATTTTGAACGATATTGTTGCTGGCTTCAAGTCTCAATTGAATGTAACAGTCGAAGCAAATCGGGCTATGGCTATTGCTAAGACCATTCAAAAGGCACATCCAGCCGATGTGATCTTGATTGCTGGCAAAGGTCATGAAAACTACCAAGACGAATCTGGCATCAAAACCTATTTTTCAGACAAAGAGCAAGCTTTGCAAACTTTGAAAGAAATGTCTGCTGTAGTTGGGGTAACCGTATGATCAAGCTAGGAAAACTACATGCTTGGCTGGTAGGCTCCAAATTATTTGGCAATGCAGAAACCGTAGTTAACCGTATTCACACAGACACCCGAACGATTCAGCAAGGAGATTTGTTCGTAGCTCTTAGTGGTGACCGGTTTGATGGCAATGGATTTGTTCAAGAGGCCATTGCCAAAGGGGCTGTTGCCGTCATAGCGCAGCATGGGCTAGAGGCGAAGGCTGTGCAAGGCTTAGAAGTTGCGAATACCAAAAATGCACTGGGGCACATTGCTGCAAGTTGGCGCTCGCAATACGATCTGCCGCTTATTGCGGTGACGGGAAGCAATGGCAAAACAACTGTCACGCAAATGATTGCATCCATTTTGGCCGCACATGCGGGTCAAAAATCATTGGCAACGGTAGGTAACTTAAACAACGACATTGGGGTGCCGTTGACTTTGCTAAGGTTGAATTCTGAGCATAAGATTGCAGTGATTGAACTGGGGATGAATCATCCTGGGGAAATCATATATTTAGCAAACATTGTCAAACCTACCGTTGTGCTGGTGAATAATGCGCAGCGTGAGCACTTGGAATTTATGGTGACTGTCGAAGCTGTAGCACATGAGAATGGTTCTGCAGTATCGGCATTGCCAGACGAAGGGGTTGCTGTTTTCCCGGCTGACGATGACTACAGCTTCGTTTGGAAAAAATTAGCGGCTCATCGTAAAACGATGACGTTTGCTTTGGATGCAGCATCTGATGTGAATGCTGATGTGTATTGCATGCAGGCAGTTTGGGGCAATGGTCAGTGGCTAGTGATTGCTGAAACACCGTCAGGACAAATTAGCTATAGCCTGAGTATCTCTGGGCGTCACAATGTCAAAAATTCATTAGCAGCTATTTCTTGTGCTTTAGCAGCACAAATTCCAGTTTCAACCATAGCTCAAGGTTTGCAATCATTCAGCCCTGTCAAAGGAAGATCTTTCACGCAGCAACTAAGCTGTGGTGGGCACGACGTTTTGTTGGTTGACGATACTTACAATTCCAATCCTGATTCCATGAAGGTGGCGATCGATTCCTTGGCAGAGATGGCTACACCTAGACTGATCGTGATGGGTGATATGGGTGAAGTGGGCGAGCAAGGTTTGGCGTTTCATGCGGAAGCTGGCGAGTATGCACAAGCTAATAAAGTAGAAAAGTTATTCACTTTTGGTGTCTTGTCTGAAGAAGCCGCAAAGCATTTCAAAGGTGCTCGGCATTTCAAATCAATTGAAGCTTTGAATGATGCTGTGGCTCATGAACTCACGCATGTGAGCAGCATTTTGGTTAAAGGTTCGCGCTTTATGAAGATGGAGCGCACCAGTCAGCACATCATTGCATTCTCCACACAAGACAATAAAAAAAATAAAAACGAGGAGAGAACAAATGCTGCTTAGTTTGGCTCAGTGGCTGCAAACGCTTTCGCCTGAATTTGGAGTTTTCAGGGTTTTTCAATACATCACCTTTCGCGCTGTGATGGCAGCGTTGACGGCATTGATGATTGGTCTTATCGCTGGGCCGTATGTCATCACGCGTTTACGTGCTTTAAAAATAGGCCAGCAAGTGCGTACCTATGGCATGGAAACACATTTGGTTAAAAGCGGGACACCGACAATGGGGGGCGTATTGATATTGCTTTCCATCACCATATCAACATTGTTGTGGTTCGATTTGAGCAACCGATTCGTATGGATTGTGTTGTTTGTGACGCTTGGATTTGGCGCTATTGGCTGGGTAGATGACTGGCGTAAGGTTGTTAACAAAGACCCTGAAGGTATGCGATCAAGGGAAAAATATTTTTGGCAATCAGTTATTGGGTTACTTGCTGCTTTGTATTTGGTTTTCAGTATTTCTGAAGTATCAAATATGCGCGTGCTTGATTTGTTCTTCACTTGGGTGCGGTCGGGATTCGATGTGAACTTGCCACCTAAAGCTGGTTTACAAGTACCATTTGTCAAAGTCATCAACTACCCACTTGGGGTATTTGGTTTTGTATTACTTACCTATTTAGTCATTGTGGGTGCAAGTAACGCTGTTAATTTAACGGATGGCTTGGATGGTCTGGCCATCATGCCGGTTGTCATGGTTGGCTCATCTCTGGGGGTTTTTGCCTACGTGACAGGCAGCGCAGTCTATTCAAAATATTTGTTTTTCCCTTATATTCCTGGCTCAGGTGAGCTACTCATATTTTGTGCGGCTATGGCCGGCGCAGGCTTAGCTTTTTTGTGGTTTAACACGTACCCAGCGCAAATCTTCATGGGTGATGTGGGGGCGCTGGCTTTGGGTGCAGCATTGGGCACGATCGCCGTCATCGTGCGCCAGGAAATAGTTTTATTCATCATGGGCGGTATTTTTGTTGCGGAAGCTATATCTGTCATGCTGCAAGTAAGTTATTTCAAATACACAAAAAAGAAATTCGGCGAAGGTCAGCGCATTTTGAAAATGGCACCACTACATCATCATTACGAAAAAAGCGGCTGGAAAGAAACGCAAGTGGTTGTTCGGTTTTGGATCATCACGATGTTGTTGTGCTTGGTTGGTTTGTCCTCTTTAAAGCTTCGTTGAAAACTATTTAAAGATCTATAACATGAAATCTTTGGAACATCAAAACGTCATGATCTTGGGGCTGGGTATATCCGGTCTTGCGATGGCGCGTTGGTGCGTTCAGCATGGTGCTAGTGTGACTATTATCGATTCGAGGAGTCATCCACCTCAATTAAGTCAGCTTAAAGCTGAGATTCCGGATGCACGTTTTATTTTTAGTCAGTTTCAAGCTGCGTTGTTGGAAAGTGTTGAGATTGACTACCTGTTGATAAGCCCTGGTATTAAACCTGGTGATGTTAGCGAGCTTTTGGAATGTGCAGAAGCAAAGTCGATTCGTATTGGCAATGAGTTGACTTTGTTCAATGTGGCTTTGATTGATCTGAAAGAGTCAGAGGCTTACAAACCGTATGTTGTTGCAATCACGGGTACGAATGGTAAAACAACAGTTACATCGTTAACGGGAAAATTGGTCGAATGCGCGAATATGAGTGTAGCCATAGCGGGCAATATTGGTCCCAGCTTGTTGGACACGTTGAGTCAAAAGATTAAGAGCGATGCATTGCCACAAGTATGGGTGCTGGAGCTAAGCAGTTTTCAGCTGAATAATGTGACTGACTTTGAACCAACAACCGCTGCGGTGCTGAACGTCACACAAGATCATTTGGACTGGCATGAGACGATGGGTTCATATAGTGAAGCTAAAGCACACGTTTATGGTTCCCAAGCGATGATGGTGATTAATCGTGATGATGAAGTCGTCATGGGGATGTTAGCAAATGCAAAAAAAGCAAGTAAAAACAGAAGATACTGTACTTTTGGAAGTGACCTACCGAGTTGTTTGGGGGATTATGGACTAGAGTCTGTCAACGGCATGACTTGGTTGGTTCGTGCTACCAGCCTCGAAGACATTGTTATAAAAAAACAGCGTTCATTGATCGAGCCAACGTTAGAGTTGAATGTGCAAAGGCTTATACCTGCAGATGCATTGCAGTTACGTGGTCAGCACAATATGCTGAATGCGCTGGCTGCACTGACTTTGGTTGAATCTATCGGTTGTAGTATTTCTCGCGTGTTGTATGGTTTGCGCGAATACAAAGGAGAACCGCATCGCGTTGAATCTATTGGTATTCTCAATGGGGTTGAGTATTTCGATGACAGTAAAGGTACAAATGTTGGTGCGACTGTTGCAGCCATTTCAGGACTGGGCATCGGTCGAAAAATTGTCGTGATCTTAGGTGGGGACGGTAAGGGACAAGACTTTTCACCCCTTTTAGAAGTCGTAAGCAAGTTTGTACGAGCTGTTGTCTTTATTGGCAAAGATAAAGCCATCATTAATGATGCGTTAAAAAATGTCGATATACCTAAAGCATCAGTTGACTCTATGGCACAAGCTGCAATAGCGGCTGAAAAATTCTCTCAAAATGGCGATGCTGTGCTTTTGTCACCAGCATGTTCAAGCTTGGATATGTTTGATAATTATGAACATCGTGGTCGAGAATTTCGTGCGCAAGTTTTGGAACTGTTTGATCGACACGCACAAGAGTTGAAGGGCGCAGTGGCGCTATGACGGCGATGTTCCAAAATTTGCTAAAACTGCGTCTGCTGCAGCCGATGCTGGGTTTGCTGAATATTAATATGTCCGAAACAAGGACGTATCCAAATAGCTTGGTTAATCAATTTGATGCCAATGTCTCCTTTAAACTGGATATGACGTTGATTTGGGTTATTTTTGTACTACTTGTTTTTGGCATGGTGATGGTTTATTCTGCTTCTGTAGCAATGCCAGACAATCCAAGGTTTGCAAATTTAACTGGCACCTATTTCGTTTATAGACATGCCTTATTTATAGGTTTGGCTTGTATTGTGAGTGTGGTCGCATTTCAGGTTCCATTGGACTTATGGGAAAAAATTGCGCCATGGTTGTTTGTTGTTTCACTGTTACTGCTGATTGCTGTTTTGATACCGCAGGTGGGACGCGTAGTAAATGGTGCGCGGCGCTGGATACCTTTGGGTTTCATAAGCTTCCAACCCTCCGAATTTTCAAAATTTGCCATGCTGCTCTATGTAGCTGACTACATGGTAAGGAAGATGGATATTAAAGAACGGTTTTTTGTTGCCGTTATTCCCATCGGCATTGCTGTACTAGTCGTTGGTTTATTATTGTTGGCAGAGCCAGACATGGGAGCATTCATGGTCATCGCTGTGATAGCGATGGGAATTCTATTTTTAGGCGGTGTAAATGCGAGAATGTTTTTTGTGATTGCAGCGTTGATCGTGCTTGCATTTGGCACCATGATTGCTACTAGTGAATGGCGTAGAGAAAGAATTTTTGCGTATTTAGATCCGTGGAATGCAGAGCATACTTTGGGTAAAGGCTATCAGCTATCACATTCACTCATCGCTTTTGGACGAGGTGAGATATTTGGAGTTGGACTTGGTGGCAGCATTGAAAAATTGCACTGGTTACCTGAAGCGCATACCGACTTTTTATTAGCTGTTATTGGTGAAGAATTTGGACTTGTGGGTGTTGCTATCGTTATTGGATTGTTTTTATGGCTTACACGAAGAATCATGCACATAGGTCGACAAGCGATTGCTTTGGATCGGCTCTTTCCAGGACTGGTTGCTCAAGGTGTCGCCATTTGGTTAGGTTTTCAAGCATTTATCAACATTGGTGTTAACTTGGGTGCATTGCCAACAAAGGGGCTTACCTTGCCTTTAATGAGCTATGGCGGCACAGCGGTTTTATTCAATGCTTTGGCATTAGCAATTGTCTTGCGCATTGATTATGAAAACAAACTACTAATGCGTGGAGGAAGAGAATGAGCGCCACGAATTCACCAACGAACAAGCGCGCTATCATCGCTGCTGCAGGTACTGGCGGACACATATTCCCTGGGTTGGCAATTGCAGAAGCATTGCGCGATAAAGGGTGGGATATATCTTGGTTAGGTACTATGACCGGCATGGAAAATCGACTCGTTAAGGAGCGAAATTTTCATCTTGATGGCATTGACTTTAGAGGTATAAGAGGAAAGGGGATCGCGAGTTGGTTACTCATGCCCTTCAAGCTCATCAAAGCCAGTATTGAATGTGGTTTTATTATTGCTAAAAATAAGCCAAATTTGGTGATAGGTTTTGGTGGCTATGTAACCTTACCTGCTGGTTTGGCTGCTAAATGTATGGGTAAACAGTTAGCCATTCATGAGCAAAACTCTATCATTGGTTTAAGTAATAAAGTTTTGGCCAGTCTGACCAAGAACGTCTATACAGCTTTTCCTAATGTGCTGAAAAAGGCGGTTGTTACTGGTAACCCGTTACGTTGTGAGTTCAGCAATATCGTCGAGCCTGTCGTTCGTTTCGATAATCGGAAAGGACCCTTGCGAGTATTAATTATTGGTGGAAGCTTGGGGGCAAAGTTCTTGAACGAGACTGTTCCGCAAGCGATGAAGCTGATTGATTTGAGCAATCGACCTGATATCACACATCAAAGCGGCGAGCATCAATTTGCTGCTCTCAAAAATTTATATGAAAGCTTAAATATAAAGGCAAATGTGATGCCATTTATTGACGATATGGCAAAAGCTTTTGCGGATGCGGATTTGATTATCTGCAGAGCGGGCGCGAGTACAGTCACAGAGATCGCAGCAGTTGGTGCCGCAGCTATGTTTGTTCCTTTACCTTCAGCTGTAGATGATCATCAAACACAAAATGCAATGTATTTAGTCAAAAATAATGCGGCTTGGTTGTTGTCGCAAAGTGAATTGACGCCACAAAAATTAGCAACTGAAATACTGAAAATGGATCGAAATATCTTGTTAGAAATTGCCAAAGAAGCAAAAAAAATGTTTTTGCCAAATACGGTAAATAAAATTGTTGATGCCTGCGAGGAATTGATTAAATGAAACACGCTGTGAATCGCATACATTTTATTGGTATAGGTGGCGTCGGAATGTCGGGCATCGCAGAGGTGTTGCAAAATTTGAATTACAAAGTGAGTGGTTCTGATATCACTGACAGCGTAATCTTGCGTAGATTATCCCAGTTTGGTATCAAGACATATATTGGACATGTCGCAAGTAACTTGGAAAATGTAGATGTGGTGGTTATTTCATCTGCAGTGAAAGCAGACAACCCTGAAGTTGTGGAAGCCAAATGTCGTAATATTCCAGTTGTTCCACGAGCGGTAATGTTGGCTGAACTTATGCGAATGAAGCAAGGCATCGCTATTGCTGGAACGCATGGTAAAACTACCACAACAAGCTTAGTCGCAAGTGTTTTAGCTGAAGCCGGGCTTGATCCCACTTTTGTGATCGGAGGGCGTCTAAACAGTGCTGATGCTAATGCAAAGTTAGGAAGTGGTGAGTATATTGTCGTCGAAGCAGACGAGTCAGATGCGTCATTTTTGAACCTATTGCCAGTTATGGCAGTAGTTACGAATATTGATGAGGACCATATGGAAACCTATGGCCATGATTTTCAAAAACTGAAAACCTCGTTCGTAGAGTTTTTGCATCGTATGCCATTTTACGGTGCGGCGATCGTCTGTGTAGATGATGTTGCTGTCTGCGAAATTATTCCTTCAATCGCTAGACCGGTCGTTACATATGGCTTAGCAGAAGCGGCCCAAGTTCGTGCGGTTGACATCGTGGCTAAAAATGGAGCTATGACTTTTAATGTGCAATTAAAAGATGCCGATAAGTTGCATACTTTTGCTATTGAGTTAAATCTGCCAGGCTTGCACAATGTCAAAAATGCCCTTGCGGCAATTGCCGTTGCGTTGGAGTTGGAAATTAAACCTGATTCAATTCAAAAAGCGCTTTCGCAATTTAAAGGTGTTGATCGAAGATTTCAAAAATATGGCGAAATAACATCAAAAACCGGTGGCACATACACACTGATTGATGATTATGGTCATCACCCAGTCGAAATGAAAGCAACCATAGATGCTGCCAGAGGCGCTTATCCTGGACGGCGACTGCTGCTAGCTTTTCAACCACATAGATATAGTAGAACACGAGATTGTTTTGAGGACTTTATCAAAGTCATGGCATCTGTAGATGTGATATTACTTTCAGAAGTCTATGCAGCAGGCGAGCAAAAAATTGTCGGCGCTGACAGTCGCTCGCTATGTCGAGCCATCCGTTTGAACGGCAGCATAGAGCCTATATTTGTAGATGATATACAAAATATGACTGCAGAAATAATAAACAACGCCAAAGATGGCGACGTTGTTTTGTGTATGGGAGCAGGCTCAATCAGTGCGACACCTAGAAGTATTGTGAATGCTGTACAACAAGCCAATTCTTTGGAAAACAAGACGAACGTATCAAAATGAGCCAGTCATTAGTTAAAAAAATGTCATTCGGTAAAGTTGCAGTATTGATGGGTGGACGCTCTGCGGAGCGTAACATTTCATTGATGTCTGGCGAGGCCGTATTAAAAGCTTTGCTAGCAAACGGGATTGATGCACATGCGTTCGACCCAGCTGAAAAAGAGTTGTTAAAACTTAAAAGTGAAAATTTCGATCGTTGTTTTATTGCACTACATGGACGCTATGGTGAGGACGGAACTATCCAAGGTGTCTTGGAGATTCTAGGTATTCCTTACACGGGTTCGGGTGTGATGACTTCCAGTATTGCCATGAACAAGATCATGACAAAAATTATTTGGCAAGCTGTTGGGTTGCCCACGCCATCTTGGTTAGAGGTATCTACTATTCATGAGACGCGTGATGCATTTAATAGATTAGGTAACCCTATGATCGTCAAACCCGCGCTAGAGGGGTCGTCAATAGGTATTACAAAGGTAACGAATATTGAACAATGTGAGGCCGCATTTAACTTGGCAGCTATGCAGGATTCAAAAATTATTTGTGAGCAATTTATTAGTGGTGATGAAGTGACTTGTACCGTTTTAGATTTTGCGTCAAACTTGAAAAATAGCGATCTAAGTCAAAAGGCAAATGAAGAAACTGTTCGAGCGTTGCCAATTATAAAAATTGTCGCTCCAAGTGGTAAGTATGATTATAAAAATAAATATTTTACAAATGATACAAAATATATCATCCCATGCGAATTACCAGAAGGTGAAGAAAGGCACATTCAAGCTTTGGTTGTAAAAGCTTTTTCTGCAATAAATGCACGTGGTTGGGGTCGTGTTGATGTCATGATTGATAGTGCAACTAGAAGGCCATATTTGTTGGAAATTAATACAGCTCCAGGAATGACTGGGCACTCTCTGTCTCCAATGTCGGCAATACATTATGGTCTTAATTTTGAGGAATTATGTTTGCAAATTCTTGCTAATGCGTCTTTAGATTATCAAAATATTTACAATATAAATCTAAATATTTGAAGCAATGAAAAAGATTGATAATTTTGTGGAAATACCATTGGATATCAAACTCATCAATGGATTGTCGAATGTATTGTTTTCTGTTTTTTTGGTTTTAGTTATTTTGTGTGGTTTTCAATACATTTTTAAAAACAGCATTAAAAGCTTAAACGCTATAACAATCAAAGGCGATATATTTCATAGTGATGTTTCTTCTATAAAAAATAAAGTGATTTCAAATGTCGATGGAAATTTCTATAGCATTAATTTGGTTAAAACAAAAAAAATATTTGAAACTATGCCTTGGGTAAGGCAAGCTGTTGTGAAGCGTGTCTATCCAGATCAGATTGAGGTCCGGTTTTCTGAGTACAAATCTAAGGCGATATGGGGTGCGCGTGAAGACATGAAATTGGTGGATGAGAACGGCGTCATATTTGAGGCAAACAGTGAGGATGATGAGCATGACCAGATGCCCCAATTGATAGGGCCTGAAGGGCATGGTAAATACATGTTGGATATGTACAAAAATGTTTGGACTGCTATGAGTCCATTGAAACAGAAATTAAAGATATTAGAGCTTAACCCACGTGGAAGTTGGATCGCGACTTTAGAGGGCGGCGCACATATTGAGTTAGGCCGAGGAGGTGTGGTTGATGTAATTGATCGCGTTAGTAAGTTTTCTACAGGCGCTGAGCAAATGTTGACTAGATTAAATAAGAAGTCGATAGATATTCAATATATCGATTTACGTCATTCAGATGGATACGCCATACGCATGCATGGCGTTGGCACTTTGGATTTAACTGCTGGAAATGCAACACTAAAAAAGTAAAAAAACATGGCAAAAGAATACAAAGATTTAGTCGTAGGTTTGGACATTGGCACATCCAAGATCATGGTCGTTGTGGCTGAGGTTTTGCCAAGCGGATTACTTAAAATTGCTGGTTTTGGTGTATCGTCAAGTAACGGCTTGAAGCGTGGCGTGGTTGTTAATATTGATGCTACCGTACAGAGTATTCAGCAAGCGCTTAGGGAGGCTGAATTAATGGCGGATTGCAAAATTGGACGTGTGTATGCGGGCATAACAGGCAGTCACATACGGGGTATCAATTCTAGTGGCATGGTTGCAATCAAAGACAAAGAGGTTAGTCGCTCAGATGTTAAACGTGTCCTTGATACAGCAACCGCCATTAATATTTCTAATGATCAACGACTTCTATTGGTTGAATCGCAAGAATTTGTGATTGATGGTCAGGATGTGAAAGATCCAATTGGAATGAGTGGTATACGTTTAGAGGCTAAAGTGCACATAGTGACGGGTGCTCAAAGCGCTGCCGAAAATATTATTAAATGCGTCCATCGCTGCGGCTTAGAGGTGGAGCATTTGATGCTCAATCCCATGGCTTCAAATCTCTCGGTACTTACGAATGACGAACGAGAATTAGGGGTCGTGCTGGTTGATATTGGTGCTGGCACTACTGATGTGGCCGTATTTACTGGGGGCGCAATCCGACACACTGCCGTTATCCCAATTGCTGGTGATTTAATTACTAGCGATATTGCAATGGCGCTTCGTACTCCGACAAAAGATGCCGAAGACATCAAGGTGGAAAGTGGTTGCGCAAAACAGTTGTTGACTGACCCTGAATCTGAAGTGGAAGTGCCAGGTTTGGGTGATCGAGGTCCACGACGTTTGAGTAAGCAAGCGTTGGCTGGAGTCATAGAGCCTCGTGTCGAAGAGATATTTTCATTGGTTCAACAAGCTATCCGTGAAACAGGCTATGAAGAAGTATTGTCCTCTGGCATCGTCTTAACTGGGGGGGCCTCAGTTATGCCTGGAATGCTTGAATTAGGCGAAGATATTTTCTTAAAACCTGTAAGGAGAGGTGTTCCTAAATATTCTGGAAACTTGTCAGACATGGTTTCACAAGCTAGAGCCTCTACTGTGATGGGTTTATTGGAGGAAGCGAGCTTGGCACGCATGAGAGGTATAAAAATTGGTCATAATAATGGGTCAATTAAAAACACACTTAGCCGAGCAAAAGACTGGCTAATAGGAAATTTTTAATATGAAAAGAATGATGTGGTTAGCTCGTGGCAGCCCTCACCGATGATGGTGTTGAACATAAAAAAATACAAGATTTAGAAAATAAATATTTAGCAACTGCGATTCGTTAAGGAGTATCAAAATGGCTATCGAAATGATTGAAATTGAAGAATTCAATATGGGCACTAAAATCAAAGTGATTGGTGTTGGTGGTGGTGGTGGCAATGCTGTTGAGCATATGATTTCACGCAATGTTCAAGGCGTTGAATTTATTAGTGCAAATACAGATGCCCAAGCATTAAGTACAAGCGGTGCACCAAAGACTATTCAGTTAGGCATCACAGGATTAGGCGCTGGAAGCAAACCTGAAAAAGGAAGAGAAGCTGCAGAGATTGCAGAGCAAGATATCCGAGCATCCATCGAGGGTGCTCACATGCTATTTATCACTGCGGGCATGGGTGGAGGCACAGGTACTGGGGCCGCACCTGTCATTGCGCGCATTGCTAAAGATATGGGCATTCTCACAGTCGGTGTGGTTACCAAACCTTTTGATTGGGAGGGGGGTAAGCGAATGAGCAATGCTGACGCTGGTTTGGCTGAGTTAGAGGCAAATGTCGATTCTTTAATCGTCGTTTTAAACGAGAGACTCATTGATGTGCTCGGTGACGACGTTACTCAAGAAGAGGCCTTTGCATATGCTAACGATGTTTTGAAAAATGCTGTCGGTGGGATTGCGGAGATTATCAATGTTCGCGGACACGTTAATCCAGACTTTGAAGATGTGCGTACAGTGATGGCTGAGAATGGAAAGGCGATGATGGGTTCTGCATTAGCAAGCGGACCCGATCGCGCACGTATTGCTGCTGAGCAGGCAGTTGCTTGCCCACTGTTAGAAGGTATCGATCTTTCAGGAGCCAAAGGTGTTTTGGTGCTTATTACAGCTGCTAAGAGTTCATTGAAATTGAGTGAATCCAAGTTGGCAATGAATACAATTCGAGCTTATGCGTCACCTGATGCGCACGTCATTTATGGTACTGCTTATGACGAAGATCTAGGTGACGAAATTCGTGTTACTGTTGTTGCTACCGGTTTGAGCAAGGCGAAAGCACAACGTGCGGCTCCTCCGCTGCAGGTGCTTCGTAATGGTACAGATAACATGGCATATGCACCGACGATTGACTTAGATACTGGCAGCATGAATGTCGCACATGGAATAGCCGGTGCAACGAATTATGACGTGCCTGCCTATGTTCGTAATTTGGGACGTCACCCAGATCGAACCAGCGCGTCAGCTAAAGTTGATGCATTGTCTTCCGGTGGGATGGGAGATATTGATATTCCCGCTTTCTTGAGAAAGCAAGCTGACTAATCAGTATTTAGCATTAATAATGCTGAGCAAGTAAGATAGCCGTATCACGAATCGAGATAAAGTTAAAAAGTAAAAAAATAGCCTGTCATTGAAATAATGACAGGCTATTTGAATTTCAAGATGCTAGTACAACAAACCATCAAATCTGTGATTCGCGCGGTGGGAGTAGGCTTGCATAGTGGGCAGAGGGTTGATGTAACTTTGCGACCTTCTAAGCCAGACACTGGCATAGTTTTCAGACGTATTGACATGCTGGAACCTGTAAGCATCCAGACTTCAGCAATTGCAGTAACTGACACACGTTTGGCCTCTACCATTTCTGAAGCTGGTACAAAAATCCAAACGGTTGAACACTTGATGTCTGCATGTGCTGGTTTAGGTATTGATAACTTGCTTGTTGATATTAATGGTGAAGAAGTGCCTATTTTGGATGGGTCATCAAGTTCCTTTGTGTTTTTGCTGCTGAGTGCTGGCATAGAGAAGCAGAAAGAGCTTAAGAAATTCATTCGCGTGTTGGAACCTGTCGTTGTTAGTGAAGGCGAGGGAGATTCCTTGAAGTGGGCGAAATTTGAACCTTATGATGGTTACAAATTAAACTTTCAAATAGACTTTTCACATGTTGCTGTCAACGCTACTGGGCAAGTATTTGAGTTTGATTTTGCTCGTAACTCTTACGCAAAAGATATATCTAGAGCACGGACGTTTTGTTTCACTAAAGATGTAGAAATGATGCGAGCGAATGGTCTAGCTTTAGGTGGTGGTTTGGATAATGCAATCGTCATTGATGATTACAAGGTTATCAATGCAGATGGGCTTAGGTATGACGATGAATTTGTAAAACACAAAATATTAGATGCTATGGGTGATTTGCATCTGGTCGGGCATCCGTTACTGACCTTTTACAAAGCCTTTAGATCTGGTCATGCACTGAACAACAAGCTACTTCGTAAATTATTAGCGCAAGAGGGTGCTTACGAAATAGTTTCTTTTGCTGATGCATCTAATGCTCCGGCAGGTTACTCTGAGATATCGATGGCATGGTGACAAAAACTGATAAACAGGAAAAGCAATGTATTTATTTCGTTGGATCATACTCGTATCACTCATCATTTGCGCATGCTTGTTCTTTGCATTTGCAATAACTGGGCAGTCAAAATTCAAAAAATATGGACTAACTGCCATTAAAGCAACGCTGGCTGTTGCATTTATATTTTTCGCTATTTTGATTTTTGAACGACTTTAATAACAAGCTTGTTAGTACGTTCTACCCGCTTTAAACATGGCAGATTTTTTTCTTAGCGAAATGTCAGTTTTTGCTAAACTGCTTAACAGATAGCTCGAATTGGCATGAGAAATTGCCAAACCTAATGCATCAGCAGCATCTTTGCCTGGCAGTGTTGGCAAATTTAAAAGGCGTTTTACCATTTCTTGGACTTGAGTTTTTTCAGCTTTTCCATAGCCAACGACTGCTTGTTTCATTTGTAGTGCCGTGTATTCAAAAACGGATAAATCAAGTGACACCAGTGCGGAAATACATGCGCCACGTGCTTGTCCCAGCAAAAGCGTTGCTTGAGGGTTGACGTTAACGAACACAATTTCTACGGAAGACTCATCAGGCTCGTAGCGTTGCACGACCTCTTTGATGCCTTCAAATAAAACCTTTAATCTTGCCGGTAAATTACCTGTTTCTAGATGCGTTGTATCAATAGTACCGCTGGCAACATAAGTTAGCTGTGCACCATCTTTGTCAATCACGCCAAAGCCAGTCGTTCGCAAGCCAGGATCGATGCCTAGGATTCGCATGAATTAGCTCTCAGGTTAATCGGGTAATTCAGCATCAGGCATACGCGCGACGATGGAAGATGCGCGACCAGCTAAGTAGGAAGAGCCAGATAATTTCTCGAAAAATTTGGGTCTGGGTAGCATCACAGCCAAGCGAGCAGACTCATAGTTTGAGAGTTGCTTGGCTGGTTTTCTGAAGTAATGCTGTGCTGCTGCTTCTGCACCAAAGACACCCTCGCCCCATTCAACGTTGTTGAGATAAATGCTGAGAATTTGACGCTTGCTAAGCGTTAACTCAAGAAACTGCGTGATGACAAACTCTTGACCCTTTCGCACAAAATTTCGTTCTCCAGAAAGAAACAGATTTTTGGCAAGTTGCTGCGTGATGGTAGAGCCACCTATGATTTTAGGTGGTCGTTCAACGGCGACAGCATTTGGTCGCTTACTTCTGGCTTTTTCGCGAGCGAGTCTTTTTTCTGCACGCTCTTGCGCTTTTGCATTCTTAGACCAAGCTGATTCAATCGCCTCCCACTCAATACCATCATGGTTAACAAAATCACCATCTTCAGAAGCAATAACCGCTTGTTTGATGCCTGCAGACATGTTCACGTCTTTCACCCATTCTTGTCGCCATGGCAATTCTCCATATTTCAGCACGATACGCCACGCTTCAGAGCGTTGAAAACTTGTCGATTGAGGTGCGATAACAGCCATCAAAGCAACTTTAACTAAGAAGAAAAGCTGCAACGCAATGAACGACACGGTTAAAAGGCAAAAAAGACGGAAAAGCTTTTTCATGTGTGAAGTGATCAACTGGTTACTTAGCGATTCGTCAGCTTGGTTTCCAGAACTTCATCGCGTGTAAATTTAAAACGCGAGACGAGCACGATTTGATCGGCTTTTTTTCTCATAGCAGGGCTAAAAGCACCAAAAGGCCCTGCGCTGTTGGCAATGGCTTGGGCGCGTCTATCAAGCGTCAAACTCCCGGAGCTTTCAATAACCTCGGTTGCCAAAATCTGACCATCGTGGTTAACCGTCAAAATCATGGTCAATTTACCGTATAACTTCTTGCCAGCAGCTTCGGGGAAATTAGTTGTTCCCCTAGCTTCTATCTTTTGACGCAATTGGTCGTAATAGATGGCATAAACTTCTTCGCGAGTGGCCGGGCTAATGTAACGTTTTTTTGGTCGTTCATTTTCCTGAGTAATCCGTTTTTCAATTTCCCCCAAAAGCTTGCTCAGTTGCCGTCGTTTTTCGTCTTGGGCTTTAGCTTCGGGCGTAGTGGGAGCGCCGTTCCTATCGGGTACGGGTAGCAAAGCTAGTTGCTTTTTAAGTTGTATTAACAATTGAGCTTGCTGCTCTTGCATGTTGTCCAACTTTTGTCGCGTATCCGTATCCGCATCCCCTACAGAAGTGAGTTCGGACGCAGGTAAAAATGTTGTCGCTCTGCCGTTTTCAGCTTCACCACCTCCTGCCATTGAGCTTTGCGCAATGGCTTGGGCTTTTTCGGGTTTTTCGTTTGTTGTCGCATTGACTAAGATGACTTCCAGAGGGGTGTCTTGAAAAACACGATTAAAACTCTCAGGATCAAC
>Ga0114940_10000271_pt1 | contig 28259 bp, 40 predicted proteins | sample ColdCreekSource_FD_87195 | JGI IMG/M metagenome (GOLD analysis project Ga0114940, IMG submission 87195) | Groundwater microbial communities from Cold Creek, Nevada to study Microbial Dark Matter (Phase II) - Cold Creek Source | ecosystem: Environmental > Aquatic > Deep subsurface > Groundwater ... | reverse complement strand
CTTTACCTGGTAGCAAGTTCTCGATCCGCGACCACTGGTCATCCCTTAATGCATATCTTCTGGTCATTGCTGTTTTTCTTTTTTGTTTCTTTTGATTCTACTTAATTGATGACACGCCCTAATGTTCAATGTTTAATGCTCAATGCTCAATGCTCAATGTATCAGGAGATTGAGCTAGGGCTTCTAAGCGATCTTGCTGATCTTGAGAAATACAGGATTGAACCATCACATCTATATCCCCTTCCAGGGAGTTTGCTAAAGGAAAGTTTTGTCCCAAACGGTGATCGGTAATACGATTGTCTTTATAATTGTAGGTGCGGATTTTCTCGGAACGGGAGCCTGTGCCAACCTGGGCAAGTCTTAAGCCTCGGACTTCTTTTTGCTGTTCTGCTAGTTTAATGTCGTATAGTTTGGCTCTGAGGATCTGCATTGCCCGCTCTCGGTTTTGCAGTTGCGATCGCTCTTCAGTACAAAAGATTCTAATTCCTGTAGGCTTATGGATTAAATCCACTGCCGTCTCTACCTTGTTGACGTTTTGCCCTCCAGCACCCCCAGAACGTGCTGTTTTCAGTTCAATGTCTTTGGGGTCAATATGAATTTCCACATCATCGACTTCTGGCATCACCGCCACGGTAGCAGTGGAAGTATGAACCCGACCGCTGGCTTCGGTTTGAGGTACTCGCTGTACCCGATGAACTCCCGCCTCAAACTTGAGCTTACTATAGACGGAATCCCCTGTAACTTCGAGGATTGCTTCTTTAAAGCCCCCCATCTCTGCCATTGATTCACTGAGGAGAAATACTTTCCAGTTTTGTGTTTCTGCATAACGAGAGTACATTCGCACTAAATCCCCCGCCCAAATACTGGCTTCATCCCCCCCAGTTCCTGCCCGAATTTCTAACATGATGTTTTTATCATCATTGGGATCGCTGGGAAGTAAGAGGATTTTGAGTCTCTCTTCGAGTTGTTCGAGTTGCTCTTCCAGTTCACTAGCTTCCAGGCTAGCCATTTCCTTCATCTCAGGATCTTTCGCTTCTTTGAAAATTTCTTTCGCTCCTGCCAATTCCTCCTTGGTTTCTTGCCATTTTTGGTAGGTAATTACGGTTTCTTCCAGGGAAGAACGAGCTTTGGCAATTTTTTGTAGTTCGTTAGGATTCGTCGCAATATCGGGATCTGCTAGGCGATGTGTCAGTTCCTGAAAAGTTTGCTCTACAGATTTTAGTTTATCTAAGAGATATGCTTCTGCCATTGGTTTTCTCCAATCAAAATTAGGGGTACTGAGGGAAATATAGATCAAAATACGACAAACCCAGCAGTTACGACTAACTACTGGGTCTATAATTTGGTCTTAAAAGGCTATTTCTCAGCGTCTGTTCCAGCTTCGCTAGTGGCATCGAGCATCCCGTATTTACGTAAGAAGCGGTCAACTCGGCCTTCGGTATCGATGATTTTTTGCGTACCAGTATAGAAGGGATGATTCCCCGACCACACATCAACGGTGATTTCTGGCTGGGTTGAACCTACGGTCATTACTACTTCACCGTTACAAATAACCTTGGCATCAGGATACCAAGTAGGATGGATTTCAGGTTTGGGCATTTTTTTGTTCTGATTACAGGATTAATTTAACAAAATGACTTACAGCTTATAGCTTATAGCTAAAAGACTATCGTTTCGAGAATTGAGGTGCTTTGCGGGCTTTCTTCAAGCCGTATTTCTTTCTTTCTTTACAACGGGGATCGCGGGTCAAAAATCCTTCTGTTTTCAACGGCTGACGGTTGCCAGGGTCTTGTTTACACAATGCTCGCGCTACTCCTAGCCTGACGGCATCTGCCTGACCAGTCAAACCACCACCGTGGGCGTTGACCAAAATGTCATATTCGCTCTCAAAGCCTAAAGTCTCCAACGGCCCTTTAATAGACATCAGATAGCTAGGAATACGATTAAAATAATCTTCTCCAGGCTTGCCATTAACCACTAGCTTGCCCTCTCCAGGGACTAAACGGACTCTGGCGATCGCTGACTTGCGACGACCAGTTGCCCAATATACTACTTTATCTTGTGTTGCTTCCATGTTTAATTACTCAGTGATCAATTAGTCTGGGGAATAGTGTTGACGGTTAAAGTTTCAGGATTTTGGGCAGCATGGGGATGGTCTGACCCTGTGTAAACTTTGAGTTTGGTAAATAGTTTGCGTCCCAGGGTATTCTTGGGCAACATTCCTTTAATCGCTTTTTCCACAATCCGTTCGGGAATGCGGTGCTGTAGCTGATCGAACGTTTCAGTTTTCATCCCCCCAGGTCTACCAGAGTGACGACGGTACAGTTTTTGCTCGTTTTTTCGACCAGTGACCACAACTTTCTCGGCATTGATCACAATCACAAAATCGCCAGTATCCATGTTAGGAGTGTAGCTAGGCTTATTTTTGCCTCGTAAAATCATGGCAATTTCCGTAGCTAGGCGACCGAGGCGCTGTCCTTCGGCATCAATTACGTACCACTTGTGTTCTATGGTGTCTAGGGTTGGGAGGGGAGTTTTGTTCATCTTCCGTGATATTATTTTGTGGATTATTTTAAATAAAGAAATTTACCAATGAATAATGATTAATTTCTTTTTAGGTGGGGTACATTATCAATTATCCATTCTTGAACGAGCTAGATGGAAAGTAGGCTGGGTATCAAACCACAATGGTTGAGCAAAAGGAAACTCAGGATAACCCACTCTCAGTAAACACAAACCTTTGGCTGGGGCGGAATACTTTACTTCCTCGCGACGCTGATGCTGCCAAATCTCAGTGAAATTTTCTGGCGATCGCTTGCCAATTCCAACTTCCACTAACATTCCTACCAGCAGACGTACCATTCCGTACAAAAAGCTATTTGCTTGGATTTCCAGGTATAAAAACGCTTCTTGGCGATAACACTTAGCAGCCTGAACTTCTACTAGAGAATCTAGGCGGTCAGAACCAGATCTCTTAAAAGCGGCAAAACTATGTTCTCCTAATAAGGAATCTAGAGCTTGCTGCATCAATGATTCGTTTAGTGGGAAGTGATAGTAGTGCCAAGCTGTCTGATGGATAAACACATTTGGTCGTTTCTCGGTATAAATTGTATAGCGATAACGTCGCCAAATGGCTGAAAACCGAGCATGCCAGTCCTGCTCAACCTGTGCCGAAGCCCTTATTAGTATACCCTCTGGCAGTCTCCCATTAATAATTTTTGACCATTTATGGGGAGGAATTGGCCCTAAATAGTCAAAGTGGGCGACTTGAGCAGCAGCATGGACTCCTGCATCGGTTCTTCCCGCACCATAGATATTTACTTTGTAGCCAACAACACTGGCGATCGCATCTTCAATATAGCCTTGAACACTCACCTGATTGGGTTGCTTTTGCCAACCATGAAAGTTACTCCCTAAATATTGAATCAGCAAAGCTACTCTCATTGGGTTTAAAGACCTAAACTAGCTCGATGATTGCCATTTCGGCATTATCACCACGACGACGCTTAGTTCTGACGACGCGGGTATAGCCACCATTACGCTTACCATAACGTTCTCCCACTGCATTAAACAGCTCGTTGACTAAATCTTTATCATAGATATAGCCTAAAGCTTGTCTTCTAGCGGCTAAAGAGCCATCTTTAGCCAGGGTGATCATTCTATCTACTTCACTCCGCACTGCTTTAGCACGAATTAAAGTAGTTTTGATCTGACCATGACGAATGATTTCCGTTGCCAAGGCGCGCAAAAGGGCTTTTCTTTGATCTGCTGGCAGTCCCAGCATTTTGACTTTACATCGATGTCGCATAATGAATAATGTTGCTAATTAGTTGTTAATAAGGGCTATTTATTTACCTATTTACCTGATTTTTCTTGTGCCAGAGTAATTCCCAAACGTTGTTGTAAAGCTTCAATTACTTCATCTGCTGACTTCTGACCGAAGTTCTTAATTTCCAAGAGATCTTCTTGGGTGTAGTCGAGTAAATCGGAAACGGAGTTAATTTGCGCCCGCTTCAAACAGTTGTAGGCTCGCACCGACAACTGCAATTCTTCAATGGGAATTTGGCTTGTGGGGTCTTCTTCGTCTTGATAATCTGGTTCAATCTCTTCCAAAGTCAAATCTTTGAGGGGATTAAACAGATCGACTACAATACCCGCTGCTTGAGATAGGGCTTCTTCTGGCTTAATACTGCCGTTAGTCCAAATCTCCATCAGTAGACGTTCACGGATACCTGAGCCATCAACTCTAGCATCTTCAACGCTATAGTTAACCTTAGTCACAGGCATAAATACAGCGTCTATCTGGAGAAAGTCCAAAGAGCTTCCTTCTTCTTTGCCTCGTTCCACAGCGCGATAGCCTTTGCCCTTCTCGACTCGAAACTCCATCTCCAGGCTAGTGCCTTCCGCAATGGTCGCTACGTACTGGTTAGAATCTACTGTCTCGACTTCCGAGGGCAATTCAAACTGGGCAGCGGTAACTGTTCCAGGGCCAGTAGCTACTAAACGACCAATTTGGGGTTGATTGGTGTAGCTTTTGAGGACTATTTCCTTCATGTTGAGAATAATCTCTAAAACGTCTTCCCTGACTCCCTCAATCGTGGCAAATTCATGAGTAGCAAAGCCAAACTTATGTTCCTGCCTGCCTTCATCTTTTGCCATGCCGCCGCCAATGCGAATTGCAGTAACTGCTGCTCCTTCGAGGTTGGATAATAAAACTCTCCTCAAAGCATTGCCCAAGGTAGTTCCTTGACCACGATCTAAAGGTTCTAAGACAAACTTGCTATACTGGTGTTGATTTTTTAGGGTTTTAGACTCTACACACTCAATTTGAAATTGCGCCACAGGCTGCTCTCCCTCTTATTCGACAGGCGATTGGATAAATCAAGACCAAAGCAGTTGCACCTTTTTTGGACAACAACTGACAAACTCTTGATGATTGAAAAAAGTAATATTCTGGCAGTTATATTCTGCTTCTATACCCTGCGTCGTTTTGGTGGACGGCAGCCATTATGAGGTATTGGGGTAACATCACGAATCAAGGTTATTTCTAAGCCTACCCCCTGTAAGGCTCGGATGGCAGTCTCGCGGCCAGCACCAGGACCACTAACCATTACCTCTACCTGACGCATGCCTTGATCCATTGCTCGGCGGCCAGCGCTATCGGCTGCGGTTTGAGCAGCAAAAGGAGTACCTTTTTTTGCCCCTTTAAATCCACTTGCCCCCGCCGAAGACCAAGAGATCACGTCCCCTCTGATGTCAGAAATAGTTACAATTGTGTTGTTAAAAGTGGACTGAATGTGCGCCACACCATTAGGCACGTTCTTTTTATTTTTTTTCGCACCAGTTCTTCGTTTTGGTTGCGCCATGTTGCTTTTTTTGTAATGTAGTTATAGGTTGAATTTACTTTGAGAGTCTTATTTCTTACCTGGCGCTTTCTTCTTACCAGCTACTGTCAGTCTTCTACCCCTTCTGGTGCGGGCGTTGGTGCGGGTTCTTTGACCTCGAAGCGGTAAGCCCATACGATGACGACGACCACGGTAAGTACCAATATCAGCTAAACGCTTGATATTCATTGCTTCCCAACGTCTCAAGTCTCCTTCTACTTGATAGTTATCCTCGATGTAGGCTCTGAGCTTGGTTACATCTTCATCGGATAAATCCCGAACTCTAGTATCTGGATTAACTCCAGTTTCGGCGATCGCTTTTTGCGCCCGCGATAACCCCACCCCAAAAATATAGGTGAGGGCGATCTCCACACGCTTGTCACGGGGGAGATCTATGCCAGAAATCCTTGCCACGTTATTTGCTCCCTATTTGTTGCTGATTACTCTTGTGTTGCCTGTATGTCCCTTAGTCTTGCCCAAATTGCCGAGAATCTGGGTAGAGTCGCTGTAGCTACCCTTGACGCTGCTTATGCTTAGGATTACTGCTACAAATCACCATTACTCTGCCACGTCTTTTGATGACACGACACTTTTCGCACATTTTTTTCACTGATGGTCTAACTTTCATGCCTTACTCTGGCCACATTGCAAGCCTATTATTATATGAATTAATTTGGATCTCTGTCAAATTGCCAATAACTGACACTTGAGCAGGTTCAACATCTGAACTACTTATCTGAGCTACTTGTTTTTGAGACGATAGGTAATCCTGCCTTTAGATAGGTCATAGGGAGTTAATTCCACTTTGACGCGATCGCCTGGTAAGATTTTGATATAGTTCCGCCGAATTTTGCCTGAGATATGAGCTAAAACATTAAAGCCATTATCTAGATCAACACGAAACATCGCGTTGGGCAGAGACTCTGTAACTGTCCCCTCCATCTCAATTAAGTCTTGTTTAGCCAATATTTACCTCCCCTACTAAATAATTAATGAGCTTGAGAGTTAATTAATGTACAACCATTCAGGCTATGGCTGCACTTAATTGCTCTGTGACCTCTTCCATAGTGCGATCGCCATCAATAGTTCTCAGGGTTGAGCGTTGCTGATAAAAATCGATCACTGGCACTGTATCCTGGTGGTAAACCTCCAGACGACGACGAATAGTTGACTCATTGTCGTCTTTACGTTTTCTTGCCAACAGGCGAGATACCAACACTTCATCTGGTACTTCTAGATTGAGAACACAATCAGCATTTTGCTCTAATTTAGTCAGTAACTCTTCTAAGAAAGCAGCCTGATTGACGTTACGGGGAAAACCATCAAGTATCCAGCCATTGGCGGTATCTTCATAAGCCAGACGGTCTTGAATTAAGTCCAAAATTAGATTGTCTGGAACTAGCTCTCCTCGGTTCATGTAGTCATTTGCTTTGATTCCCAAAGGTGTTTGTTGAGCTACGGCAGTGCGCAGAATGTCCCCCGTTGATACATGGGGAATCTGGTGATTCTCCGAAATAATCTGAGCCTGAGTTCCTTTTCCCGCACCAGGGGGACCTAAAAATATTAATCGCTTTGCCATATCAACTTTACTAAACTTGAGTTTTTATTAGTAGCAGGTATGGCATTTATCCCACACCCGCCTGATACCCAACAGGATTGCTACTGTTTACTACTGCTTGACCATTCCTTCATAACGTTGAGAAATAACGTAGGTCTGGATTTGTTTAGCGGTATCAATTGCCACCCCGACTAAAATCAGCAAAGATGTTGCACCAAAACCACTAAAAACAGTAGTACCCGCAGGAATCGCACTTTCTACTAAGGTAGGGACTGTCGCCACTATGCCTAAGAAGATTGCCCCCAGAAGAGTCAAACGGTTAAGTACTTTCTCTAAATAGGTACTTGTTGCCTTTCCTGGTCTAATTCCAGGAATCGAAGCCCCCATTTTCTTGAGGTTCTGAGACATATCAACAGGGTTGACAATCAAAGAAGCGTAGAAATAGCTAAAAAACAGGATCAAAACCAAATACACAGCAACATAAGCCCAATTTCCAGGTTGAATTGCTGTAGCAATTTTGGCAAATACCTCTTTAGCAGCCCCCTCTGGCAAAAATCCTAGTAGTTGCGCGGGCAAAAACAAGACGGAAGAGGCAAAAATAATCGGCATTACTCCCCCCTGATTTAATCTCAAAGGCAAGTAATTGCTTCTCTCACGGTAAACTCTTCTACCCACTTGACGACGGGCTGAAATAATCGGAATACGACGAGTCCCTTCTTGAATAAAGACAATGCCGACGATCATAGTCAGAAAAACCAACAGCAGGACAATTACCTGGGCAATTTCTCCGCGACCACCACTGCTCGCAAACTCAATGGTCGTTGCCAGAGTTTTGGGCAATACCGCCACAATATTGACAAAAATCAGTAACGAAGCACCGTTACCAATGCCTCTCTCGGTAATTATTTCCGAAATCCACATCACGAACATTGAACCAGCAGTTAAGGCTAGAACAGTGCCACCGATGGGAACAATACTTCTTTGGATAATGCCATTGTTAACGAGTAATCCCAGGGTAAGACCAAAACTTTGAATGATTGCTCCCCCCAACGCTACATAGCGTGTAATCTGGGAAATTTTGCGTCTTCCTGCTTCTCCCTCGTTCTTTTGTAGATCTTCAAGGCTAGGTATAGCAGTAGCCAATAGCTGCATGATGATCGAAGCATTAATAAAGGGTAAAATTCCTAGGGCAAAGATGCCTAAAGCGGAAATCCCTCCCCCTGTGAAGATGTCTAAAAATCCAACAATTGAAGAATTACCTGAGCTACTGATAAAATTGGCAAAAGCCTGGCGATCGATTCCTGGTACAGGAATGAATATGCCTAAACGTACTAAGACGAGCAGACCAATCGTAACCAGTAGCCTGCCCCTAAGACCAGCCGCCTGAGCCATTTGTAAAAAAGTCTCTTGGGCTGATGGAGTTTTTTCTCTAACCATACAGTACCTCTTATATACTTGGTATTAAATAAGTTGTTTATGGAGAAATGTTAGCTAAATTTTAAATAAGTTTACTTTTCTACCTATGCTTCTTATGATATACCAAATAAGCTGTGGGCTTACCTCGCAATAACTTCACAACTACCGCCCGCAGCCTCGATTTTCTCCGTGGCACTCTTGGTAAAAGCAGCAGCCTTAACAGTTAACGCCACCCCTAACTCGCCATTCCCCAAAATCTTCAGGGGACCATCATTAGTGGTAACGATGCCGTTTTCCATTAAAGATTCGAGAGTTACCTCTGTTTTAGCAGCCAGGGAGCTTAAAGCCTCAACGTTGATTACGGTGTAATGTTTTTGATTAACTAGGGTAAAGTGCTTGAGCTTGGGAACCCGCCGATAAAGGGGCATTTGACCTCCTTCAAAACCAGCCTTAGTTCCAGTACCAGAACGAGCCTTTTGACCCCGCATCCCAAAACCACAGCTAGCTCCTTGACCAGCAGAGATACCGCGACCAACTCGGCGTTTACGCTTTTTTGAACCCTCTTGGGGGCTGAGATTTTCTAGTTTCATGGTTGTTCAATGTTTAATGAATTCGGTTTAATGAACTAGGCATACAACTGTTCTAGGGGAATATTTCTTTCCTTGGCAACTTCGCCAAAAGTACGCAGACCAGCCAAGGCATCAACCGCTGCTCTGGCATTGTTCAAGGGACTATTAGAACCTAGTTGTTTCGCCAAAATATTTTTAACTCCCGCTAGTTCTAGGACAGTACGCACCGCCCCCCCAGCAATTACCCCTGTACCAGGGGAAGCAGGACGCATAAATACTTTTGCTCCTCCAGCAATCCCATTAGTCACATGGACGATGGAATTGGACTTGGTGAGGGATACTTCCACTAGCTGTTTCTTGGCATCGGCTACTCCCTTACGGACTGCACCAATAACATCAGCAGCTTTACCTACCCCCACTCCTACCTGTCCTTTTTCATTACCAACCACGACGATCGCGCGGAAGCTAAGTTTTTTACCACCCTTAACTACCTTGCTGACTCGACGAATCTGTACCACTCGTTCCTGCCAGGCGGAGTCTTTTTCTTTAGCGCGTCCTTTTTTGCGCGACTTATTATTAGCCATAATGATTTTCCTTGATATTTTGCTCTAAAAATCTAATCCAGCGCTTCGGGCTGCTTCCGCCAAAGCTTTGACTCGTCCATGATAGAGATTTCCTCCGCGATCGAATACTACTTGGGCTACCCCCTGGGCTAAAGCTCTTTGGGCGATTAGCTTACCAACTTCAGCGGAAACAGCACAGGTAGAACCCTTGGTTTCCAGGTTAAAATCTGAGGCTGCTGCCACAGTATGCTGGGCTACATCATCAATAACTTGAGCATAGATATGATTATTGGAACGGAATACACACAAACGAGGGCGTTCGGGAGTACCGCTGACTTTTTTGCGTACCCGTCGGTGACGGCGTTTTACTGACTCTTTGCGTGAAAGCTTCATAATTTTTACTTACCTGTCTTACCAGCTTTGCGTCTTACTTGCTCATCAAAATAGCGAATTCCTTTACCTTTATAGGGTTCAGGTGGTCTTACGGCTCTGATGCGAGCAGCGACGTTACCCACTATCTCTTTATTAATGCCACTTACAATGACTTCTGTGTTTTTGTTTTCTACTGCCACATCGATCCCTTCTGGCATGTCCATTTCTACGGGCTTGCTGTAACCAACATTGAGGGTTAGTTTTTTACCTTGAGATTGCGCTCTGTAACCAACACCTTGAATGAGCAAGCGTTTTTGAAATCCTTGAGACACACCATCTACCATGTTTGCCACTAGGGTGCGACATAGACCATGACGTTGACGACCAATACGAGAGTTATCGGTAGGGTTAACGATGATGTTATCCCCTTCTTGCTTAACCTCAATTGGCTCGGGAATCTCCCGTGCTAAAGTACCTTTTGGCCCTTTGATGGTAATGTGTTGTCCTGAAATTTGAGCGCTGACCTTATCAGGGATGGGAATCGGCAATTTGCCAATACGAGACATATTTTACTCCTGTTAAATTACCAGACGTAACAAAGAATTTCACCGCCAACTCCTTGACTGCGAGCTTGTCGATCAGTCATTACTCCCCGAGAGGTGGAGACGATCGCAATCCCGATTCCCCCCAAGACGCGAGGAATATCCTGTTTGCGGGAATAAACCCGAAGTCCTGGTTTACTAACCCGTTTGAGGGTGCTGATGATCGGTTGACGATTTCTACCTTTGTACTTGAGAGAGATTTCAATGAATTTTTGCGGGATTTCCCCAGTTTCTTCAAAACTCTCGATAAAGCCTTCACTTTGCAAAACTTGGGCGATCGCTTTGGTCATGCGAGTGGAAGGAACTTTAGTGGTTTGATGCTTGACCATACAGGCATTACGTATGCGGGTCAGCATATCTGAAATAGTATCGGTTGCTGCCATTATTTTCTATTGTTATTGTTTGATACTAAGAAAGGTTAATTTTCACGAAAAGGCATTCCCATTTCTTTGAGCAAGGCTCGTCCTTCTTCATCATTAGCTGCGGAAGTGACGATGGAAATATCCATCCCGCGAATTTGATCGATGCTGTCGTATTCGATCTCAGGGAACATTAGCTGTTCTCGAACTCCCAAGCTATAGTTACCACGCCCATCAAAACTTTTGGGACTAATCCCCCGAAAGTCACGAATCCGTGGTAAAGCCAAGGCGATTAAACGATCCAGAAAAGCATACATTTTTTCCCCCCGCAGCGTCACCATAATCCCCACGGGCATACCCTGGCGAATCTTGAATCCAGCGATCGCTTTTTTGGCTCTGGTGACTACTGGCTTTTGTCCTGTAATTACCATCATTTCATTGATGGAAGATTCTAAAGCTTTGGCATTTTGTGATGCTTCCCCTAAACCGCGGTTGATCACGATTTTGACGACTTTTGGCACTTCGTGGACATTAGTGAAGCTAAACTGTTCCGTTAGCTTGGGGACGATATCTTCTAAATATCTGGTTTTAAGTGGTTTTGGCATAATAATTTGATTTTCCTGGGCTTGGTCAGGAGACAATGAATAATCAAGAGAATAATTAAGACGGAGAACGGGGATCAGTCGATGATTTCGCCTGTTTTTCTCAGCATGCGTACTTTGCGACCGTCTTCGGTGTAGGTGTAACCCACGCGACTAACGGTTTTTTCTTTGGTGGAGTAAAGCATGACGTTGGAGCTATGAATCGGCGCTTCAAAAGTGATAATCTGACCTGATTCTCCTTCTTGCCGTGGCTTAACGTGCTTGGTACGGACGTTTACTCCTTCGATGGTCACTTGACTGGTTTTGGGGTTGACGGTGGTTATCTCCCCAACTTTGCCCTTGTCTCGCCCAGAGATGACTTGAATCGTATCTCCTTTTCTGACGTGCATTTTTTGCCGAATTGGTGTTTTCTTGGTTTTCGCCATTTATATTACCTCTGGAGCTAAAGAGACAATTTTGGTAAAGTTGCGCTCTCTCAATTCTCTTGCCACAGGACCAAATACTCTAGTTCCTCTAGGATTGCCCTGTTCGTTGATGATCACCGCTGCATTGTCGTCAAAACGAATGCTCATGCCACTAGGGCGATTAACGGACTGTTTCGTTCTCACGATCACCGCTTTGACCACCTCAGATTTTTTGACTCCCATGTTGGGGAGGGCATCTTTAACCACTGCCACGACGACATCACCAATAAAGGCGTAGGGACTATTCCCCTTGCCAATGACACGCAAACACATTAGCTTACGTGCGCCACTGTTATCGGCGACATTTAAATAGGTCTGTTGTTGAATCATGTTGTCACCTCAACTGAGGTTGATTGATAAAAATTAAACTTGTTTGGATTCAATAATTTCCTCGAGGGTCCAGCGTTTGGTTTTGCTGAGGGGACGAGTTTCTTTGATCCGCACGCGATCGCCAATTTTGCATTGGTTTTCAGCGTCATGTACCTTGTACTTTTTAGTTCGGACGACGATTTTGCCGTACTTGGGGTGGGGAGAACGGTTTTCAATCGCTACGACGATGGTTTTATCCATTTTGTCGCTCACCACATCTCCCACTCTTTCTTTGACTGCCATAGTCTATTCTCCTTTTGCAGCAGCGATTTCACGCTCGCGTTCGACGGTTAATAGTTGTGCCAAACGATGTTTAGCATGTTTGAATAAGTGAGGTTTCTCCAGACGACGAGTCGCTTGCTCTAACCTCAGTTGGAATAACTCTCGCTTAACCGCTAAAACTTCGGCGGAGAGTTCCTCGTCCTTAAGTTTTCTAGCTTCTTCAATTTTAGGTAGGGCCATTACTTATAATCCTCATCACGAGTAATAAATTTAGTCTTGATGGGCAGTTTTTGAGCAGCTAGGCGCATTGCCTCTTTAGCTATCTCTTCGGGTACTCCAGCCATTTCAAACATGACTCTCCCTGGCTTGACTACCGCCACCCAAAATTCAGGAGAACCTTTCCCTGAACCCATCCTGGTCTCCGCCGCACGCATGGTAACTGGCTTGTCAGGAAAGATCCGAATCCAGATTTTGCCCCCCCGTTTGACATAGCGGGTCATAGCTCGACGAGCAGCCTCAATTTGCCGAGCCGTGATCCAGGAAGGTTCAATCGCCTGGAGAGCATAATCACCGAAGTTAAGGGTGTTGCCTCGGTAGGCCATCCCTCTCATGCGGCCACGGTGTTGCTTTCGATATTTCGTTCTTCTGGGACTAAGCATAATAGTATTATTTTGCTAAATTAAGTCAGTCTTGTTAATAATTATCGCGGAATGCGGTAGCGGTCGTTCTCCGTCGTCGTCTTATATGCTCCGCGGTATCCTTTAGGACGGCGGAGAATCAGCTACTCTGAGCGATCGTCAAAATTTTGACGACGACGCTGGCGACGAGGAGCTTGAGCAGGAGTCTCCACTTGTTCTTGTCCTGGAATAATTTCGCCTTTGAACACCCATACTTTTACCCCTAGAATTCCATAGATGGTTAAAGCAGTGCGGTAGGAGTAATCAATATCTGCTCTGAGGGTATGGAGGGGTACTCGACCTTCCCTAACCCATTCTGTACGGGCAATTTCAGCTCCATTCAAGCGACCACTTACCTGGATTTTAATTCCCAGCACCTCAGCTCTTTGCGCTCTTTGAATTGCCTGACGCACTACTCGGCGGAAGGAAACCCGACGCTCAAGTTGTTGACAGATATATTCGGCGATCAAGGCCGCATCAGCATCTACACGGGCTACTTCCACGACGTTAATGCGAATCTGACGGTTATTGCCGACTTTCTCTTGTAGTTCTGTCCGTAGCTTCTCGATTCCTGAGCCACCACGACCCACAACTACTCCAGGTCTAGCGGTATTAATTGCCAAGTCGATTTGATCGGCTTTGCGCTCGATTTTGACCTGAGAAATACCTGCATTGTTCAACTCTTTGTTGACGTATTCTCTGATCAAACGGTCTTCTTGCAGTAGTTCGGGATAACGTTTGGAGTCTGCATACCAGCAAGACTGGTGTTCTTTGGTGACTCCTAAACGAAAGCCTGTTGGGTGTATCTTCTGTCCCACAAATGTTTCCTCGTATAGTAATTAAATTCTGTGAATTAAGACTTTAAAGATTTTAATCCGTTACTTCTGGCGCGACAGCCACAGTAATATGACAGGTTGGCTTACGGATTTGGTAAGCTCGACCTTGCGCTCTAGGACGATAACGTTTGAGAACAGGACCACCATCAGCAAAGGCTTTGCTGACTACCAAAGTTGCAGGGTCTAAACCGTTGTTATGTTCTGCATTAGCTACCGCTGACCGTAATGCTTTTAAAATCGGGTCACAGGACTTGTAGGGCATGAACTCTAGAATAATTAGAGCTTCTCGATATTGACGACCGCGAATTTGGTCTAAAACTCGTCTGACCTTAAAAGGGGACATCCGAATATATTTGGCGATCGCCTTAACTTCGTTACTTGTATCTATTGCCATAGTAGTATTTACGATCTAGCGTCTCCCTTTCTTGTCGCCTTTAGCATGACCCCTAAAGGTACGGGTAGGAGCAAATTCTCCTAGTTTATGTCCCACCATCTGGTCACTGACAAACACAGGAATGTGCTGGCGACCATTGTGTACGGCGATCGTATGTCCCACCATTAAGGGCAAAATGGTTGAAGCTCTAGACCAAGTTTTGATTACTTCTTTTTTGTTGTTGGCGTTCAGCTTTTCAATTTTCTTGAGGAGGCTGTCAGCGATGAAAGGCCCTTTTTTTAAAGAACGGCTCATAATTTATAGGATCAAGTTTTTAAAGATCAACGATGAATTAACGACGACGACGGACAATTAGCCTGTTGCTGGGTTTGTTTTTCTTGCGCGTCTTCTTACCCAAGGCTGGCTTACCCCAAGGAGTCACAGGACCACTGCGACCAATAGGCGCACGCCCTTCACCACCACCATGAGGGTGATCACAAGGGTTCATGGCACTACCCCGAACTTCAGGTCTTCTACCACGGTGACGCATTTTACCCGCCTTACCCAGCTTCAAGTTGCGGTATTCAACGTTACCAACCTGTCCGATGGTGGCGTAGCATTCTTTCCGCACCATTCTCACTTCCTTAGAAGGAAGACCGATAGTAACGTAGTCACCTTCTTTCGCCATCACCTTAGCAGCAGCCCCAGCAGCACGAACGATTTGTCCACCCTTCCCTGCTACTAATTCAATGTTATGAACTGTCTCACCCAAAGGCATTTTGCTCAAGGGTAAAGCGTTTCCTACTTCAATTGGTGCATCTTCACTGGCAATGACGGGGGTTCCAACTCCCATGCCCACTGCTGCCAAGATATAGCGTTTTTCGCCATCTTCGTACTGTACTAGGGCAATACGGGCATTACGGTTGGGATCGTATTCGATCGCAATTACTTCCCCTTGAATATTACGCTTGTCACGGCGGAAATCGATAGTCCGATAGAGACGTTTATGTCCCCCACCACGACGACGGCTAGTAATTACACCACGGTTGTTACGACCTTTTTTACGGTGTTTATATTTGGTTAAAGATTTTTCGGGCGTACTTTTAGTAATTTCCGCAAAATCGGGAACGACTGCTTGCCGTGTCCCTGGAGTGTATGGTCTAAATGAACGAGTACCCATAATTTGCTTTAGTTAGCTTTTTCGAGTGCGAGTTTTTATAAAAAGCTTACAGCTTAGAGCCTAAAGCTTATAGCTAGGAGCGAAGCTCCTTTTATACGTCAGGGAATAAGGGGATCGAATCTCCTTCTTTTAAGGTCACGATCGCTCTTTTATATTGAGCCTTGTAGCCTACAAATTTACCCACGCGACGTTTTTTACGGGGTAGGGTCAAGGTGTTCACCTTAACAACGGTGACATCAAACAAACTTTCAATAGCTGCTCGAACATCAGTCTTGGTGGCTTTCGGCAAGACATCAAAGACATACTTACCAAGCTCCATCTGGATTGTGCCTTTTTCCGTAATAATCGGCTTCAGGATTAAGTCGGCTAAATCTCTTTCTTTCTGTTTAGTGTATTTAGTCACTGTAAACCTCCTGAATCTGTTGTAGTGCGTCTTTGGAGACGACAAGTTTATTGGCGTGCAGCACATCGATGACATTGAGATTGGTCGCTTTAATCATTTTGACCTTAGCGATGTTGCGGGTGGAAAGATTTACGTTGTCGGAAACTTCTTTGAGGATCAACAATACTTTCTCGTCTGTGCCAATACCCCAACGTCCCAAAGCTGCAAGTACTTCTTTGGTTTTAGGACGGTCTAGTTCAGCCCCAAAATTCTCGACGACAATTATGTCTTCTACACGAGAACTAAAAGCTGTTCTCAACGCCAAGCGTCTTTCTTTACGATTCATCTTGGTGCTGTAATCTCTGGGTTTAGGTCCAAAAGTTACACCACCACCACGCCACAGGGGAGAACGAATCGAACCAGCACGAGCGCGACCAGTTCCTTTTTGTCTCCAAGGCTTGCGTCCACCACCACGAACTTCAGCCCGAGTCTTCGTAGAAGCTGTTCCTTGACGAGCATTATTTAGCTGACGAACTGCTGCACGATGTACAATATGTTCCGCATTTTCTGGCTTGGCTACTGTTAGCTCCAGGGATGCCTCGCCTGCATCTTCTCCCTGCCAATTTTTGACTACACAATTAACCATGGTTATTTGTTATCTATCTATTTTTTCTTCGATCACTAATAAGCTTTTCTTGCCGTTCTTTCTAGCCCACAATGTTGCTAGGAGAAATACTTAAAAGAGAGCCTGGCTTACCAGGAATTGCTCCTTTAATTAGTAGTAAATTCTGTTCCGCATCAACTCTCACTACCTTCAGCTTGCGAGTAGTTACCTGCTTGCCGCCATAACGCCCTGCCATTTTCTTGCCAGGATAAGTACGACCTGGGGTAGTACCTGCACCAGTCGAACCAGGAGCGCGGTGACTTTTAGAACCGTGACTCATCAAACCACGGTGAAAATTGTGACGCTTGTGATACCCTGCAAAACCACGACCCATGGTTTTACCACTAACATCCACAGTAGTTTCGAGGTTGAAAATTTCCGAAATGTCTAGAGCTTTGCCCAGTTCATAACTTCCTGTATCTTCCAGGCGATACTCTTTGAGATGACGCACAGGAGTTGCCCCTGCTTTGCTCAAATGACCAAGCTCAGGTTTAGATAAAGCTTTTTCTTTGACTTCACCGTAACCAATTTGAATGGAACTATAACCATCCGTTTCTTTAGTTTTGATCTGAGTGACGATACAGGGTCCAGCTTGAACCACCGTAACGGGAATCGCATTCCCAGATTCTTGATCAAAAATCTGAGTCATGCCTAACTTAGTGCCAAGGATACCGACAGACACGAATTGAACCTCACTAATATTGCAACACAATAAGCCAGCCTTGATTTAATTAGTTTTAAACTAACTCCAGGCTGACATACATTTACCGCAGGCTACTACCGCATTACGGTGTAACTCCAACTGACGAAAAATAGCCATCATGTCATGTCTAGAAAAACCTAGTCAACATTAATGTCCAGCAGCAAATATATAATTTTTTGTTTTCTAAGATTTACGGTTAGAACAGCTTGAGCGAAAAGCTTGCTGTAACTAACTTTTAAAGTTACCTTGACCCTCTAAGACTTAAAAGAACCGTAGATTCTGTCAGTTTCTTGAGGAGGCAGCAAACCCTATAAAATTTCTCACTAGCCCCATAACAAGGTTGTTTTTTGCTTTTACGCAGTGAAAACTCGCTGATTTAGCTTCTGAGACTATTCGTAGTAACACTTTAGACTCTTGGGCTGGGGGATGATTAGACTTTATATCTATATAGTGTGAGATTTGCCAGTTTTGACCACAATCACTAATGATACATGATGCTGTCATTTTCTGACAAGGGCATTCCAGAATAGTTTCGGGGATCAGCAGATAATTGATTGCTGATGATGCTTAATGACGATAATATTCCAGACGATATTGTTCAATCTTAATGTGCTCTCCTTCAATAAAACGATCGCATTTCACCTCTGTTAATCCCAACTCAATAAACTGTGACAATTCGGCATCGGATAATGCCCAAGGTGGTCCATCGGGGATGGTATCAGCGTCGCGATGGCGAGCAATAACTAAAAGTGTCCCCTGGGGTGCGACTAAAGCCGTGATTTTTTGGATAACTTGCGATCGCATATTTAAAGGTAATGCTTGGATCGTTTTACATTCAAAGACAAAATCATATTTGCCTTGCCATTGGGGATCGAGATTAAATAAATCTGCCACTAGATAATTAACGCTGGAATCAGGAAATCTTTGTTGACACCAGGCGATCGCTGTGGGAGAAATATCAAATGCCGTTACCTGATAACCCAGACTGGCGAGGAGTTCTGCATCATCTCCTAAGCCACAACCGATTACTAAAGCTGTTTTTTCTGCTGCTTGTGGTGAATTGATACTCAACCACTCCTGTAGAAACGGATGAGGCTGATTTTTTGCCCAGGGTACTTGGGCTGTGTCGCCCTTCGCCTCGGCATATAAAGGTTCAAACCAGCCAGTGGGATTTTGCGGATCAACTGAAATGTTAGCCAAAAATTTTATCCTTCATGTTTGGAGTTCGGAATTAGCAAGACTTTGATAGTCAAGCAAAATTATAGTTTTGTAGTTGCGATCGCTAAACAACAAGTAATTAAATCTAAATATGATGCGAGTCTGAGAGAAAAGTGGAATATCTCAACTAAAGTAGCCAAGGGAGAAGTTAATTTTGCACAACCACTTATAATCTTAAATCTTATTTACCGCTGGTGATTAAACCAAGTTTGTAATTGTTGACGACAGGATCTTGCTTGAATTCCTGCTAATACTTTTAAGGAATGGTTAGAACAATAACTATCTGGTAAATTGCTAACAGTCCTGACTGCTCCTGTTTTTGGGTCATCAGCGCCATAAACTAGCAAGCCTAAGCGAGAGTGAATAATTGCCCCTGCACACATCGGACAAGGTTCGAGGGTAACGTAAAGGGTACAGTCTGATAGATAAGGACTCTGTAAAATTTTGGTCGCAGTGCGAATTGCTAAAATCTCAGCGTGGGCGGTAGGATCTTGTTCCCTTGTTTTACGGTTAGCCGCCTCAGCAATGAGATTTCCCTGGCGATCAATAATGACTGCCCCGACGGGGACTTCTCCTAAATCTCCTGCAATTTTGGCTAGATTAAGGGTATACGTCATCCAGCGACAGTGAATGAGGTAGGCATCATGATCTAAATACTGGTGTTTCACCATCCTTTGTGTTTTGAAATAGCTGGGACAAGAAGCAGGATTAGCAATGTATATTGCTTGCTCAACTGAATAAACATAATTAGTTTACGGATACTGTTGGCAAATTCAAAAAACACTATAAAAAGCGATCGCCCAACTTACCAATCTTACAAAGCTTGACCTCTCTAGCAACCAAATCGTTCTTTAATTCGAGTATTGCGATCGCATTTTCGAGAAAACACTATGCACTTGGAGCGATCTCAATTTTGGAGTTGAAAGACGAATTATACCAAAAGTTTTATGGTATTATATCTTATAATCTAGTTACATAAAAAATTCGTTTTTTTGTTCTAGACAAAGCAGATTTCCAGGAAGTCTTAGTATAACAACCAGTTAAACGTCGCTACACTCTTTTTATGAAGCACTCGTTCACAATTCTACTTCTATCGGTGGTCACACTTCTTGCTAGCTGTACTCGTGGAGCAAAGCTTAACGTGGTGAACGACTCTTCTGTCGAACTTACTAATGTGCTTGTCAGCGGAACTGGCTTCTCCGAGGACATTGGTTCCATTCAACCACGCAACCTGCACACCCTTTACGTGAAGCCTACCTCGGAGTCTGCTCTCAAGGTAGAATTCGACGCGAATGGGAAGCATTTCATATCCGAACCTCAAGGATACTTAGAAGGTAGTTCGATCTACAAAGTCGATGCGATAGTAGCCCCTGATTTCACTGTCACTGTGGAAACCAACTAGACTCCCTCAATCCCTGCCATTACATCTTCTTTGGTCTTGTAGGGAAAAATCTGAACGAACCAAAATGCGATCGTCTGTCTCAAAGCCTCTAATGATGGCGTAGTCATCAATGTCAGTAAACCAAAACTCATACCAAGATATAGGTGCAAGAGCATCATTATAGTTTGGGGTTCGTAATTTAGAGTTCGTGGTTTTTAGCTAGAATTTGGGCAACATAGGTTATTAAGCGATCAAGTTGCAAGAACCTAATTATGTGGCGTGCCAAATTTCCTCACATCCTCCTCTATGGAATTTCTCTAGTTGGTTTTTATGGTTCTGCTGCCTTAGCTCAGGCTATTCCTGATCATACTCTGGGGAGTGAAAGTTCTACTGTTACCAGAGATGTTAATGTTCAAGATACACCAGTCGATTTAATTGAAGGCGGGGCAACTAGAGGAAATAATCTATTTCACAGCTTCTCGGAGTTTAATGTCGGGGATGGTGCTGCGGTTTATTTTGCGAGTCTCGATAGTATTGCCAATATCTTGACCCGTGTTACGGGGAACAATCCGTCAGAGATCTTTGGCACTTTGGGAGTAGATGGTGCTGCGAATTTATTTCTGCTTAATCCTAACGGGATTGTGTTCGGAGAGAGTGCAACCTTAGATCTTAACGGTTCATTTTTGGCTACGACTGCGGACAGTTATATTTTTGAGAATGGTTTTGAATACAGTGCAACGAATCCTAATTCTCCACCTTTGCTAACCATAAATCTGCCTGTGGGGTTGCAGTTTGGGGATCAGGCAGAAGCGATCGCAAATCAGTCACAAGTCCCTAATGAATTTGGTCGTACTGCTGGACTTCAAGTAGATCCAGAGCATAATATTACCTTGCTGGGGGGAAACATTCTGTTTGAACAGGGTTATCTTACTGTCCCTAATGGAGAAATAGAACTTGGTAGTGTTGCTCCCCATAGCTTGGTGAAGATTATCCCGACAGAAAATAATTGGACATTAGACTATACAGAAATAGATAATTTTCAAGATATTAACTTCACTCAAAGTACGCAGATTAATACAAGTAGTAATAGGACAGGTAGGTCAAGCAAGATTAACCTTCAAGCTAATAATCTTAATGTTTTGGAAGGTTCAAGCATTACTGTCAATAATTTTGGACAAAAAAATGGAGGAAGGTTAAGTATTAATGCTCAAGAGTCAGTTAAGGTTGATGGTATAGGTACAAATGATATTTCTAGTAGCATACAGACCAACAACTATAGTAGTGGATTGGGAGCAGAGCTTAATATCAACACCAAAACCTTACAAGTAAGTGATGGTGCATATATTTCTGCTAATAACTACTTCGGCACTGGAAACGGCGGTAATTTAACAATCTCAGCTTCAGAGTCCATTAGTTTAAAAGCTAGTGAAGAAAGCAACTTTAGTTATATTTCTACTAATGTTTTAAATCGAGGTACAGGAAACGGCGGTAATTTAACTCTTACCACGGGAAATTTGCTTGTTAGAGATGGTAGTCAAATATCTTCTGGAACTTATGGTGCTGGGGATAGTGGAGATTTATCGATTCAAGCCGAGCGTGTGGAAGTATCGGGATTAAATGATGGTTCTGCTAGCGGTTTATTCGCTGGTGCTTATGATGGTACGGGTAATGGCGGTAATTTAACTCTTACCACAGGAGAATTGCTCGTTAGAGATGGTGGTCAAATATCTTCTGGGACATTTGCTGCTGGTAATGCTGGAGACTTATCTGTTACAGCTAAGCGTGTGGAAGTATCGGGATTAAATAATGATTTTGCTAGCGGTTTATTCGCTGGTGCTTATGATGGTACGGGTAATGGCGGTAATTTAACTCTTACCACAGGAGGATTGCTCGTTAGAGATGGTGGTCAAATATCTTCTGGGACATTTGCTGCTGGTGATAGTGGAGATTTATCTATTCAAGCCGAGCGCGTAGAAGTATCGGGAGGAAATAATGATTTTCCTGGTGGTTTATTTGCTGGTGCCTACTACGGTACGGGGAACGGCGGTAATTTAACTCTTACCACGGGAGAGTTGCTCGTTAGAGATGGTGGTCAAATATCTTCTGAAACTTATAGTGCTGGCGATAGTGGAGATTTATCTATTCAAGCCGAGCGCGTAGAAATATCGGGATTAAATATAAATAATGGTTTTGCTAGCGGTTTACTTACTAGCGTCGAGTCTGATGCAACAGGTAATGGCGGAAATTTAAAGATCGAGACTGGCATTCTTACAATTGCAGAAGGAGGCGGTATCTTCGCTCATACTTCTGGGACGGGTGATGCAGGAAATATCTTTATTCGTGCCAATAATCTAGAAGTCAGAGATACAATTATCGATTCATCAGGTTCTCGTAGTGGTATAAATAGCACGGTTGAAAAAGAGGGTGTTGGTAATGGTGGCAATATCGACATTCTTGTTAATAATTTAGGCTTAATTGACGGAGGCTCGATCGCTGTTGATGCTTTAGGTCAAGGTAATGCAGGAAATATTAAAATTAACTCTCAAAATATCAACGTTTCTGGTATTTCTTCAGGAGAACCTATTTTTGGTGTGGAACAAAGATCACTACCTTCCCAAATCTCGGCTTTTTCTCAAGGAGATTTTGATGCGGGTTCGATAAATATTAATACTGATACTTTGCAAATTAGCGATCGCGGGGTAGTTTCCGTCAGTAATTTGGGTAATGGCAATTCTGGTAACTTGAATATTACTGCCAAAGAACTTAATCTTGATAATTCTGCCACTTTAGAAGCGAAAGTAAACGCTGGAAATCAAGGTAATATTAATTTGACTACAGATAATATTTTCCTCAGTAACAATAGCGAAATTACTGTGTTGGCTTCAGGTACTGCCACAGGAGGCAATATAAAAATAGCTAATAGCGAAAATATAGTTCTAACAAAAAACAGTCGTATTCTGGCTAATGCCCTTCAAGGGAAAGGGGGCAATATTGAGATTATGACCCAAGGTTATTTTGTTTCTGGAAATAGTTTAGTTTCTGCTAGCTCGGAGTTTGGTTTAGATGGCAATATCAACGTTGAGAATATTAATGGCGATCGCCCTCTAGAATTAGATCAGTTACCCGAAAACCTAGTTGATCGAACCCAACAAATGGCTAAAACCTGTGGTGTGGGTACTAATCAATTTGCGATCGCAGGAAGAGGTGGTTTACCTGAAAATCCTCTGCAAAACCTACGAGGACAAACCGTTTGGCAGGATTTAAGATTAACAGCGATCGACTCAAGCAATACTAGCCAGGTACAAACGGAGCAACCCTCAACACCGATTCTAGAAGCTCAAGCCTGGAAAATAAACGATCTGGGTCGAATTGAGTTAATTGCGAATAATGCTGATGCTCGTCCCCTAAATAATCCAGGTAGTTGTCAATAAAAGGCTTACAGCTTAAAGCTTGGAGCTTATAGCTTTTGATCACGAACATCGTGCAGTTCACAGCAATTGTATTTAATTCTTTTGCATCGATAGCTTTCTTTTTAAGGCTCTAATGTAAAGGAAAATTGGAAATTGATAGTATTCGATCACCAGCCAGATAACACAGAATAAATGAGCGCAAAAGGTTAGTGTTGTCCAAACTACTGGAAGCCAAGACAACAAGCTGCCATTCATTGGCGGAAATAAATATAGTCCCATCGCAATTATGGCGGTAGGAACTATGACAAACCCAATCGCCAACAAAAGATAAACCCAGCCAAATTCTGCTCCTTCTCGATAAATTCCCTTCCAGATCTTGCCATTCCAATACCAAGTTAATGGTAATTGGCTATCCGCCATTTTTAGCAATTGTTTGTCGTAGTTGGTGGTAAAGATATGCTGACAAAAGCTACAGGCAAAAGTTTCCATCAGGGGCATTTCTGCAACTTTGCCATGACGACATACAGGACAAGGATATGTTCCCTGACAATTGAAACGATTAAATGTTGACCATTCTTGCTGCAAGAGATCGGTGTCAGGGTGAAGTGAGCGGTGAAAATTGTGAACGTTAGACATATAACTCTAGTAATGTCGTGATACTTATGAAGGTGCTGCTAGTTATCAGAATTGTTTAACTGCTTGGTGGTATGGAGATAGACATTAGACTGCTTAGTCGCACCGACAAGCCAAAGTCAGCAAAATAAGGCTTCACATCGACTGTGAGCATTTGACTAATTCCACTTTAGATTGTAATTATAACTAGCAAGCTATGATTGCTGCCCAGTGATAACCACTTTCGATATAAATGTCAATATTAATTCGTAATTAATTCGCAAAATAAACTTTTATTGCAGATATTTAAACTATATTAGGCGGAAAATTAGGTGGAATTTTCCTGAACTGTTCAAGTTGCTGTTGAATTAGCTGCAATAGGCGATCGCGTTCTATTTCAACTCCATAATTTAGGTTTTGGGAATTCTCTAAAAAGATGATGCTGTCTACTTGCTGTAGAGAAAATAGCCGAAACAAAAGCTGCACCACTGGAATCGGCATTGCGATCGCATCTGGGTTGGCTAGCCCCTGAAAAGTTGCTGCATCCTGGACGGAGACAAAGCCATAGATGACCTTTTTCTCTTGCTGTAGTTGGGGGTTCATAATTGTGGTTAGAACCCAATCTGAACCTAGGTTTTGCAAAACATAATATTCCAGATGTTGCAGTTGCTCTGCAAATGACCTTAGCACAGGAGCGATCGCCTTCTCTGCAACCACAGTTGGTACACCATGATTTTCAGCATCGTCAATAATTACTTGTAGCTGTTTATCAAGAGTCATGATTTAAATTCCGCTAACTAACAACTAACAACTAACAACTAACAACTATTAAAATCAAGCTTTTGCTTTTTTCTGTTTGTTTTTCTTTTTCTCGTTTTGCTTGGCTTGTTTCTCTTCTTTTTTTGCCGCCTTTAAGTCGGCTTCTTCCTGCTGTCGAGCTTTTTCTTTTTCTTCAGCAATTCGATCGAGATAGTAGTGATAGTCTCCAGGATAGGTAACTAATTCTCCATCACGGATTTCGACGATCTTGTTAGCTGTTTGAGAAATAAAATAGCGATCGTGGGACACAATTAACACGGTGCCGTCATAATGCTGCAATGCCTCTTCCAGCATCTCTTTGGCAGGAATATCTAAGTGATTAGTCGGCTCATCCAAAATCAACAAATTAGCGGGTTTGAGGAGCATTTTTGCTAAAGCTAACCGCGCTTTCTCGCCACCACTTAAGGCTTCTACCTTGTTAAAAGCACTTTCTCCACTAAATAGAAACTGTCCCAATAAAGTTCGTACCTGCTCATTTTTCCAATCAGGAACTTCATCATGAATGGTATCCATGACAGTCTTATCCAAGTCTAAAGCTTCCGCTTGATTCTGCTCAAAGTACCCAGGAATTACGTTGTGTTTGCCCAGTTCAATCTTGCCTTCATCAAACTCTTCCATTCCCATTGCCATGCGTAGCAGAGTTGATTTTCCTGCACCGTTCGGGCCTAAAATGGCGATGCGATCGCCTCGTTCGATGGTTAATCCTGCCCCCAAAAACAAAATATTATTGTTGTAAGCATGAACTAAATCCTCAATAACCACCACTTCTCGACCGCTTCTGGGAGATGGGGGAAAACGGAATTTCAGAGTTCTCAAATTAGCTACGGGAGCTTCCACTAACTCAACTTTATCTAACTGCTTCTCTCTACTTTTAGCTTGGGTACTACGGGTAGCGCTAGCTCTGAATTTTTCGATAAATTCCTGTTGTTTAGCAATTTCTTTTTGCTGTCGTTCATAAGTTGAACCCTGAGCAATACGAGCCTCTGCTTTCTGCTGTAGGTAGGAGGAATAATTGCCTAAATAAGTAGTGGAGACTCCCCTTTCAGTTTCTACTATTTTAGTACAAAGGCGATCAAGAAACTCTCGGTCATGGGAGACAATCACCATTGGTGTATTAATACCCCTTAGATAGTTTTCTAGCCATTCAATGGTTTCTAAGTCCAAATGGTTAGTCGGCTCATCCAATAGCAGTAAATCTGGCTCTTGCAGCAGAATCTTGCCCAAACTCATCCGCATTTGCCAACCCCCACTATAGGAACTGACTAGGCGATCGCCATCCTCTGAGGTAAAACCCATCTCAGGTAAAATCTTCTCAATCTGGGCATCAAGGGTATAGCCATCTAAGGCCTCAAACTTCCTCTGTAGCTTATCTAGCTTATGAATTAGTTGATCTAATTTTTCGGGATTGGCAGCCTCCATGTCCTGCTGTACCTGATGCATTTGGTGTTGAATTTCATTGGCTTCCACAAAAACCGTCCAAAATTCTTCGTAAACCGTACGACTTGGCTCTACCTCAAATTCTTGGGTTAAATAGGCAATTTTGAGGCTGGTGGGACGAATTACTTCTCCTGATGTGGCTTCGATCTCACCACCGATGATTTTAAGCTGAGTCGATTTTCCTGCGCCATTGACTCCGACTAACCCAACCCTTTCTCCAGGTTTAACTTCCCAGGTAACGTCTTTGAGAACTTCTCCCGTTGTGTAAGTTTTACTGATGTGTTCGAGTCGCAACATGGATTATCTCCTGTAAATGAGTAAAAGGGCTTTGCCTCAGCTAAATTAAAAGCTAAAGGCTAGAAGCTGCATTAATGAAATGTACCAGGGCAAAATACTTGACTTTATATTTATTTTTGTTACATTTTTTGTCCGATTTCCATTATATGATTAATGAATTGAAATGTTTAACTATTTTATCCCTAGCTGAATCCTCAATATAAACAGTTGTAAGCTATGCATGACAATCACTTGACTTTTGGAACTCATTATTTATATTATTTTTGAAATCAAAATTTCCAGCTTTTTTCAGCTTAAGTTTTCTGATTCGGTTTGATTGATGTATTTATTATTTTTATTGTTATGACTACTGTATTAATAGTTGATGATTTAAGCAGTATTAGAGAATTCTTAAAAATCAACTTATCTAGTGAACCAGATATCGAGGTAATTGGTTTAGCAGGAAACGGACAAGCCGCGGTCGCTCAGGCGGAAGAACATCAGCCAGATATTATCCTCATGGACATCAATATGCCTGGGGAGATCGATGGCATACAAGCAACAGCAAAAATTGTGAGCCGTTTTCCCCAGAGTAAGATTCTGCTATTGACTAGCCAAGACGACAGACAGCAACTGGATCATGCTCTCAAAGCAGGTTCGAGAGGCTATATCCTCAAAAACACCAGCATCAAGGATATTGCCAGTATTATTCGTCTAACAGAAAAAGGCTTTTTTCAAATTGGCCCCATACTGGGTAACTGGGATAGCACTCTCCATAATCTGGCAAAGGCGAATGCAGGAAAGTTGGAAATCGGTCGAGGAGTTTCGGACAAAACTGCCATCATTCCTCATGACTTTGATTATCCGCCAGAAGCTAGTCAATCATCGGCGATGAACCATACCTTATCCAACTTGAGTTCCGAACTTTTTCAATTGCAGGAAACGATCAAAACCCAAGAAGATACGATTGTGAACTTGACTAATCAGTATTCTCAGGTTCAACATGAGATTAATAGTAAGCTGCAAAGAGAGCGATTAGGCTCCCCCTATCCTTCGAGATCAACCGCTAAGAAACTCAGTTTGACTTTCTCTGGTTCTAAATTCAGGAAGAATCGTCCCCAAAATCAGCAACATTTGCTGTTCATTAGCAGTTTCTTCTTGGGGATTGTCACCGTACTCTTTCTAATATTGCTAATTATGGTAGTAAGTTCACTTTAGCTAGTTATTATTTGCTATAGTCTCCCCAATCAAACTAGATTGTGTACCACCGAAAATCACTTCTGGCTGGCTATAGTGTTTAAATTCCAACAAATTGTAGAAAGGATCTTCCAGAAAAAAACAGTGATGTTCCAGTTCCTGATGGGGAAAACGTAATTTTGGTGGATGATAGAAGGTAATGTTTTTGGATTGAGCGCGATCGCAGAGTTGTTGCCAAGCTAATTTGGTAGGCAAGATCAAACCAAAGTGTCTGGGGTAAATTCCAGTCTGCTTAGTCAATATATCTTGGGTCACATGTCCTACTAATTGAGTACCGTAAAAATCGAAGATGACTGCCGAGTTATTTTCACGACCGACGGGACACCCCAAATTCTCGGCATAAAACTCTTTAGCTTGAGCTACATTACTGATGGGAATAGCTAAATGAAAAATAGCAGTAGTCGTCATGTTAGCTTCGGTATTTTTAAATTTAACGTCTGATGTGAATTAGGAAAAAGAGAGGAAAAGATAGAAGATGAAAGTTACCAAGCTAATCATCAAAAATCTTCCCTCATGAATAGCATAGACTTTGAAAGCCTAATAATTACAGTATT
>Ga0114940_10000270_pt1 | contig 28413 bp, 30 predicted proteins | sample ColdCreekSource_FD_87195 | JGI IMG/M metagenome (GOLD analysis project Ga0114940, IMG submission 87195) | Groundwater microbial communities from Cold Creek, Nevada to study Microbial Dark Matter (Phase II) - Cold Creek Source | ecosystem: Environmental > Aquatic > Deep subsurface > Groundwater ... | reverse complement strand
TAACGCACATATTATACTGACGATGAGTACAAATCTAGGTAAACTTAAGCGTCTCCAGAGTACAGATGTTCGAGTATGGAGGAAAGAAAATGCTATAATGATTTGTGAAAAAAATGCCAAGGCGCTAGAATACAGATAAGCATAAAGATAAATGAGGCTCGCCATGTCTACGAGGGCAAGACCGCCAAAAACCAGTAGACCAGCTGGCGGCAAACAATCGAAACCAAAAGCAAAGTTCTGGGTACTGTGGGAGCCTCCAGCGCAGCTACTATTACTTATTAGTGTTGCAATCCTGTTTGCAAGCGCCGGTTACATAGCGGTAAGGTATAGTAGTGCTCAGTCCGCGGACGACGGTACTCAGACGACTGAGGTGTTGTTACGCGACGGAACTGGTGAAAAATGACGATAGCACGTAGTAGGTGGAGAGCTGACGTGGTCGCTATTTTAGGTTGATGCTATAAGGTTAACACGATCGGTAAAGGCCTAATATGACAGACTATAATAAAAAGTAGTTGTAGGTATAAGCGTAAGCGTGATAAAGTATGACTAAAGTGTATAGCGTAAAAAGCTTATCTAATGGGAGCTCGGGTGTTTTTGTATGAGCATAGCTAATATCAAACCAAAACGAATTATAAATCAAAGTATGAAGTCATGGGGACGACATACTGGCAAGTACCTAGCGGTAGCAATGCTATTGGCCGGCGGTGTGGTCTCGTATGGCGGTCAAGATACGGTTAAGGCTGCGGCCTGTGCGGCACCGACAGCTGATCTTGGTGTCGACAGCCTGAGCTTTACTGCTCCGGCTGCTGCTGAATATACGATCTGGACGCGTATGGTTGCGCCAGATACTCAGAACAACACTATTAATCTGGAGGTTGATGGCAATACTTGTTATAACGTCGGCGGCGGTAACTTTGCGGCTACAAGCTGGCTTGATACGGGCGCTAACTGGGTCAATTACGCCAACGGTACGCCTTCGACACCGATTCGACTCCAATTGAGCCAGGGCAACCACACTCTCAAATACGTCGGTACCAAGGCCGGTGTTCAGATAGACCGTATTATCGTTACTTCTGACGCTAGCTGTGTCCCGGTCTCTAAGGGTAATACAGACGCCAGCGGGCGTTCTTGTGATACTGGCGACTCTACGCCTCCAACTGCTAACGTTGTCGCGCCTACTAACAACACCTCGAATGTTGTCGGCACCGTCAACATTACAGCAACTGCTGCAGACGCATCAGGTATCGCTAAGGTCGATTTCTTGGTCAATGACCAAGTTGTCGGATCTGACTCTACTGGTCCTGATTACAGCTTCCAGTGGAACTCAGCAACAGTCGCTAATGGCAGCCAGGCTATACAAGTCCAAGCTACTGATAAAGCTGGCAATACAACTACCAGTACGCCGATTACGGTCACTACAGCAAACACTGTCACTTGTAGTGGCGCACCATCGATTCCAGCCAATGTACGCGTCTCTAGTACCTCCGGTACGAGTATCAACTTGGCATGGGATGCTAGTACTGCCGCCCAGAACTGTCAGCTCAAAGAGTATCGTATCTTCCGCGATGGAACTCAAGTTACTAGTGTTAGCACTACGACCTTTAGTGATACCGGCTTAACTCCGGGAGCAACGCACAGATACACCGTAGCGGCTGTTGACTCAACATCGCATGTCTCTGCTCAATCAACGGCAGTCAGCGGCTCTACGAGTAGCGACAGTCAGGCGCCTACGGTTCCTGGCAACTTACGCACGTCCCTCATCACTGCCAATAGTGTAGCCTTGGCTTGGAATGCTAGTACTGACAATAATGCTGTTGCTAGCTATGTCATCTACCGTAACGGTACTCAGGTTGGCACTAGTAAGACAGCCTCTTACAGTGACACTTCGGTTGCGCCAAATACTAGCTATACCTATACTGTTGCGGCTCGAGATGCGGCCAATAACACCTCAGCCCAAAGTAATGGCTTGGTCACCAAGACCCTCGAAGGCACTGCCACGGTCCAGAGTAAGATGTACATCTCTCCAGCTAGCAGTACTCAAGCGGTTGGCTCAGAGTTCACCGTCTCGATTCGGACTGATATCGCAGCAAGTACGCCTATCAACTCAGCCCAGGCTGACCTTACCTATAGCTCGAACTTACAGTATGTATCAATTGATGCTGCAACTACAGATTACGGCTTTGGCTGTCCAATCAAGAGTGGTGGTAGTGGAATTGTCTCGGTTGCGTGTATTCCTTCGCTGCCAGCAACAGGCCAACCTTCACTAAGTGGCGACAAGCTCATGGCTAAGGTTACCTTTAAGGTCTTGAGTGCTGGAACTGGCACTATTGAAATCCAGAATACCTCGCTCGCCCTTAGCGCGACTAACTCGGCTAACGTGTTGACCTCACGCTTAGGTGGCAGCTATGTACTAGGAAGTAGTACCACCCCGCCAACTCCTACGCCGCCTACGCCAACTCCGCCGACCCCAACTCCTCCAACGCCTACACCAACGACTCCAACTGCGCCAAACCCAACTCCTCCAGCACCAACGCCAACACCACCAAGCCCAACGCCAACTCCTCCTACCGCAACTCCACCAAGCCCTGTCCCTACCCCGACCCCAACTCCTGGGAAGGTGACCCCGAACGCCACCCCTACACCAACCCCATCAGGAACAACTAGTACGCCTAGGACTACTACCACGACTATCGCGCCGCAAGGTAACGCTACGCCAGTGATTTTGCCTAACGATTCTGAGGTTGAACTAAGCGATCCTGTGGTTGTCCAGACCGTACCCGACAGTAGCCAATCGGTGACTAAGGTTGAGTACTATCTGAAGGGTAAGCTGATTGCGACTATCAAGGAGCCGCCTTACACTTACTCGGTTAAGACTAACAACTTGCGTAACGGTAAGTACCAGCTAACTACTAAGACATACTACGAAGACGGCACAGTTGATACTAAGAATGCTGACCTAACAGTTAAGAACGCTATGAACTTCAAGCAAGTCATGCTCCAAGTCGGTGGCTTTGCCTGGATAATCATTCTGGTACTCATCATCGCAGCAGTTGGTGTCTGGTTCGTCTTCTTCCGTAAGCGTGACGGTGGCGACTACAGCGATAGCGACGGCTACATGTTTGGGCCGACTGGTACGACGCCGCCATCTACGCCATCGGGCCCAAACTACACGCCGCCAACAGGTGGTGGCCAGTACAGTGGTATAACTGTGCCAGCAGGCGAGGCCTTGCCTGCCTTTGCCACTGACCTTAGCCGCTACTAGGGTTCCAGAAATAAGTAATAGAGTTTAATATACGAGAAATCCATGCGTCTACGATATGCCATACCGACGATACGCGCTAAAACTGCCAAATTAAGCCAATCGCGTATTCGGCAGATTACGATCGTATTGCTTGTAGCGTTTATAGGATCGGTACTGCTCCAGCGTTCGTATGCAGCGACGCATGCAGTTAGCGTCGAAGCTGAGTCTGGTGTTACTTCCGGTAATGCGAGTAAGCTTACCGGCCAGGCTGGAGCCTCGGGTAATTCTACCGTTCAATTCAAGGCGGCCGTAACAAGCGCCGGTTGTCAGGGTGCTCCTATGACGCCGGGTGGTAGTGATGGTATGGGGGGGTGTTTCCCCGGGGCGTTTAACACCGGGTATCCTCACGGTCTGCCAGGAGATACGCGAACTCCAGTTACGCTGACCAACTATACGGGTTCTTGTACGGTTGGCACGGGCACTACGGTGACTATAGATAGTAAGAATGTGAATTGTAGCTCAGAGGGGCTATTTGTATACGGTACGTTAATAGTACGCAATAGCTTCATTAGGGGGGAGGTTTACCAGAACTCCAATAGTGCGGTCGTTAACCTGACTGATACGGAAGTTGATGGGCTGAATCAGTTAATATTTCCAACAGTTGGCGGCGGTAAAAACTTGACTGCTTTGCGAGTTAACTCACATGGCGGACAGCACACCTTTATGTGCTACGGTAACTGCGATATCCAAGATAGTTGGGCGCACGACCAGACGGAAGGGGGCACTGCGCCACACCAGAATGGATTTCTGAGCAATAGCGGCTCTAACTACGTGATACGCCATAATAGCCTGCACTGTACGACTAATGGTTGTACTGCAGATTTAGCATTTACGGCAGACGGCAATACGACGAATGCCGTCATTGATAAGAACCTCTTAGTGGCTTCGCCAGGTTCGAGCTATTGTCTCTATCCTAGTAGTAGCGACAGTAAGCCATCGGCGATCTTTACTCAGATTAAAGTTACTAATAATATTTTTCAGAGGGGAACCTACAAATCACCAGAGGGCCCCTACAAAGGACAGTACGTATGTGCCACCTACGGTCCGGTCTATGGGTGGGATCAGCCGAATAACAATCCAGGAACTAATGGTTACCAGAACGTTTGGTCTAATAATAAGTATGACGACGGTACAATAATCAATCCATGACAGCACTAAGGGTCCTTCACTTTGTTGTGTGACATTAGTAGTGGCTAAGTAATTTCACAGGTAATAGTGTGAAATGGTATACTAGCCACTAAGCGAGTGGGTTATTAAACAGGGGCATTATGCAAACTATCATTGCAGTCGTAAACCAAAAAGGCGGTGTTGGCAAAACGACCAGCACGGTTAATATTGCCGCTCATTTGGCTAGTGAGCAGAAGCCGGTGTTAATTATTGACCTTGACCCTCAGGGTAATGCCTCGAGTGGTCTGGGTATAGACAAGGACGCTATTAGTCAGGGGACGTACGAGGTGCTTTGTCACGGGGCGCCCTTGCATGACGCAGTCGTGCCGACGAACACCCCAGGCCTCTATGTACTGCCGGCCAATCCTAACTTAGCCGGTGCCGAGGTTGAGCTGGTGGCTGCCGAGCGGCGCGAGTTTAAGCTTCAGATGGCATTGGCGCACGCTAGCTATTCGTATATCTTTATAGATTGCCCACCATCATTAAGCTTACTGACAATCAACGGGCTGACGGCTGCCAATTCAGTATTGATTCCGGTTCAGGCTGAATACTACGCCTTAGAAGGCCTTGGACAGCTACTTAATACGATCCAGCGCGTCAAAGAGACGATTAATCCGCCACTCGACCTGCTGGGTGTTGCAATTACTATGTATGACCGACGTAATAGTCTTTCAGAGCAAGTGCTCAAGGAAGTACAGACCCACTTTGGCGCCAAGGTCTTTAAGTCGACTATCCCGCGCAACGTCCGTCTCGCCGAGGCGCCCAGCTATGGCCAGACAATCTACGAGCACGACAGCTGGTCAAAGGGCGCCCGAGCCTACAAAAACCTAGCCAAAGAAGTTATAAAGAGGACGACATAATGGCGATGGGTAAGAAGGGATTGGGCAGGGGATTTGACAGTCTGCTACCACAGAATTTTGACGAAAGCTTACTGCTGAGTGCGGCCGACAAGATCGAAAAGATTGATGTTGAACGGCTAGTCCCTAACCAGTACCAGCCGCGCAAAGAGTTTGCCGATGAGAGCTTGCAGGAGTTGGCTGAATCGATCAAAGAATATGGTGTCCTCCAGCCCTTGATTGTCACCGCTCATGAAGGCGGCTATATGTTAATTGCCGGTGAACGCCGCTGGCGCGCTTCTAAGCTTGCCGGCCAAAAGACTGTGCCGGCCATTGTGCGCACTCTCAAAGAATTGGAGCGCTTGGAAATTGCCCTTATAGAAAATGTCCAACGCGTCGACTTGTCACCGTTGGAGCAAGCTGAATCTATCGAGTATCTACATAACCAGTTCGGGACTACGTATACTGACATTGCCAAGCGTCTCGGCAAGGCAAGCTCCACCGTCAATAACATTGTCCGCTTGATGCAGCTGCCACAATCTGCAAAGACAGCCCTTCGTAACAGTACGATCTCCGAAGGCCATGCCCGGGCAATCTTAGCCCTCAAAGGCGATAAAGACCACCAAGAGGCCTTACTTAAGCATATCCTCAAGCAGAATTGGACAGTCCGCCAGGCCGAGCAGTTTGTGTTGAGTGTCAAACAAGGCCATCACCAAGAAGATGACACTAACAAGCGGGCAAGCTCTAAGACGCCTGAGCGTATGCGCACCGAAACACCGGTCACTAAGCGGCTCAGCAAGCGTATAAACGCCCCGGTATTTATCCGACGCACTGCCAAGGGCGGAAAGTTGGAAGTTGGCTTTAAGAGTGATGAAGAGCTCGAATCAATCCTCAAAATTTTAGCTAAATAACCTCTAGTTTCAGCTGCATGGTGTCACTGTGATGTCATTGACATCACAGTGCAAGCAGCGTATGATCGAAGTATGAAAAGCACACAGATAACCGTTCGCAATGTCGATCCAATTCTTAAGCAGAGGATTGATAAGCTTGCGAAAATGAAGTCAATGAGTATCAATGAGTTTGTGCTTGAGACTCTACGTTCCAAGGTAGACTTGGCACCATCCAATAAAAAAATATCATGGCAAAAATACAGTGGAATTGTTGCTGAGGGCGGCATAAATCAAGATGTGCTTGATGACTTCGAAGCTATTGACAAGAAAATGTGGAAATAACGGATACGCTCCGTGATTGCTGTAGATACTAATATTATTAGCGCACTGATGCGTGGTGAGCTATACGATATGCCAGACAAGGAACTCTATGTGCCTTTTATGGTCATGACAGAGCTGCGGGCAGGCATAGCTGCTGGGAATGATCCGGTTAAGAATCAGACATTACTCGATATTTTGTTCGCCGATACAAATCTTGCGGCTAGCCCCGCACTAATGCCGGAGGCTATCCCATGTTATACGCAAATTTATGCATATCTCAAAAAACAGGGAACTCCTATCTCGGCAAATGACATCTGGATCGCTGCTGAGTGTATGCAACTCTCGTTGCCGCTGTTAACTCGAGATAAGGATTTTAATAATGTTCCACAAATTATATTAGTCCCTGTAGGCTGAGCTTTTTGCATAGCTGGCTTATATACTTACTAGTACATACGAGCAATGACAGATAACTACCAGAGGAGACCTATGGAAGAAACTACCTATGCCATCACCGGTGCGACAGGCCATCTCGGCAAACTAGTTATCGCTGAGCTGTTAACGAAAGTCCAACCACGGCAGATCGTCGCCACTGTCCGTGACCTCAAGAAGGCTAAACCTTTACTAGTCGCAGGCGTGGTTGTGCGTCAGGCGACCTATCAAGATCCCAAGGCGCTTGCTGAGGCTCTGGCAGGGGTTGACAAAGTGATGCTCATCTCCAGCAGCGATATGTCTACCAGCCGTTTTGTGCAGCATCGAAACGTTATTGATGCTGCCAGGGCAGCCGGTGTGCAGAGTATTGCCTACGCTAGCATCCTGCATGCCGGTAAAACTAGCAATCCTATAGCCCCAGACCATGAGGCTACCGAAGCATATCTTAAGACATCCGGCCTCAAGTATTCGCTTTTGCGCCACGGCTGGTATACCGAAAACTATACCCGAACCGTCGAAACCGCCGAGCAGTCGGGAGTTATCTTGACTGGCGCTGGCGATGGTAAGGTTAGCAGTGCTAGTAGGGCAGATTATGCGGCGGCCGATGTTGCCATATTGCTGGGGAATGCTGAGGATAAAACCTACGAATTAGCCGGTGACCAAGCATGGAACTTTAGCGAGTTAGTGGCCGTTGCTAGCAAGCTTCTAGCCAAGGACCTTGAACTACAGAATGTTACGAGTGCCGAGCAGATCAGGATTCTGAAAGGTTTTGGAGTTGATGCCGATACCGCATTGCTCGTGGCTGGCATTGATGCCAGTATTGCCGCCGGCGACCTCGAAGATACCGGCCAGCAGCTCAGCGCGATAATCGGCCGGCCAACGACCCCACTCGAGATGGGGCTGAAAAAAGCTATTAGCTACTTTAGCCAAGGTTAGGTGTGTAATTAGAATTTGGTGATGGTATTGAGTGGTAAGACACGCAACACGAGCTTGCCGACGATTTGGTCAGATTTGATCGGACCAAACATACGTGAATCGCGTGAATTACCGCGATTATCACCCAAGACGTACACTTCGTCTTCTTTGACGGTGATATCAACATTGCCAGGGGTATTGACGATAGCCTTACCGTACGGCAAGGTTTTGTCAGGACTGAAGCCGTTAGGGAACTCTTCGTTATATACCGTCACTTGGTTGTCTTTGACAGTGACGCGCTCGCCAGGACGGGCTATGACCCGCTTGATAAGCTGCATCTCGCCGCTGCCCGAGTCAGAGCTTGCATTGAAGACGATAACATCGCCCCGGTTAGGGATGTAATGGCGGTTCGTAAGGTTAGCTAGAGTTTTAGGCACCTTCCAAACGATGAGGTGGTCGCTGTCCTGTAGTGAAGTCTGCATGCTCGGCCCATCGACTTGGTAGGACTGAAAGACAAATGTAATAAGACAAAACGCCAAGACAAGGGCACTGCCCAAGACACCAAATATAGACAGGATGTCGCGGAAACCCTGGTTGGATTGCTTAGGCTTGTCGTCTTCGTTAGGTAAAATCTTAGGTGCTGCTGGCGGTTCAAAGCTAGCACGATGGCCGCCTGGTTGGATATTTGCCGGTTCTTGGGATTGCTGTGCCATTTGGCTGCGGGGCGTCACCGATGTCATAGGCTGTGCGTTGACTAGCGACGAGGTGGTCTGCTGTGGGAAGGCTGCGAACTGCTGAGGGTTGCTCGTAGGAGGCTGATTATTAACAGGTAGCGCGGGTGTTGATTGTGACTGACCTGGCTGCGGGCCTGATTGCTGACGAGGGGCGCCGACAAAGTCAGATATGTAGGGAGTCGGCTGCTTGGGACTCTTGGGATTAGGGATGTATTGGTTGGGATCCATTCAGCTTTCAACTATAGCCTATTTTGGCGCTGCATACCATGCCATCTGCTATAATATTGAGCAGTTCTTATGAAACCATTGGTTACAAAACTTAAACCCACCCGGGGTGTGTCGACGCTATTGCACGTTAGTTTGCTTTTGGCGTTTCCAATCATCCTCTTTGTATTGATCCGGCTCGAGAACTTTACACCGCTAGCCTTTATACTGATCGGGCTCAGCAAGTGGCGGATGTTTGCCGTCCGGCCTCGCTTTTGGCCGGCTAATATCCGGGCGAATGCCGTCGATATTATTGTCGGTGTTGCGGTGCTGATCTTCATGCTCAAGACCCCTAGTGCTTCGTGGCAGTTTGCCTGGGCGATGGCTTATGCAGCCTGGTTAATCGTACTCAAGCCTGGCTCGACGATATTCCACACCTCGTTACAGGCGGCGGTCGGCTTTATCGCTGGCCTGATGGCGGTATATATCGCTTGGGGCGGATCGCCATTGTATGTCCTAGTTGTGGCTACTGGTGGTGTTTGTTTCTTAGCCGCCCGGCATTTCTTTGACAGCTTTGATGAGCCCTATGCCCGCCTAGTGTCCTATCTATGGGGTTACTTTGGCGCCGCTATAATGTGGCTCCTTGGACATATGTTAATTGTCTATCCGCAGCAGGGTTACATTGCCCAACCGGTTTTATTCCTCGGAGTCTTGGGTGTTGGCTTGGCCGGTGCCTACTATCTCGACCACTACGACCGTTTTGCTGGATACGTAAAACGTCAGATACTATTCATGAGCTGCGGCATTATCTTACTATTACTTGTCTCGTTGTACTACGAAGGCAGCCAGCTTCTCATACGCTAACATTCAGTAAACGGCCAGTTATAACGCGTATAGTACTCCTCAGTAGTATATTGAGCCATCTATCAGTAGTAGGCAGAAGGGAGATTTGCTTTGAGTGACGATGACCGTAGTAAGGCTGAAGTTGAACCGCCGCTAGTGCTTAAGGACGACCGCTTTGCAGTGCCAGAGCCACACCGACCATCGCCATCGCGCGTTAGGGTGTTAAGTGTTGGCTTGATACTGCTTATTAGTTTAGCCGCCGGGTTTGTAGGCGGTTGGGCAGGCGGTAATAGTAATAATGTCGGTGATTCTTCGCTATCGCGCAGCGCCCAGCAAAATGTTATCTCTAGCGAAAGCGACCTTATCAGCGCCATCGCCAAAGATGTCGGCCCCAGTGTCGTATCGGTTGATGTAGTCGGCCAGACGGCAGAGGCAAGCGACGACAGCGAGTTCTTTGGCTTCGCCCCGCAATCACGGACCCAGCGCAGTGCCGGCACAGGTATTATTATCGCCAGCAATGGCTTGATTGTCACTAACCGTCACGTAGTACCAGAAGGCACGACCGATGTTAGCGTTACGCTGTCTGACGGCACTGAGCTGACAGACGTCAAAGTAATTGGCCGCACCCGGGCAAGCGACCCATTGGATGTAGCTTTCTTAAAGATAGGCGATACTAACGGCAAAAAATTAGTTGCGGCCAAGATTGGCGACTCTGGTAAGGTAGAGGTTGGCGACAAAGTTGTAGCTATCGGCAATGCTTTGGGCCAGTTCCAGAACACTGTTACTTCTGGTATTATCTCTGGTTATGGCCGAACGGTCGAAGCGTCGTCTTCTGACGGTAGCGGTGGTACCGAGAGTCTTCAGGACCTCTTCCAGACCGATGCAGCTATCAACCAAGGTAACTCGGGCGGTCCTCTAGTCAATATTGACGGTGAAGTTATCGGTATCAATACTGCTGTTGCTGGTGGCACAGCCCAAGATATCGGCTTTGCGATCCCAACTGGCAATATTAGTGGCCTGATAAAGACGGTTATCTCGACTGGTAAATTCCAACAGCCATACTTAGGCGTGCGTTACGTACCACTTACTAATGACGTTGCTGCCGAACTCAAACTCAACATAAGCCGTGGCGCCTACATCCTGACTCAAGAACAAGCCGGCGGCCAAGAGACTATATTGGCCGACAGTCCCGCCTCCAAGGCCGGCCTCCAACCCGGAGACGTAATCTTGGAAGTCGATGGCGCTAAGATTAACGAACGCAATGGCTTGACTTCATTGCTCAACAAGCACGGTGTTGACGAAGATATCTCCCTAAAGATCCAGCGTGACGGCAAAGACAAGTCGATCAACGTCAAGCTGCAGCCTGCACCTGAATCCTAGATGTTGGTAGGTGTCTGATTCGCTAGTTCGAATAGTTGGATAAGGTCTTGCTGCTTGGTTAGTTTGTAGCCGGCATCAGTAGCGATTGCTGCGAGGTCAGTATGCTGGTCGTATAGGGCCTCTGTGAGGACATAGGGGGCTTTGATTATCTGGAGTTGGTCAAACATCTGCCGGTACAGCTCAAGCCCGTCAGGGCCGCCGAAAATCGCTAGGCGCGGTTCGTGCTCGGCGGCTGTATTAATCGGAAAGCCGTCTGGCACGTAGGGCAGGTTGGCGAGGACTACATCAATCTCGGTTGGTGTAGTCGCTGTCTTCAATAGGTCGCCCTCTAGCCATGCAACATCGGCGTGTAATGTCTTGGCGTTGCACTGCGAAACTTCCAAACAGGCTGGATCGATATCTATGCCAAAGACATGCGCAGCGGGCAATTCTAGCTTGGAGCTGATAGCCAAGACTCCGGAGCCAGTGCCAACATCAACAATAGTTGGCGTATCCTGGAGGGGTAATTCAAGCAGCAGGGTGAGCATTGTTTCAGTCTCTGGGCGCGGCTCAAGGACGTGTTCATTTACATAAAAAGTCTTGCCGTAAAATTCGCTCTGACCCCTGATATAAGCCAATGGGATATGTATTTTACGTTGAGTAACTTTTTTATTCAATTCGTCAATAATCATGTCTGGTAACTCGTATTCTGGATGTGCTAAGATCCAGGCCCGGTCTTTACCAAGGGCGTCCTCTAAAAGAATCAAGCAGTCCAAACGGGCCGAATCAACACTGGCATCAGTAAACGTACGAGTGGCTTGTTTGAGGTATGTCTGGATGTCCATAGTGGCAACGGTAAGATCTACTCAGCAGACAATAATTCGTGCTCGGCTGCGAGCAGAGCGTTGACGAGGTCGTCGATGTCACCGGCTAATGCGGCCGGAATGTTAGAACGTGAGTAGCCAATCCGGTGGTCGGTAATACGGTCCTGTGGGAAGTTGTAGGTACGAATTTTTTCGGATCGGTCACCAGAACCAATAAGCTTTTTGCGGGCGTCGGATAACTCTGTCTGTTCAGCTTCGATTTTTTGCTGCAAAAGGCGCGAACGCAATACGCCCAGAGCTTTAGCTTTGTTCTTAATTTGCGATTTCTCATCCTGGTTAGACACCACCAAGCCGGAGGGTAGGTGGGTGATACGTACGGCGGAGTCGGTGGTGTTGACCGATTGGCCGCCATGGCCACCGGAGCGGTAGACGTCGATACGCAGGTCGTTAGGATTGATCTCAATATCTGATTCTTCGGCCTCGGGCAAGACGGCGACCGTTACAGTGCTGGTATGGATACGGCCTTGGCTTTCGGTAGTAGGGACACGTTGTACGCGGTGTACGCCGGCCTCAAACTTGAGGTACTTATAGGCATCAACACCCCGCATCGCAAAGATGATTTCTTTGTAGCCACCAACTTCGTTGGGGTTCTCTGACAATAGCTCAATCTTAAAATGGTGGACCTCTGCCCAGCGGACGTACATTCGATACAACTCACCGGCAAATAGCGATGACTCGTCACCGCCAGCTGCCGCCCGGATCTCAATAATCACGTCACGTTCGTCATTGGGGTCTTTTTCGGTCAGTTCTTCTTGGAGGGCAGTTTCGTTGGTAGTCTGGCGCTGGTCGAGTTCTTCAAGTTCCGTCCGAGCCAACTCGGCCAGTTCGTTGTCATTACCATGGATAAGGTCTTCGGCCTCTTTTTTGGCCTTGGCCAGCATCAGCCGCTCATTAAAGAGGGTAACTATCCTTTCTAGGGCGCCGCGCCGCTTGGCGAGCTTAGGATAGTTTTTGTCGCTAAAGATAGCTGGGTCTTGCAGCTGTTGGTCGAGCTCCTCGAGCTCCTGGCGTAGGTGTTGTTCTTTTGCATCCATAATCGTCTCTAGTATACACGATCAACAGAGAAGTTTCTTGCTAATGGTCTAGAAACTAAAAAAGAAGCCCCGTAGGGCTTCTTTTAGCTCATAAACAATAAGGCGTTATTTCTTAGGAGCTTTTGCAGTGCTGTCAGCAGCTTTTTCTGCTTTTGCAGCCATACGGGCGGCAGCTTTTTTGGCAGCAGCGGCACGTTGGTCCTTGGCGGCTTCACCGGCAGCGGCGCGGGCCTTGAACTTGTCGACACGGCCTTCGATGTCGACGATACGCTCTTCACCAGTAAAGAACGGGTGTGATGAGCTAGAGATGTGCACCTTAACCAAAGGGTATTCAACGCCTTCGAGGGTGATTTTGTCCGTAGTAGCCACAGTAGACTGGGTTACGTACGTCGTGCTGTTGTTCAAATCTTGAAAAACAACCGGGCGATAGTTTGTGGGGTGTAAATCTTTCTTCATAGTCAAGACCAGATTATACACAAGGGATCGCCAGAGGTCAACACCTGACTGCAATGGGAACCTTTATTTGACATTAGTCTTTAATGGTTTTACTGTCATCGTAATGAGTAACGGAGAACGATTAGTAGACTGGGCTGATGGCGAGGTGTGCACTACTCTCGATGAGGAGTGGATGGTGTCTGCTTATAGCCATCGGGAGTTGTTTGATATTGCCGCATGGTACGGCCCTGACGAAGACGGTTTTGTAAGAGCTGTGCCATTAGCACCGCATAGAGTAGAAATTTTACGGTATCCAGGGAGTGTTTTCGGAATACAGCTAATAGACCTGACGACGGACAAGGTTACGACTCGCGATTATCCTGATGTCAGACTTGCAGGTAGTTATTATTCAACCCACGCCTACATGCCTCTCTTAAAACCACACTTAGACACTGACAAAGTGGTCAATACGGATAAAGGGTCGATACAGCTCACTGCCGTATCTAGCAAAGGGCGTTTGGATACTACGCTCGCTACTCCAATAGACAGCACCTTTACGAGTAAGTCTCCTCTCATAACTTCAGCGTTATATCCTAATCCGCGTATGACTACTAATTCACAGCTGCAAGTTGCACATATTTCAGTCGGTAATGAGCTGCTAGATGCTGATAGGTATAAACAACAGGAAGCGGCGAGATTTGTGCTGCTGACCATGTCGACCCAGCATGGTGTAAATCAGGCGCAGCTAAATATGTGGCAAGCCCACGGTGGTGGCTCGCTTATTGTCAACTTTGATACCCATGGCTCTGTCAAGAGCTATTCATATCATTACGGAAGACTGATTAACGATATCTTTTATCCGGTCAACAGGTCGGAAATTATCCGTGGCGACAAGGCCGCGATAGCGAATCCCGCTTTGGCGACTGAAGCATTTGCACGGGTCAAAAAATTCTTAGGTATTGCCGGCAGTAGTGATAGCATAGATATGGTGCAAACGTGGCACAATAGTGTAAACGCCGTACGAGGTCGTCAGTCAAAGGTTCTTGACCTGTTGGCTGTTGAATAGTCAGGGCAGGTTGCCCTTGAAATAGCTGTATTTTTCTAGTATTATATGAAGGTCAATTAATAAAGCAGGTCGGGGAATATATCCTCTCCAGGAACATCCGTGTAGGATTTCTGGGGCACTCGGTCGAAGAGAAAGGACTACAATCATGGCTACAGTTGATGTAGACATTAAGAAATTATTAGAATCTGGTGCGCATTTTGGCCACAAGACGAGCCGTTGGCACCCTAAGATGGCCCAGTACATCCACTCTAAGCGGAATGGCAGCCATATCATTGACCTTACTAAGACCGTTACTGGCCTCGAGTCGGCTTTGGACTTCATTTCCGAAACTGTCGCTGCTGGCAAGCCAGTCTTGTTGGTGGGTACTAAGCGCCAGGCTCAGAGTATTGTCCTTGACCTTGCCAAAGCAACCGGCCAACCGTATGTCGTCAACCGTTGGTTGGGTGGCATGTTGACTAACTGGCCAACCGTTTCTGGCCGGATCAAGCGCCTTAAAGACATCGAAGCCAAAATGGCTAGTGGCGAGTTGGCTGCTAAGTTCAACAAGCTCGAAGTTCAACGCCACCAAGAAGAAATCGACCACCTTACTACTCTGTACGGTGGTATCAAGGATATGCCAGCCCGCCCAGGCGCTGTCTTAGTCATCGACATCAACAATGATATCAACGCTGTCCGCGAAGCTCACAAGCTCCATGTTCCAGTTATCGCTTTGGTCGATACTAATGCTGACCCTGATTTGGCTGATTACGTTATCCCTTGTAACGATGATGCAATCAAGACTCTTCAGTTGATCGCTGACTACGTTAAGCAAGCTATTGATGCTGGTAAGGCTCGTGCCTCCAAAAACGAACCAGTTAAAGACAAAACTGAAGCATAGATCAATCTATTTTGTACATTGCGGCGTTGCGATTTCCAATGCTCGCTCACCGTATTTAGATATGGCTCACTCCGCACTTCACTCGCGCCTTGCACTGCACTAAAATATAAGCATCCAGAGAATAATTTAATCTTAGAAAAGGAGATTTTAATATGGCTATATCAATCGAAGATGTTAAGCGTCTTAAGGACCTGACTGGTGTTGGTTTGACCGATGCTAAGAAGGCTCTCGACGAAACTAACGGTGACTTTGACCAAGCCCTGCAGGCAATGCGCAAAAAAGGCCTAACCAAGGCCGAAAAGCGTGGAGAGCGCGAAGCTCGTCAGGGAATTATCGGCACCTACAACCATGACAGCCGGATCGGTGTGTTGGTCGAGGTCAACTGTGAGACTGACTTTGTGGCCCGTAACGAAATCTTTACCAATCTGGTAAAGGATGTTGCCATGCACATCGCTGCCAGCGCTCCACAGTACGTTAGCTCTGACGAAATTCCAGCCGCAGAACGCGAACGCGTTGCAGCCGAGTTCAAAGAGAAGGCCCTTGCCGATGGCAAGCCAGCTGAGATGGTCGATAAGATCACCGAAGGCCAAATTCAGAAGTATTTTGCCGAGCGTTGTTTGCTTGAGCAACCGTACATCAAGAACCCTGACCAGACTGTCGGCGACTACGTCAAAGACCACAACGCCCGTTTGGGTGAGAACATCGTTGTCCGTCGCTTTAGCCGTATCGCCCTTGGCGAAGTTGCTTAATCATATAGCGGATACCATACTAAAAGGCACCCGGCGAACATATAGCGCAGGGTGTCTTTTGTTTTATGAAAGTTCGGATTGCCCCTTATGAGAGAACTCAGCCGTGTACATTCTGTGAACATACGTGAAGTTATAGAGCGCTACGGCGAAACTACACAATATACTGAAGCTCAATTGCAACCTGTATTTAATGTCAGCGATGACTATGCTCGACTTGCAAAACCTAAGCTTGAAAGCCTTGAAACTATAGCCGGCGCCCAAGCATACTTGCTATACGATGCCATGAAAGACTATGTCAGCAGGCACAGGAGTATAACTCCTAGCGAGCATATACCGATTATCCGACGGTCACGACAAATTCCTTTAGGCTATGCCCGTTTGCCTCCGAAAGCGATTGGCGACCGGCTGCTCGATGAGCGAAGCTCTCTAGTCGCTTTCCAGGCAGAGCCTGAAGAATGGTTTCGCTTAGATCGGCGGCACAATCAACTGAAGTTTACCGATGGAGGCTATGAAAAATTACATGAATCGTATGATCCTGATAGGGGATGTCCTGCCCTAACGATGGATATTATGCGCCACGATGGCACAAGAGCGAATCTATTCATGGAGTACTGGAATACCCTGCTAATAGCAATCTTACATTCCAGAGATCAGGCAGATGTGGCAGAGGAAAAAAGACGCCAGGCATTTAGCGTGATCAAATCAGAAGTTGTAGTACGGCCCGTCGGCCGTTAGATAGCTGTGACTATTTCGGAAGAGATAGGCGTATCTGTTATTATAGAGCTAGTAACAAGGATTTGATTTACATGAGCCCAACCCAAATTATTCAAGATGCCCAAACCAAGATGCAGGCCGCTGTCGTCCGTTTCCAAGAAAACCTCAAGCAGTTAAGGACTGGCCGGGCAACTGCCAGTATGCTTGATAGTGTAATGATTGAAGCCTACGGAACCCAGATGCCTCTTAACCAAGCGGCTACCGTAAGTGCCCCGGAAGCACAACTCCTACAAGTTTCACCATTTGACCCTAGTAACCTCCAGGCAATCGCCAACGCCATTCGTAACAACCCGTCATTAGGTATGAATCCAACCGACGATGGCCGAGTAATTCGTATTCCGGTTCCGCCACTCAACGAAGAACGGCGTCGCGAAATAGTCAAGCAGCTTGGCGCTAAGCAAGAAGAAATGATGGTGGCACTGCGTAACATCCGTCATGATGCTCTTGCAGCCGTCGATAAGGCTAAGAAAGACAAAGAAATTGGTGAAGATGATGCTAAGCGCCTCGAAAAACAAGTCGATGAGACATTAGCTAAGACCAAGGCGGGCGCCGAGGCTTCTGCTCGTGCAAAAGAAACCGAGATTATGACTATCTAGTCGTAGGGCGCGTATACTAATAGCATGATAGAGCAACATATTTTAGGCGCGCCGCAACATCTTGGTCTGATCCTTGACGGTAATCGGAGGTGGGCTAAGGAGCATCATATGCCCATTGCCGAGGGTCATCGGCAAGGCTATCTGACGTTAAAAAAGATTTGTAAGTCAGCTCTTAAACATGGCGTACGCTACGTCTCGGCGTATGTGTTTTCTACGGAGAACTGGAAACGTGACCAAAAAGAGGTCAAAGACCTTATGAAGTTATTGCTATGGGTCTGTAAGCACGAGGTTAAGAGCCTTGACCGTGATGGTATCCGCATACGGGTGGTCGGCCATAAATTACGTTTGGGCCACGCCTTAGCCCGGGCGATCCACGAGGCGGAAGAGAAAACTAAAAATAATGACCGCGGTACATTGTTACTCTGTCTTGATTACGGCGGCCAGCAGGAAATTGTCGAAGCTACTAAGCGTATTGTTGCCGACGGTATTAATCCGGACGATATAACGCCAGAACTTCTCTCCACGTATCTCTATGCGCCCGATGTGCCACCGGTCGACCTTATTATTAGGACAAGTGGTGAGCAGCGTCTAAGTAACTTTATGCTATGGGATGCCGCATATAGTGAGTTGTCATTCAACAAAGCCTATTGGCCGGACTTTACTGAAGAAGACCTGGGCCGCGAACTAGAAAATTATTCCAAACGACGCCGAAGGTTTGGCTCGTAGCGTCCAGATCAGATATACTAGGTTGATATGGCTATAGCACTACTTATTTTGGGAATCTTTCTATTTATTGGCCTCGTAATCGTCCACGAGTTTGGGCATTTTATTTTTGCCCGGCGCAACGGTGTCGAAGTGGAGGAATTTGGAATTGGCTTCCCGCCAATGGCATGGAGTCGCAAGGTTAAGAGCCCTAAGGGTGATTACATTTTTAGCATCAACTGGCTACCGCTTGGTGGCTTTGTACGGTTAAAGGGTGAGCATGACGCTGATACCGAAAAAGGCACTTTCGGCGCAGCTAGTACCTGGGCTAAGACTAAAATTATGGCAGCTGGCGTTGGTATGAACTTTATTACCGCCTTGCTTCTGTTTATGGTTGTGGCCTGGATTGGCATGCCGCAAGTTATCGACGACCAGTTTACTGTGGCCAGCGACAGTAAAGTTGTTAGTCAGCCGATTGATAAGGATGTCGTTAAAGTCGGTGAAGCGATTAAGGGCGGACCAGCTGAGAAGGCCGGCATCAAGGCTGAAGATAAAGTCATCTCTATAGCCGGTACGCGGATAACATCGCCTGAACAAATGGCTGCAACGACCAAGGCTAACGGCGGCAAGACGGTCAACGTTGTCACCGAACGCGATGGCAGCCGCCAAGCCCGCCAAGTGACGCTCAATACCAAGTCGCCGTACTTGGGTGTTAGTCAGTATTCTGCTGAACATGGTTTTGAAATGCGACGCTCAACATGGTCGGCGCCAATTGTTGCCGTAGGGGTCACATATGACTTTACGATTGCCACGTTCCAAGGCCTGGGTAAGGCTGTTAGTGGGTTAGGTTCAATCATTGCTGGGGCGTTCACAGGCAATAATCAGGCGCGTACTAACGGTCAAACGGCGGCTAGCGAACAGGTTTCTGGGCCGGTCGGAATATTCGCCGTGCTCTATGCTGGCGCCGAACAGGGAATTGGCTTTGTACTATTCGTGATCGGTATTATCTCGCTATCCTTAGCAGTAATGAACATCCTGCCGATCCCGGCACTCGATGGCGGCAAACTATTTATTACGTATGCTCATCGGCTGTTTGGCAAGCAGGTCTCTGAGCGCTTCGAGAACTATGCCTATGGTTTGAGCTTTATGATGCTGATCGGCTTAATGGTTGTGATTACGATTGTTGATGTTAAACGATTCTTCTAAGTTGAGTAGTGGCGTATCGGCGCCGACCTCAGTCAAGGCTGCCAAAGGAAAATTACCGCATCCAATAGCGGCATTTTTAGTGACACTCGCTTCGTTTATCGGCAGTTCTATTGTGGCTAGTATAATCCTGAGTCTCATTGTGTCGACCGGCGATAGTGGAAAGTCAGAACTTTTTGGCAGTGAGATCGTGCTGCAGTTTAGCTACATGTTATTGGCCTACGGTGTTATGCTGGGAGCTGTCTTGGTGTTTATGCGCTGGAAAAAGTACAGCCTTGGGGCAGTAGGTCTAGTGCGGCCCAAACTCAAAGATCTAGGCTTGGCAGCTTTGGCGTTTTTGGTATACATAGGCATCTATATCATACTGGTGTCATTTGTTGAACAATTACTGCCTAGTATTGACCTTGATCAGAAGCAGGATATCGGTTTTGATAATGCACAGGGCGCAGCCCTGGCTTTTATCTTTGTGATGCTGGTGATTGTCGTACCTTTTGTTGAAGAGTTTTTGATGCGCGGCTTACTATTCTCGTCACTTCGCCGGCGGTCAAGCTACTGGCTAGCGGCTATTATTACTAGCGTGATGTTTGCAGTATTGCATTTGGGTGGTGGCGAAGCAGGTGCCGGACCACTGTGGATCGCAGCGATTGACACCTTTGTACTGTCATTAGTGCTATGCTATTTGCGCGAACGCACTGGCCGGCTGTGGGCCGGTATAGGCCTGCATTCTATTAAGAATTGTATCGCTTTTATGGCGCTGTTTATATTTGTAGGCAGTAATACGTAAAGCGTCAGCAGATAGGGTTAATATAGTATAGCGTAAGCTCCGTAAAAAGACTGTGACGTTTACGCTAGGCTGGACTAGACAAGGGGTGTACAATAGGGGACGTAATGACCCAACACAAGCTTCACCTCTGTATTGTAACTCTCCCGATGATGCCGGCCGGCGGCCGCATTATTTCCTGATCAATAGATCTATAACACTGACCGATATCAATACATCAAACATACAGAGAGGACCTTATGAGATTAACCAAGCTATTCACTAAAACAAGCAAATCAGTTCCAGCCGACGAGACATCAAAGAACGCCAAGCTGCTTATCCAGGCAGGCTTCGTCCATAAAGTTATGGCCGGCGTATACGCCTACACTCCGCTAGGCTTACGCGTAGTAGAGAATATCAAGCAGATTGTCCGCGAGGAGATGAATGTTGTAGACGGCCAAGAGCTGATTATGACCAATCTTCAGCCTAAAGAGCACTGGGAGACGACAAGCCGTTGGGACGATGAGGTTGTCGACGTATGGTTTAAGACTAAGCTTAAGGATGACACCGAAGTCGGCCTGGCTTGGTCGCACGAAGAGGCTATCGTTGAGATGATGCGTCAGTATATCAGCAGCTACAAAGACCTACCTGTTAGCGTGTATCAGTTCCAGACTAAACTAAGGAATGAGCTACGCGCCAAAAGCGGTATTATGCGTGGACGTGAATTTGTTATGAAAGACATGTATTCTCTCAGCGTGGATGCCGAACAGCACGATATCTACTATAATTCGGTTATAGAGGCATATAAGCGGGTCTATGACCGAGTCGGCATAGGTGAAGATACTTATGTAACCTATGCCAGTGGCGGAGCCTTTACTAAATTCAGCCATGAATTTCAGACGGTTTGTGAAGCCGGAGAGGATGTTATCTATCTGCATAAGGATAAGAATATCGCCATCAATGAAGAAGTGCTCGATGAAGAAAGCCTAACTAATCTTGGTATAAAGCGTGAAGAGCTTGTAGAGGTTAAATCTAGTGAAGTCGGTAACATCTTTAATTTTGGCACCGATAAAAGCGAACATATGAAGTTTTCATTCACCAACAAAGACGGTGAAAAGCAGTTTGTTCACCTAGGTTCTTACGGAATTGGCATTACACGTCTGATGGGCGTGGTAGTTGAAAAATTTGCAGACGACCGTGGTATCATATGGCCTGAGTCAATTGCACCCGCATTAGTGTATATTGCGTCATTGGGTGAAGATGCTGCCGTAACAGAGGCTGCAGATAATTTATACAACACATTGACAAGCTGTGCGATTCTGGTACTATACGATGACCGAGAGGTCCGCGCAGGGGAGAAATTCGCTGATGCAGATCTAATGGGAATTCCATTCCGTGTGGTGGTTAGCTCGAAGACGCTTGAGGCGGGAAAGCTTGAAGTGAAATCCCGTCGTAACCAAGCGACAGCGCTGATGACCACCGAAGCACTTTTGCAGCATATCCAGACGGGTGACCTTGCCCAAGAGCTTGTTAATGTAAGCCAATCAGCGGAGCCACAAGGCTAAGCGAGAGACCGTAAGAAGGAGAAAGAAATGAGTATGAAAAAACAATATAGATTAACCCAAAACGGCGTCGATGAACTACAGTCAGAATTGACTGGTTTGGTCGCTGAGCGCAGTAACATAGCTGACAAGATCAAGACCGCCCGCGAATTCGGTGATCTCTCTGAGAACTTCGAATATAGCGCCGCCCGTCAGGAGCAAGAAAAGAACGAGATGCGAATCTCGGAATTGGAATCTATCCTCCAAAACGTCGAAGTTATCCAGCAGCCTAAGAGCGGCGGCAAAGTCGTGCTTGGCTCGACGGTCAAACTGCAAAACGGTTCAGTCAAACAATTCAAGGTTGTTGGCACTGTTGAAGCCGACCCACTAAACGGTAAAATCTCTGACGAATCGCCAATCGGCCAGGCGCTATTAGGTAAAAAAGTCGGCGATACTGTTGAGATTAAAACTCCAGCCGACACTACCACTTACACAGTTATCGAGATTAGCTAGTTAGTGATGTTTGTAACTCCTTTAGGTTTCTCTAAGCCCAAGCTTCGGTCGTAGTACCAGAAGCCTCTCAGGCGACACTCCCGGTACTGCGACAGTGGTATCGGGAGTGTTTTATTTTGATGACGTAACAGATGTTACAATAAGGGACAGATAAAGGAATTAACAATGGCGACACTAAAAGAATTGCGCGACGAACGTTTGCGTAAATTGGAAGATCTTAAGCAATTGGGGGTTAATCCATACCCTGCAAAAGCTGAACGAACACACAACAACCGCTCTATTCATGCGGACTTTACTAGCCTCGAGGGGCAAGAAGTGGGCGTGGTTGGGCGTATCGTATCAATTCGTAAGTTTGGTAAGATTGCCTTTATTATTATTAAGGATGACAGCGATGAGCTGCAACTGCTGTGGCGTTTTGATGAAGCAGCTACTGCCGACCGGGCTAACTCTGAGCTATTATTGAACGACATCACCTTATTAGACGCTGGCGATTTTGTGGAGGCGGCCGGTAAGGTTATTAAGACTCAGACTGGTGAAGATTCGGTAGAGGTCCAAAAACTTCGTCTGCTGACCAAGAGCCTGCGACCAATGCCGACGACACACGATGGCTTCACTAACAAAGAAGTGCGCTTGCGACGGCGCTATATCGACACCAACGTGAATAGTGATGTTTTTCAGCGCTACATCCGCCGAAGTAATTTCTGGAAGGCAACCCGTGACTTTTTGAATGAAGACGGGTTCACCGAAATTAATATACCCGTACTAGAGAATACTGCTGGTGGTGCTGACGCTAATCCATTCATTACTCATATGGACGCTCTGGATCAAGATTTTTATCTCCGTATCTCTCATGAACTACCGCTCAAGCGCTTATTAGTGGCGGGTTATGAGAAAGTTTTTGATATTGGCCCACGCTTCCGTAACGAGAACTATTCAGACGAACACTTACCCGAACATGTCGCCATGGAATGGTATTGGGCGTATGCTGATTGGGAAAAGGGCATGGAACTGACCGAGCGCTTAGTCCGGACAATTGCCGACCGAACTTGGGGTACACGTCAGTTTAAGCTATTGAACGAGCAAGAGATTGACCTAGGTACGGACGACCAACACTGGCCACGGATAAGTTTTGTGAATGTGATTCGCGACCATTACGGGCTAGATGTCTTTAGTTGTACCTTGGAGGAAGTTCAAGACCAGCTCAAGCAGCATGGATTAGAAGTCGAAAAACAAGATAATCGTGCCCGCGGTATCGACAAATTATGGAAGAAAGTACGCGGCACATTGGCCGGTCCAGCTTTCTTAGTTGATATCCCGACCTTTTTACAGCCACTAGCTAAGACTCAGCCCGGCAGACCAGAATTAACCGAGCAATTTAACTTATTACTCGGCGGTAGTGAATTATGTAAGGCTTATTCGGAGTTAAACGACCCTGTCGATCAGCTCAATCGTTTCTTAGAGCAACAAGCTATGCGCGATGCCGGTGATGACGAGGCGCAGATGCTCGATATTGATTACGTTGAAGCATTAGAGTATGCCATGCCGCCGGCCTGTGGTTTTGGATTTAGTGAACGGCTCTTTTGGGTTTTAGAGGGTGTAACTGCTCGCGAAGGCGTACCATTTCCGCAGCTACGTAGCGAAGTTGATGAAGTGACTAAAGGCGTTTACCCGGAAGTATTTGGATCATAGTTAATGATTGAGTGGGATGACATTAGACGAGCCTTGCCAACATTAGTGCCGGCATTGGACGGCACTTCGACGGCCAGGAGGGGAGTGGTGACGCTGGCTGACGGCAAGCAGGTATTTGTCAAAATCGCTACCAACGAACATAGTTTCCATTCTATCCAGTCAGAGGTGCGTGTCTATCGCTGGCTAGAAAAAGCCAATTACGGCCACGCGCCGTATCTACTAGCGGCCAGCAATGCCGGCGACGGCTTAGCCCTACCAGATCTATCGGCTTGGGATTGGCAACACGTTTGGAGCGAGGCCAAGCTCGACGCTGCCTTTGCTGCGCTCGATGAACTGGCAGCATTACCTGGTGCGCTTGATTATTTTAGCCAGACCACCTATGGCAGTAACCCGTGGCGAGACATGCCCGATGAACTGTCGGTATATGCCCAATTTCTTGATGAACAATCTTTGCAAAAGGTTGAGTCAATATTGTCCAACACCGAACAACGGGCTGAGTATGCCCGTATAGCAGATAGCGAGCCGTGGCGCGGTACTGATTTGGTACACTATGACGCTAGGGCTGACAACTTCGCCTATGACCCGGCCAGCAACCATGGTTGCTTTGTTGATTGGAACTGGGCTGGATTAGGCAATACTGCCTTTGACCGTACAGGATTGCTGGTGGCTGCCCAGCTGACTGGCTTTGATGTCTTAATGAACCATAAGCATCGTATAGACCTTAATAGCCTAGTGTGGCTTATGGGCTTTTGGTTACAGCGCAGCGTTCTACAGAGCCGTACGGAAGGTGAAGGTGCAGTGCGTCTGCGACCATTGCGTGTTGCCAACGCGCTCCAAGCCCATGAACTACTAATGCGTTTTTAACACTTTATTTACATTATATACATAAAGTGTTATAATATATATTTATATACTTATAAATATGCATGAACTCAGATATTTAAATTACGTCGATATTGAGACTGAGCCGGCCTTAGACATGTCTAGCGCTGTAGGTGGGTTAACTTTGTGTGCTGAACTCGACTATGAAAATGATAGGGTCGAGTTCGGCGGTCATAGGGCGCCAACGTTTAGTAGTTTGGTGCAAGACGATAGTCGCCAGAACCTCATCACCTACGAATGCAATAGAGGGCCCGATCCCTTGACCGGTAATATTAGCGCCGATAGCTTCGCTACCGTTACTCTTACTGAGCATCAAAGTCTTATCGGCTTGGATGTTTTTTTGCAGACGGTAGAGCGAAATCAAAAAGATCAAGACATTGCCGAACAAGCGCGCTCAATGCGTGAAAATATAACGTTTGTAGGAAAGCCTGAGCATAACATAGCCGCCAAAGGGATTGCTGACGATTGGATACGTCGGCTAGGAGAAAATCCGCAGCTTCAAATATGTGCAGTAACAGGGAAAATTGACCCAGAAGAGATTAAGAGTGATTCATACTTGCTAGACCATGTACTCAAGAACTTCAGCAATGAACAATTAAAGGAGTTTCAGGGTAGGCTCGTACTTGATGTAGAGGATATAACAGCAGATCCTGAGAACATCGATATTATCCTGCTTGATGACTGGATGATTACCGGAAAGCAGCTTAATGATGTCGCTAAAGAGCTTATAGAGGATAGGCCTGAATATAGAAATAGTATTAAAATCCAGCTCATAGCAGCATCTGAGAATCGTTTGTCGGAAGGTTTGTACGTACAATTGGCGGAAGAGCAGATCAATGGAGAGTGGCAGTCAAGCGTCACTATACCGGTTAGTAGTTATTATGTTGCGCATCCAGCTCCTGCAAAATATGCAAGATTTAGCCAAGCGTTTATTACAGGTAGCCATAGCTCGGTAGACTACGATTTCGGTATTGAAATCAGTAGAATGGCGAGAATATTGAGCTTGGAATCACCTCCGGCTGTTAACATTGTTCGGGGGTATGCTAATGGCAGCAGTAAGATGGAGCATATTGATCGCCTAAAAAGGACCAGCTTAACACTGTAATAATTCCAACAGCTATTGCAGAGTGGGCGTGGCATACTAGGGCGGTAACTAAGGAGAAACTATGTTTCGACTCATTCGCATGGCATTTATTGTGTATCCGATCATTCGTCAGCTCATGAAGCTGCGCCAAAACAATAAGGCCGCACGATAAGCTAACTCACGGATTTGTAAAGCTAGCGGCGTTCTAGGATCGGGCCGCCGGTCATTGGGCCGCTAGGGTTCTTTTTGTCGAATGCTTGCAAGCGGGCAACGCGGGCCTGAGTACTGGGGTGGGTGCTGAACAGACCGGCTAAGCCGCGGGCGCTAAACATGTTGGCAAACATCAGGTGGGCCTGGCTTTGCTGGGTGGGTGATGGCTGGATTGGTGGTACGCTCATCTTGAAGTCTTCAAGCTTCTGCAGTGCGCTCGCCAAATCGCGGCCGCCACCGACAAGGCCGGCACCATGCTGATCTGCCAGGAACTCACGGCTACGTGAGACTGCCATTTGAACTAACATGGCCGCTAGAGGCGCCAGGATAATCATAGCGAAAAGAGCAATAGGGTTTGGCGAATCTTCGTCGCCACCAAAGAAGAAGGCCAAGTTGGCGATCCAGCTAATAGCACCGGCTAGGGTGGCGGCGATAGTTGATACCAGCATATCGCGGTTTTTAACATGGCCGAGCTCGTGGCCGATTACGGCTTTTAGTTCGGCGTCATTAAGTATTTGGGTAATGCCATCGGTTACGGCTACAACGGCGTTCTTAGGGTTGCGGCCGGTGGCAAAGGCATTCGGCAGGGGAGTGTCGACATAATAGAGCTTGGGCATCGGTAATCCGTCGGCTTGGGCAAGCTCGCGGACCATTTTGACAATGTTAGCATGCTCTGTCTCATCGAGAGGCTTGGCGCCTTGGGTCTTGAGCACCAAGCTGCCACTAAACCAGTACATGCCAAAGTTCATCGCCGCTGCTATGAAGAGGGCGATCAAGGCACCGCTTTGGCCACCGACCATGTAGCCGACACCCAAGAATAGACCGGTAAGGGCGGCTAATAGAATAGTTGTCTTAAAGATTTGTGCCACGTAAGTACCTCCATAAAGCATACAACGCATAAACTGCTTGTATCTTCTATTTTAGTTAATATCAGTTAACTAATCAAGTGGTTTAATTGGCTTTGTCGGCGTCTTGCAGCTTATTTAAAGGTGTAATAACTTCAAGCAGGCGTACGAGGGTGGCCGTATCGGTGGTTCCAAGCCGCTTTTCGATGGCTAGAGCTAGCTCATCGTATCGCTTATCTAGAGTAGCGACGGATTTTTTGCCTTTGCTACTGGCGCGAACTACAATTCGGCGCCGGTCGTCGGCGACAGTACGGGTTACCATATCCCGTGACTCAAGTAAGGCTACGAGTTGTGTAGCTCGAGGCTTGCTAGCGTGGAGCTTAGCGGCAATCTCTTGCATACCAATTGGTTCGAATGAATTTATAATCTTAAGACATTTCATTTCGGCGTCACTAATCTCAGCCTCAGTCTTACTGACAGGCTCAGCCAGATAGTGGCTGGTTAGGACGACTTCGGCTAAAAACTGTGATAATTGATGGTTGGCCATATTTCCTCCGATAGTACCAGTATACACCTATGAAAGTTTAATTAACTTTACTTAACTAATTACGTTGGCGTATACTTAACAATATAGACATATAACAAGGAGTTACTATGAATCGCAAGTGGTTAGTGCCAGGCATAATTGGCGTGGTCGTCGTTGTAATATTATTAATGGTTGTCGGTGGCTATAACGGCCTCGTTAACCAGCGCGAAGGTGTTAATAGTAAGTTTGCTGCTTTGCAGGGCCAGTACCAGCGCCGGGCTGACTTGGTGCCTAATCTGGTGAGTACGGTGAAGGGTGCTGCTAACTTTGAGCAAGAAACCCTCACCAAGGTAACTGAGGCGCGAGCCAAAGCTACTAGTATATCGATCGACCCTTCTAAAGCTACGCCGCAACAACTGGCGCAGTATCAGGCGTCACAGGGTGAGCTAAGCCAGGCATTAGGCCGGCTATTGGCAGTAAGTGAAGCCTATCCTGCCTTGACGGCGACCCAAAATTTCCGCGATCTACAGACCCAGTTAGAGGGTACCGAAAACCGGATTGCCGTAGCCCGTAAAGACTATAACGACGCAGCTTCAACTTACAATGCGCGTATCCAACGTTTCCCAACCAATATTACTGCAGCAGTCTTTGGCTTTGATAAGTTTAACTACTTCCAGGCCGATGCTGGCGCCGAAGACGCACCTAAGGTAGACTTCGGAAACTAAGATGACTCAGCGCCTGCTGTGGTTTCGCCGTTTGTCAGTGGCGGCTTTGTTATCTGTATGGGCGGCATGCTTGCTGCCGGCTCCGGTACAGGCGCTAGCTGTACCGCCGGCTCCAAAAGACATACCGGTTGTCGACCAGACTAATACACTTTCTGATGAGCAGAAGCAGGCTCTGGCTAGCAAAATCGCCAAAGAACGAACCGATACAGGCAATGAAATTGCTATTTTGATGGTCAAGAGCCTTGATGGTGAGGCAATTGAGGATTACTCGCTGCAAGTCGCCCGTGGCTGGGGCGTCGGCCAAAAAGAGCGTAATAGC
>Ga0114940_10000269_pt1 | contig 28458 bp, 25 predicted proteins | sample ColdCreekSource_FD_87195 | JGI IMG/M metagenome (GOLD analysis project Ga0114940, IMG submission 87195) | Groundwater microbial communities from Cold Creek, Nevada to study Microbial Dark Matter (Phase II) - Cold Creek Source | ecosystem: Environmental > Aquatic > Deep subsurface > Groundwater ... | reverse complement strand
TGCGATGTGCAGTTGATTTTGCATTAGTAGAATATTCGTAGTGGCGATCGCGAAGCGTAGGGATCGCCTAATCGCTAGCTACTAAATTCAAACAAGATTAAGGCGATCCGTAGGGTAAGCGCGACGCGAAGCAGCCCTAAAGGACTAGCTCCGCTTTCCCAAACAAAACCCAGGTGTATCTCATAAATACGAGAAACGCTATAAATTAGAAATGAAATAAGACTAGAATCAAAAGATCAAAAACAATCAGAAAATTTACTACTTAAGATAGAAGAATGTCCAGGTTTATTTAACTAACATTATGGTGGATGTCATAGAAAAGCTGTATTTAAAACATGAACAATTTAACTCAAATTATTCTCGCCATTGTTCTTCCTCCACTAGGTGTATTTTTATCCGTCGGCGTTGGTTCTGCTCTGATAATTAACGTTCTACTAACTCTTTTGGGTTGGCTGCCTGGGGTAATTCATGCTCTTTGGATCATCAACCAAGAATCAGAAAGATCCAGACTTTAAGGTATCGATGATTAGACAATGAACAGAATTTATCAAGATCTTTTTCTTTTATCCTGATTTGCTCCCAGACAATCAATATAGCAATCCTAAATGAGAAATTGCTACTACCTACTACTTAAAACCAATTAATGTAGTTTCATGAATCAAATAGGATTGCTATATCTGGGAGTTTTTGTTACTTATGCTGAAAAACTTCAGTAATAGATTGCCAAAGTGCTTTTAGTTTTTGTTTCAGTTGTCTTTCTCCCCTGGCGACGGCTGTACCCACTTCGGTTAATTGAGATTCAAACTCAACCCGTTTTTGATCTACTTGAGCGGTAAACTCTTCTGGATTGGCTTGAGCGCGATCGTACCAAGTTTTAGCCTCGTCTAAATGATGTTTTACTTCGTCGTAGCGATCGCCATAATGTTCCGCCAAATTGGCATCGATGATCGCTAATTGAGCTTTGAGTTGAGCATAGCGTTTTTGTAGCAGGGAAACTTCTTCACTATTTCTAACGTTATCAATTGCAGCCTGGAGGGCAGCCTTTACTTTGTCTGAGCGATCTGATTCCACTGCTTGAACCTGAATCAAAGCGCCATCAATTTCTTGTTGTAATTCCGCCTCATTACTGTCTATTTGGGTCTGTAGTTGTTTGACTTCTGCTCGCTCTTGAGCGAAAACTTGTCTTCTAGCACTAGTAACCCCTTCAATTGCCCCTTCAAGGGTTGCCGAAATTTCTGATTTTATTTCTCCACCTTCTGTTTGAAAAGTTTCAATTGCTGCGGTAACCGCATTTTGAACTAAGGTAGCAATTTCTTTTCTACCTTCTTTAGCTTCTAACAAAGATTCAGTAACGGCTAATTTGACAATTTGTTTGATTTTGTCAGCCCTTAGTTGTCCTTGCTGTTTAGCTTCTTGCAACGCATCTTTAAGGTCATTTATTTTTGTTGGTGCCATAACTAAACTATCCAGGAATATAAATAACTTTTGTTTAACTGCTAATGTACTGAATTTTGTTGAGTCGCTACATCTGTTAGAAGGTATATTTTGCGAGAAGAAGTGGTTTTATACCTCTTTGTAAACGGGAAAATTGAACGGTGATTACCAATTACCAATTATCAATTATCAATTATCAATTATCAATTATCAATTATCAATTATCAATTATCAATTATTTTCTCTATCGAAATGTAGATGAACCTCAAGGAAGATTAGGAGAAGCTCTAGGGAAGAACCACTACATTTAATTTTTCAATCTAATTATGCAATCTGCCGAATTTCGTCCCGAACCCAGTGAAATCCCCGCACTTCAGCTAGATTATCCTGCCAGTCAAAGGGATATGGTTCCTCAACCCGACACGGATCTTTCTAATTATCAGCCTGCGGGCAAACTCACGGGGAAAGTAGCCCTAATTACAGGGGGCGATTCAGGAATTGGCAGGGCAGTAGCGATCGCCTATGCTATGGAAGGAGCAAAGGTAGCAATCCTCTATAACGTTAATGATGAAGATGCTAGTGATACCCGCGCTGCTGTAGAAGAACAAAACAGTGAATGTCTGACGATTAAAGCTGATGTTCGCGATGCCCAAGCCTGTCGTTCGGCAGTAGACAAGACTGTTGAACAGTTTGGGAGATTAGATATCTTAGTCAACAATGCCGCTTATCAAGCTTGTCAAGAAACCTTTGAAGATTTGAGTGAAGAGCAATTTCGCCGCACGATGGAAACTAATATCTTTGGCTATTTCTACATGGCTAAAGCGGCAGTTCCTCATCTTCAAGCAGACAGTGTAATTATCAATACTGGTAGTGAGGATGCAACCTCAAGATTTTGCAGAGGTTGAACATCAGGATGGATATTCTCCGTCGTGGTGCATCGATTATGCTCACTTTGCCCCTTACTATACTCAAGCGGAGAAACTTTATAAAGTTCATGGAAAAAGGGGGACTGACCCTTGTGAAGTAGGGGAGCTTGAGCATTACCCTTTTCCTCCCCTACCCCATGCACCCCAGATTCAACAAGTAGCGGATAAGTTAATGGCTTTGGGTTTATCGCCTTTTCCTTTGCCTATGGCTTTGGACTATCGCGATCCCGCCACCGCTGAATCCTGTATCCTCTGCAAAACCTGCGATGGTTATCCCTGTAAACTGGGGGCAAAAGCTGACGCTGAAACCTGTTGTGTGCAGCCTGCTCTACAATATCCCAATGTTACCCTGATTGCTGGGGCGGAAGTTGAGCGGCTGGTAACTAGTGCAGATGGCAAGAGAGTGGTTAAAGCGATCGCCCGAGTTGATGGTGAATCTCAAACTTTTAGCGGTGATTGCGTAGTAGTGTCCTGTGGAGCCGTAAATTCCGCTGTTTTATTATTGCGCTCGGCTAGCGATCGCCATCCCCAAGGATTGGCGAATAGTTCGGGAATGGTGGGGCGCAATCTGATGAAGCACAACACCAGCAAACTCTATGGCATTTCTCCTGAAACCCAAACCACTGTTTTTCAAAAAACCCTCGCTGTAAATGACTTTTATTACAGTACGGCAAGCAATCCTCGCCCCCTGGGACATATTCACCTAATGGGAAAACATACAGGGGAAATGATGTCTCCTGATTTCCCTGACTGGCTAATGCCACCTTTATTAGAGTGGTTGGGTAAGCATTCTGTCGATTGGTGGGCGCAGACTGAAGACTTTCCTGATCCTGAGAACCGTGTGACTTTGAGCAAAACCAATAAAATTCGTATTGACTATACTCCCAATAATCAATCTGCTCATCAAGAATTGAAAACTAAGTTTAAATCCATTCTTCGTCAAATCGGTTTCCCCATCGTCCTTGATATTCCTAGCCCGCTCAAAATCATGAACCATCAATGTGGTACTTGTTCCATGGGCAATGACTCCAAAACCAGTGTCCTTAATCAGAATTGCCGTACTCACGATCTGGAAAACCTATACGTAGTCGACGCTAGTTTCTTTCCCTCTAGTGCAGCAGTAAATCCAACTCTAACGATCGCCGCTAATGCCCTGAGAGTTGCCGATATTTGGCTAACCTAATTCCCAAATTAAATAGCTTTTCCTACCCATGAATCGTAGGGGCGAACAGCAGTTCGCCCCTACACAAAAATCTGTTGTCTTTTAAATTTAAAACGGTATTACTTGCTCAACTGTCTTGAGGATTAAGCTGTGCCATCTTCCAAGTAATGAAAGTACCAATTGGACTCCATACTAGATAAGGGATTAGTAACACCCCCGCCCAAAACGAAATCGGAAACACGGTCATTGTCAGTATTAAACCTAACAAAAAACCGATCGCACCGATCACCGCACCTGTCTTGAGACTGTGGAGTTTACACATCACTGGGGTATAAGCAACAATAACTATTTCTACCAAGAGATAAAAACTCATCAACTGCCAATTAACTCTAGTACCTGGATTTGTTTCCCAAACTAAATAAGCTGACCAAGCGCCACAAATAAAAATCACAGTCCACACGATGGGAATTGCCCCCTCAAAAGTTAGCCATTTAGGGCGAATCAACTTCTTGAACCAGCGAAAGTCTTCAGGAGCGATAAAATTAGCTCCCAAGGCGACAACAAAAGTGATAGCGCCAATTTCCAGCCAAGCAGGAATTGTCATAATTAAGTTGGTTTATTCGGGAAAAATCAAAAAAAAAGGGTGAAAAGACTACTAGAGTTTTGGTTGTTAGATCTTTTCACCCTGATGTGATAGTAAGCACAAGTTTTAACCTCGGAAGTCGGTGAACGCAGCGCGAAGTTTGCTCAACGGAGAACTCCCCCAAAGCAATTTCGTAAGAAGACTCCACCTTAAAAAGGCGGAGTATCGTTCACCTGGATTTATATTTTGCCTCTATCTTGGTTTCAATTGCTTCTACCCAGAGAAACAAACTGAAATCTATCTAATAGGGGATAAATTCGCGATTTTTGTTCGCTAACCTTGAACTCATTCAACCTCAAGAGCTAGAGTAACTATTGTGCAAGATATAATCGAGCGAGCAAATCAACTTAAAAAAGATTTAGTCGATTTTGTCTATGATGCGGAAGGAGAATTAGCAGTCTCGTTAGAAAAATATGCCGCCCAACAGGGGAAAAATAAATATCAAGATCTCAAACAGCAAAACTTAGTGATCAATCGCTTTACGATCGAGGGCAAAGTTGGAGATAAAACGCCCCTAGAATTGTTTTTGCAGCAAGAGCAGGCTTTAACCCCCAGAGATCGCAATTTGGTGAGCAATTGGCAGCGTAGTTTTATGGGATTATTTGAAATTGTCCAACTATTTCCTGGCGGGGTTGAAGTAATTAATTGGCTTACTGCCAAAAGCTACAGGGTTTTATTGGGGGAGGAAAATCCTGAAACAGCAAGACTAAGGCGACAGCCTGGGGAAATTGTGGTGACTCGCATCGTACCTATTAATGAGAAAAATGATTACTGGCTATTTTTGAGTGACATCATTCTCAAGGGTAAATTAGGTAAACCAAAACTTGCCGTTGCCATTGGTGAATTTAAACAAAACTACCAAAATTCCCTTTATGGCGATGCCCCAGAATTATTAGCACTGGCTTGGGACTCAGTTGCTCAATATCATCAAGAATTTGTCGAATTTTTTGGCAGCGATCGCATTGTTCTACCTGGCTACCAACTTAATCAAAAACTCAACGAACTTCAGGAGAAAGTAAGTCAAAAACGCTTAACAGAGGCAGGTATTGATAATTCCAAATCTCTACAGGAAATTATGCAGTCGACGGGGGAAAATGAAGCTAATATCTTAGCTGCCGCTGAGGAGATGGGTGCAGACTCAAAAGAACTAGCCAAAGCGATTAAAAATCCCACAAAAGCTTCGCTGAAAATGCCTCAAATAAATCTACCTGAACAAGTTAAACAAGCTGAAATAGTAACAGCCTTTTCTGATCCAAAATGGGGTCAGATGTTAGTTTCTACCTACAGCAAGTTTGAAGCAATGCTAGAAGCAGCAGAACCTCAAAATCACCCTAACTCTGAAAAATTAGTCGATCAATATCTTAAAGATCCTCAGATTAATTTTTTTATTTGGCAACAGCTAGAACAGCAATATCCAACTCAATTAGAAAAGTTGCTTCAAGTAATCTTAAAAAATCCAGATTTTAATTTGACCAGAGATTTAGGAATGACACTAACTAAATTTAATAAACCGCTAGAACCAGAGTTGCCAGAGATAGCCAGCGTTCCTCAGCATTTACACGATTTGTTTGCCGAAGCCTTTGCTCAAGTTAATAAGTCTCAATCAAAAAGTAAGAAAACAGTCAGGAAAAAGAAGGGTTTCCAAATTTAAATCCTCCTCTTTTATCAATGGATAATTGACAATTATTTAATTTGGTTTAAGACCACGGATGACCTCAAGAAACTGTGTGACATCTTCTTTTAAGGAGAGGTACATTATCAATTATCAATTATCAATTATCAATTATCAATTATCAATTATCAATTATCAATTATCAATTATCAATTATCAATTATTGAATAAGCTTACATCGCTCTGCGAGTAATTAAGCCCCAAATAAAAATTACTAAAATAGAGCCGAGAACCGCAAATACAATACTGCCTATCGAGAAAGCACCTACTGATGCCGATGCTGCGGCGCTACTCCCCAGCAAGACTTGTCCTAAGTAACCACCGAGTAATGCACCTACAATGCCTAAAATAGTCGTGGCTATAATGCCACCTCCTTGTTGTCCAGGATAGACTACTTTGGCGATCGCTCCAGCAATTAAACCCAACACTACCCAGGCGATAATATTTCCCATTTTTTGCTCTCCTTAAGTTCACTATTAAAACATTTGACTATGACATATTACCAAACAAGACAATCGTATTTCTTCTATCAAAAGATGTATAGTGGCAATTTATTTTATGCTTGATGGTGTTAATAATATTCAAAAAAAAGGAACGCATGTTTAATGCATTCCTCAAAGGAACAAGATTTATTAGAAAAGCTCTAAGCTGACCGAAGGGCGACGCGGAGCTAGTGCTTTAGTAAATCCTTTAGGACTAAGCTTTTTAATTAACTACTTAGCACTATGTTTTGCTTCAGCTTCGGCTTGTTTTTCCTTGCCTTCAGCTTCTCGCTGGGAATCACCGCTAAGTTTTCCCGACATTTCAATAGCTTTGCCTTCATTTTTTTCGCTTCTTTCTTCAGCTTTATCAATAAGTTCTTTGGCTTTATTTTCAGCTTTATCTTTAAGACCCATAACTAGTAAATTGCCTTGTTTGGCATTCAATTGTATGTGATTATAGATTAGCAGCTACAAGGAAAAGTTAAACTCTCTCAAAAGATAGGTTTTTCTTAGTTAACTCCTAAGAAACAAATTAGTCTGCTTAGGCTGGGAAAAAGGGGAAAGACTTCTATTGAAGTTCCACTTGGTGAGTTTTCCCCGCGACGGTAACGCGATCGCCTGTAACTAATTTACGTCCCCGTCGTATCTCAGCCTCCCCGTTGACTAGTACTATTCCCTGCCTAATAATAATTTTGGCTTCCCCTCCAGTTTGAGCAATGCCTTGCCATTTCAGAAACTGATCGAGTTTAATATGCGCTGATAAAGTTGAATCTTTCATGGCTTGATGGTACGTTTAGTGTAAATTATTAGCTTCTAGCTTTTTTTGTCTTATGGTCATTTCAATTAAATTCCTTATAATTGAGATCTAAGCAAAATTATTTCATGCTCGGTAGCCAGAAAATAAATTCTTTACATCATTAAATCGCATTTGTTTGCGTAGCTAATATCAAATATTATTGTAGTATGCAGTCTGTAAACTAGAAGCTCCGAGTCAGTCCATTTCCTAAAGGATAAGCGGAGCAAATAAACAAAGCTAATTCACTCCCCAGCGTATGATAGATAAAAGTACTGCTATTCAAATTTGTGAACAATATTCCGCTGGAGAAAGACAATTTTTCGAGTCAAACCTGGAAAAAGCTAATTTAGCAAAAGCAATTTTAAGTCAGATTGATTTAAGCAATTCAATTCTTAATCATGCCAATCTAGAACAAGCAGATTTGAGTAATGCCATCTTCAGGCAATCATCCTTAGCTGGAGTTAATCTTTCTAGAGCCAATCTTCGAGGAGCGGATTTCACTAAAGCAGATCTAAGCTATGCCAATATGACTGGTGCAATTATTATTGGAGCTAACTTTGCTCATGGGAACCTTTGTCGAACCAATCTTTCTCTGTCTAAATTATTAGATGCCAGCATAAATAATGCTAATTGCAACAGCAATGCATTAGACATCTCTAAAACAAATAAAGTTAACTTTCATGGCGCAAATTTAACGGGTGCTTTTTTTATGGGAGTAGATCTTAGTTCTGCTAACTTACAAGGGGCGATTTATGATGACAAAACTAATTTAGCTCCTAACTTTGATCCTAAGAATGCGGGGATGATTCATATCAAAACGATAGAATCTGTTCCTCTAGATAAATTATTAGCGCAGTTTAATCACTTAGTTACTCACAGTAATCGTTTTTTAGGACCAACAATTACTAGAAAATATTTCAATGCTTCTCGTCCAGACTTTTATTGGCTCAATCAATTCCAAATCAATTCAGATAATCATATTTCTTTTAGCGGTAATATTTCTAATATTGTGAGCGTAGAACAGTCAGATTATTTCCAACAATGGATTGATGCTTTCACCCAAACCTGTTCTAAAATAATTAAAAATTTCTCTGTCGAAAGCTAGTAGGTTCAATTTCGCGCCTTAACCCAACGATCAAAAGATTTAGATTAGAGAATTTTGTTGGGTTTCACCCTTGATTCTACCCAACCTTGTGTATCCTAAGATAGCATCTTATTTCATTTTGCTTTTTTCCAAATGGCAATAAAAGTTAGGATAAAACTAATATTTTATTTAGCCTAGTCCTCGATCGGGTACACATCGCAACATCTTATGGTTAAGTCTCTTCTCCCCCTCTCAGATCCCCCAGCAGTCGATAGATCCGAAACTAAAACAGTAGCCCTCGATGTGGGAGGGATGAAGTGCGCGGGGTGTGTTAAAGCGGTGGAGAGACAACTTGAGCAGAATTCGGGAGTGGTGTCTGCTTGTGTGAACCTGATTACTGAAGTGGCAGTAGTGAAGTATCAAGTGGCTGATATTGCCCCAGAAGCCTTAGCGGAGAAATTAACTAAAACAGGTTTTCCCAGTCAGTTACGGAAAAGCGATCGCAGTATTTATCAAGTCCTCCAGTCAAATCAAGCTAAACGGCAGCAGCAAGAACAACAGTGGCAGCAGCAATTAATTACTGCCACGGTGTTGTTAGTCTTTTCGACTATTGGTCATCTCCATCATTTGGGGTTGCCGATGATACCCATCCTGAGTAATATTTGGATTCATTTTGGGTTGGCGACTTTGGCTTTATTAATTCCAGGGCGATCGCTAATCTTGGAAGGAGGGCGCAGTCTGCTTCAAGGGATGCCGAATATGAATACCCTCGTGGGGTTAGGCACTGTTAGTACCTATTTGGCTAGCTGTTTTGCGCTGTTTTTCCCTAGTTTGGGTTGGGAATGCTTTTTTGATGAACCAGTCATGTTACTGGGCTTTATTTTGCTGGGGCGGACTTTGGAAGGAAAAGCCCGTAACCAAGCTGCTGCCGCCTTAGAAAAGCTGGTGATGTTACAACCTCCCTTAGCTCGTTTAATCGGTAAACAGGAGAACTCTGAGACGATTGAAATACCTGTAGAGCAAGTTAAACCTGGGGAATGGTTGCGAGTACTTCCTGGGGAGAAAATTCCTGTAGATGGCATGGTGATTGCCGGCACAACCACCGTTGATGAGGCGATGCTCACAGGGGAATTTGTCCCAGGGGTCAAAACTGTCTCAGATGTAGTGCGGGCGGGAACGATCAATCAGTCGGGAGTAATTACTGTTGAAGTGACTGGGATTAGTCAAGATACGACTTTGGCTAAGATTATTAACTTAGTGGAAACTGCCCAAACCCGCAAAGCTCCAGTGCAACAGCTAGCAGATACGATCGCGGGGTACTTTGCCTACGGGGTAATGGCGATCGCTACCTTTACTTTTCTGTTTTGGTATTTTGTGGGGACAAATCTTTGGTCATCGGTGTTAACCAGTTCTCCCCACTCCCTCAATATGCCCATGCTAGGAATGGCGGAAATGACTGTGACCACTTCTCCTTTACTCTTGAGTCTCAAATTGGCGATCGCGGTTTTGGTTATTGCCTGTCCTTGTGCTTTAGGTTTAGCCACGCCGACAGCGATTTTAGTTGGGACAAGCATCGGTGCAGAATCTGGCATTCTGATCAAAGGCGGTGATGTCCTGGAACGAGTGCAGCGCCTAAGTACTGTTGTGTTCGATAAAACTGGCACTCTTACCATTGGTCAACCCCAGGTTACGGAATGCTTCCCTTTAACTGAAATTACTGCTCAACAACTGTTGCAAATCGCAGCTTCCATTGAAAGGGGAAGTAATCATCCCCTAGCGATCGCCATCATTACCGCAGCCCAGAAACAAGATTTAAGCCTATTGAACACAAGTGATTTTGTCACAGTAATTGGACAGGGAATGTCGGCGATGGTTGCAGGAAAAAAAGCCTATTTAGGTAATCAGGAATGGTTGCTGAACAACGGCATTGAAATTAAGCAGAACCAAGAAACTCAAGCTCAATCTTTAGCAAAATCGGGTAAAACAGTAATTTATTTGGCATATCAGGGCATGTTGCAGGGATTAATCGCCATTGAAGATAGTTTACGTCCTGATGCCTTGGTAACGGTTCAACAATTACAGTCTTTGAATTTAGATGTCGTGTTGCTCACAGGCGATCGCCCAGAAGTCGCCCAAGGGATCGCCCAAAAGCTTCAGATTACTCAAGTTTACGCCGAAATCAAGCCAGCAGCGAAAGCCCAGATAATTCAGTCTCTTCAGCAGGATCAGCAAATAGTAGCGATGGTGGGGGATGGTATTAATGATGCTCCAGCCTTAGCTCAAGCGGATGTGGGTATCTCTCTCCAGGGAGGAACAGATGTGGCGATCGCCACTGCGGATATTGTCTTGATGCAAAATAAACTGCAAGACGTAATTAAATCTATTGAACTGAGTCGCGCCACGGTAAGTAAAATCAAGCAAAACTTAGCTTGGGCATTAGCCTATAATGTCTTGGCAATTCCTCTTGCAGCAGGGGTATTGTTACCTGAATACGGTGTGCTATTGTCTCCCGTGTGGGCAGCAGTGGCAATGGCATCCAGTTCGCTAATCGTAGTGACTAATTCTCTATTGTTAAAAAGCTCATAGCTTATAGCTTGTAACTTATTTAACTTGAATGCCCTTCTTCGTAAATTTTGTGACCCAAAATTTTAGCTGAGGATCGGGGATTTGAGTTCTCACTTGCTGTTGAACAGCGATCGCCTGGGCTTCTGACTCACAGAGGGCAAACACCGTCGGGCCAGATCCTGACATCATGGTTCCTAAGACATCTTGGGCAGCAAAAGCAGCTTTTAGTTCTGCTACTAGGGGATAGGCAGGGAAAACTATTTTTTCTAAATCATTATGGATTGATTTGCCAATTTCTACATGATGGTGATGGGCGATCGCCTTAACCAAAGCGCCAGAACTTACTTTCTCAGTCCGAGATTTCACCCCTGGGGTATCCGAGACATAAGTATCCCGATATTGTTGCCGATAGGTTTGGTATGCCCAAGGAGTTGAGACACTAATCTGGTCATATTTAGCCAGCACCACCCACATATTGCTTAGGGGTTGGAGATCATCAAGTTGCTCTCCTCTGCCTGTGGCGATCGCTGTTCCCCCAGAGACACAAAAAGGAATATCAGAGCCTAACTCCCCAGCTAAATCCTGTAACTCAGGTTGGGTTAAGCCCAATTTCCACAGCAGATTAATCCCTACCAGTACCGCCGCCGCATTTCCCGAACCACCAGCTAATCCCGCAGCCACAGGAATATTTTTCTCAATTGTGATCTTGACCCCGCCATAGTTGGCATACATCTGGGGGAAGGTATCACCCATCAACTGAGCAGCACGATATGCCAGGTTAGTCTTGTCCGTAGGTACTTGAGGATGATCGCAGGAGATCTGGATCTTTTGAGTATCGCTAGCTTGAAGCTCAATTCGATCTGCCAAACTAACACTTTGCATAATCATGACCAACTCATGAAAACCGTCAGGGCGATCGCCAATTATTTCTAGATAAAGATTAATCTTTGCTGGCGCGATTAAGGAATAAGACTGCATATCACTAGGGACAATATACTCACCAGACTTAATATATAGGGAAAAGGGAAAGGGGTAACCAATTAATTACCTGGACTCTCCCCAAATCCCTAATTTTTCTTAGCTAGCTTATAGCTAGGTTGATGAGAAGCGATCGCCATCTAAATCTAAGTCAAGATTAGTTTATCCCCTCGCGCTAGCTTAAAAGCCAACAAGATCATCTCCAGAACAACCGCTCAGTATTTCTTCTCCTTCGCTACCCAAGGTTAATTTGAATAATTCTTCTCCAGTTTCACCGTTGTTAGCAGAGAAGAATAATTCATCTCCCACCACCGTTAGGGAGGTAGGGAAAGAACTCTCGGGAGAACCTTCCTCATTTAGTCCTGGATTCAAATTCGCTGCTAGCTTAGTTCCGCCCACAGTTCCATCACTGACATATAATTCATCGCCATTTTTCCCGTTATCGGCACTGAAATATAGCTTGTCATTAAACTCGACAAAACCACCAGGATAAGAACTCGCGGGAGAACCGTATTCATTTTCTCCTGGATTAATGTCTACCAGGAGTTGAGTTCCGCCCCCAGTACCATCACTGACATATACCTCCCTGCCAAACTCATTATAGGCACTGAAATATAGTTTGCCATTAAATTCCACCAAGCCACTTGGTTCAGAACTATAGCCATACCCATAGCTATTTTCCCCTGGACTAATATCCGCAACCAACTGAGTTCCGTCCGCAGTTCCATCGCTTACGTATAGCTCCCTGCCAAACTCATTAGCGGCACTGAAATACATCTTTTCATTGAATTCCACAAAATCACTAGGAGCAGAAATATTGGTAGCACCGCTATCATTTAGTCCTGGATTAAGGTCTGCGAATAGCTTAGTTCCGCCCGCTGTTCCGTCACTTACATATAGCTCACTGCCATTTTTCCCATTATCAGCACTAAAATATAGCTTGTCATTAAACTCGAAAAAGTTGCTAGGATAAGAACTCGCTGGAGAACCGTATTCACTTACTTCTGGATTAACGTCTGCGACTAGTTTTGTTCCTTCGGCAGTTCCATCACTGACATATAATTCATCGCCAACTTCTCCATTATTGGCACTGAAGTACAGCTTGTCATTAAACTCGACCAAACCAAAAAGATCAGAACTGTAGGGATAACCGTCATCACTTACTTCTGGATTAACGTCTGCGACTAGTTTTGTTCCTTCGGCAGTTCCATCACTGACATATAATTCATCGCCAACTTCTCCATTATTGGCACTGAAATATAGCTTGTCATTGAACTCGACTAAACCAGGAATAGAGCTATCGCCAAACTCACTGTCATTTTGATCTGGATAAATGTCCACCACTAGTTTAGTTCCGTCCGCAGTTCCGTCACTGACATAAAGATCGCTGCCAACTATTCCTCCTCTATCGAAAGCCCTAGGAGTGCCAAGGTTAAAGTAGAGTTGATCGTTAAACTCTAACAAGCTTTTGGGAGCAGAACTATTGGGAGCTTGGATTGAGGTAGTAGAAAAGGGGAGAGTATACTCCGTGTCACCAGGACTAAGATCTTTGACTAGTACGATTTCACCTAAAGTGGTATTCATGTTGGTAATTAATTTTTATGAGATAGAGAGGTTTAGCGAGTAACTTAAATTGAGATATGTTGTCTATATTACTATCATATTGAGTTACTTTTGAATTTTAAAAGTTATCTTGAGACTGGATCAAAAAAGGGGTCGAGAAAGACTCAACCCCTAGGGAATATTTAATAATCAATACTAAGGCGATCGCCTGCTAAATATCTACTCCATAACTATCCGTATCCAAGGTTAGCTTAAATAATTCAGTGCCAGTTTCACCGTTATCAGCAGAGAAAAATAATTCATCTCCTACCACCGTCAAACCAGAGGGAGAAGAACTATTAGGAGAACTGTAATTACTTAATCCTGGATAAAGATCCGCTACCAGTTGTGTTCCGACCGCGGTTCCATCACTGACATATAGCTCACCACCATTCTCGCCATCATTAGCAGTAAAGTACAGTTTGTCATTGAATACCACTAGGTCACTGGGGGAAGAGCCATAGCTGAACCCAGAACTGTCTTTGTTTAGGTTGATATCCGCCACCACTTGTGTTCCTTCGGCTGTACCATCACTGACAAATAGTTCAACACCATTTTCCTCATTACTGGCACTAAAGTAGATTTTGTCATTGAACTCCACTAAGTTACTCGGATCAGAACCATTGATATTGCCGTAGTTGTTTTCCCCTGGATAAATATCTACCAGTAACTCAGTTCCGCCCGCAGTGCCGTCTGTAACATATAGCTCACCACCATTCTCGCCATTATTGGCAGAAAAATAGAGTTTGCCGTTAAACTCTAAAAAGTTACCAGGGTAAGAACCATAGGTATTGCCGAAAATATCTTCTCCAGTTCTAAGATCTACTAGTAATTTAGTTCCCGACCCAGTACCGTCGCTGACATATAGTTCATTGCCATTTTCCCCATTGTTAGCGGTGAAATAAAGCTTGTCATTGAATTCTACTAAGTCACTTGGATAAGCACCATTGACATTGCCGTAGTTATCTTCTCCTGGACGAAGATCTGATACTAATTGAGTACCCTCAGCAGTCCCGTCAGTGACATATAGTTCATTGCCATTTTCTCCGTTGTTAGCACTGAAATAAAGCTTGTCATTGAATTCCACGAAATTACTGGGTGAAGAACTATTAACACCATAGTTATTTTCCCCTGGATAAATATCTACCAGTAATTCAGTGCCTTCAGAAGTACCATCGCTAACATAGAGTTCAGTGCCAGTTTCTTGATTGTTAGCACCGAAATAAAGTTTGCCATTGAATTCCACGAAGTCATAAGGATAAGAACCATAGCTGTAGCCATATTCATCGGCATCTGGATTAATATCTACCAGTAATTCAGTACCGACCGTAGTACCGTCGCTAACATAGAGTTCAGTGCCATTTTCGCCGTTATTAGCACTGAAATAGAGCTTGTCATTGAATTCCACCAAGCTCCTGGGGAAAGAATCATCAGGAAATTGTTCTGGAGGCGGGGAATAGGGTAGATCAGGATCTAGAGGAGCTGGTTCAAAGCTGATGTAATTTGCCGATACACCAGGATTTATATCCTGAACTAGGACGACTTCACCTAAATTGGTATCCATTTCTGTAATTATTTTTTATGAGATAGAGTTGTATCGATGATGTGAGTTAGATCGCTCTCTTTCAATCTTGAAGAGAGTTTCAGCCAGTAACTTAAATTAAAATATATCGTCAATATTACCATTATATTGAGCTATCTTTGAATCCAAAAAATTATCTTGATGTTAAATCAAAAAAGGGATTGAGACTTGCTCAACCCCTGGGGATTATTTACAAATTAATCACTGATAATTCGCTAATTAGCATTCAGATCTAGCTAAAGTTATCCGCTGTCAGTTGTTCGGTATTGATGCCGTCAAGAGTTACTAATACTTCTTCTCCTAGCAGAATGTTGTTATCTGTGAAATTCAGGTCAGTAAATTGCAGACTGTTGGCTAAACTAAGGCGATCGCTTTCTAAACTAAAGTCAAGGATCGTATCGGTTCCTCCACCAGATCTGAGGGCGAAAACATCATCCCCCTCACCGCCATTAAGGGTGTCAAATCCAAAACCGCCTTCGAGGAAATCGTTACCGCTGCCACCAGCTAGACTATCCCCGCCACTATTCCCCTTGAGGCGATCGTCGCCATTGTCTCCTGATAGAGTATCAACACTGTTACCGCCATTGAGAATATCGTTATCTTCTCCCCCAGCTAGATTATCACTGCCGTTGCCACCATTGAGAACATCGCTGCCGTTACCACCATTGAGGATATCGTTTCCTTCGTTACCATTGAGGATATCGTTGCCACTGCCACCGATTACACTATCATTTCCTTGATTACCATTCAGGCGATCGTCTCCATCACCGCCATCAATGGTGTCGTTACCCAAACCACCATTAACGGTATCTTGTCCGCTTAAAGCTTGAATTTCTTCAGCACTATCAGTACCTGATAAATTGTCGGCACCTTCACTACCAGTAATGGAAACCTGTGGTTCACCCGTTGAACCATCGAGAGTCAATTTATATAGCTCAGTTCCAGTTTCACCGTTGTTGGCGGCAAAAAATAATTCATCACCAAATACAGTTAGGTTAGAAGGATAAGAACCAGCAGCAGAACCGTAGTTATCTGATCCAGGATAAATATCTGCAACTAACTGTGTCCCGCCCGCGGTTCCATCGCTAACATATAGCTCATTACCATTTACCCCATCATTGGCGGTAAAGTACAGCTTGTCATTGAACTCCACTAAGTTACTGGGAGAAGAACTATAGCTATAGCCAGAACTGCTTGTTCCTTGATGGATGTCCGCTACCAGGCTCGTTCCTGAACCAGTACCATCGGTGGCAAATAACTCATAACCATTTTCGCCATTATTGGCAGTGAAGTAGAGCTTGCCGTTGAATTCTACGAAGCCACTGGGATCAGAGCCATTAATGTTGCCGTATTTGTTCTCTCCAGGATAAAGATCCACCAGTAATTCAGTACCCGAACCAGTACCATCACTGACAAATAGTTCTCGACCATTTTTTCCATCATCGGCACTGAAGTAGAGCTGATCGTTAAATTCTACCAGGCTGTTAATATAGGAACTGTTGTTGCCATAGTTATTCTCTCCAGGATAGAGATCCACCAGCAATTGAGTCCCTTCAGCGGTTCCATCACTTACATATAGCTCGTTACCATTTTCGCCATTATTGGCAGTGAAGTAGAGCTTATCGTTAAGTCCCACTAAATTACTTGGATAGGAAGCATTAATGCCACCGTACTTATTCTCCCCAGGATAGAGATCCACCAGTAATTGAGTCCCGCCCGCGGTTCCATCGCTTACATATAGCTCGTTACCATTTTCGCCATTATTAGCAGTGAAATATAGCTTATCGTTAAGTTCCACTAAATTACTCGGATAGGAACTATTAACGAAGTCGTATTTATTCTCCCCAGGATAAAGATCCACCAATAATTGAGTACCATCAGCAGTACCATCGCTTAGAAATAGCTCATTCCCATTGTCTGCAACATTGGCGGTAAAGTAGAGTTTTTCTTGAAATTCCACCAAGCTATAAGGAAAAGAACTATAGGCGTAACCATAATTACTTGCCCCTGGACGCAGATCGGTAACTAATTGAGTTCCTTTGTCGGTTCCATCGCTGACAAATAGTTCGCTGCCATTTTCTCCATTATTAGCATTGAAGTATAGCCGATCATTGAATTCAACTAAGCTAGTGGGAAAAGAACTATCTGGAGTGGGAGAGCCAGAGGGATTGGGTCGAGGAATAGAACTAAAGGAATCAGAACTGTCATCCTCTGCTACTGGTAGAACATCTGCTTCTGTGGGGTAGGCAGAATTGGAAAAGCCAGGATTAATATCCTGAACTAATACGACTTGACCTAAGTTGGTATCCATATGTTTGATTGTTTTTTATGAGATAGATAATGTTTGATCGATCATCAATGTCATACCACTCTCTTGACGTTAGCAAGAGAGTTTTCGCCAGTAACTTAAATCCGTAACTTGAACGATATCGCCTATATTTCTATCATATTGACTCAAAATGAAATCTTAAAAAATTAACTTGAAACTTGATAATTTTCCTTGACAACTCATAGTCGTTATGAGTATGATTTATCTATGAACTTTGTAATCAAGATAAAAACTAACTAAGGAGTTAATCTACAGATGAGAGATACAGTACCTAGCGTCGTCTTTAAAACTAGAGTGCGTGATGAGTCCGTTGAAGGGCAAAACCCTTTCCGTTGGCAGGATAAAACTACCGAAGAGATCTTTAAAGGCAAAAAAACCGTCTTGTTTTCTCTTCCTGGTGCTTTCACTCCTACCTGTTCTTCAACTCACTTACCTGGATATGAGAAGCATTACGAAGAATTTAAGTCCTTGGGAGTCGATCAAATCATTTGTTTGTCGGTTAATGATGCCTTTGTGATGTTCCAGTGGGGGAAACAACAGGGAGTGAATAATATCTTCTTATTGCCTGATGGTAGCGGTGAATTCACCCGTAAAATGGGAATGTTGGTGAACAAAGATAATCTTGGTTTCGGCATGCGATCGTGGCGTTATTCGATGTATGTCAATGACATGAAGATTGAAAAAATGTTTATTGAACCAGATTTTGGCGACAATTGCCCCACAGATCCCTTTGAAGTATCCGATGCTGAAACGATGTTGGCATATTTAAAAGGATCTCAGTAAATAGGCTTCTTCTGGAGTCATTAGCTCTTAGCTCTTAGCCTGACTAGAAGAGGCTTTAGGATTCTTTTAATTTAAGATATTGCCTTGCCTCTCACGAATTTTCTACACTTAATAAACACTTCGAGAAAATCCAGGGCTATTTTCTGGCTATCGAGCATAAAGTAGCCCTGGGGAAAATCAAGAAAATTAAAAGGAGAATAATTATGGTTTCTACAGTTCCTAAGCAAAAGCTTTATACAACTCGTATTGATTTGTCAGAAGATCTGCGAGTAAAAATAGTCGCAATTTTAAATCAAACCCTGGCAGCAACCCTCGACCTCAAAACCCAAACCAAGCAAGCTCACTGGAATGTTAAGGGGATGAACTTTTATCAATTGCACTTGCTGTTTGATGAGATGGCAGGGGAACTTGAAGAATATGTTGATATGGTGGCAGAGAGAATCACCGCTTTATCAGGCACAGCGATGGGTACAGCGCGCATTGCTGCGGGGGACTCCATCTTACCTGAATATCCTTTTGATGCTGTCTCAGGAATTGAACATATCACCGCTTTGGCTGATCGCTATGGTCTTTACGCCAAACATTTACGAGGAGCAATTGACAATGCAGATGAACTAGGGGATGCCGATACAGCGGATCTCTATACAGAAATTTCGCGGACGATTGATCAGCGTCTTTGGTTCTTAGAAGCTCATTTAGTTGGATAGTAAATAATATGACAGATACTAAAGGTGCAGATGCAGTAGATCAGGCGATCGCTCAAGGTCTAGATTTAGATGGTTCACCGATTCCTGCGGATAAATTGTCGCTATATAACAAGGTGATGGGGTTTGAAGCGGGAAGACAAAGAAGTGGTGTAACTAATACTATGCGATCGCGAATCGTGAGGATTGGGGCAAAACACCTGGGACAAGAGGAGCTTAATCAAATGTTGCTGGCTGCGGAGTTTCCACCGTTGAAAGACAAGGAAGTCGCTTTTTATTATGGTGGAAAGTGAACGAACAAAGTTCCTAGCTATAAGTCATAAGCCCTTCGGGTTCGACAGTTTACTCAAGTCGGGGAACCCTTTCGGCACTTTGCTTATGTCGGGGAACCCGCCCACCGCAAGTGCCTCACCAACGTAACTGTCTCACTATAAGCTCAAGATAGCAAGATAGAAAACAGAGAAGCAGGGGTGCAAAACGGAACAGCAAACCTGCCTTTTTATTGCCAGTTTGGGACTATTAAATCAAGAAAAGTAAGGAGATTAAAAAAATGAGCTATGATTTTGATTTATTTGTCATTGGCGCAGGTTCAGGGGGCATTGCCTCCGCCAGAAGAGCCGCCCAATATGGCGCGAAGGTAGGGATCGTGGAAAGCGATCGCCTGGGGGGAACTTGTGTGAATCGGGGGTGTGTCCCCAAAAAGCTAATGGTCTATGCATCTCATTTTCCCAATGGCTTTGAGGAATCGGCGGGTTATGGCTGGACAGTAGGGGAAACTAGTTTTGATTGGCTCAAGATGATTACGGCAGTGAATAATGAAGTTGATCGCCTGAATGGTATTTATCAAAAGATGTTAGATAATTCCGAAGTTAAAATTTATCGGGGTTATGGGAAGTTTGTTGATGCTCATACGATCCAGATTGGCGAGGAAAAGATTACTGCGGAAAAGATCTTGATTGCGGTGGGTGGAAAACCTGTAAAACCCGAAACAATTAAGGGCATTGAACACACCATCACTTCTAGGGAAATTTTCAACGTTCAAGAACAACCCAAACGGATGGTGATTATTGGCGGTGGCTATATTGCTGTGGAGTTTGCCTGTATTTTGAATGGTTTGGGGACAGAAGTGACGTTAGCTATTCGTGGGGATAAAATCCTGCGAGGTTTTGACGAAGATATTCGGGATGAAATTCAAACAGGAATGGAAAATCACGGCATTAAGATCATCACTAATCTTGATTGCGATCGCATGGTAATTGATAAAACTGATAGCGGTTTGAAAATTACGATTCCTACTCAAGATGGTCAGACAGAAACTATTATTGCCGATGGTGTGAATCTTTCCGCGACGGGGAGAAAACCCGATTTAGCCAATCTTGGTTTGGAGAATACGCAAGTAGAGGTTGTTAACGGTGCGGTAGCGGTGGATGAATATAATAAAACCGCTGAAGATCATATCTATGCAGTGGGAGACTGTACTGATCGCATTAATCTAACTCCTGTAGCCATCAACGAAGGTAGAGCTTTTGCCGATACCCATTTTGGTGGTCAATCCCGCAAGATGAGTTACGAGAATATTCCTACCGCCGTTTTTACTACCCCTGAAGCAGCTACCGTCGGTTTGAACGAAGCCGAAGCCAAAGAGAAATATGGGGATGCAGTTCAGGTTTATCGCAGTAAATTCCGTCCGATGTACTACACCCTGGCAGGGAAAGAAGAGAAAACCCTGATGAAGCTCATTGTCGAAACCAATACCGATAAAGTGGTAGGGGCGCATATGGTAGGAGATAGTGCTGCCGAAATTATTCAAGGAGTAGCGATCGCTGTCAAAATGGGGGCTACCAAAGCAGATTTTGATGCCACAGTAGGGATACATCCTAGTTCGGCGGAAGAGTTTGTCACTATGAGATAGAGTACTTACTCGGTCTAAGCTACTTGTGGAATCGTATAAAAAAAATGTACTTAAGTAGAGTTAAGGCTTTAATCGCTCTCGCGTTGTTTGTTCCTGCTTTCAGTGTTGGGGTGGCGATGTCTCTATTTATATCCCCTGGAGTCATTGGCAATAGCGTTTTTACGGCAGTCAAAATCTGGGGAATTGTGTTTCCCCTGCTGTGGGTGATAAAAATTGATGCCACTGCCCTAAGTTTACCTAAGTTCAAGAGACAAGAAATCAAGCTGGGTTTGGGTTTAGGAGTAATTATGTTCAGCGTCATCATGTTGGCATACTTGTTCGTGGGACAACAGGCAATTAACTTAGTAGACATTAGAGCTAAAGCTACAGAAGTTGGGATTACCAATCCTGGAGTTTATCTTGCTGGCTGTGTTTATTGGAGTTTTATTAATTCTTTAGTTGAGGAATTAACCTGGCGGGGATTTGTGGTGACTCAATGCAAAATACTACTGCCCAAAACCACGGCGGTAATCTTCGCTGCTTTATTCTTCACCACTCACCATAGTATTGCTCTCTATGGCTATACTCATGATTGGTTAGTGGTTTTTTTAGGTTCTCTAGGGGTGTTTTTAGCAGGGGTGCTGTGGGCTTGGTGCTATAGCTATTACCGCTCTATTATTCCTGGCTATATCAGTCATATTCTGGCGGATCTGGCGATCGCCATTATTGGCTATCAGCTTCTCTTTAATCATCTTTAAGTTTTTTGTGAAGAGACGCAATATTCGATACAAGATAATATAAACCTAGATTAAATTTTAGCTATTTTATGTTGCTAGTCTCTGGGCAATCCTAATTATCTGTGTATATATGGAGAAGGCAAAGTTAAAAATTGCTAATCCCATCTGTTCATTTATAAACAAAGTTAAATTAAATGAAAAATAATCAATCAGAAAATGATTATATTCACCGTAATGTGATGGAAATGTTAGTCGCCGAAGAAATTGAACGGCAAATAGTCCGTCTTCCTAGCAATATTCAAAAGTTTGTTAATCCAATTGAAGTCGCTACTTATGCTCTCAATCGGTTGCCTGCTTTATATGCTTCGTCACAACAGGGATTTAATAAGCAAAAACTCAAAGGACGCTCCGAACATAGTGTAAAAATTACCCAAGAAGTACGCAAAGGATTTGCTGCCATTCAACAGGATCTTCTACGTAATTCCACTCCTTTACAAGCAGCCAATGAGTCAGAAATAGATAAAAGTATCAAAGAAGCTAAAGCCGCTTTACAAGAATTAGCTGATTATTTACCAGAAAAAGATCTAACCTGGAAAAACGTAATTAGGTTAGTAAAACCCATCTTGGCTGAATTAAAAGAGCAAGACCCAGAAATCATCAATAGTCAAAAGGTTCGTTCTAGGTCTAGTAAACTTTGGGAAGACTCTGTTCATAAGAAATAAAAACATTCCTGGCTCCCACTTTTATATTTCTCAGGCAAGAATTCCCGTGACAGTATTCTTTTCTTTTAATCATAGATAGCTAATTAACAGATCCCGTTTCAGGATCTACTAATTAGCTATGAATATCACTATTTAGCTACAGCATCAGATTCCGTAGCACCAAGACTTTTTTCTAGCAACATGACTCTTTTTGCCTGTGCAGATAAAGCAGATTTATCGAGCAAGTTAGTGATCAAGGCATCGGTAGAAAACAATCCTGCACCATTGATGGTGAAAAACAAGAAACAAGCGGCATAGATAGCAGATAGCTCTAGGTAAGGAATGCTTAAACCAGCTACTAAGATGTGATGATACATCGCTACGCACATGGTGAAAAACAGACCCAAGGCAGCAGGTCTTACAAATAAACCAATGATCAACAGCGGTGCGCCAATCAGTTCGGTAAAAGCTGCAATATAGCTAAAGAAAATCGGGAATGGTAGACCAATATAGGCTACATAAGCCTGAGCAAAACTTTCGATATTTGATAGCTTGTCAATACCGTTATGGATCATTACGATACCGACAACTGCCCTGAGAATTGCCCAGGAAGTTTGTTGCCCAAAGTTGGGAGTGATATTGGGACGAAAGACTTGGGTGATTAGAGAATTAATCGACATTGTACTTATTTAGAGACTGTGAATAATAAAGGGTTGTGAAATTGAAACAATTTCGATGGATATGAGCAAAGATAATAACTGCCAAGTCGAAATTATCACGTCGATAATTTTGGATGTTTTCGACCGAAGCTTGACTTGAATTAAGAAACATTGCGTTATGTTTACAATTTAACGCATTTTTATCATAAAAATTAACTTTACTTAATGAATTTAGGTTTGATTTATCATATTGAGATTAATGTACAAAAATTAGGCGGAGTCCCTGGCTTTTGTGCAAGAAGTTTAAATCTGAAGTTGAAGATATCAAAAACAATCAAGAGATAGTGTTGTGTGAGCCTTTGAAAGGACGCTCCAAACATAGTGTAAAAATTATTCAAGAAGTACCCAAAGGATTTGCTGCCATTCAACAGGGAATCGGGTAAATTGCTTGCTGTCACGAAAACTAAACTCAAGTCTACAGGGGAATCCCTCGCGGGAAAGCAACGAGAGATTCAAATCAATAAAAGCCATAATCATAGTGGCAAGCCTTCTACCATATGGTCGAGGAAATCTGTGCGACAGGCATGACGTTGAATTTTACCACTGGAAGTTTTAGGTAAACTCCCTGGCTTTAGTAGCAGGGTGGTATGTACCTGGAGGTCATGATTTTTAGCGATTTCCCGTCGAATTGCTTGAGTTAGTTCTTTGACGGTCATAATTACTTCCGAGGGGGTTTTCCCGTTGGCTTTAGCTTTAGTGCGATTACTACTCCAGTATTTTCGCTCCACTTCCGCTAAGATGATCAGTTTTTCCTCCCCTTCGAGATTTACCGAGAAGCTGGCGACACAGCTTGGTCTAACCCAAGTACTAGTTTCTTCTACTGTTTTCTCAATATCTTGAGGATAATGATTGCGACCTTTAATCACGATCATGTCTTTGAGACGGCCTGTGAAAAATAGTTCTCCCTGGTCGATAAAGCCTAAGTCCCCAGTCCTAAGATAAGGTCCTTCTCCAGTATCTTTGAGGTAAGCAGCAAAAGTAGCTGTAGTAATTTCTGGTTGTCGCCAATATCCCTGAGCAATGCTGGCACCAGATACCCAAATTTCCCCGACTTCTCCAGGGAGACAGCTAACTAAGGTTTCAGGATTGGCGATCGCCAATTTTTGATCTGGTAAGCTTTGACCGCAGCTAACTAAAGTGTGGGGGTGCGGTTCTTGCGGATCGGCGATCGCAATTTTATTTTGTTCCAAAGCTTTACCCTGAACAGTTTTACTGACAATAGCTGCATTTTTAGACCCTCCAGAAATGATTAGGGTTGCTTCTGCCATGCCATAGCAAGGATAAAAAGCATCATATTTAAAGCCATAGGGAGCAAAAGTTTCGGCGAACTGAGTTAAAGTCTCATGGTTAATCGGTTCGGCACCATTAAAAGCTACTTCCCAAGTACTCAAGTCTAACCCGCGAAGTTGTTCAGGCTTAAATTTACGCACACAAAGATCGTAGGCAAAATTAGGGCCTCCACTGGTAGTTGCTCCATCCCGTGAAATCGCCTTTAACCAGCGCAGGGGATTTTGTAAAAACATCAAGGGAGACATCAGAGTAACAGGAAAATCTCCAAACAAAGGCTGGAGTACTCCCCCAATTAGACCCATATCATGATAGGGAGGTAGCCAAATAACCCCCTTGCTTTGGGGGGAATGACGAAAACAGTTGTGAATTGCTTCTAGGTTGTGGAGCAGGTTATTGTAGGCGATCCTGACTCCTTTGGGTTCTGCTGTTGAACCAGAAGTGTATTGGAGAAAGGCAATATCTTCTGCCGAAATATTTGGTTTATACCAATCTGAGGCGATCTGCTCATCAATCTCATCGGTAGTGATCCACCGTAGATTTTGTAATTCTGTAGTGTTCTCTAATTGCCGTTCTAAAGCTTGTAGGGTTTCGCTATCGGTTAAAGCAATATCAGTCTGAGCATTATTTAAAATATTGTGAATGCGGTTTAAAGAACGATTGGGACGGGGAGGATAAGCAGGAATGGCAATCACCCCAGCATAGAGACAGCCAAAAAAAGCAGTGATGTAATCTAGTCCTGCGGGAAATAGTAATAAAACCCGATCTTGAGGAGAACAGACAGATTGTAGTTGGGCGGCGATCGCCTTGGCTTTTTGCTCTAGCTGTCCATAAGTGAGGCTAACGGATTCGGTTTCGCCATCCAACAGGAAATTGTAAATTGTTTGATGCGGTTGCGACCTTGCCCGAGTATGGAGCATATCGACCAAGGTAGCTGCTTTAATTTTGTTTTTTAAACCACTCATTCACTTTGGGTTGTTAAAATCGATTTACACCATATCTCATAATTTAGAATTCCAGTAGGAATTAGAGCATAATCTTTGTCTGTAGTAATTAAATTCCCCCACAGCTTACAATAACCAAGGTTATATCCGAGTATTGATGTGACACCTTAAGAACAGTCCTCTTTTTAATAATTGATAATTGAGAATAGAAAATTGATAATGAAAGAGGTAGTCTAGGGTCAACCAAGGTTTAATTATGAGTTTGCCAGAATTTTCTAATTCTTTGAAGCTACAGGAAATTCTGCTAGCTAAAATTCAAGGCTCATCGGCGCAGCAAATTACTTTTGCTCAATATATGGCTTTGGCTTTATATCATCAGGAGTATGGCTACTATACAGCGCGGGTTAGTATCGGATCTGGGGGGGATTTTTTCACCTCTGCTTCCCTCGGTCAAGATTTTGGGCAATTACTCGCTATCCAGCTCAAGGAAATGTGGCATAACTTAGACTCTCCAGCTACTTTTTGGGTGTTGGAAATGGGGGCAGGCAACGGCGAACTAGCCCAAGATATCTTGCATTATTGGCAAACTACAGAACATCAGGCTTTCATTCAGGCGGTAAGGTATATCATCATTGAGCGATCGCCCAGCTTAAGACAACAACAGCAAGAACGACTTAAATCTCTTAGATCTACTCCTGGATTTAATACTAATTTTGACCTCACCTGGAGAGACTGGTCTGATCTAGAATCGGAGAGTATTGAAGGCTGTTTTTTTTCCAACGAGCTAGTGGATGCTTTTCCTGTTCATTTGGTACAGAAAGATGGACAGGAACTCAAAGAAGTGTATTTAGGCATTCAAGGGGGTGAATTAACTGAAATTATTGATCGCCTCTCCACGAAAAAATTAACTGACTATTTTAATTTGGTAGGGATAGATTTATTACAGCAGCAATATCCTCAAGGCTATCGTACCGAAGTTAATCTTCAAGGGTTAGATTGGCTCGAAACCGTCGCTACTAAGCTAAAACGAGGATACGTGCTTACCATCGATTATGGCTATAGTGCCGAGAAATATTATCGTCCCTCTCGCAGCCAAGGAACTCTACAATGCTACTATCAACACCGTCGTCATAATAATCCTTATGCTAATTTGGGCTATCAAGATATTACCGCCCATGTGGACTTCACTGCCTTAGAACTTTATGGTGAACTCCATAATCTGCACAAGCTTGGCTTCACTCAGCAAGGACTGTTCCTCATGGCTTTGGGTTTAGGCGATCGCCTAAACGAATTATCCAGCGGTAAATTTACTATCCCCGAAATTTTTAAACGGCGGGATGCTTTACACCAGTTAATCGATCCCACAGGCTTAGGGGGCTACGGAGTATTGATTCAAGGTAAAAATTTAACCGACTCAGAACAGTCTCTTCAAGGTTTAAACGTCCCTGATTGGTAATTATCAAAAGCCTAGAGCCTGAAGCTTAAAGCTTTTTAGTTGACTGCCTGTTCCCTATATCAAAAAGCGATCGCAACTAGATATTGCGATCGCCATAGCAAAAATTATTTTTAATTCAATCAGTTTAGAATTCAGCAGTTTCCGCCGAACTTATGCCACTAGGAACACCCGCTCCAGCAGTTAACACATCAGCCTCCTTCACAAAGCCGCTATAGGCTTCCATGCCATGTTCACTGATATCTAAACCTCTTCTTTCATCTTCTTCATCAACCCTCAGACCAATAGTTGCTTTCAACAGTCCCCAGACAATAACACTAAAAGTAATACTAAAAGCTGCAACTGCCAGGACACCAATTAGTTGAGTGAGAAGATTGTGTTCTGGGTTAGTACTAAAAATACCTACAGCTAAAGTTCCCCAAATACCACATACCAGGTGAACAGAAGTTGCACCGACAGGATCATCAATTTTAATTCTGTCAAAGAAACCAACCGCAAAAACTACGATTACCCCAGCAATTAAACCAATAATGATGGCAGATAAATAGCTAACATCAGCACAACCAGCGGTGATACCTACCAAACCAGCTAAAATACCGTTGATAATCATGGATAAATCAGGCTTTCCATCCTTGACCCAGGAAGTTAAGGTAGAAGCTACACCACCTGCTGCTGCTGCTAAGTTGGTAGTTAGGGCAATATAGGGAACATTAGCAGTTGCTGCAAGTTCAGAGCCAGGGTTAAAACCAAACCAGCCAACCCACAGAATCAAACATCCCAGAGTGGCAAAACCCATGTTATGTCCAGGAATAGCATTAATTCTGCCGTTTTGATATTTGCCCAATCTAGGGCCAAGCATCCATGCACCAACTAAAGCTGCCCATCCCCCAACAGAGTGAACCACTGTAGAACCAGCAAAGTCTTTAAAGCCCATTTCCGCTAGCCAACCGCCATCCCAAATCCAGTGTCCAGTTACGGCATAGGAAACAGCTACGAGCAAAGTACTGAAAATCAAGAAAGCGCCGAAGTGAATTCTTTCTGCTACTGCACCAGAGACAATTGTGGCCGCAGTAGCAGCAAAAGCAACTTGAAACAGAAAAGAAACTGCTTCAGGTACTCCTGCGGGATAAATAGCGTTGCCATAGGCAGCAGAATCACCGCTAAAAAGAAAACCTTTTAAACCAATAAAGGGATTGCCTTCTCCATACATTAAGGCGTAGCCAACTGCCCAGTAAGCTAAAGTTGCCACGGCAAAAACAATTAAGTTCTTAGCTAAGATATTTACCGCATTTTTTTGGCGACAAAATCCCGCTTCCACCATCGCAAACCCCGCATTCATGGAAATTACGAGAATTGAAGAAAACAGTAGAAATATAGTATTTAATATAACTGTTAACTCTTCTAGGTTTTTTGGTGCTTCTAATCCTTGAGCCGTAGCTGCTGTGTTCCAAACTACGACGATTATTGCCGCTAGAGGAATACAGAGAAACCACGGAGAGGAGAACGATTTAAAGACTGTTCTTAAAGGTCTTGGAAGCAAGTTTCCAACTTGTGTCCCATTATTCATAATAGTTTTACTTTTGAGTATTTTTAAGTTTTAGACGATCTGAAATTTGTACGAGCTAAATTTTGCTTATATTTTAGAAAAAATAGTCACCCTATAATCTCATGGCAATCTTAGTTTTATCTAGTTTGCTTGCCTTCGTTTTTTTTTGCCGTATTTTAAGATACAAATTTTAAATGCGTAAAACTGTATGATTGGGGGGCGTATCTTTGGCTAAATTAAGTCTGAGTTACTTTATTCCTAATCTTAATTTGAGTTACTTTTGTTTAAGATAAAAGGGTTCTAGTTATTGTTTAAATGTAACTGCCCAGGTAGGAGGAGCGGAATAATTTCCAGCCAGGAAAAAGTGTGGTAATGTGCTGTACATGAGTCCAGAGGAACAAGAGCAAAAAATTGAGAGGCTAGAACAAGAAAACAAAG
>Ga0114940_10000264_pt1 | contig 28841 bp, 27 predicted proteins | sample ColdCreekSource_FD_87195 | JGI IMG/M metagenome (GOLD analysis project Ga0114940, IMG submission 87195) | Groundwater microbial communities from Cold Creek, Nevada to study Microbial Dark Matter (Phase II) - Cold Creek Source | ecosystem: Environmental > Aquatic > Deep subsurface > Groundwater ... | reverse complement strand
GAAATTTTGAAGTATTCTCCTAACTTTTTAGCTTGTTCCTTACTAATTGCCCGTTTGCCGTTAACAATTGCCGAAATTAATCCTTTTGAGGGACTAATGATTCCCACTAAATCCGCTTGTTTAATATGACTAACTTCTAAAAGATGTTGCAAAATTTCGTGAGGTGGAAGATCTTGCCATTCTTTCAGGTGATAGTTAGTTTCTTCATAGTCCTCAATCAACTTTACTAGCAAACGAAGCAAAGTGGTTTCTTCAGGAGAGCGATTCTTTTTTTTAGCAATTAGCTTTTCTGCTACAGCAAGATTTTGTTCGTATTCTGTTTCAGTTTCAATAACTTTAGGTACAAGCTGTGTTTCTTGTAAAAGCCTAAAATAATCTTCTCGATTAATAGTAAAGGTCATTTTTCCATTTCCCCGTCTTGGTGCGCGTTCCCTTGCGTCTTTCGCCGACGCGGGGTCGCACCGCTTATCATACTCAGCATGAGTTAAAAAATACTTAAAGTAAGCAACTTGTTCTTCGTAGTCTATATCAAGAATCAAGCGATATTTATTACCCTTAATATTAAAAACGGTGAAGTTCCCCACTGCTTCTGCATCCCTATAAATGTGCTGTACATCAATTAAACTCTGCCATTGCGCTTGTTCAATTGTTTTACAAAATGCCTTAATTGTAGTAGCAACATCTGAATACTTGGATGCAGCTTTTTTGAGCTTTCCAGCCGAAATTAGGTGCATTTGAATATATCATAAATTGGGTTTGCATATTGAAAACTTACGTGCTATGTTCGCATATTGAAAACTTATTATTAACCATCACAAGTTAAGCTTATATTTTCGATCTTAACTATGGGTAATCTAAATAAAGAAAGGACTTCTGACTTCTGACTTTAAAAAATGCAGCGTTATTCTTCACGGCGGAAAGGATTAGACAAAGAATTTATCAACCAAAAGCTCAAAGGTGCTGATTGCTCCTAAACCTTTGGTGTTGCAATGGCAGGGAGAACTCAAAGATTTAGTTGGTATCCCCTCAGCAATCTGGAATGGTCGTCAGTGGATCGATGAAAACGGTCTGGAATACCCCTCCAAAGGTTCAGAATCAATTAAAAATTGCCCCCGTCGTATCGGTATCATCTCTCAGGGTCTAATTACCTCTGGTTCGGAGATTATCGATTTCCTTAAAGCAATGAAATATGAATGCGTAATTCGTTTGATGAACGATATAGCAAAGTTGAGAATATTGATTGGGAAAGTTGTTCTCAAATTTTGAGCGAAGTAGAAAAATTATCACTACTCAGAACAGGATGGGGCAGAATCGGTAGATAATAACATCGCTAATCGTCAAATTAAAACGATTATTGTGCGATTGGAGATATTAAAATTCAAGAGACTCATATTTTGCTGAAATCTTGAAGTTATATATCTTAACAAAATCACAAATGGTAGAGAATTGGTAGACAAAGATATTGTCAATAACTGTAAGCATTGTAAAAAGTAATATACAATAGTTTTTTATTCACTTTAGGGTAGTGGGGGTCATGGGTTCAAATCCCGTCGCTCCGATATAACTAGAACCTTCTCACAGAGAGGGTTTTGTTGTTTTTAGAGGCATTTTCAAATTGCTTGACCCTGCAAGGGTGACAATTTTACGTAAGTTTCTCAGAAAGCTGGTTCGCTAACCATGCTTACGTTCGGTGTATTTTAGAGTTTTAAGGTGATAATGGCAAAAACAAGCTGACTCCCACACCCAAGCTATTATTTTCTCTTACTCTTAACTGATGCCAGGGAGAAGAACCAACACGGTTGGTTAGATAGAGTTCGAGATAAGGATCGCTGTTGTCTGTCGTCGGATTTTTCCCGAATAAAGATAATAGCTGCCAACGAACCCCCGTTGTCCAAGGAATTTTATCGGCTCGTTCTCCATTACTAAAGCTATTGCCTTCCCCGACTAGATTAGCCCCAATTTCTGTGGTCAAGGTGACTTCTTGGGTAAGAGCGATCGCGAACCCCAGATTAAAACCACCAATCTCTAATCCTTGTCGCTGGGCATAACCTAAGATCGGCGTGAACCATACTGAAGTATCTTGGTTAATCTCGTACTGTATTGGCAAGGAAGCTGTCAGAAGAAGTAATTTGCCCTTGCTACCCTCATCGCCTCCAGGAGTAAAAATCGGTACTGTTTTAGCTATGCCTCGCTCGGCAAAAGTATCTGCATCATTATTCACAAAATTTAGGAAGGGTTCGTTGGTTAAACTAACTGTACCAGCAGCACTAAGAGTTATGGGGGCATTTCCTTGCTGATTGAGCAACCTAACTTTTGCGCCGATTCCCTGTTCCGACTCATCCACTTCTCCCGACACATAATCTAGAAAAATCCCCCCCTCAAAATCCTGGAGCAAGCCGTAGCGCACTGCGGTTAAGATTCCCTGACTCCCTCCTTGCAAGTTCAAGACCAATTTACCACTGGGCAGGGTTCCCCCATCGAAAAAAGCGATCCCGTCTGTGGTGAGAGATTCTGCTTGAGGACGTTCATTGGCTAGATTGGCGTACTGGCGATTACCAGGGAGAGCATCGGGCATAAATCTGATATTCGCTCCCAGCCCTAAAAAGTCGCGATCGCCCGTTAAAGATAAAGGTGCAAAACTACCGAAGGTGTTAGTAGCATAAAGATCCAAAGCCAGTTGTGGATTAGTCAGATAACGTAAGCCCGCGTTATAGGCGATCGCCTGCTCTGGTTCTCCAGAATCACGATTAATACTGTTATTTCCTGTCAGAGGAACAAAAACATCGCTCACCAGGGATAGTTGGTCATTAATTCGATAGGAAACACCGCCACCCAAACCCAGCACTGTACCAAAAGAACCATCTTGATCATTTGGCAGACGATGAAAAAAAGCAGCACTCTCATCTTTAAAAAATGCCAGGGTAGGGATCAGACTTAATTGCCAGCGATCGTTAGCATCAACAGTGAGGGGAACGGCAAAAGAGACAAACACATCTCGGTTATTGATTTCAGTGCTGCTTCCCCCTTGAGTAAACATAAAGCCCCTAGTTCCCCAAGAAGCTGCTACGATTCCACTCAGTGAGCGATTCCCTGATGAATTTTGCCAAATACGTTGTTTAAGCTCCAGGGCAGCTTCATTATCTTCTGTTCGCTCCGAAATAAAATCCCCCTGCTTGACGGGGGAACTACTGTCTACGTGCTGAAACTGGAGACTTAACTGTAGCTCATCGCTAATGCCCCAACTAAAGCCTGTATTGAAGTTGACGGCGCTATCACTATTATCCACTGCCCCCCGAACTAAATCAGGAAAGAAAAAGCTACGAGTATCGAGATTAATGACTACCTCACCGCTGGACAACTGATTTGCCGTGGGTTGAGAAAACAGGAATTGCCCCAGGGGAGTGAGGGTAATTTTGCCTTGGTCTATCTTGGATGGATCGCTATGCTCCTCTGGTAAAGATGGGGGTAAAGCGAGAGTGGGGTGTTCTCCCAGCAGCAAAATCATTGAACCCAATAGCCCCACCAACAGTTTATTCATGCGATCGCCTTTTCTAAGTCAGAAGTTAAAAGTCAGAAGCTAGAAGTTTATAACGAAGTGTATTTTTTAGGATCAAACTTTTTCACCCTTAACCTTTGACCTTTTCCCTTTAAAGCTTATATTTAAAGTCTTTATTTCCTTGATAATTAGATGATGCAGCTAGTTCTTGGGGAGTCTTGATACCTGGTTCAAGTTTGCCGTTAATTTCCCAGGTAGGAAATGACTCAATTTTGGCTGCACGACAGACATCTGGTTGGGGATTTTCCCCTTCAGGAGCGCACTCAATATAATTCATTTTCTTAACTGCTTTCTTGCCCAGTAATTGCTTCTGTTCATAGCAGTGGGGACACCAATAAGCACCATACATCTTCGCCCCTACGGATTCTAAATGCTTGGCCAGAGCAATTTCTGCTTTTCCCGAAACCGAAGTCATGATCCAGCCGTGGGGTGCAGTATAAGGGCCAATCGGCTCAATAATGGCAATTTTGCCGTCTTGGGGATCAACTATCTCATTAGCAAGGGCATCGCCATTAATCCCTGAATAGATCCCCAGGGTGACGACGAGGGTCAACAAAGAGACGATCGCCCCCGTGAAGAAAATCTGTCCCAAATCTTCCCAATCTCGACCAGTAATCGTCAAAATCAAGAGACTGAGAGCGAATCCCGCCGAACTAAGACAGTATGGACAGAGAGTTTTTAATTCTGTTGCCAAGATATACATCAAGTAGGCGCTGAACACCGTCATCGCTATACTACCTGCCAACAATAGCCACCAGGTTATATTCTCGCTCTGTTGCCTGAGTTTTTTCTGGGTGTCTGCCCGAATAGCTAAAGGAACTAAAGCAAAAACCGCCATACTGATATAAGCAAGACAGCCAAACAAGCTGAGGGGTAGACCAAACACCGTTGCATAGTCACTGTCTAGGACTCCCCCACAGCCAGCACCAGCAGAGTCAGCGGAGCAAACTGGCCCTGTTCCCGTAAGTTTGGTAATAGTCAGATAAGCAGTTAAGACTGCTCCAGCGATCGCGATCGCACCAATGATTGGTCTTGACCAACGATAAATCCAAGGTAGAGAACGACGACGGCGCATAATAAGTATTAATTAATTGGTAGTTTTTACAGGGAAATTTTAAACAATCTAAAAACTCCCTCAAAATTTATTTCTCAGATTATAGCTTGAGTTAAATTTGTCTTTATATGTTTGCTACTGTCATATATCTGTTAAGAGCTTATAGCTTATAGCTTATAGCTAGTTCACTTTTGCCACTGCTTAACAGAAGTATTCGATTCTAATGTAGTCTTGGGGGGAGTTGATCGCGCTGCTTCGACAAACTGCGAGACTCGAATCGGGTCAATGGTTTCACTAATTTTACCCTGGCGCTTCAGAGAACTAGAGACAATTACTCCGTCCGCTGCCTGCATTAACTGCGGAATATTTGTCCAATCTGCCCCGCTACCAATCAACACAGGGGTGTCTCCCGCGGCTGCGGAGGCTAGCTCTAAATCCTCTTGGGTTGGAGGGCTACCCGTTGCCCATCCCGAAAGAATTACCCCATCAGCTAAACCTCGCTGAATCGTATCTTGGACGGCAGTGGTCAAATTGGGAGTTCCCAGGGGACGAGCATGTTTAACCAGGACATCAGCCAAAATTGCGACTTCTGAACCTAATTCTCGGCGATATCGCAGTAATTCATGGGCTTTGCCCTCAATTAACCCTTGATCTGTCGCCATCACTCCCGTGAGGACGTTAACTCGAATAAACTGAGCTTGAGTACAGGTAGCGATCGCCATCGCGCTACGAGCATCATTCCGCAGTACATTGATCCCAATAGGCAACATCACCATCCCCTTCAAGCGATCGACGATTAAGGTCATAGCACTGACTACAGCGGGATCGACACAATCCTTAACAAAAGGAGCGTCAAAAAAGTTTTCGATGATAATTCCGTCTACTCCTCCTGCGGCTAAAGCAGTTGCTTCTTGTTCCGCTCGGGCAATTACCTCTTGCAGTTTTCCTTGCCAACGGGGGGAGGTAGGTAGGGGAAATAGATGAACCACCCCAATTACTGGATTATCCGCTTGAAAAATATGTTTTAATTCCACTTTAATTCCGTCACCCCTGCTTGCTCCTTTCAAAGTTAACTATTATCTCAGACAGAGCTAGGTACTGTATACACTAAAATCGACACCAATCGCCAAACTTTTTTAAGCTTTAAATAAGATTTAAACCAGTGTTTTCTCAAGTTTTTATTTCCAGAGTCGAGTTTATCTGTTAATATATTTTAACGAAAAGGTTATTTACGTATCTCTACGGATATGTATAATTTCAAGTTTCAGAACCCGTCAGAGGCGGTGTCTTAAATAGTTTTGCGGCAGATGAACTGTCTGGTTAGCTAATGCTCCACCGCGAAACTAGGAAGCAAAAGCCCACAGTTTGGTCTTAAAAACTAAGCACTATCATTTTTAATAGCTCTTACGGGCCACCAGGTTAACGCTTCAACCAAGATATTGAGTCTGACCAATGGTTAATCGAATACTTGTCAGTTTGTGGCAAAGTAATTTGAACCATGAACTTAGTAGTATGTAAACTCATCACAAATTTGAGCAAAGTCTCTAAAATTTAGGATCAAGAATGGCAAATAAGCCAACCATAGCTATATCCCATTTGGGGTGTGAAAAGAACCGAATCGATTCAGAACATATGCTGGGCTTACTAGCTCAAGCAGGTTATCAAATAGACTCCAACGAAGAGTTAGCCGATTATGTAATTGTCAATACCTGTAGCTTTATCCAAGCTGCGCGAGAAGAGTCAGTTCGTACTCTAGTTGAACTGGCGGAAGCCGACAAAAAAATTGTCATTACTGGTTGCATGGCGCAGCATTTTCAGGGAGAACTTTTAGCCGAGTTGCCTGAAGCTGTAGCCGTTGTGGGCAGTGGAGACTACCACAAAATTGTGGATGTAATTGAGCGCGCCGAGACAGGGGAACGGGTCGAAGAAGTGACCCCAGAGCCTGTATATATTGCCGATGAAACCGTCCCCCGCTACCGTACTACCACCGAAGGGGTAGCCTATCTGAGAGTTGCGGAAGGTTGCGATTATCGCTGTGCTTTTTGTATTATTCCTCACTTGCGGGGCAATCAGCGATCGCGTTCCCTCGAATCAATCGTCGCTGAAGCAACGTCTCTGGCAAGTCAAGGAGTACAAGAAATTGTCTTGATTTCTCAGATTACCACCAATTACGGTGTAGATCTTTATGGCAAACCGATGCTAGCGGAGCTTTTGAGGAAGCTTGGTCAGGTGGATGTGCCTTGGGTCAGAATTCACTACGCTTATCCCACGGGCCTCACCCCCGAAGTATTAGCTGCCATTCGAGACACACCAAATGTTCTACCCTATCTAGACCTCCCTTTACAGCACTCTCATCCTGAGATTTTGCGGGGGATGAACCGACCTTGGCAGGGAAGAGTCAACGATGGCATTATTGAGAGAATTAAGGCTGAACTTCCAGAAGCAGTGTTGCGGACTACCTTTATTGTGGGGTTCCCTGGGGAATCCGAGGCTCATTTTCAACATTTGAGAGATTTTGTCGAACGTCATCAGTTTGACCATGTGGGGGTATTTACTTTCTCCCCTGAAGAGGAAACTCCCGCCTATACTATGGCAGAGCAAGTGACCAAGGAAGTTGCCGAGCATCGCCGAGATCTGCTGATGGAGCTACAGCAACCCATCGCTGCTGCTAAAAATAGCGCCTGTATTGGTCAACGGGTAGCTGTTTTGTTAGAGCAAGAACATCCTGAGACGGGACAGCTAGTAGGGCGTTCGGCGCGCTTTGCTCCAGAAGTTGACGGACTAGTCTATGTCAGGGGAAACGCTTCCTTGGGGTCGATAGTTTCAGTGGATATTACCGCTGCTGATGTCTACGATCTTTATGGAGAAATAGCAGTGACGGCAGCTTGTGTAACTTCTGGATGAGTTACCTTGCCCGATTACTGTTGATTGTTCCCTTGAAACTCGTTATCTTTTAGCTCAAGAGCCATCGACGTGGGTTATTTTCCCTAGAGCAAGCAATAATTTTTGATCAACCATTACAAACCATTACAGTAGAAATACCGAAACTTATGACGACGACTTTTAAAGATTTAGGATTGTCCACAGCTACTATCTTGCAATTAGAGGGGTTGGGTTTTACAGATCCGACACAAATTCAACAAGACGCGGTGCCAGCACTGCTTCAAGGTAAAGATATTGTGGGTCAATCCCAAACAGGGACAGGTAAAACCGCAGCCTTTGCTTTACCTGCTCTCGAACTAGTAGATGCGGATAATAAAGCAGTACAGGCGTTGATTCTGACCCCTACTAGAGAATTAGCTCAACAGGTAGGAGAAGCCATTAATGACTTTTCCTCGAAAGAAAGAAGAGTGTTTTCTTTAACTGTTTATGGTGGTCAATCAATCGAAAGACAGATTAGTCGATTGCGTCGGGGAGTTCAGATCGTTGTTGGTACTCCTGGGCGAGTAATTGATTTGTTAGAACGCCGAGAACTAGTTTTAGATCAGTTGAAACTGGCGATTCTGGATGAAGCCGATGAGATGTTAAGCATGGGCTTTATTGACGACATCAAGAAAATTCTGCGTCGTACCCCCGATACCCGACAAACTGCTTGTCTTTCGGCTACCATGCCCAGAGAAATTAAAGACCTAATCAATAACTTTTTAACCGACCCTGTTTACATTACGGTTAAACAACAAGAAGCTGCCCCCACCAGAATTGACCAGAGAGTCTATCTAGTACCCCGTGGCTGGCAGAAAATCAAGGCATTACAGCCTATTTTAGAAATCGAAGAGCCAGATTCGGCGATCATCTTTGTTCGTACCAAACGCACTGCCAGCGAACTAACTAGTAAGCTCCAGGAGGCAGGTCACAGCGTGGATGAATATCATGGTAACTTAAGCCAAATTCAGCGGGAACGACTAGTTAAGCGCTTCCGTGAAGGCAAAGTCAAAATGGTGGTGGCAACGGACATTGCTGCTAGAGGCTTGGACGTTCAAGATCTGACCCATGTAATCAACTACGATCTGCCCGATAACACCGAAACCTATATTCACCGTATTGGTCGTACTGGTCGTGCAGGTAAAACAGGTACAGCTCTATCCATCGCCCAAGCTGGAGATCGTCGCGCCATCAAACAGATTGAACGTCGGGTGCGAGCCACCTTGGAAACCGTTCAAATTCCTAATCGCGCCCAAGTAGAAGCCAAGCGGATTGGTAAGTTGAATAGTCGCATTAAAGAAACCTTGGCAGGGGAAAGAATGGCTTCCTTCCTGCCTTTGGTGAGAGAGTTGGGAAGTGAATATGATGCCCAAGCGATCGCTGCTGCTGCCCTACAAATGGTCTATGACCGTGATTGTCCAAACTGGATGAAAGGCGAATGGGATATTCCTGAAGATAGCTTCAGCAAACCCCTAATCAAAGGCGGCAAGAAAACTGGTCGTTCTACCCCCAAAACTACTTATACCAAGACCAAATCCTTACCCAGAACCAAGCCTCAAGGAAAATTGCGCTCGGGAGTAATTATTGAGCAGTAGATTCTGATCTTAAATTCTTGGCAGTTTTAAAGTGTGTTAAAGATCTAAAATTAGGGTACTTTAAGACTGCGAGTAATTTTGGTAACAATTGCCATTACTTATAGTGAACGGTACTCCGCCTTGCAAAGGCGGAGCCTGCGTTCACCGCCTTCCGCGGTCAAATAAGCCAGAAGCTCTCCCTAAACATTAACTACCATAGCTCCCGTGACTCTCAGTATTCCTCCAACCGACTTGTCTTACCCCACGATCGCCAAAACGGCGAATAACTGGCAGGGTTTAATCGAAACCTACCGTTCTTATCTGCCCGTCAGCCAGACTACTCCTGTGGTTAGTTTGTTAGAGGGTAATACTCCGTTGATCTCTGTCCCAGCGATCGCCGAGCGGATTGGTCGCGGAGTCAAGGTGTATGTCAAGTACGATGGACTGAATCCCACGGGGAGCTTTAAGGATCGGGGGATGACCATGGCGATTTCTAAAGCCAAAGAAGCAGGAGCCAAAGCAGTCATCTGTGCCAGTACAGGCAACACCTCCGCAGCCGCCGCTGCCTATGCCCGTCGGGCGGGAATGAAAGCGTTTGTAATTATTCCCGATGGTTATGTCGCTTTGGGTAAATTAGCCCAGGCTCTTTTATACGGAGCTGAGGTAATTGCCATTGACGGAAATTTTGATGATGCTTTAGGTATTGTGCGGGGGATTGCCGAAAAATATCCTGTTACCCTAGTCAATTCAGTTAACCCCTATCGCCTCCAGGGGCAAAAAACCGCAGCCTTTGAGGTGGTAGACGTGTTGGGTAATGCTCCAGATTGGCTCTGTATTCCCGTGGGCAATGCGGGTAATATCAGTGCTTACTGGATGGGTTTTACTGAGTATCACACCGCTGGAAAATGCGATCGCTTGCCCAAAATGATGGGCTTCCAGGCGGCTGGAGCGGCTCCTTTTGTGTCGGGGAAGGTGGTTACTAATCCAGAAACCCTTGCCACTGCCATTCGCATCGGTAATCCTGCTAATTGGGAAAAAGCGATCGCCGTAAAAGAAGCTAGTGGTGGAGAGTTTAATCCTGTTACTGACCCTGAGATTTTAGATGCCTATCGTATCTTAGCTTCAGAAGAAGGAATATTTTGCGAACCCGCTAGTGCAGCTTCTGTCGCTGGGTTACTTAAAGTTAAGGACAGAGTACCTGATAACATCACAGTGGTCTGTGTCCTAACAGGGAATGGTTTAAAAGATCCTAGTACCGCCGTAGACCATAGCCAGAATGAACTTAAGCAAGGCATTCCCAACGATATCGCCAAAGTAGCGGCAATAATGGGATTCTAGAGCAAAAAGAATTTAAAGCCAAAAAAAACGTGTATTAGTGGCTGCTAATACACGAAAGAATTTACGACTTAACCGATATTGCTAAAATCACAGTCCCGAAATAGAAGGTGTGGTGTTTAGCAAGAAATTTAACGCGCTTACACCATAGATCCACTGACTATTTTCGTCTTCAGTAAAAACACTGAGATGATTGTATTTATAGTCATTCCAATTAATTTTCTGATAGTAGCTTTGTATTGATGAGCGGGTTAAACATTACTTACTACCCATATGCGAAGCGGTATGCTAAAGCACTAACTTCGTGTCGTCCTTTAGGACTACCCACTACCTACTACCTACTACCTACTACTTTTTTCAAAGATCACCTGGTTCTTATTTGGAATGACCGAGTCGGTAATCACTAGCTTCCATGACATTCCTATCTGAATCGCTTTTACTTTAAAATAGGGAAGTTATGATAAATACACTAAACCAATTATTAATTGATCGCGGAGTTTATTAAATTTATGGCTTTAATAGTTAGTAGTCTTGTTAGCTTTCTCCAGATTTACTGGATCTTACTAATTGTAAGAATCTTGCTATCTTGGTTTCAGACGGCGGAATGGGCAGGACAAATTATTTCTTTTCTTGCCCCTGTTACCGATCCTTACCTAAATATCTTCCGTTCAATTATTCCACCATTAGGGGGAATCGATATTTCAGCAATCTTGGCACTATTTTTACTCCAGTTTATCCAAAGCTCCCTCAGCAATTTTGCTACAGTTAGCATGGCTAGCGGGTTTTAGAGCTAATTTTCGATGTTTTCGTTGTCAAAATCGTCGTAATAGTAAGGGCGAACTTTCTCTGCAAACCCCGACGCTTTGAAGTTTTTCAATTTTAGAGGAGCTGGTTGGTTTGCAGGGACACTTACTCTAATTTGAAAATCACTCACCCCAGGGGGAACTTTTTCGATAGTGCCAATCCGTCCTCGGTTTTCATAGGTTGAATTGTCATTAGCATCATAAATTCGACCAAAAACATCAGCATCCACTACCGTCTTGCCTGAAATGTTTTTCGCCTTCCCCTTAATGGTGTAGCAACTAGCTGGACGAAGATCGCCGCTACTAACACTCCCTGCTGCCTCGTCTCCTGCACAGAGTTCGTAGGAGAGATTGCTGAGACTAATGGAAGTCAATGCTGCTGCTGGGGGAGTTATGATCCAGCTACCCAACCACAAGGAAATAGAAATCAGTAGCCATGTCATAAGTTGAGTCATAGGTAATATTTGTATCCATATAACGTAAGCATTGATTTAAGCATTTTATAGCGTTTCTTCCTATACATGAGATAAATTTTACTTTTTAACCTTTCCTCCCTTCCCTACGCCAGTTAACTAACTTGAGTAATTGACCAGGATATTGATTGGTTGGCAAACATGGGGATGACGGTGCCGTACTTTGAAGGTACTTTGAAGGGGGTAGCAGTTAAAGTTACGGATTTTTGAGGTGGTTGGATATCATAGATTCGTTGAGCGTTATCAGAAACAAAAGCTTGCAACTTGGCGATCGCCTGATGGCGCTCAAATAATTCCACTAAAGCCTGTAAAGCGATCGGTGCGGTAAAGATCCCCGCAGCGCAACCACAAGCCTCTTTTTTGTCGATAGGATGGGGAGCAGAATCACTCCCAAACATCAATTTAGGATGGGCTTTTAGGGCAGCATCCAGCAAAGCTGCTCGATCTTCTGGGCGTTTGGCGATCGGTTTACAGAACAAATGTGGTCTAAGCAAACCCCCTGCTAAATCATCGAGAGTAATAATTAGATGATGTAAAGTTACAGTGGCATAAATATGCTCGTATTGATCCAACAAAGATACTGCCTCGGCGGTGGTGATATGTTCCATGATAATTTTTAGCCGCGGAAACTTCTGCGCCAGATGTTTAAAAATTGGTAAGAATAGTTTTTCTCGATCCAGCACAAAGCCATGAGTTTCTCCATGTACCAATAAGGGAATTTCCAACTCCTCAAGATACTTAATGGTATTTTCGGCTTTATTTAAAGCAGCAACTCCATTTTCGCTATTAGTAGTTACCCCCGCAGGATAAAGCTTAACGCCGATAATATGGGGCTTTAACTGCTCAAGCTCTTGATAGGTATAATTTTTGAAAAATACCGTCATATAAGGCTCAAAAATATCTTGACCAAGGTTTTGCTTAATCTCTTGTCGATATGCCGTTAATCGCGGTAAATTATCCACCGCTGGCACTAAATTTGGCATAATCACCCCCCCTGCAAAACCATAGGAAGTCTGAGGAATTACCTTTTGTGCCATTGCCCCTTCTCGAAAATGGAGGTGCATATCTAACGGTGAGTTAATAGTTACTTGGTTGATTGTCTCAGTTATCATTAGCTTTTAGCTTCTAGCTTTTATATAGTAGCTTTAAACTAGATGCTACAAACTTACGCCTTTTCATTTATTTGTACTAGTTTCGTACTAAAAAAATAATTATTGACTGGCGATCGCTTTTCGTGGTTTAATTAAATTTAAGATTTTCATAATGGGAGGTTTTGCTCTCAACGTTAATAATCACCACCTCCATTATAAAAAAATAATATCATAGCAGCGATCGCCAGGTCAACTACCGATTTTCCAATTTTTTCGCTCCAGCGATTTTAAACAGTTAACTTAAGCTAATAGCTCATTGAATAGGTTGCACAACTCCATACCGATGACTCTTATTAGTAATCAATAATTGAAACCCTGGTTGGCGACGAAAATCTGACCAGATAGCCTCATTGACTGCCAATTGTAGATATTTTGTGGGGTGAAGATCGATCGCTTTTTCTAAACAGATAATTGCCCAATTGCGATTATTTAATGTGCGATGACAACAAGCTTGCTGATACCATGTCCAATGATCCTCTGGTTCAAGGTCACAAGCCTGTTGATAGCTTTGCAATGCTTTCTCTGCCTGACCCAAATGTTGCAATGCTTCCCCACGGCGATAATAAGCCCAAAAATCATCTGGACGTAGTTTCAAAGCCTGATTACAGTAATCTACAGCCTGTTGATACTGTTCTAGGTGGCGATAGGACTCACCCAGGCGATAAGTTGCCCAGTAATCTTGGGGTCGCAGTTTAAGCGCCTGATTAAAACAGGCGATCGCGTCTTCATATTGACGAAACTCGGTAAAATGAATACAGCCTTGCTCGTACCATGACCAATAGTTATCAGGTTCAATTGCCGAGGCGTGAGTAAAACTTTCAACTGCTTCGTGGTAATGACCTAAAGCTTCGAGGACGACCCCTTTGCGATACCATGACCAATAGTCATTAGGTTGATAATTTAAAGCTCTCTCGTAGCTAGTCAAGGCTTCATGGTAGTAACCTTCCCCACGGAGCTTATTGCCTCTTTGATACCATTCTCGATAGCTATCTGGACGACATTCTAAGGTCTGATACATTGCTGATACCCTTACCCAAGGTTAACGGTTAACTAAAATTTCTTGATGCTAATTTGATGCTAAAAAGCGACCTACTTATATATAAACGCAACGGGGAAACAATAGTACCGAAGAAGTTAGGAATCGATAACCGTAATTTAGCGATCGCCACAGAAATTATTGCTTGTTTCCAGAACTGTCTTGGTCAAACCCAGGGTGAATTAGACAGACGCTTATTAGAGTTAGAAGGAGACAGTCCAGACTATCGACTCAAGAGGGGTTTAGCTCATATACTGCACAATACTTTCTCTACTTTTGAAATTATTAGTCCCCTCGAACCTCTAACCCTAAGACAAAGAGTCTTTGCAGAAGCTGCCAAAACAGCAACCCTACCCGCAGGACGTAGTAATACTTTAGATACCGTTGCCCACTCCTTAGCGGATGAATTGAAACACCCTGTATCCCGCCAGGAAATTGAGGCGGGACTGTATGCAGACTTGCTAGAAAATCGGATTTTAACTCAGTTTGAAGCCCCTGTTCCCGAATCTTTACTCCACCGCTACAACCTGTCCCAAGTACAGGGAGTTTTCTATCGTGCTAGCAGCGTGGTGATCAATGCTCATCGCAACGATCCAGGGGAATATAAGCTCTTATTTCGCTACATTAAGCTGTTCCAACTGATGGCATATATTGAAGGAGATGCCGACACTGGTTTTACCTTGACGATGGATGGCCCCGCTAGTTTATTTAAAGCCAGCACTCGTTATGGGCTAGCCTTAGCGAAGATGATTCCTGCTCTATTACACGTTACCAAATGGAGTCTTCAGGCAAAGTTACAAAACCGCGATCAATATTCAGGTAATACTAAAACGGGGAAATTTGTGTTGACAAGCGATCGCTGTGAACTGGTGTCCCATTATCCCCCAGGCAAACCCTATGACAGTATGTTAGAGGCTTCTTTTGCCAAAAGCTGGGCAAAAGCCAAAACTGAATGGCGTTTAGAAAGGGAAGTTGATTTAATCCCCCTGCCTGGTAGCGTAATGATTCCCGATTTTCGTTTAGTCCACCCAGACGGCAGAGAATATTTACTGGAAATTGTTGGCTACTGGCGACCAGAATATTTACAAAAGAAATTTTATCAGGTGCGAAATGGCGATACGGATAATCTGATTTTGGCTGTTTCCGAGAGACTTAATTTAGAGAAAGCGGGAGTCAAATTTACTGATTTACCCAATAAATTAATTTGGTTTAAAAACAAATTGAATTCCAAAGCAGTATTGGAGATTTTAGAAACTTAATTTTTACTGGTCACATCATACTTGTTGCAGATTTAGCCAAGGCGGAAAATTTGCTTCCGCCTAATTTAGTTGGAGAGATTGAGGAAACGATTACAGCCGTTTTCAAAGGAAACAGAAACCTAAGTCGTGAGTCGAATCCCCACGCCGTGATAGCTAGGGAGGATGTCAACTCGATGTGTAGGTTATAGTTTGATTGATCTTGGGTTGACCAAAACGTTTCCAGGCATTGCCACCCCGTAAGAATAGTTCCATCCAAGTTACTTTTTGACCGTTTTGCTTTTGCCAGCCAGAACTACCAGGAGCAAAAGCTAAAGTCCCCTCTGGTACTCGAAAGCTACCATCAGAATAAATAGCGTCGCTAACTACATCACCCACGCGAACTGTAACCTTACTCGACAGAGGGAGATCGACAATACTAGCGGGGATGGTCGTTTTGATATTGCCGTAACCATCAGTCCAAGCGACACGATCTGTTGGCAAGTCGGGGATTTGCGAAGGTTTTATTGCCTCTCCCAATAAACTATAGTCACCAAGAGCGATCGCTGCTACTGCTTGAGGAAAAACATCGCGAGAGCGAAATTGAGAACCACTCCTAGATACTTTGATCGTATTAATTTGTAGTGCTTCTGACTTGATAAACGAGAGGGTGTAGCCAGCTAAAACACCGACTATCTCAATGTTGTTGTAAAGTTTAACGTAGGTTAATCCTTCTCCTTCATTATCGGATCGAGCTTCTAAATTATCTTGTCGAGGAGCGCAATTATGAAAAATCAAACGTTTTGGCGCACCAGGATTTAAACCGAGTTGAGCAATCCAGAATCCCGTTGCCAGAGTGTCAAAAGGAGAAACACTGAGACAACATATTTGTGATGTGGGCAGTAGATGGTTTAAGCGTTGACTGACTTCCGCAAATGCAGGGTCGCCAATACCATAATCGGCAATAAGATTAATAAACATCTGTAGTGAGATAGCGACGGTTTCTTTTTAATAGTATTCTCGATCGGCAGATTTCGATTTAAGTTAAGCCAAGAGCGATCGCACTTAACATCACCATAGGTTTTTAGTTAGATGCGATTGATTATTTTAATTAAGTTTAAACTATAGTTAATTATTGTTAATAAATTACCCTTTGTACTTGACTTTATGCGGCTTAGATTTTCCCAGGACATTGAAAAGCTTCTCAAACGTATAGCCAATCAGCCTTTAACTATTGGCGATATTTTAGCTCAAACTTCCGAACGCGGTTTTAGTTTGCTGATTGTTTTATTAGCGCTACCGTTTTTATCTCCCGTCATGCCACCTGGATTGTCAGCTATTTCAGGATTTGGCTGCATTTTAATTGGGTTGCAAATGGCTTTGGGAATGCGTAAACTTTGGTTGCCCAGAAAAATTCACCTATTTAAGTTTCCTTCTAAATTTAGTTCGCAATTATTAAAAAGCCTAGAAAAAATCACTAAATTACTAACAAAATTTGTTCGTCCTCGCATTCCCAAAATCACCGAAAATTCTTACGTTTGGAGACTTAATGGACTTTGTATTGCTTGCCTTGCTATCTTGTTATCTTTGCCTATTTCTTTTATTCCTTTTACCAATACAATTCCAGCAATAGCAATTTTAATCTTAGCTGTGGCCACTCTGGAAGCTGATGGATTGTTACTAGGAGTTGGTTACGTTTTGACCGCCATCAATACCCTACTTTTCGGCACGATCGGCTATTTACTCTGGCAAGCACCTCATGTCTTAAAAAATTTGCTTGGATCTATAGGAATTAATTTTTAAGTCTTGAGTTTCGGTGATCGCTTTTTTAGGTCAAAATTAAGACATAACGTTTAATTTAACAAAGAGATCGTTTGTTTATGCTTTCTCAACTTCCGGAGTCTCGAATGCACTGGATTCGGTGGGTACTGACCATTGGCTGGCTGCTGGTCATTGCTTCCCTATTTTATGATCCCTGGACATCGGCATTAACCGAACCTAATCATCCCTGGAGTCCATTACGGTTATCCAAAACCTGTATACAGGTGCAAGGAGTATGTTTAACTGAACAACCCTATCCTTTGGGAACGACTGTTTTCTGGGGAGCTATTGTCCCATCTGCAATCTTGATCTTATTGGTGTTTGGACATGAACTATGGCGACGGATTTGTCCGCTATCTTTTTTATCTCAGATTTCTCGTGCTTTAGGCTGGCAACGACAGTTTAAACGGGAAAATAAAAAGACTGGGAAAGTGCGCTACGAGTTGGCGAAGGTTAACGCCGATTCGTGGTTGGGTCGAAATTATCCCTATGTGCAATTTGGTTGGCTGTTTGTGGGATTATGTGGGCGAATTTTATTTTTTAACGCCGATCGCTTAGTGCTGGCTGGTTGGATGCTCTTCACCATCGCCACGGCGATCGCTGTGGGTTATTTTTACGGCGGTAAGTCTTGGTGTCAATACTTTTGTCCGATGGCACCTGTTCAAAGTATCTATAGTGAGCCAGGGGGCTTATTGAGTAGCAAAGCCCATATGGATGTTCAGCCCATTACTCAGTCAATGTGTCGCACTGTACTACCTGATGGTCAAGAGCAGAGTGCTTGTGTAGCCTGCCAAAATCCTTGCATTGACATTGATGCTGAACGCACCTATTGGAACAGCTTAAATAAGCCTGAAACTACCTTTTTGCGGTATGGGTATGTGGGTTTAGTGATTGGCTATTTTTGTTATTACTATTTATATGCAGGCAACTGGAACTATTATTTTTCTGGGGCGTGGCTACGACAAAAGGATCAGCTAGCTTCTCTGTTTAGCCCTGGGCTTTATCTATTTGGACAGGCGGTCAATATTCCCAAACTAGTTGCTGTTCCACTGGTGCTAGGAGGATCTACCGCGATCGGCTATGGAGTTGGACGGTGGGTTGAAAAACGTGCCAAGTCTTATAGTCGGCGACATCATAACAAGCTGGCGAGGGAGACAATTCGCCACCGTATTTTTACCCTTTGCACCTTTGGCATTTTCAACTTCTTCTTTATTTTTGGGGGTCGTCCCCTGGTTCAGCTTCTGCCTTGGTCGGTGCAGTATATCTATGATCTAGGTTTGGTCTGTTTCAGTACCCTCTGGCTTTACAAAACCTGGAGACGTAGTTCTGATTTCTATGGTCGTGAAAATCTCGTTAGTCGATTCCGTAAACAATTAGAGAAATTACAGCTCAATGTTTCACAGTTTTTAGAAGGGCGTGTACTTAATGACCTCAATACTCACGAAGTCTATGTCTTAGCTAAAGTTCTGCCTGGTTTTACCCGCGAGAAACGACACCAGGCATATAAAGAGGTGGTGCGAGAAGCGTTGGAAGAAGGCTATGTGAACTACTCCAGCAGTTTGGAAATCCTACAGCAAATGCGCCAAGAATTAAATATTACTGATGATGAACACCGTGTCGTGTTGGACGAATTGGGCATTGAAGATCCAGAATTGCTCAATCCCAATCGCCAACGTAGTTTAGAAAATCAGATTCGCTTGAGTGGTTACCGTAAATCCTTAGAACGGCTAATGTTACTACAAAGTAAACAGCCCGATCGCCAGACATTGGAGCAATTATCGGCTCAAGATTCCGCTGCAATTCGTTTGCGTAGTGAATATTCGATCACACCCCAAGAAGAAGAATGGATTTTGAGTGGATTTTCGACCAATGAGGGTAGTGTCAAAAAGGCAGAATTTCTCCTGGCTCAATTGCCCGAATTGATTGATGGTTATCGTGCCTTAAGTCAACCCATGCTACACGAGTATCAAGGGGTGTTAATGCTGCTGCGAGAAAATATCAAGCACAAAAAAGAACTGATTGTGCGATCGCTTCTGGAAACCCTGGCACTCCTGCAAAATGATCCAGCTACCCCAGCTTTAATACAGTCCTTACAACAGGCTTCCCCCGCGGTTTTAATCGAAATTCTAGACCAAGAAGACTGGAGCGATCGCATCTCCCCAGAGACACTACGATTTTTGACTCAACCTGGAGAAACTCCTGTGGGTTGTTCTCTGGAAACTTCTTCAGAAAAGATTTTGGGTCATTTAGAAGCTTTGCTACAGGAGCAAAATCCCCTAATTCAGGCTACTGCCCTTTATATGATTGGTCAATTGGATCCAGAACGCGCTCAGGCGATCGCCCGTAATCAACATCATCAGTTCAGTCCTCAGCTTGTGCAGGAAACTGCCAAACGGTTACTATCTTTGCCAACACCCAACCCATCTCTCACGGATTTTCCGACTCTAGAGAAACTGGTTTATCTATTCAATAGCGATTTCTTTCACCGTGTGCAGAGTGAAACCTTGATCGCCCTGGCTTATCGGGCAGAAGTGAGAACCTACTCCAGCGGGGAAGTGATCACAGAAGCAGGAGACACCTGCCGAGAATTATTACTTCTGCTGGAAGGCAATGCCAATATTCACTATCAAAATCAAACTGGGGCTGAGATTCGTATTGAACAGCTTTTTCCTGGGCAAACGCTGGATGAACTAGAAGTTTTGACCCACAGTACTTCAGAAAATACCATCATTGCAGATAGCGAAAAGACGCGCATTTTAGCAATTTCCGTTGATGCTTTTGACGATTTACTGGACAATGATCCTGACTTTGCACGGCGGGTTTTAGAATTAGAAAGTCGGCAGCTACAGCGGTTTATGCGATCGGTACAGTCTTTTTAAAATAGTTTTTAGTTAGGTGCGATCGCGATATCAGATTTGGGATATTATAGGTCAATATTCTACTTAAATACCCCATATAGGGTAGTTATCTGGAAAACGTCAGTATAATAAATAGTTCTACTGCTTGAGATTTCTGTAAGGACAATTCGGCTCGGATTGTGGCAACAAGATTTATCGAATGGGACGTTCGTTCAAAGCTCCCAAACGTCAGGATCGTAAGCAGTGGAAGAAAGTTCAAAAACTGTACGCTTTAGGCTTCCGGTTCGATCGCTATGGTGGAGATTATCCACCACTACCAGAACGCTTACGAGAGGTTGATCGGTTTGTCGAGCAGCATCCGGAGCATGAACTCCGAATTGCAGAGCCAGAGCCGTTGCTGCTCCCTGATGAAAAGTGATGGGGGAGAGCAACCCACTATTAACTGATAGAATGGAGAAGCTCTCTGACTCAACTCTCCCTAATTGCTTATGTCTTCCCCTGCTGTCACAACGATCGTGAAGATGGTTGAATCTCTACCAGATGACCTGCAAGAAAAAGTTGCAGATCATCTTCGGGATTATATTGCTGATTTGGAAGAAGAGAATCGTTGGGATGAGTCTTTTAAGCGGACGCAAGAGGGTTTAGTTGCAGCGGCTCGGAAAGCGAAGCAGGAGATTGCAGCAGGCAAGGCACTGCCGATGGATTATGAGCAACTATGAAGTCTGCAACACTGCCATCTTTTTGGGTTAACTATCGAGGATTGAACGATTCTGTTAGAGCAGGAGCGCGAAAAGCCTATCGGCTATGGGCAGAGAACCCGTTCCACCCGTCGTTACACTTTAAGTGCATCAACAGCAAAGAGGGAATTTGGTCAGTCCGAGTCACCCGAAGTCATCGCGCTCTTGGGGTTTTAGAAGGCGATACGGTCATATGGTTTTGGATTGGGGATCACGATAAGTACGAAGAATTCTACTGAGGAGCGCCAGCATTAGAACCATGTTGAAAAGAAGCAAGCGTACGGTGATTTGATGGGTTTCGACAATTACTACTATGCTTCACGCAAGCTAGTGTCCTGGGACAGCTGGGATGAGCGCATATCATTGATCAATCTTGGTTCGTTCGAGGGCAATGATGGCCAAACAGACCAAGCTGGATAATGGTGGGGTGAAATTGTAGTTTGTTTGTAGATATTCAGGAAAGAAACCATGACTGAAACTGTTAAAAATCAGGTTATTAACGCCGAAGAACGACTCAGGCAGGCAATGCTTGCTTCTGATGTAAGGGTTTTGAATGAACTACTAGCCCCCGAAATTATCATCACCAGTCATCTTGGAGAATTATTAGGAAAACAAGATGACCTAACTGCCCATGAATCTGGTTTGATTAAGATAAATGAGTTGAAACCTTCTGAGCAACATATTCAAATCCATAGAGAGGTAGTGATCGTTTCAGTCCGAATGCAATTGTCTGGTAGTTACAATAGTAGCCCTGCAAATGGTGATTTTCGTTTCACGCGAGTTTGGGCTGTCTCTTCGAGGGGAACTTGGCATATTGTCGCTGCTCATATCGGTATGGTGGTTTAGTCAAGGGCAATTCTGAAGCGATCGCCCCTCACCTAAATTTGTGGGTTACCCGTTGAAATCTAATCCCCCAAGCAAATACCTAAACCCCTAGCAGTCTTAATCAAAGTATCTTCGGGATCTACCGCACGATAGTTGGCGATCGCCTCCGCAATGGGAATACTGGTTACTTGCCGATCTTGCCATGCCACCATGCGATCGTACTTCTCCTGAGCAATTAACTCTACTGCTGCCACCCCAAATGCCGATGCCAAAATGCGATCAAGGGGAGAAGAGATCCCACCTCGTTGAGTATGTCCTAAGACAGTGACTCTGGTTTCCGCGCCACTTTTTTGGGTAATTTGTTCTGCTAAGTATTGCCCAATGCCCCCTAGACGACAATCGGCAAAATGACCTTGTTCTAGTACTTCCCCTGCTTCAGTACAGACGGCTTCAGATACCACGGCAATGGAATAATCCTGTCCTCTAGCCTGACGTTTCTTAATATGTTCACAGATATTTTCAACCTTATAGGGAATTTCAGGAATCATAATCATGTTTGCTCCCCCTGCAATCCCCGCATTGAGAGCAATATGTCCTGCATCCCGCCCCATCACTTCCAGGATCATCACTCGGCTATGACTGGCAGCGGTAAAATGGAGGCGATCGATCGCTTCCGTGGCAATATTCACCGCCGTATCAAAACCAATGGAACGTTCAGTAATACCCACGTCATTATCAATGGTTTTAGGAATACCCACGAGGTTAATTCCCCCCTGCTGCGCTAGCTTGCGGAGGATCGCTAAACTACCATCTCCCCCAATACCAATCAGCGCATCCAAATCTAGCTGTTGATAGCCTTCAATAATTTCGTTGGAGCGATCGCGCAATTCACCATTCGACATGGGGAAAGCAAAAGGATCTCCTTTGTTAGTAGTGCCTAAAATAGTCCCTCCCATAGTCAGGAGGCGATCGACCTGAGTAATATCCAAAGGAATGGCTTCAGGAGGACGAGACATCAAGCCATGAGTTGCCTTGCAAATCCCTAACACCTCCCAACCATAGATATCTACGGCACAGCGAGTTACCGCCCGAATTACCGCATTTAACCCCGCACAGTCCCCACCACTGGTTAGAATACCAATTCGTTTTCTCTCTGGCATTTAATTTAGAATTAATTAGAATTAAATCGATTTACCTTCTAATTTTTCTGCCAGACGGTAATGATGACTAAAAAGTTTACTAAAATTCCACAAATTAAAAATAACTTATGAACTTGTCACAGCTTCTTAATCTACACAGCATTTTTAATTGTTCAAATTATGATAGTAATGTTCTGTCTACACTACTAGTCCAGCCGAATTAGAGATATTTCATCTAGATTAACTGCCAAAGTTGATCAAGCGATCGCCCAGATATACTTCTAATTGGCAAGAACTTCCCATAGTCAAAGCTACAAGATGAATGCATATTATCAGTTACCGACGTTTGCGCGAATATGCAAAAAAACATGCTGATTGCCGTGAGATTTTAGATAACTGGTATAAACTGTCAACTAAAGCTAAATGGTCTAATCTAGTTGAGGTACAATCAGTTTTTCCAAAAGCTGAAGCAGTTGGCAATTTTACAGTATTTAATATTAAAGGCAACCAATATCGTTTGATAGTTAGTATAGATTATCAAAAACAGCTAATTTATATTAAGTACATTTTTACACACGCAGAATACGACAAGAATAAGTGGAAAAATGACTCTTACTTTTAATGCTGATAAATATAAAGAATTGTTGTTTCGTTATCAACCTAAATTAATTAGGACTGAAGAAGAAAACGAAAATGCATTGGCTGTTGTTGAAAAGCTAATGCATAAAAAAGGTAAAACAATAGAAGAAGATGAGCTATATGAGTTATTAATTACTTTGATTGAAAAGTTTGAGCGAGAATATTATTCTCCAGGTCAGGCTTCTAATTCTCATTCAATGTTGCTTTTTTTAATGGAACAGCAAAATATTAGTCAAGAAGATTTAGTGAAAATTATTGGTTCATCTGAAATAGTTTCTTCCCTAATCAATGGAGAGAAGAAAATCAATAAAGAGCAAGCTAAAAATTTAGGCAAGTTTTTTCATGTTGAACCTAGTTTGTTTTTGGAAAATGACTATGGAAGGACGGGAAATGATTAAATTTAGCTGAATCTGAAAAATAGTGAACGAGGAATTGATGATTAAACCTAGGGAGATTGTAGGCGAATAAACTTGTTTTCGGGTACAAAACTGTGAAATTCACCATGATCGGCAAATATTCCTAAGATTTCCAACGGATAATCAGGTTCAATATGTAAATCCGCCCAAGGAACCGCAATTTCCAAACACTGCTCGAAAGCTGCTTCCGCACGACAGGCGCGAATATGCCATTGACCATGACTGTGGGATTCTTGTAGCCATACTGATTCCGTAACTAAGTTGATCCCCAGATGATGGTGGAAATGATAGTTTAGGGGGGATTCATCAGGCAAAAGAGCGATGGGTGCAGGACTATTATGATTAGTCATCCCTGGATAGTACCAGAGTAAATGTAGCTCTCCTGGAAGATCTTTCCCTGGTTCAACCCCTGCCTTAAAGTCTAGACGGAGGTAAAAATTGCGGTGATCCAAACCATAAAATAACCTTTGGACAGCACTGCTACGGTGCATTGTTCCCCTTGCGCCACCCACTTCGATTCTACCTGCGCGATCCCAATCCTGTTCATCCCCAATACCGTTAATAATGGGATGAATAAAGCTTTGGGGTGGGCGATCGCCTTTTGCTTCATGTTTGTCTACAGGCTGATAGACTTCTTTGGGTACAGGCTCATTAAGAGCATGATAGATCCCTTCGATATGTTCACGGAATAGCTGGTCGAACATTTCGTCTTGGTTGGAGGAATGTCCTTCCCCAAACCACCAAAACCAGTCGGAACCTTCTGCTGCATATAAAGCTTCCCACACTTCGGGGTTTGATTCTTCTGTGGCTTCTGGATGTCTAGCGAGGGTTTCTCTGGCGGCGGTTAAGAGATCCCAGGCACGGTTTTTCACAGGATCGCCAATCCAGGTTGTAAAGCTACCATCTACCCACGAACCACTATGTAAATGTTGAGAGGGAATGGTTACTGTCGGGGGAAACTGTTGAATAAACTCTTTGACCGTTACCAGTTTGATATCTTCGTCACGGCTCAATCTTTCATATAAAGCCTCTAAAAAGGGAATTCCGTCACGGGGATAATATTCCCAGCAGTTTTCCCCATCCAGGGCGATAGTTACTAGCCAAGGCTCTTGTAGTGCGGTATCAGGGTGAGCCTGATGAGACTTTAAAGAACGAGCGATCGCTTCTAGATGTCCGATCAGATCGGCCGCAGCTTGACGAGGATTCATGCCACTATAAGTAAAGCCGATGAGATCCGATAGTCGGTGATCACGAAAGACAATCGCCAGATCCCCATGTTCGGTTTCTAGACGATAGGGACGATAAAGTAACTCAGGTTCGGAAACGTTCCCCCCCTCGTCACGATGGAAAAAATGCTTAATACTATGACCTAATACCGCCTCATCGGAACAAATCCATTTAAACCCTTGCTGGCTAATATAGGGCAAAATGATCGGGCTGACGGACTGCTCAGACGGCCATAAACCTAGGGGTTCTTGTTCAAAACGATCGAGGTACATTTCCCAGGCAATACTCAAGTGACGAGGAATATCCTCTATCCAGCTAAAACGATTTTGTGGCAAAGACATATTGGGTACTGCTACTCGTCCCGCATCGGTATCCGCCAGTAAGGGCAAAATGGGGTGAGTGTAGGGGGTGGTCATAATCTCCAACTGTCCCGCATCCTGCATTTTTTTATGCTGAGGGATAATTCGCTTGATAATTTCCTGTTGTTTGGAATAGATCCTTTGGCGATCGCTTAAAGTAAAATCCTTACCCTGCTTGAGCCAGGTAGCAATTTCAGGGTCATCCCAAAACAGCGGATCGATCCAGGCTAAGTTATGCCAAGCTAACAAATCGCTATAGTCTTGTGCTGTCCAATGCTCTAAACACCAGGTAGCTCCCTTTTCTTGACGTTGATGATACAGTTGAGCATAGCGGGGATGGGGTTCTACGAGGGTGTGAAAATAACCATCAAAAAAATGCTTGATAATATACTGCTTATCTGCAATCTTTAATTGTGCTTCGGGAGTTAAAGCTAAAGCCAAATAAGGATCGATCGCTTCTCCTGAACCATAGTCTTCTAACTGCAACATCAAAGAAGGCACTAGATTTACTGTCTGATGGAGTTTAGGATAACGCTCCAACATTAAAACTAGATCTAAATAATCCTTTGTTCCATGTAATCTAACCCAAGGTAAACGGTATTGCCCCCAAGCATCGGAATCCGCTTCTCTCGACTTATATAAAGGTTGATGTTGATGCCAGACAAAAGCGACGTAAAGGGGATGAGACATAGATTGCCAAGACGAGTTAGGAAGTTATTGAACCGTTCTTTTGAGTATAGACACTCACGCTAAATCATAGATCCTTATTCCATCTGACAATGCTTAAGACAATCGAAAACTCTTACAATTCAAAAAGCGATCGCCTGATAAGATACCAAAGTTTAGGCGATCGCTATTCCTCAATTAAACTCAGTATTCTGAGGTTTTTCGGCTGTTTTTTTGTCTATGAGCGTTTACCAATAGTTTTTTGAAAAGCTGGTCTTTGGTTAATCCGTTCAATATAATCTAGAATTACGGGGTAAGGATTTAAATCAATCGGTAGCATCATTGGCACATAAGCTAGTATCGAACCAACTGCCACGTCAACCACTGTAAATTCTGACCCTAGTATATAATCCCTTTGATTCAAAATATTTGACAAAGCTGTCAATAGTCCTGGTACTTCTTTCTGGCGGTTGGCTTCAACAAATAATCCTGTCGCTAAAGTAGAGTTGGCATATAAAACCCACTGCGACCAAATACTTTTCTCCGCCAAAGATACTTCAGGCTGATCATATTTTTCTGCTAAGTACAATAATATTGCCCCTGATTCCCAAAGTTTTAATTCCCCATCTTCAATTGCTGGAACTTTGCCCATCGGATTAATTGCTAAGTATTCTGGTTTTTGATGTTCCCCTGCTGCCATATCTAATAAAATGAATTCATAGGGAACAGCTAGTTCCTCTAAATACCACTGCACTATTGAAGCTCGACTTCTCGCTCCACCGTATAATTTCAGCATCTCGGTTCTATTTCCATGTCTTTTCTAGAAAGAGTCTACATTACTCTTGCTTTTTTTTTGAAGTTATTGTGAATTAGGTCTGGCGATCGCCTGATAAAATACGATAGCTTAGAAAGGCTTGGCATCAAGAGCGAATATACGTTTTAAAACTTCAGCAATAATCAACCCACAGACTAAACCAGCAATATTTGCCAACAAATCTTTAAACTCACAATATCGATTAACATAAGGTTGAATTAGTTCGATCGCACCACTACAGGCAATAAATAACAGAACGATGACAATCCAATGTTTCGGTTTTCTCAGGGCAAGGGGCAACATTAACGTGGCATAGGCAATAAAATGGTGAGCTTTATCTGTACCAGGTACGGGGGGTAATGTCGCCAATGGTCTGAGGGAGAGGATCGTAATTAATGTCAAGATAAATATGCTGGAGAAGATCCAATACTTCTTGATTAAAATGAGCAATGTATTCATTAAATATTTTGACAGTTTGATTTAGCGATTTCTCTCTCAAGAATTATCCCCCTAGAAAAACTCCAACCTAAGCCCCCACATAACGCCGTAAGAAACTTTCCAAGGATTCCATTTTGAGATTGAAAGTAGATTCTAATCCAGAAATTTCATCTCTAGTGCAGAAAAATTCATGAGCGAGTAGAGTTCGTAAAGTTCCCAAGGATTTATTTAGTCGAGGATTAACTAAGCCGATACCTAGCCGTAAACCATCTAAGATTTGCAGGGGTGCATTGAGGACAATTGGCTCTTGGTTGAACAAACGGGCAAAAATACGCGGAATATCCTCTCGCTTCAGAATATCTGGCCCTCCCACCGCAAAAATCTGATTTTTAGCCGCCTCAATTTTAGTCGAGGCGATCGCAATTTTAGCTAAATCATCAGTACTCACAATGGAAGAGCGATTTTGCTGCTCACCAATCGAAAAATAAATCCCCGTATCGCGACATCTTTCCGCTAGGGGAATCAAATTATTGGCAAATCCAGAAGGGCGCAAAATTGTATAGTTCAGACCACTATTGATTAAGTACTTTTCCACTTCTCGCTTGGCTTTGAAGGTAGCAGAATCTTGATAACCACGATCTACCCCCAAGACAGAGATAAAGACAAAATGTTCAACTTTATTAGCGGTCGCCTGGTCAATTAAGTCAATATTAGCTCGATAGTCAATAGCTTGAGCATCCATGCCACCGTGGCTACTGATGATGTACCTAATTTCTTCACAGGCTTTAATAATATCCCGTTCAAGTTTGAGGTCGCCAATAAAAATCTCTGCACCCCGATCTTCTAATTCAGTAAAATGAGCTGATAAACGGACAAAAGCTCTGACCTCCTCTTGCTCTTCTCGTAATTGTCTGACAATCCTTCGTCCCAATGATCCTGTTGCGCCAGTAACTAAATACATTAATGCACCTATTGTTTTATCTCGATAATCGGCTATGAGTAGGGAAAACCTCTTCTCTCTTAAAATTTTAGAGAAAAAATCATCACCTTGACAATCTATCGATAGTAGGTAAAACAATATCGTCATCCTTTGGAGGAAATGCGATCGCTAAATTAAAGGTAGATGATTTGACTCCATAATCGAGATCTGATAAGGGATCTAGATTTCAAATTTAAAATAATCTGGAAGGCTGATTATTCGTGCTTTTTGTTCCTCAAAAATGACTATAGGAATTACCTTATTTAGTACAGCGTTGGTAATACCATCTCGCATTGTTTTGAAGAATTTGTTATCGGGCAATGTCTGGGTGAATTTCTCAACCGCACTTACTTGATGAACATAGTTCCCAGCATTTTCTTTGACGGTGATGATTGCGTTTGCGCCACCTCCTTTGATAGCGAGGTACTGTTCCCTGATTAATTCCTGGTTTTGACTTAGATATTCTTCTGCTTTCATTAATTCACCTTATGTTAAAACCTTGCAACTACATTATTAGCCAACGGCACAAAGTTAGAGCCAAAAGCTGATCTCTAAATTAAATTGCGAAGCATAGGAGGATAGTTTTAAGATAACCAAAATAGGAACATATTTGATTTATTATGCCTGGTTTAAAAGAAAAGCTAGAACAAGATGTGGCTGACCTGACTGCCTGACACATTTCAGTAAGGCTAGATTGTGGAGCATTTTATTTCACGAATGCGACTAAACCAAATAGCATCGTAGTAATGTTTCTTAGCTTTTTTGGAAGGAAAGCAAGGTTGAG
>Ga0114940_10000263_pt1 | contig 28976 bp, 28 predicted proteins | sample ColdCreekSource_FD_87195 | JGI IMG/M metagenome (GOLD analysis project Ga0114940, IMG submission 87195) | Groundwater microbial communities from Cold Creek, Nevada to study Microbial Dark Matter (Phase II) - Cold Creek Source | ecosystem: Environmental > Aquatic > Deep subsurface > Groundwater ... | reverse complement strand
CTAAGCCAGCTACTAATGTGAGCGGCACAGCGTAAGCAATATCAGCCGCCACAATGCGCGGCAACGGCAGGCGGGGGTAAAGCAACATCAAAGCCGTCACGCCAATCGCGCCAGCACCCACAGACGTCAGCGTGACCAGCGTGCCAATGAACGCGCCAAACAGCACAGGCAAGCTCCAATGGCGGGGTGTGGCAGCGTGGTATAAATCTTCAGCAGCAATATCTCGCGGCGCATTTTTGCCGCGAATCGCTTTGTACAGCGTGGCAGCCGCCGTCAGCACCAGCGCCACGCCCAAAGTGGTGGTCATGGCTTTTTGTACAGCAGGGTCAGCCGGCCCCATATTGTGCAAAACCCACAGCGTAGCCAGTGAAGCCGGCACACTGCCCGCACACAAAGTAGCCACCACCCGCCAGTTAACTAACCCCGACCGCGCCATTTTCACCGTGCCGCCCAGCTTGGTGAAGCAAGCAAACAACAAATCCGACCCAATGGCCAAATGCGGCTTGATTCCAAAAAAGAAAATCAAAATAGGCGTCATCAACGACCCCCCGCCCACACCCGTAAGCCCGACCACAAAGCCAACAAAGAAACCCGCAAATACAAAAGCTAAATCATGCATGGGGGTGACTTTATGGGAAAGTCTATATATCTCAAAATACTTTGTTGTGAGATTGTTATATTCATTTAAACATATAAAGAGGGTGTTTAAGCTTGAATCAAGTGTTTAGAATGGTTGGATGGTAAAACACGAAAACTTCAATGCAAAAACCATAGTTCAAGTAGAAATACCGTTCTTAGAAGAAACAGGGTATGGACCGAGTGGTAAATATACGCGCGATTCATGGCGCAAAATCTGCTTGGAAAAACTGCAGCTGGGTAAAGATGAGTTTTATATTTGGCAAAATGAAATATTGAATGAGACACAAAACTTTCTTAGTAATTCTGAATTGAAGAGTTTTGCATGTGAGTTAAAACTCTCAAATGATGAACATCTGACTGTGAACGCTACAGGTATTCCTAAAGACGCTACACGTTTCCGAAAGATGCCCTGTTTTTCTTTGGATTTTAGTGGAATCGATTTTTTTGAGCCTAATACTTTTAATGGTTATTACTTTGTATTACCTGTAATATTTTCTTGGTCAAAATTTTTCGATTTTGTAAAATTTACAGAATCTACTTTTGCTAGAGGGGCTGAATTTACGGGGGTGCGTTTCATGCATCACGTAAATTTTGAAAAATTAAACCTAGGAAATATACTATTTAATATAAGTTATTCATATTTTAAAATATTTTCAGATTTTTCAAATACAAATTTTCCCGGTGAGACTTTATTCAATAATGTTGAATTTGAACAATCTGTTCATTTTAAAAATACAACTTTTGAGAAGCATGCTGTATTCACAAAATGCAAATTTAATTCATTTGTTAGCTATGAATTTGCTACATTTAAGGATAAAGCTAGTTTTCAAAGTTCAATGTTTAATGGATATGCGGTATTTAATAATGCCGAGTTTTGGCAAAATTGCAATTTTAGTAATATTTTTAATGGCATTGAAAAAAAATGGACTCCTGAAACACGTTTTACTGGGTTTTCGAGTTTTGAAAATGCAAAATTTAAAAATGTCGGACACTTTGAAAGGGTGCATTTCACGAAGCATATTCCCAGTTTTCTTGGTGTAGATACTTCGACAACGCGACTTGAGTTTTCTAGCGATGACTACTTTACAAAAGATGATATCTCGGAGGATGCAATAAAACAATTAGGACAATTGAAAAGATTATCTGATGAACATGGTCAAACAGATCAAGCACTTAATTTTAATGCTCTTGAGTTAAATGCAAAAGCAAAACAGACAAATGCTGGCTGGGGGATAAAGACATTTACGTGGTTATATGACCATGTTTCTAATTTTGGTAGGTCGTTCACACAACCATTAGGTATATATTCAATAATATTGTTTTTTACTTTTTTAATTGCGCTTGAGCATTCAGCATATAACGCACCTAGAAATTACACGCAGCAAGGTTGTGAAAAATATGTTTCGTGGATTGAAAGAGTTACTTGGATTGAAGACAAAAACTGTTCTGAGAAACCCAATGCCTTGCAATTAACTGGTATACGCGCTGCAGGCGAATATACGCTTTACCGAGCAGCAGGTATATTAGATTTTGCGGATTCTGATAAACAAACTAAAGAAGTTGCTCAACGCTTATTTGGCCAAGAAATCGAGCCGTGGTGGATGCGAATTTGGGGCATTTTCAAAGCAATCGCCAGCACCGCGCTGTTATTCCTTGCCGCCCTAGGCCTACGCAACAAATACCGCATAAAATAGGCATAAAAATGGCTGTAGCCGCTGTATTCATTGCCTAAGCAGCTATCAAAAATATAGTAAATAATTGATACAACAAGATGAATTTGAAGGCAAAAACTGAGATCAATCACGAATTTCCGACTTTTGGGCAGGCTGCGCTGCTGATTCTTGGGTTGTTCATGCTTGAGTATTTTGTGTTGGCGTTCTTAATGGATGTATTTAAATTAGCCAAAGACGACCACATGCGTGTTTGGGGGCTGGCTACGTTGTTGGGAAACGCTTTTGTGTTTAACGCTTTGATCAATCATAAGCAGATAACTTATATAAAATTATTCCACAATTCCTCAAATTCATTATTTGCAACTATCGGATTATTAATTTTGCCAATCGCAATGGTCGTTCCAGCTTTGTTTTTGACCGATGTTGCAATGATGTCAATCGTTGAGACGCTGTTTCCACTCTCAAGAGCGCAAGAATTGATGTTTGCGCGGATGGTGTCTAGCGACGTGAGCACTATTATTATGGTTTGTATTCTTGCGCCATTTTTGGAAGAAATGCTGTTCAGAGGCATTATATTGCGCAGTTTTATGAATCAATATTCAACTAAAAATGCAATCATATTATCGTCGCTGCTTTTTGGCGCTGCACATTTAAACATCTACCAGTTTGTTGGGGCAACGACTACTGGTTTGCTACTTGGTTGGTTATATGTTCGAACTCACTCCATTTGGCCATCCATCATCTTGCATGCTTTTTACAATACCAGTTGCGTGTTGTACGCCAATTTGATGGAGGGCAGTAATAACGATTATTCTGAAGCGCTGCCAATATCTGTCTGGTTCGCTGCATTTACATTAGCCTTTTTAGGCGTGACCGCATTAAGGTACATGTTGTTAGATGCAAAAAAAGCTTCTTGAAAATTATTAAATATGCCTCTAGCTGGCGTATTTATTTCCTGAGCAGCTATGAAAATTATAGTAAAAATACATGTCTGGCATCTTTAAAAACGTCCTCACTTTCATCTTCGCGCTGTTTGACCGCAAGTCGTACAGCCCGTTGAGCCAAACGACAGCTTATTATTGGGTGATGCCTTGGGACGCGGGGCTGCGGGTTTTGAAGAGTGATAAGTATTTGCAGTTTGCAGAATCTGCGCAGCTTGATTATTTGGTCAAAACCAAGCTGTTTTCAGTATTACTCTCAAAGGGTATTTCATTTGTTAATGCAGCGCAATTAATAAAATTTTCAAAGCCCATCAATATGTTTAGCCACGTAAAAGTCATTACACAGGTTATTTATTTGGATGATAAATTCGCGTATTTTGAGCATGTCTTTTCAATTCAAAACATATCTTGCGCTACCGTGCTGGTGAAAATGAAATTCAAGAAAGGCAAGTTAACTGTTAACCCCACAGAGATACTTGGCGCGTTTGCGGGCCGCAAGGCAGCGCATTTGCAGGCGTGGGATGATAGTTTGGCTGGAATGGCTTAAATGAATATGAAACAGTCTACGGTTAGCGTTTTAATTGCCTGAGTAGCTATTAAAAGTATATTAATTTGAGCGGTTTGAACGTTTGAAAACACAATTTGTGATATCAAGTTTGGGTGATTGCAGCGTTTTAAATCCCCCTTAATCCCCCTTTTTCAAAGTGGGAGGTAATAAAGAAGTATTTGCATTTGCAACTTGACTTGCATTCGTCAAAAGACGAAAATCATAACAATTCAAAAAAATACCTTATGAGCCAATATAAAAGTAGCGTACCGAACGATGAAGTCATGGCTGAGATGTATCGCAAGGATCCGCAATTAGCGTGCGATTTACTCAATTCAATACTTGAAGACGGTAATCAAGGTGAATTACTTATTGTTTTGCGCCAAATGACCAAAGCCTTCGGTGGCGTGCAAGCTGTGGCTGAAAAGGCGAATTTGAATCCTACGCAGTTGTACCGAACATTATCTCCCGATGGTAATCCGGCTTTGAGTAGTTTTACGGCTATTGTTAAAGCTATGGGGATGAAAATATCTCTGCAGCCAGCGTAATTACTGCCTAAGCAGCTATGAAAAATGTAGTATTATTTATTACTGTATTGGTATTGAGTCTTTCCGCCTGCGCCCAAAAGTCGGCTGAAACTAGCAAAGCAGAGAATATCTCCGCCAAACTAGATACCACCGTGCCTTGGCTGCAAGCCAAAATTTGGGATTATCAAAGCAGGCAAGTTTCAAATCCGCCGCGTTCGGTTATTAAAACCACGTTCGACGGCCAGTCGGTTTATTATGTACCGCCAGTTTGCTGCGATATTCCGAGTGAGTTATATGCAGAGGATGGCACGCTGATGTGCTACCCGAGTGGTGGGTTTACGGGGGCAGGGGATTTGAAATGTCCGAAGTTTCGTATTGAATATTCAGATAATATAAAAGATAACAAAACAAGCATTGTTTGGGAGGACAAAAGAAAACCTGCTGCCGATAATAAATCGAAGCGGGTTGTTCCGAATTTGCAGTGAATAATCAAAGCCCGTTCGGGTTGAGCTTGTCGAAACCCTTCGACAGGCTCAGGGCGAACGGCTTGGTTGGTTTACTTTCCAGCCTTCTTAGCCGCCACCAAGGCCGCCAATTCGCTGCCAGAGTTGTAATACGGCACTTTAAAGGTCAGGCGTTTTAGGCGCTGGTAGAAGCTGTTGCTGCCTTTGATCTCGGTGTTCCACATTTTGTCTGCGGTGGCGTAGTTGTCGTGCAGGTTCAGCTCCCACGCGTCTTTGGAGCTTTGGCCGCCGAAGATGTAGAGTTTGCCGTCTTTGAGGGTCCAAGTGTCTGCATCGCCACCCCATGGGATGCCGTACAAAATGCCGTCAGCGCAGTAGCCGCCGTATTGGGGCAGGTATTTGGCGGGCTCTTTGTCAAACAGGGCTTTGTGTTCTGCGGTGGCGAACTGGAAGGTGACGCCTTCGTGCACGCTGCGGAATTCGGCTTTGCCTAGGGCATGTTTGTTTTGTGTGAAGTAGCTCACCACGTCATAGCCTTTGAGCATCAGGCGGTTTTGGCCGTCTTGCTCATGGGCGTTGACAGGGGTGTACGCGCCGCCCGGGTTTTGTGCGGTGTTGGCGCTGATGGTGGAGCAGCCGGCGACGCAGACCAAGGCTAGGGTGGCTAGCCACGAGGCTAAGCCTTTGAATACATTGATTTTTTTTGATGTCATGCAGTTAATCTCCGGTTGGGTAATTCGGTTGGTTTGTTGGTTGATTCGTTATTTACTTTGGTTTGAGCCGGTCGATTCGAAAAAGTTGCAGTGCTGAAATTTTCTACAGCTGGCGCTGGCCATCCCAATATGATGCTGGCTTCTGTCAGGCGCGATTGTAGGTCAGCAACGCTGTTTCCCCCTAAATGCAAGATGCCGTAACGGTAGCTGCCCAGCCATTTGAAGTCTCGCTCGGTCGAGCCGCCAGTCTTCGGGAAGTTGAGCAGCAGGTGGTCTGGGAAGCGCTGTAACAGGGCATCAAGATGTACGGCAGCTGGCGCTGCAGGTATGCTTTGTAGGAGCAGGGGCTGTGCGCTGTCGAACACGCGGTAGACGGCGCTTGTCGCTACTTGTGCGGTGGGCAAATGACGCGGCAGCAACCATGGGTCGCGCCCATGCGCCAGCTCCAATGCCATGGCGTAGAGGTCAATGCCGTCCACCCGCAGGTACAAATCAGCAAACTGCGAGGCCATGCGGGGGTTGAATTCTATGACGGTGAGTTTGTCTGTCACGGCGTCGTAAAAAAACTCCATGTTGAACAAGCCGTGTGTGTAGCCCACCGCGTTTAGGAACTTGCTCGCTACGTCTAAGGCGCGGTTTTGGATATCAGTAGGCAATTTGCTGGGATAGTCAAACCGCATAAACGCTTGCGTACCAGGGTACATGATGGAATCGACCACGCCCAGCGGTTGGATATTGCCCTGAAAAGCGATGCCGTCTAGGCTGTATTGCTGCGCAGTTTCGGAATTCGCTGGTTCTTCCAAAATCATGCTGTGCGCTGTGCCAGCTTGGGGGAGCAATTTTTTGGCGATGCGTTCAAAGGGTTCGACCAAGCGTTTGATGACCCACAGCTCATACGCGCCAAAGCGGGTGAACTGGTGCAATTCGTCTTGCGATTGCACGGTTTTGGCTAGTACTGAGAACGCGGCTTTAACAGGTTTGACGAATGTGGGATAACTCAAACCATCGGGCACAGGCTCGCCATAGGCGGCGGGCATGCGCTGAAAGGGTACGCTGGCCTCTGGGCAGATTTGCTGCAGCACTTGGCGGGCATACAGCTTGTGCTGGCAGGCGACCACAGCGGCGGGCGACGTGCCTGGCCAGCCCATTTTTTCGGCCAGCATGGCGGCTGCTAGGGTGCCGAATTGCTCGTGTTGGGAGGCGACCGCCGTCCAACCTGCACTTTTGGCTTGTTTGGCGAGCTTATTGACGAATTTATCTAAGTCAAACAACACCAAATTCGCGTTGCTGGGGAAAGAGAACAAGTCAAAGCCACGGCTAGAAAATGCATTTGCCCAAGTTTGCCCTTTTTGAGCGGCTAGGCGCTGAAAGCCTTCGGCGTCCCAGTCGTAATTGAACAAAAGCAGTGTTTTCATATCAGGCTATACGTTGGCTGCAGGTGATTAGATTCAATAGATTCAGGGTTGAACAACCATATCAGCCACGAAGCCCAAGCTGGTGTCTTGCGTGTTGTCGGCGTCTGCTCCCACAATGATAGCGGTTACGGCAGGAACGGTTGGGGATTCAGCGCCAAATGCTTTCAAAAAATCGTCGGATAAATTTCGTTTGTGCGTCTTCCAAGTTTTCAGAGGCGACGAGGTATTGTCCAAAGCCATGTAGCGTACCCGCGCTGTGGTGGGGCTGTGGTGGATGCTGCCCAACTCTTCGGCGTTCGCCCAGACGTAGCATAGGGTAGCGGTGGGAAGCTTTTCGCGGCTGAAAAACTGCACAAATTTGAACAAAGCCCGCTCGCCCGCTGGCATGCGGTCGGCTGGCATGTCAAAACTGGCGCACACTTTGATGGCGGCGTCTTCAGTCACCTTGGCTTTGAAGCTGGCTTGCGGCAGGGCTTTGTCTAGCCGCCATTGAAATTCAATGGTTTTTGCCGCCCCTGCCCACGGGTGCGCTACCGTTCCCCATGATTTATCAGCCCGCAAACGCAGTATTTTTTTGCCATCTAGCGGGTGAACATCAATAGCAGTCAACGGTTTGGCATAGCGCTCTGGCAGGACGATATATTGCCAAGGTGCGGGTGCTGTTGTGCCCGTTGCTGACGAAAAGGTTGTCAATTCAGCTGCAGAAGCTGCGTTAACAACCAGTGCCAAAAAAAAGAACTTAACGGCCTTGGTCATTCAAAGACCAGTCGTAATCCAAGTGGCTAATTGATACCGTTTTGGCACGAATTTGCGCTTGAGCGGCTGCGTCTGTGCTCAAAACGTCCGCGTATTTGGCGAAAACGTCTTCAACTTTGCCAAATCCTTTGTAACCTTTTTCAAAGTCGTCTTTGAACCATTTGAAGATGCTAGAAACTTGCAGCTTGCCATCGGCAAAGCGATTACGTGTTTTGTCACCTACGAAGCGTGCCATGCCAGTGTCCAATTGCGCGTCTAACTTGCCTGCAGTAAAAGCCTCGGGTGGTAGGGCAGGGCAGCCAATGCTGGCGCAGACGATGGCGACGTGGATGCGTGGGTCTTGGTAGCCACCGTTCACAATGTTTTTACCGGTGGGGCGCAGCTTGTCGTGCTCAATCCAGTCTAAATTACGCTCTTCGCCTAAGAGTTTGAAGAAAGGCTTTTTCCACGGGCTGGTCACAAAACTGCCTAAGTCTTTGATGGATTTGACGTCGGGGTATTTGGTCAAAATCAGCTCAATCGTGAAGGCGTTGTAAGCGTTGATCAAAAACGCCATTTGCTGCTCTTTGTTAAACGTGGCGAACTGGGCAGGGGTGACGGCGCTAAAGCTGTCCAAGGTTTTGGTCAGCTCGGCACGCTCTGCGGCAAAACCTTTGTAGTTGACGCGGCTTTGTTTGTTGTCGGGCAGCCATTTGACATGCTTTTTGAGCTGCGCGTCGTAGGCGACGTAATTGTGGTCAAATTTTTGATCGATTGACTGTGCAAATACGGTTGTAGCCGGCGTAAATACTGCCAGAGCAGCTATAAATAGCATAGCAAAGAATGACCTAAATACGTGGTTAGATTGAGTATTTAAAAATTTCATAAACATCCTAAAAGTTGACATTCAAGCTCTGCGCCAATCGTGGTATTTCTTCACCCATTCCAGCAGTTTGACGGGCTGGTGCGCGCGTTTCCACTCGCCAGCGACGTATTTGTTACTCTCAGCTAGAGTGGGGTAGGCGTGGATAGTTCCCAGTATTTTGTTGAGTCCCAAGCCGTGTTTCATGGCCAAAACATACTCTGCCAACAAGTCGCCAGCATGGACGCCCACGATGGTGACGCCTAAGATTTTGTCTTTGCCTGGCACGGTCAGCACCTTGATAAAGCCATGCGCTTCGCTCTCAGTGATGGCGCGGTCTAGGTCGTCAATGCCGTATTTTGTTACTTCGTAGGCGATGTTTTGCGCTTTGGCTTCAGCCTCGTTCAAACCGACGCGAGCCACTTCGGGGTCAATAAACGTAGCGGCGGGGATGATGCGGTAGTCGGCTTTGAACTTTTTGAACGTGCCAAACAGCGCGTTAACAGCCGCATACCAAGCTTGGTGCGCGGCGGTATGAGTAAATTGATAGGGGCCAGCCACATCGCCAGCGGCGTAAATATTGGGGTAAATGGTTTCTAAATATTCGTTGGTATCGACCGTGCGCTGGGTGGGAATGCCCAAGTCTTCCAAGCCATAGCCTTTGAGTCGTGCGATGCGGCCTACAGCGCAAATCACCTCGTCGTACTCAATGCGTTTTTCCACGCCAGCATGTTCAACAACCAAGGTTTTCACGCCATTTGCGCTCTCAAACCGCAGCGCTTTATGCGATGTCAGCACCTGTACGCCATCGCTAGACAGTGATTTTTGGGCGTAGGCGGACACTTCTTCGTCTTCCCGAATCAAAATACGTGGTGCCATTTCTACTTGCGACACCACAGAGCCGAGCCTTGCAAAGCTTTGCGCTAGCTCGCAGCCAATGGGCCCGCCCCCCAAAACGACGAGGCGCTTGGGCAGGGCGTCCAGCTTGGCAAAAGCGTCCCACAGGGTGTCACTAGTCACATAGCCAGATTGTTCAATGCCCGGCAGTGGCGGCACGACAGGACTGGCACCAGCGGCGATGACGATGCTACGCGTGGTCAGCGTTTGCTTTGTACCGTTGTTTAAGGCAATTTCAACTGTCCAAGGGTTGACGATTTTGGCGTAACCTTCCACCACATCTACACCCAAGCCGGTGAATCGCTCCACACTGTCGTGCGGGGCAATGGCGGCAATGATGTCGTGCACACGCTGCATCACTGCTTTGAAGTCGAAAGCGGGGGAGGCTGTTTTTAAACCGTACTTGTCCGCATGGCGCATTTGGTGCGCTAGTTTGGCGGATTTGATGATGGCTTTGCTCGGCACGCAGCCAAAGTTCAGGCAATCACCGCCCATTTTGTGGGCTTCGACCAAAGTCACTTTCGCTTTTACGGCTGCGCCAATCAAGGCTGTCACCAAACCACCCGCACCCGCGCCAATCACGATGAGGTTGCGGTCAAAAGTTTTGGGTTTGACGCTGTTCCAGCGCGCATAGACTTTGCGTTTTTTAAAGATATCCAGTACCTTTTTCATCACCAGCGGGAACAAACCTAGCAACACGAACGAGCCAATCAAACCAGGCGACAAAATCGAGCGTAAGGAGTCGATTTTGGCGATTTCAGTACCCGCGTTGACGTAAGCAACCGTGCCCGCCAACATGCCTAATTGGCTGACCCAAAAGAAGGTCAAAGTTTTCATTTTGGTCAGACCCATCAGCACATTCAGCACAAAAAACGGAATCAAAGGCAGCAGGCGCAGGGTGAACAGGTAAAACGCGCCTTCTTTTTCCATGCCTTTGTTCACATCTGCGAGTTTTGCACCAAAGCGCTTTTCAATGCTGTCACGCAACACGTAGCGGGAAATCAGCATCGCTAAAGTTGCGCCTAAAGTAGAAGCGAAAGACACAACCACAGTGCCCCAAATCAAACCAAAACTTGCACCTGCAGCCAGTGTCATGATGGCTGCTCCAGGCAACGAGAGGGCAGTGATGGCCACATAAATAGCAAAAAATACGGCGGTGATGAAGACGGGGCGTTCGTTGTACAGCGCTGAAAACGATTGCTGGCTTTCTTTGATATAGGCAAGGCTGAAGAATCTGCCTAAATCAAACACGAAAAAAGCGATGGCTGCCGCGATGACGGCGAGCAAGATGAAGAGTTTTTTCGTGTTCATGTGGGTAGTACGCCGTTCATTAATGTTTGGATTCCGTGATTTATTTTTAATTTTGTATCACTGAGTCTGATTTGCGGTCTTGATTCTTACATTTTTCTCAGCTAAGGTGTTGTTTCGTTGTTATTCATGTATTTTTAAACTAGGAGTTTTTATGACAGTTGCTAAAGTTATCGAGATCATTTCCTCAAGCAAAAAAAGTTTTGACGATGCTGTCAGCACTGGTATTGCGAAAGCATCAGAATCAGTGACGGGGATTCAGGGTGCTTGGATACAAGATCAAAAAGTAGTGGTTAGCAACGGAAAAATCACAGAATATCGCGTTAGCATGATGGTTACTTTTGTTGTTGCAGAGACAAAAGCAAAGGCTAAAGCACCTGCTAAGAAAAAATAAGTCGTTTATAGAAACAACTAAATTATTTCTTCATAAACCGCTGAACGCTGAGCGCTTTCACTAGGCGCGGGTTCAGCGGCAGTTCTTCACCTTCGCATAGCGCTACTAATAGTTCTGCGCAGAGTGGTGCAAATGTCAAACCGCGCGATGCCATGGCAGTGCAAACCCACAATCCCGGTAAAACTTCGCCTACAACAGGCAGTCTGTCAGTCGTTGCACACCGTATGCCAACCCAGTTTTTCACCAAACCACGCTCAAACTCAGCTTTGAGTTGCGTAGCGATATCCGGGACAAGATTTTCTAGACGTTCAAAATTCTCGACTTGATCGCGAATGCTTGGCTCTAGACTCAGATTTTCTCTGTCATAAGTTGCACCAACGAGCCACGCAGTACTCGTTTCAACGTAACTACCGCCACCGTTGATGGGGTGGGTTAGGGTTTTGGCTTTTTTTAAATCACCAAATGTCACTTGCCCGCGAACTGCTTGGAAGTTGAGTTTGGGCGCATTGGGGATGTCTTGTAGTAACCCAGCACTTTGGTTAGACGCTGCTACTACGACCATGTCTGTACGCAGCAAAACTTGGTCGTCACTGTCAAAATCGTCACTGCCAAGAAGCGTCCATTGTCCATCTTCACGAGCAAGCCGTTTTACATGGTAATTGCCTCGCCAAGAGATGTTGGGTTGAGCTAAACAAGCTTTAACCAAAGCTGCCGGTTTGATCCAGCCTGCATCAGCGTGCCACTGTTCCGCTTCACCGTATTTGCGCGACATCACGCCGCTGGCTTGCCAATCAACACCTTCTACCAATAGTTGACTAGCCAGTCTTTGTGTGAATTGCACGCCAGTTGCGGAAATTTGCGAGGTAAAGTTGTTGTCTGCTGAGATATATGGCGCATACAAGCCGACAGGTAAGCCAGAAGCGCCGCTGGCAGGTTCAGCCGCAGCATCTACAACAGTGACATGCCAGCCACGCCGTGCAAGGCTGGCTGCGGTGCACGCACCTGCAATACCCGCGCCTATGACAATGCAGTTAGCTATAAGATTTGCCTAAAATTTAGGCGCTAGGGGGAACGTAACCCTGCGCCGCATCAGCACCCCCACCAAAAAAATGCGCTTCCATTTGCCTTGCCAAGTATTGACGGGCACGTAAATCACCTAAGTTCAGGCGATTCTCATTCACCAGCATGGTTTGGTGCTTCATCCAATCGGCCCAAGCTTGCTTGCTGACGCCTTCCCACAGTTTTTTGCCCAGCTCGCCTGGATAAGGTGGAAAATCTAAACCCTCTGCTTCTTTGCCTAATTTGATACAGTTGACCATGCGTGCCATATGATTGCCTATCTGATTTGGGGATTCGTAGAACTTTTCGACATTATCGAAATCTGATTGTTTGATTTTACCGTGGAGTCGTTATTTTGAATGCTTTGAGCCTTTTATCTCGTTTTAGTTTTCGCCAAATCATGGCATTGATAGCTCTAGCTTGCATCGCCATGCTGTGTTTTGGCTTTTATTTGCAACATGTTGGCGGTTTAGAACCCTGTCCGATGTGTATTGTGCAGCGATATGCTATGATTTTAATAGCTATATGGGCAATAATTGCGTCGGCTACTGGCATAAAAGGCGTGCAAATAGGGGCTTCTTGGCTGGTTGTCATCACGGCGCTGGGGGGGGCTTTTGTGGCCGCTCGCCAAAGCTGGTTGCAGTGGTATCCGCCTGAAATTGCCAGCTGTGGACGCGACATTTACGGCATGATTGAAACGTTTCCGCTGCAAAACCTCGTTCCTATGATTTTAAAAGGCTCGGGCGATTGCACCAAAATTGATTGGACTTTCCTTGGAGCTTCAATAGCGAATTGGTCTTTTTTATGTTTTTGCTGCCTTGCGTTGATAGGTATATTGAACATATTCAAAATCAAATAAACCCGTAATCAGAAAATTGATTCACTAAGTTTTATGTGAAATCTGTGATTTAAGTCACCTGTTTTAGTGCTAGCCTTGCTTCGCATTGGTGCAAAAGTTAACTTATCGAGTTAACTGTCTGTATACTTTTGTTTGTATTCTGTTGTGCATACCGTTAATATAAGCATTAACGATATTCTGGAATATCTAATTACTCAGCTATTTATATTATTTGTAGCTGAGTTTTAAACAAAGTTATCACATCTTTACTGAATAAGCACATGGCTTTAGCGATATCAAGGACAACCACATCGGCTGCGGATTGGAGCATTGCTTATGCTGTCACCATTCGCAGGCTAGATAGCCAATTTATGCTGTGTCTGCTGCGCTTAGAGTCGTGGCCCAATCTAGGTAACATGCATGGCGACTTGGTCGATGCCATGAAACTTATTTGTGCTTTGCTAGAAAAACGTCCCATGGTTGGTTTTTTGGTTGCTCGCCGTTTAAAATTACCCGTTGATAAAACATACGCCTTGCTCAGCGTACTGCAAACCAAAGGTCACATTGTGACTGTAGGTGCTGAACTGCCGAATGATTCCTTGGGATTGAAAAATACTGATTTAGCAGCAAACGATGATGATGCTGACGTACTGACATTTCTACCCAACAACGAAAAGTCAGTGGCTAGCGGTGGGGCGGCTCCTGCTGCAAAAGACAGCGCAGATGTGCTGAACCAACTCTGGCGCGTGTTGAACACTGACATCTCATGGAGCGCGTCAGCGAATGCAAGTAGAGGATCAGATGCACCTTATAGCAAAGATGCTGGTGACGTATTGGGTCAGCTGTGGCGAGTTTTAAATACAGATATTGTTCTTAAGACTGATGAAAATAATCAACCTATCCCTGCTACCGATGCGGAGCTCAAATTACACCAAGAAAAGTTAGATGAAGCTGCGGGGGTAATGGGGCAGTTGTGGTCAGTATTGAATACAGATATTGCTTTTAAGCGCCAAGGTGATTCATCTAGCAAGCAAACAGGTGTGGAAGAAAAAACCAAAGAGGTTTCTACAGTTTTACGACAACTTTGGCGTGTACTAAACACGGAAATTGCGAACAAGCGGCAATCAGACGCGGGAGGTGACTCTGTTACGGCGTCGGATACGACTGTAGAAGCCAACGAGAAACTCAGCAAGCTATGGCGAATTTTGGATACTGAAATTACGTTGAAGAAGAAGCCTAAAACTTACGTGATGCGAGATTCTTTGAGCCAGAACAGCAAATCGACTGAGTCAGATACTTCGGCCGAGGCTGTTAGCCGTTTGAGTCAGCTGTGGCAGATTTTGAATTCAGAAATCGCAGTGACCGTCCCGCCAGAACGCCGAGCACCAAGTATCAATCATTGAACAGCTATCGCTACCGGACTTAACGCTTATCCAAAACGGTTGGATTAAGCTGGTACGCTGCGCCTTTTTTCCTGTACTTTTCTAGACTTCTAAGAAAATTTTCCTAAATAAGCCAGTTTTGTGGCTTTTTTTAGGGTTTTCCATTAATAAAGCCAATTGATTTAGTAATTACTAAAAGGCATACTACGTTCCAATTCTTCTGTAAAAAGAAGAAGATTGTTTCAAACTTCTCTAATTCGGGAGGTTTGGCTTACCATTATTTTTAAGGGACACACATGAAATTCAAGCCTTCCGCACTCGTTGCCGCTTTGGTATTCACTGCTACTAGCAGCATGGCCGCTCAAACCGTTGTTGGTTTGATCACTAAAACTGAAACCAACCCTTTCTTCGTCAAAATGAAAGAAGGCGCGCAAGCCGAAGCTAAAAAGCTTGGCATCAAGTTGCTCACAGCTAGCGGTAAACAAGACGGCGATACAGCAGCACAAATCACTGCTTTGGAAAACATGGCTGCGGCTGGCGCAAAAACCATTTTGATCACTGCAAGCGGTGACGCCATCATCCCAACCGTGAAAAAAGTACAAGCCAAAGGCGTGCAGGTCATCGCTTTGGACAGCCCGTTTGAAGGCGCAGATGCTTTGTTTGCAACTGACAACTACAAGGCTGGCGAATTGATTGGTCAATACGCAAAAGCAGCCATGGGCGGCAAGCCAGCGAAAATCGCTATGCTTGACTTGTTTCCAGGTCATCCAGTGGGCGCGCAGCGTCACAACGGCTTCATGGTTGGTTACGGTTTGAAAGCCAATGACGCTAAGTCAAACGAATTGTCAACAGCACCAGAAATCGTTTGCGCTGCAGACAGCTTTGGCGACCAAGCCAAAGGCCAAACAGCTATGGAAAACTGCTTGCAAAAGAACCCAGACATCAATGTGGTGTACACCATCAATGAGCCAGCAGCTGCAGGCGCATTCAATGCATTGCAAAAAGCCAAGAAAACTGGCGTGACTATCGTGTCAGTTGACGGTGGTTGCCAAGGTATCAAGGACACTGCCAAAGGCGTGATTGCTGCTACATCACAACAATACCCATTGAAGATGGCTTCTATGGGTGTGCAAGCCGGTGCCGAGTACGCCAAATCAGGCAAAAAAGCCACTGGCTATGTAGACACTGGCGTGACTTTGATTGCTAACAAAGCCATCAAAGGCGTTGACAGCAAAGACACCAAAGTCGGTGCAGATCTGTGCTGGGGCAAGAAGTAATTTTTAGAGTTTAGTGTTTAGCATGGGCTTACAACGATGAAGGAATAGCCTTCTCGTTGTAAGCTTTTTTCATTGTTTCAGTTGGAATTATTTATGACTATGTTGTCTACTGGCGGTCAAGCTAGAGTCGTCCCGTGGGGTGCTTTGGGGCCTTGGTTAGCACTGCTGGCCACCTGCATTTTTTTTGCCACACAATCTGACCGTTTTTTAACGGGTGAGAATCTCTCATTGGTGCTTCAGCAGGTGATGGTGGTTGGTGTTTTGGCGATTGGCCAAACATTGATTATTTTGACGGCAGGTATCGACCTGTCGTGCGGTATGGTGATGTCCTTAGCCGGGATTGTGATGACCAAGTTTGCTGTAGATTACGGGTTTGACCCCTATGTCGCCATCGCTTGTGGGCTGGGCATGGCAACTTTGTTTGGGCTTATCAATGGCTTGTTAATCACCAAAGTTAAATTACCCTCTTTTATTGTGACCTTGGGCACATTGAACATCGCATTCGCAATCACACAAATTTATTCCGAATCGCAAACTGTGCGTGATCTGCCAGCAGAGATGACTGCTTTGGGAAATACGTTCAGCATTGGCAGTACAGAGGTTGGGTATGGCACTATTGTGATGATTGTTTTGTACGTATTGGCTTGGTATATGCTGCGTGATTCATCACCAGGTCGCCACGTCTACGCTGTGGGAAACAACCCAGAGGCTGCCCGATTAACCGGTATTTCTGTAGACCGTGTTTTATTAGGTGTTTATGCATTAGCTGGTTTATTTTATGGTATTGCTGCTCTATTATCTGTAGCAAGAACGGGTGTGGGTGATCCGCAAGCGGGGCAAACCGAAAACTTAGATGCCATCACAGCAGTGGTTCTAGGTGGAACCAGTTTGTTTGGGGGGCGAGGCATTCTTTTGGGCTCGCTGGTTGGCGCTGTTATTGTTGGCGTTTTCCGCAATGGCTTGACTTTGATGGGGGTCGCTTCTGTCTATCAAACATTGATTACAGGTGTGTTGGTGATTCTGGCCGTCGCTGCAGATCAAATGTCTCGTAAAGGAGCACGCTAATGACTGCAAATATCAACTTAAGTGCAGCGCCACTGGTGATGCAAGCACGCAATATCGTGAAACGCTATGGGCAGGTCACAGCACTTGATGGCGTTGATTTTGAATTGCGCGCAGGCGAGATTTTGGCGGTCATTGGCGACAATGGCGCTGGAAAATCATCGCTTATTAAAGTTTTGTCTGGTGCAGTCACGCCTGATTCTGGCGAGATGTTGTTAGATGGCAAACCTGTGCATTTCCGCTCGCCGATTGATGCCCGACGGGCTGGCATTGAAACGGTTTATCAGGATTTGGCGGTTGCGCCTGCAATGAGCATTGCCGAGAATTTGTTTTTAGGGCGTGAAACCCTGCGTCCAGGCATTTTGGGCAAAGTTTTTCGTTTGATTGACAAACCCAGCATGCTGAAAGAAGCTGTTCGCCACATGAACGAGCTGAAAATTGGTATTCGCTCTATGACGCAAGCGGTGGAAACATTGTCGGGTGGCCAGCGACAGGGCGTTGCCGTGGCGCGCAGTGCGGCATTTGCTCAGCATGTGGTCATCATGGACGAACCAACGGCTGCTCTGGGCGTCAAAGAAGGTAACATGGTACTGGAGCTGATTCGCCGTGTGCGAGATAAAGGCTTACCCGTGATTTTGATCAGCCACAACATGCCGCATGTATTTGAAGTGGCAGACCGCATTCATATCCAGCGTTTGGGTAAACGTGCCGCGGTGGTGAACCCCAAGAAAATCAGCATGTCTGACACGGTGGCCATCATGACAGGTGCTAAGCCCGTGGATGAGATTCCGGGGGATTGTTTGGCTTAACTGCCTACTACCCCGTCGCTACGCGCCACCCCTTCAAATGAAGGGGAACTTTCTGCCTTTGGTATTCATTCCCCTTCTTTAGAAGGGGTGCCCAAAGGGCGGGGTAGCTCTGCTTTTAGCTCACCTTCTTCACCAAAACTTGGCTCTTCCTATCCCAGTTGTACTTGCGTTTGCGAGCCTCTGGGAGCCAATCTGGGTCAACCAGTTTGAAGCCGCGCTTTAAAAACCAGTGGGTGGTGCGCGTGGTTAGTACAAAAATACTTTCTAAACCAGCTGCTTTGGCGCGGTGCTCAATGCGTTTGAGCACCCGCTCACCATCGCCATGACCTTGCACATGCGGTGAAACAGTTAGCGCTGCCATTTCGGCGGTTCTTGATTCTGGGTAAGGGTACAGCGCTGCGCAGGCAAAGATAACTCCATCGTGCTCGATGATGCTGTAGTTGCTGGCGTCACGTTCAATTTCGGTGGGGCTGCGCTTAACCAGAGTGCCATCTTTCTCAAACGGCTCAATCAATTGCAAAATACCACTGACGTCATCCGCTGTAGCTTCACGCAAGCTCTCTAGCTTTTCATCCACAACCATCGTGCCAATACCATCGTGAACATAGATTTCTAAGAGCAATGCGCCGTCAACATCAAACGGCAATATATGGCTACGCTCCACACCTTCTTCACATGCTTTAACACAATGCTGTAAATAAAATGCCGTGTCAGAAGGTTGACTTGCCGAAGGTAAATCAGCCAACAATGCTTTTGCCGCAGCCAGTGGCAGTTCCGTGTCAATCGGGTTGTCATCTCCAGCTGGCTCATGGGCTTGCATTCTGATGCCTGGAACTTCACTCATAAAAATCAATTTATCAGCTTGCAAAGCAATCGCAACCGACGTTGCCACTTCTTCCATGGTCAGGTTAAAGGCTTCTCCAGTCGGTGAAAATCCAAATGGCGAGAGCAACACCATTGACCCAAACGCTAGTGTTTGGGTAATGCCTGCAGTATCAACTTTGCGAACCAAGCCAGAGTGTTGAAAATCTACGCCATCGACGATACCCACAGGTCGTGCGGTAATGAAGTTGCCTGAAATTACCCTAACAGTAGAGCCAGCCATAGGCGTATTAGGCAGCCCTTGGCTAAATGCAGCTTCAATTTCATAACGTAATTGCCCTGCAGCTTCTTGGGCGCAGTCCAATGCTACTTCGTCGGTAATGCGCATACCATGCGAGTAACGTGGCGTATGACCTTTTGCCATCAGTTGTTCGTTGACTTGTGGTCTAAAGCCATGCACCAAAACGACTTTGACACCCATGCTCTGAATCAACGCCAAATCTTGCGCTAAATTCTGTAATTTGCCAGCTGCAATTGCTTCTCCAGCAATGCCAACCACAAAGGTTTTTCCTCTGTGCATATGAATATACGGCGCAACGGACCGAAACCAAGGCACAAAATGGTTGTTTATAGTGTTAGGCATAAAGTATTTGACTTATTTTCCAGCTAGATTTGACTTCTAAAGCGCCTATCATAATGGCACATTTAACGGCACAATTAGCAGCATAAATAACTGTGCAATTCGCGCCATAATTTAACAATAATATTTCACATGACAACATCCATGAATGCATCTTCAGACATTGGCTCAGACATCGGATTGGTGGGCTTGGCTGTTATGGGCCAAAACTTAGCGCTGAATATCGCTGATCACGGCTACAACATATCCGTTTTTAACCGCAACCCAGAGCGTACCAACGACTTTATTACCCATTGCAAAGCCAGCGAACCCGCTGCACCACGTTTGACGGGACTTACCGATATTGCCGAATTTGTGCAAAGTATCAAACGCCCACGAAAGATCATTTTGCTGGTCAAAGCTGGAAAAGCCACAGACGACACAATAGCGATGTTGCTTCCGTATTTAGAGGCTGATGATATCATCATCGACGGTGGTAACGCTTTGTGGGGCGACACTATTCGCCGTGAAAAAGAGTTGAGCGCCAAAGGGTTTGCCTTCATCGGCTCGGGCGTTTCAGGTGGTGAAACAGGCGCGCGGTTTGGCCCGTCGTTGATGCCAGGTGGTTCCGCCAAAGCTTGGGCATCGTTAGAGCCGATTTGGCGCGATATTGCCGCTAAAGTTGATCCTGTCACTGGCGCGCAACTAGAAGGTGCAACCCCAGGAAAACCACTGGTCGGTGGCGTACCATGCACGGCGCACATTGGCCCCGACGGTGCTGGCCACTACGTCAAAATGGTGCACAACGGCATTGAATACATTGACATGCAGCTCATTTGCGAAGCCTATGCCTTGATGAAAAACATGTTGGGTATGAGTGCGGGCGAGAATGGGAAAGTCTTTGAAACGTGGAATAACAAAGGTGAGGGCACTTTATCCAGCTTCCTCGTCGAAATCACTGCAGACATTTTGCAGCAAAAAGACCCAGAAGACGCCAGCGGGCAAACCTACTTGGTCGATAAAGTGCTGGACACCGCAGGGCAAAAAGGCACCGGCATGTGGACGGCTGCCAACGCGTTAGAGCTAGGCGCACCCGCCAACGCAATTGCCGAAGCCGTCTTTGCACGCGCTCTGTCAGCTCTTAAAGCCGAGCGCGTCGCTGCCAGTCAAATCCTCAAAGGGCCACAATTACCCGCTGAAACTGACCGCGAAGGCATCATCGCCGCCATTCATGACGCGCTGTATTGCTCCAAAATCTGCGCCTACGCACAGGGTTTTCAGCTCATGAAAGAAGCTGAGAAAGAATACAAATGGACGCTGAACTTTGCGACCATCGCCCAAATCTGGCGCGGCGGTTGCATCATCCGTGCTCGGTTTTTGCAAAAAATCACCGACGCTTACAACACCCAGCCAGATTTGAAAAACTTGATGCTGGACAGCTATTTCACGAATGCTCTGCACGATTCGCAAAACAACTGGCGTAAAGTTATTTCATTGGCCGTGCAGCATGGCATCGCTGTACCAGCTTTTGGCTCTGCTTTGGCGTATTTTGATGGTTACCGTAGTGCTAACCTACCCGCTAATTTATTGCAAGGCCAGCGTGATTACTTCGGTGCTCACACCTACGAGCGCACCGACAAACCGCGTGGTGAATTCTTCCACTTAGATTGGCCAAAAGTACTGCGTGTACAGCGCACTGTTTAATCAGATTTAGTGATGTCGCAAATCAACGCACGCGATGGTGTCAACGGGAGAAAATTAAAATTTCAAATGATGGACGACGCTTATGTACCATCACGCAGCGTCGAAAACGTTAAAGCAATGCTTGCTGATAGTAGTATTGTCGCTTTACAAACTTGCGTTGGTACGCCCAATAACGCGGCTACTTTGGGAATGATTGAGGCTGCAGGCTCTGGCATGGCGTTAACGTCAGTGTTGCCGAATGTGAACAGCTGGAAAATGCCAATCGTGCGCGAATACCAAGCCGCCATGCGAGAGGGTGGTATCACTGAATTTTCAGGCACCGGACTGGAGGCTTACATGAACATGCGAGTCATGATGGCGGCACTAGAACGAGTGGGTCGCGGGGAGTTGACGCGTGCAAAGCTTAGAACTGCCATCGCCACATTGCCAAAGATTGATTTAGGAGGATTTTCGGTTGATTTCCCTCAAGGCTCTCCCTTTGTTGGATCACACTTCGTTGAGTTAGGCGTTCTGGGCAGCAACGGCAAAATGCTCGTGTGAAGATATAAATAGTCACATTATGAAATGATAAAACGCAGCGTGAAATTTTCGTACTTGAAGCGGAGGCAATTTTTGACCGTAGTCAATTTTGTTTAAAATAATAGGTCTAATATCTTATGTCTTATATAAGACTAAAAGATTTTTTACTTATTTGCCCGTATCATTAGTGCATGAGCAATATTTCCATACCTTCTAATTTAAACATCTTAATTTTGGGGGCGTCCTACGGGGCGCTCTTAGCAATCAAATGTGTTGCTGCTGGGCATCGCGTGACAATGACGTGTCGCACAGCAACAGCAGCATTGATTAATGCAGAAGGCATTCGCGTACGCTTACCTATCAAAGGTCGTCGCGATATTGGTTTGAACGGTTTGGTCGAGGTTGAATCTAAAGCGCTAAAGGGTAGCTTGACAGCATGTACACCCCAACAAGTGACAGATTTGACCGCCTTTGATTTGGTCGTGCTAGCCATGCAAGAGCCGCAATATCGGCAAGACGGCATTCGTGAATTGATGCAGCAAATCGCACTGGCTAAGCTGCCTTGCATGCCAATTATGAACATGCCCCCATTGCCATATTTGGCACGATTAGTCGGTCAGAATGGTTTAAACAAGTCCGCGATTGATTTGATGAGTTTCCGAGCCGCCTACGTGCAGGCCGATGTGTGGGACGCTTTTGATCCAGCATGCATGACATTGTCAAGCCCTGATCCGCAAGCGTTCAGACCTGTTGACGAGCCAGTTAACGTGCTGCAAGTCGCACTGCCGACAAACTTTAAAGTCGCACGATTTGAGTCTGAAAAGCATACACAAATTTTGCAGCGGCTAGAAGATGACATCGAAGCCGTACGCTACATGCACAACGGCGAAGCTTTGGAGCTGCCCGTCAAACTCAAAGTGTTCGACTCTTTGTTTGTGCCCTTGGCAAAGTGGAGCATGTTGCTGACTGGCAATTACCGCTGCATTCAAGCAGAGGGTATGCGCCCGATCAAAGACGCAGTTTTGGGTCAGACATCAGCGGATGTTGCGCAATCTAAAGACGTTTACGAATGGGTGGCAAAGTTATGCGTAACAATGGGCGCATCGCCAGACGACCTCGTGCCGTTTGACAAATACGCCGCTGCCGCCAATGGCTTGGCCAAACCATCATCTGCCGCGCGCGCTTTGGCAGGCGGTGCCACGAACATTGAACGTGTTGATATGATTGTTCAAACTTTTGCTGCACAGTTGGGCATGCAAAATGCCAGTGTTGACCACACCGTTAGCGTGGTGAACGGCTGGCTTGCTAAAAACAGAGCAGTTTAAATAGCCGTTTTAAAGAATTTTTGATTTTATTTTTAAGTTTATTTAGGAAAATTTTATGAGCAAAGCATTAGATGGCGTGCGAATTTTGGATTTCACGCACGTGCAATCAGGCCCAACTTGTACGCAATTGCTGGCATGGTTCGGCGCAGACGTCATCAAGGTCGAGCGTGCGGGCGAGGGCGACGCCACGCGTGGTCAGTTGCGTGATATTCCGGGCGTGGACAGCTTGTATTTCACGATGTTGAACCACAACAAGCGCTCCATCACTCTCAACACCAAAAGCGCCAAAGGTAAAGAGGTGCTTGACACTTTGATCAAAACTTGCGACGTGATGGTTGAAAACTTCGCTCCTGGCGCGTTAGACCGTATGGGCATTACGTGGGAACACATCCAATCGCTGAATCCGCGCATGATTGTCGCGTCAGTCAAAGGCTTTGGCCCTGGCCCGTATGAAGACTGCAAAGTGTACGAAAACGTCGCACAATGTGCTGGCGGTGCTGCATCCACCACCGGTTTTGACGACGGCCCACCAGTGGTGACAGGCGCACAAATTGGCGATAGCGGCACGGGTTTGCATTTGGCTTTAGGTATTGTTGCCGCCTTGTACCAGCGTAATTCCACAGGTCGTGGTCAAAAAGTCTTGGCTCCCATGCAAGATGCGGTGCTGAACCTCTGCCGCGTCAAGCTGCGTGATCAGCAGCGCCTAGAGCGCACAGGCACCATGCACGAATACCCACAATACCCAGACGGTAAGTTTGGTGATGCCGTGCCGCGTGCTGGTAATGCATCAGGCGGCGGTCAGCCAGGGTCGATTTTGAAATGCAAAGGCTGGGAAACCGACCCTAATGCTTACATTTACTTTATCACCCAAGGCGCAGTGTGGCCTGCTGTGTGTAAAGTCATTGGTGAAGAGGGCTGGATTGACGATGAAGCCTACGCCACGCCGGCGGCTAGGTTGCTACATCTTGGCCCGATTTTTAAACGCATTGAAAAATGGACCATGACCAAAACCAAGTTTGAAGCCATGGATATTTTGAACAAGTTTGACATTCCCTGCGGCCCAATTTTGTCGATGAAAGAAATCGCAGAAGAGCCCGCTTTGCGCGAAACGGGCACGATTGTGGAAGTGGATCACCCAACGCGTGGCAAGTATTTGACGGTGGGCAACCCCATCAAAATGTCTGACAGCGAAACCGTGGTGACGCGATCACCGCTGTTAGGTGAGCATACCGATGAAGTGCTGCAACAGTTGGGTTACAGCATGGATACCATCAACCAGTTACGTGCTGAAAAAGTGATTTAAGCGGCAGGAAAGTCAGCTTAAACAACGTCTTTGACAGCCTTCTCATAATGGCTGCTCAAACTGCTGGTGATATCCAGCAGCCGCTCGCTAGACACCGCGACATCGTCCATCACAAAGGGACGGCTGCGCGGTTTGTCGATCGAGGTTTCAAACAAAAACCACTGCGCCGCACATAAATCGATGTCGTTTCGAATATTGACTGTTGAAATAGGTGCATCTTTCAACATGGCCAACCCGGCTTTGAATTCCGCACGGTCACTGGCTAATTGCAGTCGAACAGGGTTTGAGTTGAGGTTGGCTGCTTGCATGAAGTAATTTTTGGCAAGTCGTTGCGACAGCATGCGTTGTTTGTCGGCAATGGCCACGATTTTTGCGTTGCCTGATTTTGTCTGGTTAGCCAAAAGCTCAGTAGTTTTGTTGGCTTGTTCCGTTAATTTATCAGCTTGCACCGAAACAGCCACCAACATATCGCGCTTGGGGTCAGTAGCCAAAAGTGTGGTCAAGGCAGCAGCCTCTGCTTTGATAGCAGTTATATTTTGCGTGACTTCAGCGTTGTAGTTACCCAAGGCCAGTTCTTCAAGACTAGATAACATCAAGCGCTGTGTAGATGCAATTGTGTTTTTTGTTGCATCAGGCAAGACATTCAATACCAATTGAACATAGGCCTTAGCACTGCGTTGGGACAGGGCACGAAAACGCGCTGTCCGATTGATGGAAACTGCTAAAGCGACCTGAGCCTGTGTTTCAAAAGCCATGGGCAAACACAAACCTAAAGACGAAAGTTGTAGCAACTTGCGCCGCGAAAATGGCTGCGGATAAGACATAGGGTCATCCTTTTAGTTTTAAAATTACTACGTTTGTAATAAATATTACAAACGCACAAGCAATATTAATAACTTTGGACTACTTATGCGCGAAATTGAGGTAACAGTGGCGCGTGAATATTCACATATTCTCAAAATGTCACATGTAAATGCGTTCGCGTATCCATTTGGTGGCAATCCACTTTTCACCCTTAACAACAGGAGCCCCGCCATGCAGTGTTGAAGGGTCAACTTGCCCCTTTGAGTTGAAGTATGAAAAGTACAAGGCAGAGCCCTTTTTTGGGTACACGCTGAGATTGATGTCAGGCAATACTGTTGCACCACCAGCCTTGACCTCATTCAAATACATGATGACCGTGATCGTCCGCTGGCCGCCCTTTGCTGTGTGGACGCGGCCCCCAATGGTGTCTGGAAAATAGTCAAAATGCGGCCTGTATTCGCCACCGCCAGCGTAGTTCAAAATCTGAATGCCTTCCCCATTGGGGACGGGCGTGCCCGTAATTTCAGCAATTCGGGCTTCAATTTTTTTCACCAAATCGTTTTGCCCCAACGTGAAATGCGTGCCCATACTGGTGCGATGCTCATGCCCAACGGAAGCACCAGTCGCATCGTCTACCACCGTGGACTTGATCAAAGTGCTTTTAGATAGCTCACAAAACGCATCACATTCTTCATGGGTCATGAAGTTGTCCAGCAGCACCACATCAGGCGCAGTTAACCTCATCGCGACTTGAATCTGCTGCCCGTCTTGGGTGACGATGGTGTTGTCATGTTGAAACAAATAACTGGCCTCTTGCTCATAAGGGCCATCTTGTTGGTTAGATACGCCCTCTGTTAGCGTCAAGGCTTGCCCAGAGCGGTTGTTCAAATTAAACACGGCCACATCTTTTGCAATGCCCGCTTTGAGCATGTCTGTCAGCATTGCCTCATAAGCGCAGCCGCGTGCAAAATTTTCATTGATCCAGTTTTGCCATGGTTTGTCTAATATTTGCATAAACCTGTCCTGCAGTTGACTCGGCGTCAATCCTACAGGAAATACAGGTACAAATTAAACGTTCCCCAGCACGTCTTTCAAAGCTTTCTCGTACTTGTCCGTCAAGCTGTTGGTCAGCTCCAATAAGCGCTCACTGGTGCTAGCCACGTTTTTCATGGCATCTGCGCGGTTGCGGGGTAAATCTAATGCCCCCTCAAACAAAAACCATTGCGCAGAGCAAAGCTCTAAGTCTTCGCGAATGGCGTTGGTTGAAATCGGCGTTTTAATCAGTGTCGCCATTGCCGTATTGAACTCAGCTTTATCTAGCTGGATTTGATGTGTCGCCGCCGTCAAATTCACATTCGCTGCCGTCAAGTAATAGTTTTTAGCCATGCGCTGCGACAGCATCCGCTGGCGTCCCGCCATGTCAATGATTTTGCCGCTGGCCGCTTTTGAAGCAGACGCAGATGCTTGTGCTAGCGCTTCCGTGGCTTTATGGGCCAAAGTCAATACTTTGTCGGCCTGTGCATTAACTGCAGCAAGTTGGTCGTGCTTAGGCTTTGCGTTAATCAGTCCTAGTAGTTTGGTAACTTCTTCCTGCAGCGCCGTCATTTGTTTTCTAAGGTCAGGTGTCAAGCTTGCTTGTGCCAAGTCGTCAAAACCCTGCTGAAACAAGCGCTGCACCGTGGCCAGCGTTTTTTGTGCAGCTTCGGGCATGACATCCAAGGCTAGTTGTGCATAAGCCTTTGCACCGCGCTGCGACAAAGCGCGAAAACGCGCGCAGCGGTTGATGGCGGTGGCTAGCGATATTTCTGCATTGGCTGAATGAGCCGTTGGTAAAGCCAAGCTGAGAACAGCCAGCTGAATCAAAGAACGGCGAGAAATTTGGCCGCTGATTGCACCAGATACATTTGGTGTGGATGAGGAGAGGCTGGAGTGCAAAATAGACATTTTTGTGACTTTCTTCACGAATTTAGGGTTGAAATATGTAACTGTTGAAACAATTATAGAAATCTCCTACGGGAAAACCCGTAATTCGAGAGCGTCCATTCAAATAAATATCAAAATAATTGAGTAAAAAAATAGCGATGCACCAAGTCGGTTTGAAAACGCACTCACGCACCAGCACGGTGCTTTTTGTCTAGAGCTTAAGTAGTCGTGTAGGTGCTGCGTGTGCCGATTTGGTGCGCCATAAAAGCGATTTTATTTGCTATTAATTTAATAGCTTCTAAGGCAGCTAATACGCCGGCTAGGTGCTAATTTAAGCCCTAATTTCCTGCTGCGTGGTGCAGTGAATGCTACCACCACCCGCAGCGATACCATCCACATTCAGCTGCTCAATCACCCGCCCCGGAAAGGCAAGCTGCAAGCTGGCTTTGACGGCAGCGTCCGCTTTGGCATCGCCAAATTCCTGCGCAATGACCGCGCCGTTGCAGACGTAAAAACCGATGTAGCCTGCGGCAAAGTCCTTGTTTTCAAACGTTTTTCGCACGCTACTGGGCGCTTCTAGGGTAATCACTTCCAGCTTGCGACCTTGTGCATCAGATGCGGCTTTGAGTAATTCCAAGTGTTTCACAGTCACCGCGTGGTCGTAAGACGCTGTATCTGGGTCAAAACCTGCTATCACTACGCCTGGGCTGGCAAATCGGGCGTAAAAATCGGTGTGCCCGTCGGTGATGTCTTTGCCCTTGATACCAGGCAGCCAAATGATTTTTTGCAAACCCAGCAAGCGCTTCAGCTCCGCCTCAACTGCCTCTTTGCTCGCGCCAGGGTTGCGGTTGTCATTCAAAATACAGCTCTCGGTCATGATGGCCGTGCCGTGCCCATCCACCTCAATACAGCCACCTTCCAATACCAGCTTGGTTTTCAGGAGTTCAACTTTCGCTTGCTTTGCCACAAAACCAGCGACCAAAGCGTCCTGTTTGAACGCCTGCTTTTCACCCCAGCCATTGAAATTGAACTGAATGCCAGCTTTTTTACCTTGCTTGCTAACAAACACAGGCCCCGTGTCCCGCATCCACAAATCGTCCAACGGGCAGACGTGCAAGGTCACATTTTTACCAACCAAGCTCTGCGCCAAAGCCAAATCTCGGCTGTTCACCAGCATGTTGACGGGTTCGTACTTGGCAATCGTGTTGGCAATCAGCGCCAAATTGCGTTGCACCTCAGGTAACAGCTTCGCGCCCCAAATGGCTTTGTTTGCCCCAAATGCCATCCAAGTGCTGCTGTGCGGTTCAGATTCGTCAGGCATGCGCCAGCCAGCATGGGTTGCGGCAGTGGCGAGGTTGAAATGTAAACCGGAAGATAGCAGCATGGCTGAGTTGATTAATTCACGTCGTTTCATAAATTCACTGTGATTTAAATTTGCTATAAATTTAATAGCTGCTTAGGCAGTAAATACGCCGGATAAGTGCCAATTTGAGGGTTGGAAATCAATTATTTCGCTATTATTTCTCTTTTTTAAGCGCCAACCACGTCCAGATTGCGCCTATCACCTCTACAACGCCAAATAAAATCAAAGCTTTGTTCGCAAAACCCATCGCCACAAACGCTACAAAGGCAGCCAACACAAAGCCCCGTGCATAAACCGTGGCTTCAAAAAACGCTTTGGCTTCACACTTGGCGGCATACCAATAGTAAACGCCAACGTTGAACGCAATCACGCCGACAACGCGAATCCACACTTCGTTGGTAGCTGGAATGCCAAACATTCCGAGCAGCATATTGGGCGCAAACATCAAGTTCAAACCAGTGAGCAGGGCGTAGACGCCGAAGAACTTGACGCTGAAAGCTGATTTGGACATGTGGAACTCCTTAGTAGTGCTTGTCGTGGTTAATCGGGTTGCGTCTGACGATTATCACCCCATCATCCCCGATAATCTAGCTCTATGTCTGTGCCCCAAAATCCTGTAAATCCCGTCAAAAAAACGAATCTGGTCATCGATTTCCCTGAAAACCTGCCCGTATCCGGCAAGCGTGACGAGATCATGGCGGCGCTGCAGGCGCATCAGGTCATCATCGTGTGTGGCGAGACGGGTTCAGGTAAGACGACGCAGTTGCCCAAAATCGCCTTGGCGATGGGGCGCGGCAAGCTCAACTATGCGCCTGGGCAACAGGCTAAGCTGATCGGCCACACCCAGCCACGCCGAATTGCGGCAAGCTCGGTCGCCAAGCGGATTGCCGAGGAGCTGAAAACGCCGCTGGGCGAGGTGGTGGGTTTCAAGGTGCGGTTTCAGGACAGGTTGAGCCGCGATGCGTCGGTCAAGCTGATGACCGATGGCATTTTGCTGGCCGAAACGCAGACCGACCCGCTGCTCAAAGCCTACGACACCATCATCATCGACG
>Ga0114940_10000262_pt1 | contig 29082 bp, 13 predicted proteins | sample ColdCreekSource_FD_87195 | JGI IMG/M metagenome (GOLD analysis project Ga0114940, IMG submission 87195) | Groundwater microbial communities from Cold Creek, Nevada to study Microbial Dark Matter (Phase II) - Cold Creek Source | ecosystem: Environmental > Aquatic > Deep subsurface > Groundwater ... | reverse complement strand
CCACCACATACCGCAACGCGCGTTGAACCACCAAACCCCAATCCAGGCGCTTCAGAAATGGCAAAACGACAAACCCGAATTATTCGTTAAACAAGTCTACAAACATACGGGACTTGACAGTTAGCTATGCTAGAAACTCAAGAATCAAAATTATCGCAACCTGAAAAGTGGCCCATATTGACATGGTTACTTGTCTCGGGACTCCTTATCTTGACCTTTAATGGCCTTTATCTCCTCTTATTTGTGAAGGCCGATCTATTTTATGTGGTCAATGTCCTTCTCCACTTCTTAGTGGGGCTTTTAATCATTCCGCTGTTATTACTTTGGGGAGTAGGTCTCTTCCACGCTAAAAGTAAAGCAATACCGCAGCAAATGCTTAAGCGTATCAGCTTTGTCATTCTACTTGTCGCAATAGGTATCGGAGTCACCATTGCTATCGTTGGCGGGCTTCGAAAAAATCAGTGGCTTGTGGATACCCACATGACCGTAGCGGGCGTAGGGGTTACCCTTTTCATGCTCGGCATAGGCATCCGGCGTGTACGTATGGGGGTGGTGCAACTTTCGGACAGACTTAAGCGGTCCGTAGTGATGTTCCTAGGCGTATTGCTTCTGCCAGCCGTCTTATGGGGGACAAAGTTCGCTTCTATTCCGAACGGCCCGGTGATCCATAATCCTGACACGCCACCAATGACAATGCATGATGAGGCAATGGGAGGAAAGGATGGCCCATTCTTCCCCTCTTCGTCTTCAACTAACACAGGAGGGACAATCCCATCTTCATTCTTTACAGAATCTGAAAAAGCTTGTAAGCGCTGCCACAGCGACATTTACACGCAATGGCAGTCCTCAGCCCACCACTTTTCTTCTTTCAACAACCCGTGGTATCGGAAATCCATTGAGTATATGCAGGAGGTCAATGGCATTCAGCCTTCTAAATGGTGTGGAGGTTGCCATGATCCTGCTGTACTTTTCAGTGGTATGATGGATCGGCCAGTGCGTGAAATCGCAGACACCGTTGAGGGACAGGCCGGCTTAGGCTGCATGAGTTGCCACTCCATCACAAAGGTCAAAAGCACCATGGGGCAAGGAGACTATTATATGGAATACCCATTGCTCCATAAGCTGGCTGTTAGTGACGACATGATCACCCGCGTTGCGACCGATTTTGTTATTCACTTAAGTCCAGAGGTCCACCGGCGCACTTTTCTGAAGCCGTTTCATCGGTCTAAAAATGCCCAAGGAGCCGAGTTCTGTTCGGTCTGCCACAAGGTGCATCTTGACGTTCCGGTAAACAATTATCGCTGGTTCCGTGGCTTCAACGAATACGATGCATGGCAGGCAAGCGGTGTATCAGGTCAGGGGGCTCGCTCCTTCTACTATCCATCCGAGCCAAAAGGATGCGGTGGTTGTCATATGCCTTTAGTCCCCTCAGGGGATAAAGGGAACGTTGAAGGGATGGTTCACTCCCACAGATTCCCGGGAGCAAATACGGCCTTGCCAACAGTAAACAAGGATAAAGAGCAGCTCAAGACCGTGATGGAATTCTTGAAAGGAGCGGTTTCAGTTGACATCTTCGCAGTGAGCCGGGAGCTAAAAGGGGTTCAGGCCGCTTCATCGCCAAAAGGCCTAGGTCATCGTAATAATATGGCGACTTCGTTCACAATGTTTTCGGTAGGAGAAGAAGCACAAGGCACCGGGCATCGTCAACCGACAAAGGAGCGGTTAATCACGGCTCCTATAGATGAGACTCATGTGGCGATCCGCCGAGGGGAGTCGGTTCTCGTTGATGTGGTAGTTCGGAATCGTAAGACCGGCCATTTTTTCCCGGGTGGCACAGTCGATGCTTTTGATGTCTGGGTTGAGTTTAAGGCTACGGACAGTAATGGAAAAGTCCTCTTCAGGAGCGGGGCCGTGAAGGATAATGGCAAAGGTCCCGTAGAAGAGGGTGCCCACTTTTATCGGTCGTATCTCCTTGATGCTCATGGTAATCATATTAACAAGCGAAACGTCTGGGCAGCCCGGTCTCTTCTTTACAGTCGGCTCATCCCGCCAGGGGCTGCAGATACAGTTCATTACCGATTGGATATACCGCAAGATGCACGAGGCCCGATTACTCTGGAGGCCCGGGTTAACTACCGAAAGTTTATGTGGTGGAACACCCAGTTTGTTTTCAAGGGAATGCGGGATTCCACTCAGGGGATGCCTAATGTCACCAAGGATTATGATGACGGTCTCTGGAACTTTGATCCATCCAAATCAGCTCCTGATTTACCTATCGTGGTGGTGGCTGAATCTAAGGCAATTCTCAATGTGGTGAATCAGTATCCCGCGTTTCCGCATCCAGAGTCCTCGTCAGACCCAAAGACACGTGAGCGGTGGAACGATTATGGAATTGGCCTGTTCCTTCAGGGGGATCTCCGCCATGCTGAGCGGGCCTTTCTGAAAGTGACTGAACTTGATCCGACGTATGCCGATGGGTGGGTTAATGTGGCCCGAGTTCGGATTGAAGAAGGAAACTCTCTGGCGGCCATCCCAGTACTGAAAAAGGCCTTAGAAATTGATCCACACCTGGCAAAAGCTTACTACTTTAAGGGCTTATCTTTAAAAGCCCAGGGTAACTATGAAGAAGCCCTTACAGCCTTTCGTCAGGTCGCCAAGCAGTATCCCCGGGACCGGGTTGTCAGAAACGAAATTGGCAAGATCATTTACTTACTGGGGAGGTTTGACGAATCTGTAAATGAGATTCAGAAGGTTCTGAAGATTGATCCAGAGGATCTGTCGGCTCACTACACTCTCATGCTGAACTATCGTGCCCTTGGCAAGAAGGACCTTGCCGCAAGGGAGCAACAGCTTTATTTTCGCTTCAAAGCGGATGAGGCTGCCCAGACCATCACAGGGGATATTCGTCGGGCAGATCCCCATGCCAATAACGAGCGGCAGGGGATTCATGATCACCGCTCAATGCCGTTGCCGGCAATTGAGAAAGACAAGAAAAAGGCGTTATGATGCTTAAAAAAAGAGGATCTTTTATGGGGGTGGGAAGGCGGTATCTCTCAATATTCTTAGTGTTTCTGTTAGCCATGGTTTGCATTGGGACAATTGAGGTAGTGGCCATAGTTAGAGAGAACGTGGTATTCACAGATGTAACCAGAGCCGCAGGTCTGAATTTTCAGCACTTTTCAGGGGCGTCTGGAAAGAAGTATATGCCGGAAACCATGGGTTCAGGAGTCTGTGTCTTTGACGCGGACAATGATGGTCACCAAGATATTCTGTTTATCAATGGTAAGAACTGGCCAGGACAAAAGAGTTCCCCAAAAGGCTCGCTTACCCTGTATCGCAATTTAGGCAATGGCAGTTTCGAGAATGTAACACGGGTGGCTGGACTTGTTCGAGAACTCCATGGGATGGGATGTGCGGCGGGCGATTACGATAATGATGGTTTTGTAGATATGTACGTGACCACCCTTGGCTCAAATCTTCTTTTTCGCAATAATGGCAAAGGAGCATTTATCGACATGACGGCAAAAACGGGCGTTGCCAGCCCGGGCTGGAGCACCAGCGTGGCATGGGTGGATTATGACCGGGATGGCTATCTGGATCTCTTTGTTGGCCATTATATTAATTGGAGCCGGGAGATGGATATCTGGTGTACACTGGATGGTAAACGCAAGTCATATTGCACGCCAGAATCTTACGCAGGTGAATCGAATCGGCTGTTTCGTAATAATGGCAATGGTACGTTCACGGATGTTAGCAAAAAAGCTGGGGTATGGAATCCACGGGGCAAGACCATGGGGGTTGCAATCTATCCCGGTGAGGATAACTGGCCGAATATTATCGTCGCCAACGACACACAACCCAACTACCTCTATATTAACAAAAAGAACGGGAGCTTTGTAGATGAGGGTCTTCAAGCCGGCATCGCTTTTGATGAGAACGGAAAGGCGCGAGGAGCAATGGGAGTAGATGTCGCAGACTTTGAGAACACAGGAAGGCTGGCCATCGCCATCGGCAACTTCTCTCACGAAATGACCTCCTTTTATGTGGAGAAGCAGGGTGATTTCTTCATGGATTTTAGCGGCCCTTCACGAGTGGGTCCTGCCGGGCTCATGCTAGTCAAGTTTGGGCTTTTCTTTTTTGATTACAACTTGGATGGGCTTGAGGATCTCTTCATCGTCAATGGCCATGTGGAGGATGAAATCCAAAAGATCCAACCGGAGGTAACCCATGCCCAACAGTCTTTGCTCTTCGTGAACATAGGCAAGGGAGTCTATCGAGAAGTGGGATCTGAAAGTGGGAAACCCATCTCCCGGAAGATCGTGGGGCGTGGTGCGGCTTATCTGGATATGGAGAATGATGGCGACTTGGACATCGTTGCCACATCAAACGGTGGCTCGGCATATCTTCTTCAGAATAAAGGAGGGAACCAGAACCATTTCATCCGTCTTAACCTGCTGCGGGGGGAAAGATCTGGCGATGGAATCGGGGCTCAGGTAGTTTTACGGACAAAAACTTTCCAGCAGATAAAGTGGGGCAAGAGCGGATCCAGCTACCTCTCGCAGAGTGAAGGCCCATTGACTTTTGGCCTGGGTCTTGAGGCCGGCCCTATCACAGCCGAGATTCTGTGGCCTAGCGGAAAACGAGAAAGCATCACAGGGCTTGAACCCGACCACATGTATGTGATTCGGGAGAAGCGAGGAATCATTAAGAAGGTATCACACAAACCCAAAATAAGGAGCGACCGATGATTCATATTATATTTGCTTTATTACTTGGAACCGTAACATTTGCTTTTGGAGGAAGCTGGAATATCCCACTTGCGGCGAATAAGGTTAGCAATCCTGTCCCAAAAAATGAAGAGACGGTGGCGAAAGGCCAAATAATCTATAATAAGCATTGTGTTCGATGTCACGGTCTTTCTGGAGGCGGAGATGGGACGGACCAAAAGGTAGAGTATGGCCTGAGCACGATCATGCCCGAGTTGACTGATGGGGCTCTTTTCTGGAAGTTAACCGTCGGGGCAGGGAAAATGCCATCTGTAGCCAGAGAGTTGACCGAAACCGAAAGATGGCTTGTGATCAATTATCTGAGAACTTTTAATGATGATCAAAAAGTTGAGTCCAGATGAAAATTAGATGGGTTCTCACATTTATCCCGATGTTGACTTTGCTTATGGGCAGTAAATCCGCTCATTTTTCAATGCCTACACAATCAGTAGACTATGACACAGCGTTTTTGGAATCGAAAAGTGTATAGGGAGAATACAAAAGTTCACGCTACTTCTTAAACTTAATCTGGTGCTTCTTAATAAAATGTTGATTAGACAAGAAAGGGGGGAAAACAATTATGAATCAGCAGCAATCATGGATAAACAGGAAGGATTATCCCTTCGATTCTAACTATTTCGAAACGGGATTTGGGCGTATACACTATGTTGACATTGGTAAAGGGACTCCAATTGTTATGACATCTGGGAACCCAACGTGGTCTTATTTGTATCGTAATATTATAATAGAATTGTCGAAAGAATATCGTTGCATCGCTGTTGACAATCTTGGTTTTGGCCTATCTGACAAGCCGTATGACTGTGATTATTTGCCAAGCTTACATGCTCAAAATTTAGATAAGCTGATTAAATGCTTAGAACTCAAGAATATTATCATGATGGTCCACGATTGGGGAGGCCCGATTGGATTATCTTATGCATACAATTATCCAAACAACGTGAAGAAAATTATCATGTTTAACACTTGGTCCTGGCCTGTAAATACAGACAAATATTATGAAAGGTTTAGCAGATTCATGGGCGGGCCTATTGGTAGGTTTCTTATTAAGAATTTCAACATCTTTGTCCATATAGTAATGAAGAAAGCAACAGCTAACAAGGCTGTTCTCACAAACGATGTTATGAAGCACTATAGTAAACCGCTAGAGAAGAGGAGGGAGCGCAAGGCTTGCTGGACTTTCCCTAAACAAATTATTGAATCGACGGCATGGCTAGAAGAAATTTGGTCAAAAAGCAATAATATTGTTAACCATCCAGTTTTGTTGTTATGGGGAGGGCAGGATATCGCGTTTCGCAAACAGGAACTAGAAAAGTGGAAGTCGGTTTTAAAAAACTACCAATTGGAATTTATGTCCGACACAGGACACTATGTTCAGGAAGAAAAATATGCTTACATCATCCCAATTATTAAGAGGTTTTTATGTTTATCAGACGCATAAAATTTAAATCGATTTTTATCATCACTATTTTTTTGTTATCACTTGGCGAACAAGAGCGCTTCGTTGGCAAGAAACTGGCTTGGGGTTCATCTGGGCAAACAACCGATGAAGGGGAAAAGTTTGAGTCTTTGCGTGCAGCACTAAAGATAAGGCCAGAAAGTATTGAGCTAGGCAACCAGCTTCGTAAATACTGTCGAGATAAAAATGAATTTGATCAGTGTGTTAGTGAATTTGAAAAACTACTGAAGGAATTTCCAGACCAAAATGCTATCCGCTATAATGCAGCACTGGCTTATGTTGATAAAATACCAGGGCACTCCCTTTTAAAGCAAGGATGGCTCTCTACGCGCTCTATCAATCTAGTTTCCACAATTATTGAGAAATATCCCTCCGATTGGTTGGCATTGTTTATTAGGGGAATGAATAACTTGTACTGGCCTGCTTGGTTTCGACGCACAGGCAAGGCGATAGATGATTTTGAACGCTGTTTGGAGATTTCAAAGAAACTACCATCAGACGAGATTAGACCTTACCACGCCTTAGCTTATGTCGCTTTAGGTGACGCACTTGTCAAATCAGGGGATATTCAAAAGGCTCGTTTGATGTGGCAACAGGGGTTAAAAATTAATCCATCGGGGTTGCTACTAGGAGCCCGATTAAATCTAACTGATGCAGAATTAGTCAATTATGTAGATGAAGTTCGTGATCTTAACAACCCGATTGACACCGATCTCTCATTTTTATGGCAGCAGTATTCATTCTTTGAGATTTTTCTTGTCGGAGGGCATCTGTATGGACCTGGGCCCTTGTCAGACCAAGAACTCGCTCCCGGAAAGTTAAAATCTCTAATGCTAGATACGGTTTCTTATCTGAAGGGTACTATTGAGCCGTTTAACAACCAGGGAGAAGAACCTAATATTCCTGGAGAAATTTTACAGGGTAGGATTATTGATGGCCGTTTGTCAGATGGCACCCTAATCAATGAGAACATTGATGTTGGTCATGTCAAACTTATGAGTGGGAAATTTGATCTCCTATTGGCTGCTGTTTACGGAGGGCCTCATAAAGGACTAATCAATTTTTATCTTGATCCAGATTGGAACTGGACGATTCAGGATGACATTGCGATGGACCCAGGATTTGCTTCTGGGGTGATTAAACTAAATAATTTTATTTTTAGTACAGGTCCACGTCAAATTCCTTTTTCAATGCAAACAACTCGTGGATACCCTGGAGGGGTCGATCGTTCTGGGTCACTGCGTTCTGGACAAGTCTTGCTTGGGCGTTTGGGTGACGATAACTTTGATGGGTATCTGGATGGTGTCTTCAACGCAGTTGGTTCCTTCCCCTCCACCTCGATTTTTCTCCCAGGGGCCCCGTTTGCTCAAACTCGCATATTTGAGTCGAATATTCCAATTAAAGCATTCAAGGCCGCTTTCCTCTCAACTGCAAGTGCACGAAATTATTTAAAGAAAGCCTTTGAATTGAGCACGAATCCTGAGCTTATCGCTGATGTGGAAATGCTTGTCTCTGAAACCAATGTACGCTTAGCCGTCGCTAATCGTCACATTGAAAAGACACTTGAAGATTCTTATTCCGAGGAGCTTAATGTTCTTAAAAATGAAATGCTTATTCTAAATCAAGAACTCAAAAAAAACGTTCCAAATATAAAATTGGAAAATTATAGAAAGAAAATAGAGCAGATGCTCACCGCACTATACTCCTCCATATAGGATTAAAGCCTGTGTTAAAGCTAGCATTTTTAGGTGATGGGGGCAAGTTTGTTGATTTTGTTTGGCGTGGTGGGAAAACATTTTTATGAGGGCTCTTTTTTGGAAATTTAAGAGTGGGAATTAATGTGTGTATGCACCAATTGGACTGGCATTATAAAAAGTTGGTGACGCAGTTTGGGAAGGGTTCAAGACTGCACCTTGTCCTCCAAGCAGAGTCGTTTGAACCATGATGTGTTACACGCCAATGGAGATTACGGCCATGAAGCTAAAACTCGTTTCTATTGTCTTCTTCTATATGTTATTGATTTTTGGAAATACGTCCGTCGCATTGAGTCAAACGAAGGAGAGAGAAAAAAATGAATTTCAAGACGTAACTACAGATTCAGGTATTAAGTTTAGGCATACTATTGCGCATTTTGATAAACGTCTCAAAAATGTTATGCCATGGATAACTGCTGGCGGAGCAGGCGTTGCCATTGGTGATTTTAACAATGATGGTCTTGATGACATTTATTTCACGTCAAGTGGTGAAAATACGATGAACCACCTCTACCGTAATGAAGGAAATTTTAAGTTCGTTGAAGTTGCTAAGACGGCTGGATTAGCTGATGTGAATCGTAATGAAACTGGAACATCTGCCTTCGCACTTTGGTTTGATTATGATAATGATGATTGGCAAGATCTTTTGCTATTACGCTTTGGAAAAACATCTCTCTTCAGGAATATGGCTAATGGTACCTTTAAAGAGGTTACAAGAAAAGCTGGTATATTGAGACAGATGAATGCTTTAGCTGCTTTAGCTTTTGATTATGATCGTGATGGGGACTTGGACCTTTATATTGGAGGTTATTTTCCAGAAAAAAACATGCACGATATGCTAGATAGCAAGATTTTGTTTGAATCATGGGAAACTGCACGTAATGGAGGACGAAATGTCCTCTTCCGTAATAATGGTAACGGTACTTTTATCGATGTAACAGAGGTTGTAGGTTTACAAGATACAGGTTGGGCTATGGCTGTTGGACATGGTGATTTTAATAATGATGGTTGGCAAGATATCTACATTGCCAACGACTTTGGAACGGATATGATCTTTAAAAACTTAGGCGATGGCACTTTTGAAAATATTACTAAAAAAAGCATTGGTTTTGATACAAAAAAAGGTATGAACGTTGATTTTGCAGATTATAATAATGATGGTTACCTTGATATTTACGTAACCAATCTAACCGCCCCCTATCTGCACGAGTGTAATATGTTGTGGAAAAATAATCAAGACGAAACGTTTACAGATGTTTCGGTGGAAACTGGAAGTTGTGACACGGGTTGGGGATGGGGGGCCAAGTTCTTAGATTTAGATAATGACGGTTACTTGGATATTTATGTAGCTAACGGGTTTATTTCGGCGGGCAAGAAAGACTACATGGAAAAATTACTCGAGTTTGTATTCGAAGAAGATATAGATTTGACAGATGCATCGTCATGGCCTAGCATGGAAAATTATAGCATGGGGGGATATCAAAAGAATGTCCTTTTACACCAAACTTTGAATGGATTTCAATCAATTGGTCAAGAGGCAAATGTTGATGACATTCATGATGCTCGTGGTGTAGCCACTGCCGATTTTGACAATGATGGCCGTGTGGATATCGTGGTCTCTAATGTTAATTCACCGCCGCTAATTTATCGTAACATCAGCGTTAATGATCATAATTGGGTTCAATTTCGTGTAGAAGGCCAAGACAAAAAATCAAACTCAAGTGCCATAGGTGCACGGGTTGAAATTCGGGCTGGCTCGGTTACACAAATTCGTGAGGTAGCCGGAGGAAATGGCTTTGAGGCACAAAGTTCACTACGCCTTCATTTTGGTCTTGGAATTGCGAGACGAATTGATCACACGAAGATAACTTGGCCTGATGGTATGATCCAAGAATTCCAGAACCTTGAAATGAATCGAATTTATTTTTTAAAACAAAGTGAAACCCCTGTAGCTGGAGCATTAGGGCAGATGGGAGACGGAGGCCAAAGCACTTCAAGCAAAAATAAAAATGACACTTCACTTTCAGATGAGAAAATATCGATTGCCAACAAGAAGGAACCATCTAAAGTAGATTTAAGCCAAGTGGAATCTTTTCAGCCATATTTTACTGATGTTTCTAAAAAGGCCAATGCGGCTGTCAGGCATCATCCCCCTGTTTTTGATTCAAAGTTGGACCATATTATGGAGATGGTAGCTGCTGGAGCTGCTGGTGCGGCAATTGGTGATTATAATGGTGACGGTTGGGAGGATATCTTTATCAATGATCCACATCCTGGCAAGCCGAATTATTTATTAAAAAATAATGGAGGGATGAATTTTACGAATGTTGCTCACGAAGCTGGTGTGGCTAATCTTAACGACAAAAATCAAGTTTCAACCACGGGTCTCTTTTTTGATTATGATGGGGATGGTTGGCAAGATCTGTTGGTTGTCCGACTCGGGCAATCATTACTCTTTAAAAATCAGCAAAATGGCACTTTTATGGATGTAACAAAACAAGCAGGCATTAATAAACGAGCTAACTCATTATCGGCTGTTGCTTTCGATTATAATGGGGATGGCTTCCTCGATATTTATTTTGGAAATTATTTCCGTGACATCAACATGTTTCAATTAAACACGGATAAAGTCCTGCATGACAGTTGGGAAACCTCCCGTAATGGAGGGGCCAATGTTTTTTACCATAATAATGGGAATGGAACTTTTACGGAGAAGACAAAAGAGGTTGGACTCGAAGATACAGGATGGACAATGGCTATTGCACATGGGGATTATGATAATGATGGTTGGCAAGACATTTATATAGCGAATGACTACGGGCCTGACAAATTATTTCGTAATACGGGCAAAGGTTCATTTGAGGATGTCACGGATCGGGCTATTGGCGTTGATACTAAAAAGGGAATGAATGCAGAATTTGGTGACTTTGATAACGATGGGGATCTAGATATTTTTGTCACAAATGTAACCGAAAAGTTTTTATATGAGTGCAATATGTTTTGGCTAAACAATGGAAATGGTACATTTACTGATGTATCTGAGGAACTCAATACTTGTGATACAGGCTGGGGGTGGGGCGGTAAGTTTTTTGATTATGACAATGATGGATATCTTGATCTTTACGTTGCTAATGGCTTTTTTAAAGGGCAGGGAAAGGGCAATTATCTAGACATCTTATTGCCAGCTCTATGGGAAACCGGGGAAAACCCATCTAATCCTGCAGTTTGGCCTCCACTAAATGGGATGGGAATCGCTGGATTGGAAAAAAATCAATTATTTACAAATGTACAGGGGAAAACATTTGTTCGAGAGGAAAAAGGTGGGGTAGATGTTCCTAAAGATTCGCGAGGGGTTTATACGGTAGATTTTAATAATGACGGACTTGTCGATCTATTTGTTACCAATCAGGACGACGAAACAATTCTCTTTCAAAACCAAGTGCGAAATGACAATCACTGGGCTATTATCGATTTAGTCGGAAAAAGTCCTAATACGGATGCAGTTGGTGCACGCATAAAAATAAAGATAGGAAGAAAAACCATGATGAGTGAAGTCAATTCCGGAAATGGATTTGCGGGCGGGAGTTCAAAGCGACAACATTTTGGGCTTGGCAAATATAGTGAAATTGAAGAGATGTATATTCGTTGGCCCAATGGAGAAGAACAATCTTTCCGGTCGATCAAAGCTGACAGGATTATACGTGTAAAACAAGGCCAACGAACGATTTTACCTGATGGATCAACAGCTATCTTGTCAGGGGCATCGACAACACCTGCGTTTAAAGACGTTACAAAATCAGCAGGCACTGGTCATCTCCATCATGGCCCCGTTGTAGATGAGAGGTTACGTAATCTTGGCCCATGGTTTACTGCACTTGGTGCAGGAGGGGCAGTTGGAGACTACAATAATGATGGTTATGAGGATATTTATGTCACGAATAGCGTGAAAGGACAAAATAACATACTTTATCGCAATAATGGGGACTTCACCTTTACTGATGTGGCTATACAAGCTGGGGTTGCAACTCTTAATGATGAGCATAATTTTTCAATGACGGCTCTTTTTTTTGATTTTGATAATGATGGTTGGAAGGATTTAGTTGTTGCCCGTTCTGGCTTGTCTCTTATATTTAAAAATAAACGCGATGGGACGTTCGAAGATATTACTCATCTAGTTAAAATGCCCTCACCTCGCAATCCGGTTGCATTGGTAGCTTTTGATTATGACCGAGATGGTGACCTAGATCTCTATTTCGGATGTTATTTCCCTGATGTAGATTTGACAGACCTATCATCATCAAAGTCATCAACCAATATTCTGCATGAAAGTTGGGAAACGGCCCGTAATGGGGGTTCAAACTTTTTGTTGGAGAATCAAGGTGGTGGTCGTTTTGTTGATAAAACAGCAGTAGCTAATCTGAGTGATACGGGTTGGACATTGGCTATTGGAACTGGAGATTTTGATAAAAATGGCTTTCCAGATATTTATGTTGCCAATGATTTTGGTACTGATAAAATCTATCGTAATAATGGAAATGGCACATTCGTTGACTATTCTTTGCAAGCGATAGGTACTGACACCAAAAAAGGAATGAATGTTGATATTGGTGATTATGATAATGATGGCTGGCTAGATATTTATGTAACCAATATAACAGAACCTTTTCTACAAGAATGCAATATGCTCTGGCGTAATAATGGTGACTTTACCTTTACCGACGTTTCCGCCCCGACTGGAACTTGTGACACAGATTGGGGGTGGGGTGCTAAATTTATTGATTATGATAACAATGGGTTGTTAGATTTATATGTATTGAATGGATTTATCTCAGCGGGAGAAAAGGATTATATAGATATACTCATGCCAATTATGCTTGATTCCGATGATATGCTTTCTAATACGATGAATTGGCCTCCCTTAAATGATATGAGCTTTAGTGGCTATGAATCCAATGTTCTCTTCCGTAACGAGGGAGGGCACAGTTTCATTGATGTAGCTAAAGAAAATGGTGTCAACAGCAATAGCGATGGTCGGGGGTTAATGATTGCAGATTTTGACAACGATGGTGCTCAGGACATGTATGTCCTCAACGCAAATCAAGAAGCAATTATGTACAGGAATTTGATTGGTTCTGAAAATAATTGGATTGAAATTCGTTTACAAGGTAAAAAAAGCAATCGTGATGGGATTGGGACTCGACTCACTTTTTATTCTACTCAAGGATTACGTTATCGAGAGACTAACGCGGGCAATGGCTTTGAGGGCCAAAGCACATCTTTTGTTCATGCTGGCTTTGAAGCTCTAGAAAAGGTCGAAAAAATTATTGTGGAGTGGCCTAGTGGTAAAACACAGGAATTCAAAGATGTAAAAACCCGTGCTGGTTATTTACTTGTTGAAGATGAGCCATTAAAAATGATTAGTATCTCAGAAAAAAATGCGACCATATCTAAAGCGGTTAAGTAGATTCAAATGAAGAATTGTATCAAAAAGGTCAGTATAATTGTAGTTAGTCTACTTGCAGGCTTTGTCACTCTCAACCTTCTTGAGAGTGATGTGCATGCACAAAAAAATGCCCACGAAAATCCCAAACAAATTAATCCAGATAACGAGTTAATACGCTTACGAAACGAAGGAGTGGCAAATTATGAGGGAGGAATCGCACTACAAAAAGCTCTAGTTAATTTTGAAGCTGCGCTGTCTCTTAAACCTAATAGTGCGATAGAACATTATAACTTAGCGGTTATTAACCGAAAATTAGGGAAAAATGAAGTTGCGAAGTCATTGCTTCAAAAAACAATTTCTCTGGATAAGAATCTGCCTCATGGTTATTATGTCATGGCAATCATTTATAAAAGTGAGGGCAACTATGTAGAAGCACTTAAAATGTTTGAAGAAACGAAGAGATTAGCTCCTTCAGAAGCTTCCGTTTATTATCAGTTAGCTCTTCTCTATCGAGATGGGAAGAAAGAAGAGTTTTTCTTGCAGTCACTGATTCATGCGCTTCAATTTAATCCCTATCATACTGGTGCACTCTACCAGTTAGCCCAATACTATCAGGGACGAAACGAAAAGGAGCGCGCTCAGGAAATTTTTAGGGAATTTTCTCGTCTAAAAAAGATTGCTTCTCAATCACGAAAAGAGCTTCAAGAGGATGCAAGTATTTTATTCATGCCAATTAGGGCGACTGACTCTGATGTGGGAAGCAGAGCAGCTCACGATAAATTTAAGGCAATTTTTAGAGATGAAACAATCAATTTGCCTGATCCCGTGACGGCCTTTGACCTCAGAGATGTTGACGATGATGGCGATGAAGATATTGTCTTAGCAACAACCAAGAATCAAATTTTAATTCTCTTTAACCAAGGTTATGGCAAGTTCGATCCTCCTCTTGTTTTTGGAAAAAAAGTGAATATAGACGTCAGACTACTGGTTGTAGAAAAGTTTTCTGCCAAAGAAGGTTCCCGCGTATTAGTCGGGGGAAAACAAGGAATGGCTATGAGTGGGGGAAGTATAAAAAGTGAGAACAAAGAGTGGATAACTTTGTCTAATGGCGCTATCTCCACTGTAACCATTTTTGATTTAGACCATGATGGTGATTTAGATATTGCAGGTTCACCATTTGATGAACCGTGGCTAAACCGTGGTAATGGTGATTTCTATCAAGATAAGGGATTTTATTCGGATCTGACAATACATGAAAGGTTAAATCATGCAGTAGCAGTTGTTGCTAGTGATTTCGGGAACCGCGGTGGCGTTGATTTGTTAGTTTATGATAAAAAAGGTGAACGTCATCTACTACAAGATGCACATGGCGGCCTATATGAATTAGGGAATCAACCTTTGGTAAACATTAATAAACTTCAATGGGTAGATAAAGCAGATATGGACGACGATGGGCGTTCCGATATTGTTAGTTTAAACAGAAATCAATTATTCATTGATTTTAATCAGGAGAAATATCGCTTTAAACAAGAACTAATTGGCAACTTTTCAAAGAAAGATGCAGTCACAACTGGGGCTATTTCTGACTATGATAATGATGGACTTAAAGATATAATGGTTTTTCAGGAAGGCCAACCCCCTTTGCTTTGGCTCAATACCGGTCAACGTAAATTCGACATGGTTCCCGTGGACGTAAAATTAGTTCGGGCTTTGAAAAAGCAAGTAGCGCATGATATTAATGATGATGGTAGAATTGATCTTTTGGTTTTGTCAGATGATGGACTGCTTCATGTATGGTATAACCATTCAATCGGCGTTGGAAATTGGATAAAGGTCAACTTGCAAGGTGTACGAAGTGCACCCAGTGGAATTTTTTCTCAAATAGAGGTTCGAAAAGGTGCATGGTATTCCAAGTATGAGTCATCTGGTCGGACAATTCACTTGGGAATAGGGAGGGAAGATTATGTGGAAATTTTGCGTATTACCTGGCCAAACGGATTTGTGGAAAATAAATTTAAGATTGATGCAAAGAATACGTGGTCCTTTCGAGAGTCGGAGCGGATTTCTGGCTCATGCCCAAGCATTTTTGCCTGGAATGGGGATCGTTTTGGCTTTGTTACCGACGCGTTTATAAGTGGTCCAATGGGAGTCCCCTTGCGGAAAGGGGTATATTTTCCAGTCGACCATGATGAATATATTAAAATCTCAAGAGACCAATTACAGATGGTCAATGGCAAATACCACATCCGTATTACAGAGGAGTTACGCGAAGCGGTATATCTCGACCAAGTACGGTTACTTGCTATTGACCACCCAAGTGAAATAGAAATTTATCCTAACGAAGCTCTTGGCCTACCTTCTTTTTCAGAGTTTGGAATTCATGGAACATCTCACGCGCATCCTCCAGTACAAGCAATCGATCATCATGGCAATAACGTCTTGACTTTAATTGAGAAGATTGATGGGGAGTATCCTGATAACATTGAACGTTCAATATATACTGGCTTTTCTGAACCTCAGGGTATTGTGATGACTTTGCCTAAAAATGCTACCGATTCTGATTACCTACGACTTTTTTTGACAGGATGGTTTTATTATTTCGATTCTACTTCACTGATCTCTGCCTCACAAAGTTCTAATATCAGTATTATTTGGCCTCATATCCAAGCTTTTCAGAATGGTCAATGGGAAACCATTGCACAAGTGGGAATCCCTCCTGGCAAAAATAAGACTGTTGTAGTTGATCTTTCGGGTAAACTTCAAGCAGGCACTACTCAAATTCGTGTCTGGACAAACATAGAACTCTATTGGGATCGTATTTTGATTGACACGGAGCCTCCACAAAATGAAGGATACATTTTGAAGGAAATTCCACTGGAAAAAGCCCGCGTCCGGTTTCGTGGGTTTTCCCGTCGATTGGAAAGTGTAGCGGGGGAACCTCAGCCAGAACGCTTTGATTATCAGGACATCGGTTATCTTTCCATTTGGAATCCAATGAGTGGAAAATATACTCGTTACGGTGATGTTTTGCCTCTATTAAAGAGTGAGGATAGTCAAATGGTTGTTTTTGGTCTTGGAGACGAGATTGTTTTGGAATTTGACACCGACTCTTTTCCCGCGCAGATTGAGGGTTTAGCACGAGATTTTCTATTGTATCTAAATGGCTTTGTTAAAGATGGAGATAAGCATACAGCTCACGCTGGTAAAATCGATCCTATGCCATTTTCCGGCATGGAATCTTATCCCTATTCGACCCAAGACAATGCTGGATTGACATTTAGAAGTCAGGAGTACATTCAATATTTAAGAGACTTTCAGACACGTGATTCTTTAACTTTTGTTGGTCCTATACTGTCATTGGACTCAAAATGAAAAATAAGTGAATTTTTAAGGAAGGGCTTGCCGAAATGAAAACAAATGTCGCCCAATGTCTTAGTTTATTCAAAGCATATAGGGCATATATGCAGAAAATAAATCATGCACTTCTTTTTATTATTTTAGCTACTCCTATGATGGGTGGGTGTGCATCATGGAAGTCAACAGTTAAAATATACGAAGAAGCGAAATATTATTTTGAACATGACAACTCCGAAAGGGGATTCCAATTATTAGAAAAAGCTATGACGATGGAACCCAATAGCTTAGAATTTGCGAATATGTATCGGGCTCAAATAGTCAAGCATAATCAAGAAGATCGTTCAATCTCATTTTTTAAAAAACTTGTTCAGAATCAAAACGCACCCGATAATACTTATTTTAATTTGGCTTTTGCTTATATTGATAAAATACCTCGTGTTGGTCCGATGGGTGCTGGCTTTTTATCCAAACGCTCAATTGCTGAGTTTAATAAGGTATTGGAAAAAGATCCAAATAATTGGATTGCCAATTATGGGATTGGGATGAATTATCAGCACTGGCCTAATTATTTTAAGAAGAATGAGGGTGCAATCTCTTATTTCCAGAAATGTATCGAATTACAAAAAGGAACCGATATTAAACCCTATTATATCCTTAGCTATATTCGACTGGGGGATGCTTATATTAGATCCGGCGAAACTAAAAAAGCGATTGCAAGTTGGGAGGAGGGTCTACGTTCCTTTCCCAATCACCCTGATTTAGATGTCCGTTTGCAGGCGGGTGAACATAGGATCGCGTCCATTATTCAAGAACTTTATAATCCGAATAACTCCATCGGCACTATAGATTCAGACATATCAATATTATGGGCCAAGGATGTTCCTAAGCAAGTAGTCCCATTATATGCCAAGGTTAAGAGTCATGGAGGGGGTCAATTAAAAACAGCAAAAGGCGAAGCTCGTCATGAGGCCCCTGTCTTGTTCTCTTGGTTTCATAAAAATTTGCCTTTTCTCGCAGACAAACGATTCCTTTCCCGTGTCGATATGTCTCCGTTGGGGGTCATCGAGGGTAAAGAAACTGTTGATACTAATAGGATCGCCCATGGAATGATTATGGGATTTATGTCTCAGTTTGAAGGAGAAACGGTCGAACAAATTAAGGAAAAAGCATTTAAAATGGACGGGTTTTTGCGGCCTTTCTACCATGAAGGACTCGGAATGGGTCTTGCTGCCTCATTAGATTCGGATGATTCCAAATCGTTTCAAGTTTTTATTAAAAACATGGAGGATATCAATCCAAATTTTATACGTCTCCATCTGGCAGGAGCGGGAATGTGGTTTGGATTGGAAGCCTCCCCAAAAATCGAAAAAATCATGAGTCTATTTGAAGGGCTCGGACCTTTTGGTGCCGCATATGCATATGAGGGATTTGGATTTGCTCAAGTTTTATTTCATTTACAAAATAATCCTGAAATAACGAAAATCTGGGAGAAATTACCACCATTGGCGTCACAGTCCTTTTATCATGGGGCTGGTAGAGCTTTTTGGGTAATGAGCGGTGGGGACGTTGAATCGTTCAATGCAAAATTAGAATATATTCCAAGAGCCTATAGAAAAGATGCTTATTCTGGTTATGGAATGGGAGCCTCTTTTACTAAAGCTACTGATCCGTCCTTTGTCTTTTCTTATTTGAGTAACATTAAGTCTGACCAAGCAGGTCAGACTGAGTTTTTGACAGGCGTCGTGATGGGTTATTCGATCCGCTATTTTGGAGATCCGGAATACATTAACGGTATCCTGGCTTCTTCGTCGGAGGGTAATCAATGCCATGTTAGTAAAGCTCTAAATGTAGGTAAGGAGGCTTTTGAGAGTATAGATAAAATGGGAGGCGATTTCCATTCTAACTGGCGTTCGATGATTCGCAAGAAAGTTAATGTGGTTTTATGTAAGTAGTAAGGCAAAAAGTCAAACTCGTTCAAACTTGAAGATTACATCCTGAAGGAGTGTACATATGAAAAAATCTTTACACGTTATAGTTCTTTTAAGTTTATTGTCTTCCCTGGGTTGTGTCTTTAATAAAGAAACAGCTAAAGATACCAAAAAATACTCCATTCTCCTCCAAGGAGGACATTTTTTGGGCCCTGGGCCCATCGAGCCGGATTCTCCCTTACCAGAAGGTCGCATAGTGAACGTTGAGTTTAATCGTAAAATATTCAAAGGTCGAACTTCTTTTTATAACGGTAGTAGTAATAAAAAGTCTATGCTCTCTGATGGAAAAACAAAAATTAATCAAAACATAGACGTGGGTTCAATTAAAATAGGTGAAGAAGGGAAACACGCGTTTTTATTAGCTGCAGTTTATGGGGGCCCGAATGAAGGTAGTGAGATCTACTATCTCGACAGAGCTTATAACTTCATTTGGCGAGTGGATTTAGCACTTGATCCTGGATTTAAGGAAGGAATTATTAGAGTAGATGACTTTATTCTAACGACTGGAGTTGTTAAATTGCCTTTTTCGTTACAGACGCAGCGAGGGATTCCTGGTGGATACGATCAGGCTGGATCCCATAAATCTGGACAGTATTTAGTTGGACGTGTCGGGGATTTTGATCAAGATGATTTTATGGACGGGGTCCTGGTGGCGGCACCAAATGTACCCATAGAAAGTTCAATGCTCCCCGGGGCACCTGTCGGCAATAAACGCGGATTTAAGACAGACGTTAGTTTAGCGCCGCACTTATCGTGCGAATTGACCTTACACGGGGCCATGAATCTTAAGGAAGTTGTTGCGGAAACCCTTTCTAAAAATAATGTACCAGAGCTAATCAAACTAATAGAAGAGATTAAAGAACGTCTCAGCGTTGCTCGTACAAATCTTGAACGGGCACTTTTGGTTGGTGCGTGGAAGGAATTTAAAGAAGAGGGCTTTGTTTTGACTTGGCGTTTGGATACTATTCAAACCCTTAATTTTATGAGTTGGGCTTTCCTCACGGGCTATGAACATCCTACTGGGAAAATCCCAGCATCCGTAATAGACTCAACGCGTAGGATGTTCGGTGAATTGGAGACGTTAATTATAAAAACTACGACTTTGAATAGAAGAACAGCTGATACCCTACCAGATACAAAAATTGGTGAGAAGGTAAAGTAGTCATCATTTATTTAAAATAAGGAGTTAGAATATGCCAAGTATACTATACACTATCAAAATAAGTCTCATAGTGTTGGCATATATCCTGATAATCTTTACAAGAATTTCTTTAGCTGGGACTACTGATCGTCCGCTAGACTACCAACAATATCATGCTTTAAATATTACCGGCGGTATCTTTTATGGACCTGGACAAATGCCGGATTCTCTGCTTCCTAAAGGCATGTTAGGCCATATTGAATTTCGACAGCAGTTAGTGGGTACGACTAATTTTTTTAACAATGGACCAGAGCCACCCAATGTACCTGGTGAAGTAGAAATTATCCCACCTGTTGATGGATTGATGAGTAATGGTCAGGCGTTTAACGAGCATGTAGATGGGGGCATAGCTAGTGTTGGATTGGGGGCCATGCGATTTCTGATAGTTGTTGCTGCCGGTGGCCCTAATCAAGGTCGTGAAACGTATGAATTACAACCCGATTACAACTGGGAAATCATAACTGATCTTGCTTTAGATCCTGGATTTGCGGAAGGCATAGTAATTTCTAACAATTTACATATCACATCTGGTATCCGTTTTGTTCCTAAGTCACTACAAACCTCAGGAGGCATTCTTGGAGGAGACGATCGTTCTGGTTCGTTGCCTTCAGGCGTTCCTGTTATTGGCCGCATGGGTGATTACGATATGGATGGTTTTCTCGATGGAATAGTTGTAGGTGTCTCCAATATTCCATTGGACCACATGTTTTTGCCAGGGGCTCCAGTCACACAAATCCGCTATTTCATTTCTGATATCCCAATTACCCCTTTCGACGCCTCACTACTGGTTTTGGCCAGCATCAATAATTATCAACCCGTGTGGAATAGGGTTATGACATTAGCTTCTTCGAATGATCTTGTTGGAAAGTATATGAATACACATTTGACTCATTACTTGGAAGATATTGTATCACGTTGTGAAATGGTGGATAACTTATTGGTGAAAGCTTTGGAAGGCCAAATAGGAATAGATAGGATAGCCATTACGAAACTTCGCAATAATAGCAAGACAAAACTGGTAGCTGCAACCCACTTGTTAGATTGGAGTAAAAAGAAAGTTGATTCGAACGCTATTCCTCCCGAGATTAGTGAAAGAGCAATACATCTTTTTGAGGAGGTAAAGAAGATGACTGAAATAATGGGGGGGTTATCAACTTTGAAACCTAAATCCATTACCTCTAAAACTATAAAGAGACCCATTAACCCAAAATGACGATAGAAAAAAGGTTATTTTATTCATAGCCTGTAGGTACATAATTTTAAAATTTCATTGTTGTTGATTTTTAGAGACTTCAAATTGAATTGGTCATGGCGAAGGTTGGGGTATTGGAATTGAGAAAGTTTTGAGAAGATCGACTCCGAGCAACCCGTAAGGATTGGAAGTAGCAAGGGGCTGTTAATGAAGCGAATTTTTATAATCGTAAGTATATGCATGGTTCTCATAGGCCTTTCTTCTTTGGGGACGTTAGAAGCTGTAACTATGTATAGCACGAAAAACTCCTTTATGCAGGCTGGTATATTCTATGGGCCAGGGAGTGTTATTGAGGATACCCCTATATTTGACGTAACAATTAGGAATATTGGGTTTTCCTATCCACGTAGTTTTGTCACGCCATTTTTTAACAACGGTCCCCTCGAGCCTAATATTTCGGGTGAATTAGAAATGGGCAAAATCCCAAATGGGCTATTATCAGATGGAGTTAGCAAAATTAATGAAAATCTTGATGCGCATGTTTTTGAGTTGGGTGGAGTGAAGATACTGGCTGGGGTCGTGGCAGGTGGTAGCCATGGGGGGCAGCAAATGGCAGTTGTTACAGATGATGGTGGTCTGATTATGACGATGGATTTTGCTTTGGATATGGGGATAGGGAAAAGTGGAATCATTAAATTACCATTCTATGGCACCACATACGAAGTGACCGTCCCTCTTTCACTTCAAACGCAAATGGGTATCGAAGGAGGCATTGACCGAGCTGGTTCGCTTCCCTCTGGTACAAAACTGAAAGGTCGATTGGGAGATTTTAACAATGATGGAATGATTGATGGGGCAATTGTCGTTTCCGGAAATATACCTTTATACTCAATTATCTTTCCAGGAAGTCCCTTTGCTTTGATTCGGTACTTTTCGACAGATGTTCCGTACAATGGCCAGATCATGGGAAAATTACCAGGGCCACGCTATGAAAGGGATAAGGCCCCTCCTATGTTCAGAATTTTACATCCAAAAACTGAAAGTAATTCCAACTAAGTCTTATTATGAATAGAAGTGGAGGACACTAAATGAGCTTAAGAAAACGAGGGTTATCTTGTATTAGTTTATTTTTTGTCTTATTCTTAATGAGTTCATATCCAGATTTGGTCTTTGGGGTGACTTTATATAGTACAAAGGAAACTTTTTTAGGACCAGGTAAATTTTTTGGTCCCGGAGCAAATACTGTAGAGCAAGAAATATTTGAAGTCGTCATTCGCAATATGGTTTTCGTTTCTGAAGTTGATTTTGTGACGCCTTTTTTAAATAACGGTTCCAAGGAGCCTAATGTTCGTGGAGAGAAGGAATCTTCAGGCTCTGTAGATGGCAAACTATCGAATGGTAGGTTCATTAATGAGAATGTGGATCTAGGCATTATGATAATAGCAGGAGCCCGGTTGCTCCCCGCAGTCATCGATGGTGGCCCTTATCAAGGGCAACAATTAAGCGTAACGTTGAGTAACGGAGATATTGTAATGACCATGGACTTTGCATTGGATTTGGGAATTGGTGAGAAAGGTGTGATCAAGTTGCCTTTCTATGGGACGACCGGCTCTCGTGTCGTGCCTAATTCGTTACAAACCAGCAATGAAGGTAGGGGTGTGGATCAGGCTGGTTCCCTTGCATCCGGAACTGTGATTATTGGACGTATTGGAGACTTTAATCACGATGGGTGGATTGACGGTACATTAGTCGCTGCCGGCAATATCCCTTTAGATTCGCCTATTTACCCAGGTCAACCCTATGCTCTGTATCGAAATTTTGAAACAGATATCCCCATTGAAGGGGCTTTGTTTGGAGGCATTTCGGATTTAACTAAAAGAGAGTCCACTGCTATCCCGTAAGAGATTCCTTATTTTAGGCAGGTATGATATCGGATTGCGTTTGAGTTTTGACCATTTGGGCATCGTTTTAGAGGTTATTTTTTAATGGATCATGAGATTTCTAATTTCTTTTGAACTTCTGTATCCTATCTCTCTGGGTTGGAAATGTGAGTACAATAATGGACACTGCTAGAAGGGTTGCTATCGTAGGGATGGGATGCCGTTATCCTGGAGCAAATACCCCAACAGAATTGTTTGAAAATGTCTTAGCAGGACGGCAATATTTTCGGCAAATACCGCCCAATCGTTTGTCTATTGATGAATATTACAGCGCGGATAGAGATCATCCAGATTCAACTTATTGCAAAATGGTTGCAGTTTTGGAAGGGTTTATGTTTAATTCGGCAGAATTCAAAATTCTCAACCGTACATACGAAGTGACGGACATAGCTCAATGGTTAGCTTTGCAAACTGTACGAGATGCACTCGATGACGCGGGTTTAGGCACGCTTCCGCGTTCAAGGACCGCCGTAATTCTGGGCAACTCTCTTGCTGGCGAAATCAGCAGGACGCAATTGCTTCGATTCCGATGGCCTTATGTAAAACGCGTTTTCAGTGAATTACTGGGTAATCTTGGACTTCCAAGTCAGCTTAAAGCGATTTTTATGAATAAAATCGAATCCCGCTATAAAGCCCCATTTCCTCCTGTCAATGAAGATTCACTGGCTGGTGGATTAGCTAATACCATTGCTGGACGGGTTTGTAATTATTTCGATTTTCACGGTGGAGGTTATATTATTGATGGGGCATGTTCTTCGTCGTTACTCGCTATCTCACAAGCATGCACGGGGTTATGTGGAGGGGATTACGATTTAGTAGTTTCTGGGGGAGTAGATGTCAGCCTTGACCCTTTTGAATTGGTAGGTTTTGCGAAGGTTGGTGCACTCAGTAATGACGATATTCATGTTTATGATCAGCGTGCTTCTGGTTTTTTGCCCGGTGAAGGGTGTGGGATTGTCGTTTTGAAACGCTTAGATGAAGCATTAGCTGATAATAATCGGATATATGCTGTTATTTCTGGATGGGGTTCCTCTTCTGATGGCAAGGGTGGGATAACTGCACCGAGCATAAATGGTCAGGCATTGGCCATGGAACGAGCATATTGTAAATCAGGGTACACTATCGGGGATGTAGAGCTTATTGAAGGGCATGGCACTGGAACCCCTATTGGTGATCGAACTGAGCTTTCTGCAATTTCTGAAGTCATACGTAGGCAAGGGGTTCGTGAAGGACATCGGTGTGGAATTGGCTCAATCAAATCTAACATAGGACATACAAAAGCAGCTGCTGGCGTCGCAGGTCTTATTAAGGCTACGCTGAGCATTCATCAGGCAATTATTCCGCCGAGTCAAGGCTTACAACTTCCCCACGAGCTCTTCGAGCAAAATCCAAGTCTTTATCCATTAAGAAAGGGTCGTAAATGGCCATCAGATAACCCCCGGCGTCGTGCGGGGATAAGTTCTGCGGGTTTTGGAGGAATTAATGTTCACATCACGATGGAGAGTGTAATAGATAATCCTTATTGCCCACAAAATTCCGAACAGATGTTGTCCCTGTTGCACACACGTCAAGAATCCGAAGTCTTTTTCGTAAGTGCTCAAGATAACGCAGACTTGTATAAGACCCTCTGTGTTTTAGTCGATGCTGCGAGAAAGATAAGTTTTGCTGAATTGAGTGATCTCGCTGCATATTGTGCAAATCATGTTGGTTCTGGAAAAATAAGATTTGCAGTGGTTGCCCATTCTCCTACAGTTTTGGCTGATCGTTTAGAAAAGATCAAACAATATTTAATTAATAATCAAGATCAACCGGATTTAGATTATTGTAGTATTAAAGAAGGAATTTACCTTAAATCTTCATTTCGATCCTTCCGTATCGTTTATCTCTTTCCAGGGCAAGGTTCGCAACGTCTCAATATGGGAAGCATATGGCGAGAACGTTTTCCTTTTATCAAGGAATTCTGGCAAGAATGTGACCAGGTACTCAATGAGTATTTACCGGCTCCATTAACCAATTACATTTTCAAAAATATGGATCTAGAAAAAGAAAGAACACTTAAGCAATGGCAAGAAGATCTGAATGAAACCTCTATTGCTCAGCCAGCGATTGTTGTTGCTTCAATGACGTCAGAAAAAATCTTGGGTTATTTTGGTATACAACCTGATATTGTCATCGGACATAGCATGGGCGAGTATTCCGCCTTATGGTGTGCTGGTGTTATTGATAGGCAAACAACCCTGCAATTGATTGCAAAACGTGGGCAGGCAATGTCCCAGCCCGCAAATATTGCAGGAGCAATGATTAGCATTGAAAAATCCCCTCAAGATGTGAAGCAATTGCTCAAGGACATTCTAGGATACGTTACCATATCGAATTATAATGCTCCACACCAGACTGTTGTATCTGGTGAAAAAGAGGCAATTCTCGAATTATATGAATTATGTGAGCATCAATCCATTCGCGCTACTTTTCTGCCTGTTTCAAATGCTTTTCACTCTCGATTGATGACTAATGCTTATCAGAAAATGAAAAAATATCTACAAGAAGTAAAATTTCAGCCCCTCCAGCACTTAGTGGTTTCTACTACGACTGGTAAGTTTATTGAAAACCATTTGGCCTTACCTCTATTACTGACGGAACAAATTATGGAGCCTGTACGTTTCAACGATGCAATTCATACTTGTTTAGAAGAAGGGAGTAATTTATTTATCGAAGTTGGACCAAACGCAATCTTGAGCAATCTCACTAGATCGATTATCAACAGTGAAGGAAACTCAACTGATCGGATTTCTGTTGGGGATTCATTTAGTGTCGGTTCAATTAGCGAACTGAATCAGTTGTTAGGGTATGCTTTTGCCAATGGACTTGCTATCAAAACAGAACGCGTTTTCGAAAACCGATTTGTCCGTCCTATCCACTTACCCTATGAGCCTAGGTTTATTACATCCCCATGTGAATCTCCTGTAGAAGAGTTAAGTTTAGGGCCTGAGATAAAACAACTTTTTCAAAATAACTCACAAGTAGATAGTGTTTCTTTAGATCAAGGATCAGCTTATATACAGCCGATCTTTGAGCAACCTGTACCATCTGAAGATAAGCAAATTGCAACTAATAAAACTCCGCAGAACTGGAATGAACAACAAATCTTTCAAGTGTTGAAAGATTACATTGTAAAAACATTTGGTTACCCTGAGGAGTTAATTCATCGTAATACACACATTCTTGATAATCTTAATCTTGATTCAATTAAGTTAGCGGAATTAGTTGCAACAGCCATGAGGAAGGTTGGTATCGCTTATGATAACCCATCCACTTTCGCCGGTCTCTCCTTAGGAGAATTAGCACAAAAATTGTACCAACTTACCCTGATTGATCATTCTGAGAAAAAACTTGAAGACGGACTTCCTAAATGGGTTCGTAATTTTGAAGTGCGAGTAGAAGAAAAAACCATTGATAATGTCGAATACCAATGGCCAAAAGGCCCCGTCCTGATAGTATCAAATGAACGAACCCCTTTGGTAGAAGAGTTCTTGTCTCGATTGGATAACGAAGGGGTTTCCGTCTTGTTACAAATTGGTGATCAACAATTTGAATCAGATAGCAAGCCTGCGGGGTGTATCGTTATTGCGCCTCATACGGCAGATTGCGAAATTTATGAACTTTCCATAGCTACTACTGAAAATCGACTTTTCGGTTTATCCACACTATTATTTCGGGCAACTCAAAGTTTCTTAAATTCCATTGTCGGGACAAGCCGTCATTTTTTTGCCTTGATCCTCCAAGGGGGAGGTTATTTTTCAAAAAACGGTGTTCCAGTTCATGCGGACTATCTTGCAGGTAGTGGATTTGTAAAAAGCTTGTTCTTGGAGCAAGAAGGCCTAGAGACACGGGTTATCGATGTGAACCCAGAAATGGATCCCACCACGATAGTAACCGTAGTTTTGGGTGAATTGCGTTCAGGCAATGGCCACGTGGAGGCTGGATATCCTACAAAAGAAAAACGACAGATCCCTATAGCTTATCCTTGTTCCAGCAATGACATGCCAGAGTTGCCATTGGTTCTTAATTCTGAAGACGTGATCCTTATCACGGGGGGCGCAAAGGGTATCACAGCAAAATGTGTTTTGGGGTTCGCAGAACAGTTCAATGTTAAATTAGCTATCGTTGGTAGCAGTCCATGTCCTGATGTTAATAACTCCGATATAAATGAAAATGAGGTAGGTCAAAACCTCAGAAAGTTTAAGGAGAATAATATTAACTATCGATATTACCAGTGTGACGTAACCCAGCATGATTCGGTAAAATCGCTTATTGAACAAGTAGAAAAAGAGATGGGGATAATCACTGGCGTCATTCATGCGGCGGGTGGAAATACACCCCATCTTTTAAGGAATGTCCAAGCGGAAGATTTTAGGAACGTTTTAAAACCTAAGATGCTAGGCCTGACCCATTTGCTTCAAAACTTGAATCTCGACAAACTCAAATTATCTGTAGTTTTCTCTTCGATTATTGCTCAAACAGGAATGCATGGGAATAGTGATTATGCCTTTGCAAACGAATGGATGAACTTGGTTTTAGCCCGTTTGAAGGTAACACATTCGCACATTCGTTGTTTTGCCTATAATTTTTCAGTTTGGGCCGAAATCGGTATGGGTGTTCGTATGGGAAGTGTCGATGCCTTGCTTAAAATGGGGATCCACGCTATTCCTCCGAATGAAGGTACAAGCCGATTTGTGGATCTCTTGCAAAGAAAATGGCCTACAACGGATTTGATTGTCACTGCTTCCTTGGGCAAACAACTGAATACTCTTCAATTTTCAAAACCACAATTTTCTAATTTTCGCTTCATAGAAACGATTCTGCAATATCAACCAGGGGTGGAATTGACCAGCGAAGTATTTCTTGAACCCAACCGTGATCTTTATTTACGCGACCATAATTATGAAGGCGTTTTACTCTTTCCAGCAGTAATAGGTATGGAAGCAATGAGCCAAATTGCGAAGGCTTGTGTAGTACTACCCGGTATCCAAGAAGTAGGACGGCCAACATTGGAAAAACTGGCTTTTTATCGGCCTATTGTTATCTCTGAAGAAGGTCGGCGTATTCGTATTTCTGCGTTGGCATACGAATATCCAGGAGATGGTAGTAAGCGCGTTTCCGTCGCTATCCGTTCTAGTTTAACCAATTATAAGGTCGATCATTTCAGTTGTGAAGTTTTGTGGCCTGCTACATCAATTGAGTTGCCAAAAGTCCCTTTGAATTGGCCAGAAGCACTCCCAATTGATCCTAAAACATCTTTATATGGAAGTTTGTTCTTTCAAGGTCCAATGTTTCAAAATGCTGTCTCTTACCATGATCTTACAACGAGACATTGCTTGGTAAAAATAAAAATACCCTCTGGTGCCAGGTGTTTTCCATGTTCATTCAACACCGAATTATTAATGGATTCAGCACAGGTAAGAGATGCCTTCTTGCATGCGGTGCAACTTTGTGTGCCTAACTATAAAATCCTGCCTGTTTCTATAGAAAGGCTTGTTGTTTGTGGATTAAAAGGTGATTTTGTATATCTGTCCGCTCGTGAGCGGATGAGAACAGATAAAGAATTTCTATATGATCTTGATATTTATGACGATCAAGGAGAATGCACTGAACAAATTCATGGATACCGATGTCGTATTGTGGATGAGTATCGTGATAAGGAAATGCTGGATCTTTTTTGGAAGGTGCATAAGGTTGCCCAGTCTCGCTCTGATTGATACTTAATGAAATGGGTTCTTCAAGGATTATAGTGGGTGCATATTGAGTTTTTCGCAGAAGAAGAGGATGGCGATGCGGTAGTGTGGGAAGCTGCGGAAGCCCCGTGCACTTGTTTTGATCGACTGGATTTTGCTGTTGAGTCCTTCGGTCACGGCGTTCGTAATTTTGTGCGCACAATGCGCAAGCAGTCCGCCGATGTGCCGCTTG
>Ga0114940_10000261_pt1 | contig 29090 bp, 36 predicted proteins | sample ColdCreekSource_FD_87195 | JGI IMG/M metagenome (GOLD analysis project Ga0114940, IMG submission 87195) | Groundwater microbial communities from Cold Creek, Nevada to study Microbial Dark Matter (Phase II) - Cold Creek Source | ecosystem: Environmental > Aquatic > Deep subsurface > Groundwater ... | reverse complement strand
TAATCTGAGTCGCCATGAGATATTGACAGTAATCCAAACAGGACATTCTATTTGCCATGATTTGACATTAACTTGTTTGCTCTTACCTAATCAAATTTTTCTTTTGCGTAAGTCCTAAATTAAATTCATGTCCGAGGGATTCCTCCAGTCATGCTTGGTGGGAAAGGACAAAATATGAGTTTTATCATGGGTCAATAGGTAATGAACTTGATTGCCAATAAGCGCAAGTTTTTGACCGCGGAAGGCGGTCACTCGCAAGCCCTGCCTTTACAAGGCAGGGAACGAGTGACCTATGATGGCAGGAGTTTGAGGAAACCTATCGCGACAAGCCTTTGCTACTCGTGCGCCCATTACAGCCATGCCGTTAGCTCTGACGTTGCCGTTAGTGGTAATGCACAGTGCAACTTCTTGAGTAAGGGGTTGGCAAGACCAGGATTGGCGGTCGAAAATGTTTCCAGTAATTTCGAGCATTAACATTTGTAGATAAATTTTATCTACTCCAGAGCGATCGCTTATAGAAAAGAAATAACTTCTACCAGTGACGAGTAGAAGTCAACACCTCGATTGCAAGACAGCACGGTCTTTGCAAGAAGGCTCTTAAAGACATAGCACCAGAGCGCAAACATTATTAATCGGATAAAATGTGGGAAATTTACTTGTTAATACCTTTAAAAATCGACAAATATAAATAAACGTAGAATAGCTGTGAACTCAAAGAAAAATTATAAATCAATTCACTATAAGCTTTGTTCTGAAGGATCTCCTGATGTAGAATCCCTGATTACATATATGCAGGAATATAAGCCTCATGTAAGTACCCAGCAAAAAATAACGCAAGCCATTTCCAATCAATATCTGGGTTTAGCAATTCCCAAAGACCATAAATACTTCAATCAAATAGTTTGGGAAGCTATGACTAATCATTATGCAGCAATAGGTATACTTGAAAATCGCTCGGGTATGAGCTTTAGATCGACTAATCTAAATAGTGTTCAGTCCAGTCCAATCTATTTACCCAGTGCTACTTATTCTCCTGTTGCCCAACCAGCGCCTCAACCAGTTCCTGTCTTTACTTCATCTATCCAAGAAGCTGTAGAATATGTTCCCACCGAATCAGAGCTACCCAAACTAACTCCATTTGAGGAATTAGAAGCTGCTATAAAAGAGTTCTCTCAGCAATGGGAGAGCGGTGCTGACACTTTGAGTATCCTAAATTCCTTAATTGAAATGCAGTCAGACAATGAAGATGATTGGACAGAAACAATGTGGGATATGTATGAGGAATTTCGTAAGCAGCTAACTAATGCCAGATACGAAACCACTTACGATCCTCAGCAAAATTTTAAATAAATGACTACTAGACAAGCCATAAAACCCGACCCTATTTCTAGTACCCCGATTAAAGTCCCTACTTTAACTTTGGTGTTAGACGCTGGTACAAGCTGCATCAAAACTATTTACTTTAAAGGTAGACGAGGCAAGCCAAAGTTCAAACTAGTATTAAACAGCTTAAGTCCGAATCATTAATTCCCAAGGTTTTAGGAGTTATTGGTCAAATAGCTAAAAATGAATCATTATCTAATCAATTCAAGCTTGATACGACATTGCTGTTACCGATGTCGGAGATGAACGATCGAGACTTCATCAAATCAGAGCTAACAGAGGCTTTGTCTAATTTTGAGTATAGCGGACAGTCTTATACAGTAGACATCTGCGGAATCAAATTTAAACCAGAAGGAAATGGAGTTTACACTTATATATCCCGTTCTCTTTCTCAGGACAAAAAAGATCATCAAACGAGTGCCTACTTGATGTTTGGCTATCGCAATACCAGTCTACTCTTGATTGAAAATGACAAGTTTAATTTTAGTAATTCCCACTCAACCGATTTGGGATTCTATAACTACCTAGATTTGGTCGCTAAATACAGTAGTGGTCTTTATCGAGATGATATCCAGAGGGCGATCGTGACTGAGGCTGTCTACGGTGTTAATGGTCAATCTCAACAGATTATCAAGGACTTCACCAGTCGTATTCGTATTGAGGATTTAATTCGTAGCAGCAATCCCAAACACAGAGAACGGGAACATACCTCTATTTCAGCCGCAATTGAGCGAGCCGACACCGAATATTGGCAGCTATTAAGTAGATGGTTGCAAGAAAAACTACCTCCCCTAAATCAATTAGACCAGGTAATCTACTGCGGCGGTTCTACTTCCTTTATTGAAGCCCCAATCAATGATTTTTTTAAGGATTGGAAGGGTAAACTTATGAATACCAATGCCATGAGTATTAAAATGCTGGACAAACTAGAGCTGACTCAAGCTTCTAGTCAAAAATTCATCGAGCAGTACTTACCAGTCCGCTTGGCTGATGCTTGGGGAGAATTTGTAGATTTATCTGGCATGAAAATCTAAATCGGATCTAGTATTAGACTTGTTGCGAAATAAATAAAAGTCCGAAACTATTGATTTCTCTAAGCTCAACTTATGATTGTCTCTTTCATGCAGCCTCTAGATAAAAATTCCACAAACCAGAGGCGGTTAACATTAGCTTGTCATCGAATTGAGGTACACGATTCCTATAGATATCTGATACGGCATTGAAATTGTTGAGATTTCTCACCATTCGGTTAACCTAGAAAATTTATTACTGAAAGTTTTCCCAGAGTTATTGTTAGTAATTAGTTAGCGATCGCGCAAAGAAACATAGGTTATCGATTCTGTCAATGCGAAACTCCTAAACTATTAATAGTTCGGGAGAATCGAAACAGTACAATTTAATTGTCAGTTTTAGTTCTGATATTATGGCTAGTGCAGGAATTAAATTTGTCCCTTCTACTCAGCAATCTCCTGTAGACTCTCAAAAAATAAAGGTTTCTGCTGGACAGCAGATTAATGCAGATGTAGTAGAAAATGGCTTAAGAATTGCGATCGCCAAACAGTTTATCAATAGTAACGACCCAGTAGTGAATAACGTCCGTAACTTTGTTTTTCTGCTCCGTAACGGTCATAGTGTTAATGATGCAATTGTAGCCACTCAAATCAATCCTAGTGTAATTAAATCTTTAGGGGAGATATATCTTGAGGCTGAATTACCTTTTCAATAGCTTTTAACTCTTAGATTTGAGTTTTTGATTTAAGAAGTTTATCATTAGATTTCTTGCATGAATCAAGCGATCGCTTCTTGAAAAATAAACAAAATCTTTAAGATTTTTAGCAACATAATCAATCTAAAAGTAGCATTAAATAAAGTAAATCAGTCAAATGTTGAAAACAAAATTTGTGACAGGGAAATTTGTTAATCCAACCGAACTCAGCCATCGGTTGAATAAAACTGTAATGACATCCAGTCGGCAACTGGGTTGGGATGGCATTTTAGTCGAGCAGAGTCAAAGTTCTTCAAATTCATCCTTGGAAATGGAACTTCCCGCCATATCGGATCATTGGCTCAACTTACCGTTGGGAAAACCCACCTCTTTAATCCAAAAACGTGACAATCACGTACATAAATCAATCGTTCAAAAGGGTGACACGATTCTCGTTCCTGCCGGACAACCGAGTTACTGGTGTCGGAACGAAGGTGACATTTGCACTCCGCTGCACATTTGCATAAAACCGCAGTCGCTTGAACAAATTGCTGAGGCATCTGAAATCGATCCAGAGGGAATTGAGCTTGTAAACTGTTTCGCTAAGCGAGATTTACAGCTTCATCAGATCGCGATGCTGCTTTTAGCTGAGTTGCAGTCAGGTGGCATAATGGGGCGATTATATGTCGAATCATTAACTCAAGCATTAGTCATTCATCTGCTGCGCCAATATTCGACCGTCACGCGAACTATTACGTCTGAGAACAGAAACTTAACTCGTGTCCAGCTACAGGAGGCGATCGATTATATTCACACTCACCTTGACCGAAATTTATCTTTGGTTGAAGTTGCTGGAACGATTAATATTAGCCCGACTTACTTTGCCAGCTTATTCAAACGCGCGACAGGAACCTCTCCCCATCAGTATGTAATTCAACAACGAGTAGAACGGGCAAAATTGATGCTGTCGAAAACGGAGATGGCGATCGCAGATATTGCTTTACATGTAGGCTTCTCCAGCCAAAGTCATTTGACGCATCAGTTTAAGCGATTGACAGGGGTGACTCCAAAACAGGTGCGCCTTTAATCATAAGAATTTGATAAATCATCGTAAGAATCTGAAAGAAGTCAAGCATTAGAAATCACTACACTTGAGATAGATAGAACTAAGAGAATCGAAAACATGGTCAAAGAAAAAACTGTAGACGAACACATCTACTGGGATCAGGCGAGTGTATTGGTTCAAGTCGGCTTGCTCGATCCTGGTAAACTGCCTGTTGTGGGTGTTGACAGTGCGCGTAAGGCGATCAATCCAAATTTGCCCTCAAACACACTAATTGATCGCTAAGTGCGATCGCAACTAAGTGTTGACTCCTAAACTCAGCACTCTGAGAATGGGTAAGGGGTTGAAGGTTTACAAATGAAGAAAACATATACAGGAAGCTGTCACTGTGGTGCAGTAAGGTTCGAGGCTGACATCGATCTAAGTGCTGGAACTAACAAATGCAATTGTTCTATCTGTACCAAAACAAGAAACTGGAACGCAATAATCAAGCCTGATGCGTTTCGTCTGCTGGCAGGAGAAGACGCACTGAGCGACTATCAATTCGGTAGAAAGAATATGCACCATTTGTTTTGTCGGCATTGTGGGGTAAGAACGTTTGCACGTGGCTATGCTGAGGCGATCGGCGGTGATTATATCGGAATTCAACTTGCTGCATTAGACAAAGTAGATCCGCAAGAGTTGATTTCAGCCCCAATTCGATATGCAGACGGACGAAACGATCGCTGGGAAGTTGTGCCAGATGAAACCCGACACCTTTAGCGATCGCATCAACTAAAAATAGTCTTATTTGTTGTAATCAAAAAAGGATATAAAATCATGCAACCACAATGGATCGAAACCAATCATCACCAAGCGACTTATGAAGCCTTTGATTACGTTCCTGGTGTGACAGCATCTGGCAGATTTGCTTTTATCTCTGGTCAGCTTGGGATAGAAGAGGATGGTAGCGTAAGTGGCAATGCGGCAACGCAGATCTCGCGTGCCTTTGCTAATCTGGGAGAGATAGTTAAGGCGATTCCTGCCAGTCCGCGAGATATTGTCGATATTACAACCTATCATGTCGGCTTGCGAGAATATTTGTCGCTGGTAAATACAGAAAAAAAGAAGTTTTTCGGCGATTGGAATCCAGCTTGGACAGCCATCGGTATAACCGAGTTGGGTATTGAAGGGTCGATCCTAGAGATTCGCGCGGTTGTGCTTTTGCCGTCCATCGCTTAGATCCGTCAGGGAATTACAAGTGAGAAGATCATGACTAAATACGACTACATAGTAATTGGTGCAGGTTCGGCTGGTTGCGTTGTCGCCAATCGTCTGACCGAAGACCAGCAAACAACTGTATTGTTGCTTGAAGCTGGTAATTCAGATACCAAACCAGAGATTCAAATCCCAGCAGAATGTGTCAATCTACTAGGCTCAGAGGTGGACTGGGGCTATTTCTCCGAACCAGAACCCTATTTAAGCGATCGCCAAATTTTTTGTTCTCGTGGCAAAGTTTTGGGGGGTAGCAGTTCGATTAATTTTATGACTTATATTAGAGGCAATCCTCGCGATTACGATCGCTGGCAGGAATTAGGTAATCCTGGTTGGAGTTACCAAAATGTTTTGCCATACTTTAAGAAATCCGAGCATCAACAACGTGATGCTTGCGAATTTCACGGTGTGGATGGAGAGATGAGCGTGAGCGATCTGATTGCACCTACTGCGATTTCTCAACGATTTATCGACGCAGCAATGGCATTGGGCTATGACTACAATCCTGATTTCAACGCCAAGCAGCAAGAAGGAACAGGACGATATCAATTTACCATCAAGGATGGTAAACGACACAGTGCTGCTGCTGCCTTCCTTGTACCCATCCTCCAGCGTCCCAATTTGACTGTAACAACTGAGGTATTAGTAACTCGATTGTTGTTTGAGAAAACACGCGCCGTTGGGGTGGAATATCTGCACCAAGGTAAGCTACACCAAGTCAAGGTCAACAGAGAAGTTATTTTAAGTGCGGGTGCGTTCGATTCGCCCAAACTGCTGATGCTTTCTGGCATTGGGGATGCTGCACACTTACAAGCAATGGGCATTTCTGTCGTTGTCGATCTACTTGGTGTCGGTCAAAACCTGCAAGACCACATTCACGCTACTGTGGTATACCAAGCGACTCAGGATTTACACTTTGCCAGCACCAGTGGTATCGGAGAAGCTGGATTATTCTTACATAGCGAAGGTAATTCGGTGTATGCACCCGACTTACAGTTTTTCTTCGCTCCCATTCAGTTATTACCACCTGGTTATACTCCCTCTGTTTTCGGATTTACAGGTGTTATCTCTTTAAATCGTCTACAAAACACTGGTAGTGTCTGGTTGCGATCGCCCGATCCTAAAGACGCACCGATGTTTCGGATGAACTATCTGCAAAATGAAGCCGACGTGCAAAAGTTAGTCGCTGCAATTAAATTAATGCGCCAATTGTTTCAAAGCATTGCTTTTGATGAGTTTCGCGGTGAAGAAATTGCTCCTGGTTTCTACGTAACGAGTGATGAAGCACTCATTGCCTACATCCGAAATACTGCCAGCACAATGTGGCATCCAGTTGGTACTTGTAAAATGGGAACTGACTCAATGGCAGTTGTAGACCCCGAATTAAGAGTAAATGGGGTTGAGGGGTTACGAGTTGTAGATGCCTCCATTATGCCAACAATTACTACGGGAAATACAAACGCACCCACTATTATGATTGGCGAAAAGGCTGCGGATTTAATTAAGGCAAGCCATAGCCGACAAACTCTGATGACCAAGTACAACGTCAAAAATCTAGCTCATTTAGGTTATCTGGGAAATGGCGATTGGGCAAAGCCCACGGACGCGCCTCCAGGCGCTAATCCTTTAGGGCTTCGCGATCGCGACTAATACTCTAAATAAGAATTTATGCGGAAAATTCTAGATAACGCCAACAGATACACTGAAAAATTCTGTATATTTACCCTAAAAATGGTAGTTATACGGAACAACTTTTTATACTAATATAGTTTTCTTATTTTGACAATACTCGAAGTGTATGGTGAACAATTATGAGTGCAAATCAACAGTTTCTACAAGATTTATACGATGCCTTCAACAAACGCGAGATTGAAACAATCATTTCGTTGATGCGCCCGGACGTGAAATGGGCGAACGGATTGGAAGGCGGTTTCGTTTATGGACGCGACGCGGTACGCGAATATTGGACTAATCAATTTAAGGGTATTCAAGCTGAGCTTGAGACGTTGAAATTCGAGACAGACGAAAACAATCGAAACATTGTTACCGTTCATCAAATCATCAAAGATTTGCAAGGCAATTTGCTTGCGGATGCGACAGTTCAACAAATATTTACCATTGAGGATGGTTTGATTAGTCTTTATGAAATCGGCGAAACCGAAACAATTCAAGAGATGATTCAAAAGACGAGAGCTGCCAATGAGCAATGATATTTCAGTTATCAGTTTCAGCAATCGCGCTTTATTCAACATTGGCTGTTGAAAGCAACGGCGCAGCACAATTACTGGTATTTTTGTAATCATAAGAATCTGATAAATCTTTGTAAGAATCTGAAAGAAATCCAGTATTGGAACTCAATACACTCTAGATAGAACCAAAAGCTTACTTTATAGAGGAAGTATTATGACTTCAACTTTCAGTCCTACAATCGATCTCCCCAAACCGCCAATTAAACAGGCAAAACTTTACATCAATGGACAATGGCGATTGGCATCAGATGGTAAAACTCGTCCTACGATCAGCCCGATTACGGAAACTGCAATCGCAAATATTCCCGAAGCGTCGGAACAAGACGTAGAAGACGCGATTCTTGCTGCTCGTCAAGCTTTCGATGATGGTATTTGGGTAAAAATGACAGGACACGAACGACAGAAAATTCTGACTCGTGTTTCCGAATTAATTGAAAAATATGCTGATGATTTGGCATTGTGCGAAACTCTCGATATGGGTAAAGCGATCTATTTTGCCAAGACAATCGATGTTTGCTTGCTTGCCGATTTATTTCGCTACTATGCAGGTATGGCTTCAGAAATCGATGGAGTGACTCGCTTGGTTGCTCCACCACCAGAACGCACCCCAAAACACGTTACCATTGTTCGAGAACCTTTAGGGGTTGTCGCTGCCATTACTCCATTTAACTTCCCATTAATCCTTGCAGGAACCAAGATCGCCCCTGCTCTCGCTGCTGGAAATACCGTGATTCATAAACCTGCCAGTGCTACACCGCTATCTGCTATTAAACTTGCAGAAATCTTTGATGAAGCAGGATTACCTGCTGGAGTCTATAACATGATTACAGGTTCGGGTGGTAGAGTGGGCGATCGATTAGTCAAACATCCCGCGATCGACAAAATCAGCTTTACAGGCTCAACCGAAGTAGGAATCGACATTGTTCGCAACAGTGCTGATACCCTGAAGAAAACCACAATGGAACTCGGTGGGAAGTCTGCCAACATTGTGTTTGCTGATGCTGATTTAGAAAGTGCGATTGCAAATGCCTTCTTTGGTATCTTCTACAACAAAGGTGAAATTTGCTCGGCAGGATCGCGATTATTACTAGAGCGATCGATTCACGATCGGGTCGTCGATGGATTGGTTAACTATGTCAATCAAATGAAGATGGGCAATCCCCTTGAAAAAGACGTGCTATTTGGGCCGTTAGCCGATGCCGAACAACTGAAGAAGGTGATGCAATACGTGGAGTATGGTAAACAGGATGGGGCAACTTTAAAGTATGGCGGCGATCGATTTTATCCTGATGATACCAATAAAGGCTACTACTTCCAGCCCACAATTTTCACGAATGCGACTAATGAAATGCGGATTGCTACTGAGGAGATTTTTGGCCCAGTGCTGACAGTCATTCCATTTGATACCGAAGAAGAAGCGATCCAAATTGCAAATGGTACGAATTATGGATTAGCTGCTGGAGTCCATACTCGCGACATTAAGAAAGCCATGCGAGTGGCGAACGCGATGCAGGCAGGAACTTGCTGGATTAATTGCTACAACGTCTATGATGTCTCCATTCCATTTGGCGGCTACAAAGCCTCTGGTTTCGGGCGCGAAAATGGCAAAGAGGTGATGGAGAATTATACGCACACTAAATCAATTTGGATTGATCTCAGCTAAACCTTTTGCAAGAAGACAATTAATTGCTCACTGTGACGATTCATTTAGCCCATTCACAACTTTTGCCACCGATCTACAATTGAGAAAGAAAACTTCTCTCAACAGAGTCCATTTAAGCACAGCGTTCGATCAAATTGGATGAGTTAAATGCTGAAAACAAAATCTATGACAGGAAACTTTCTAAAACCGAGCGAACTCAGCCAACGGTTTGATAATACAACTCCGATGTTATCTAGTGGGCAAATGGGCTGGAATGGGATTTCGGTTGAGCAGCATCATCATCTTTCAAATTCATTTGAAATTGAATTTCCTGCCCAATCAGATCATTGGCTGGTCTTACACTCAGGGCCTCCTATCCTTGTAACCCAAAAGTCTGACGATCGCTTGCATGAATCCGTCATTCAGAGGGGCGACAGCATCCTTGTTCCTGCTGGACAACCGAAGTACTTGTGTCGGCGCGAAGGCATCTGCTGTGCGCTGCACATTCACTTCAAACCGGAGATGATTAGGCAAACCGCTGAAGCATCTGAAATAGATACAAAACGAATCGACCTCGTGGACTGTTTCGGTAAGCAAGATTTACAGCTTCATCAGATCGCCATGCTGCTTTTAACTGAGTTAGAGTCTGGCGGTATGATGGGTCAATTGTATGTTGAATCACTTACCCAAGTATTAGCCATTCATTTACTAAGACATTATTCTACTATCACGCAAATCATCACGCCTGAGAACAGAAGCTTAACTCATACTCAGTTGCGGCAGGCGATTGACTATATTCACACTCACCTTAACCGAGATTTGTCACTGGCTGAACTGGCAGGCGTGATCAACATTAGCCCAACTTACTTTGCCAGTTTGTTCAAACAGGCGATGGGAACTTCACCACACCAGTACGTGATTCAACAGCGAGTAGAGCGGGCGAAGGTGATGTTGAAGAGAACGGATTTGGCGATCGCGGACATTGCTTTACAAGTAGGTTTTTCTAGTCAAAGTCATTTAACGCAACAGTTCAAGCGATTGACTGGAGTAACCCCAAGGCAGGTGCGCTTTTAATCATAAGAATTTGACAAATCATTGTAAGAATTTGAAAGAAGTCAAGTATTGAAAGTCATTACACTTAAGTCAATACAACTAGTTTCACAATATAAAGATAAATATGATGATTTAGAGCATTTATTAGGGTTACAACTCAAGTTGATATTCCTAGTGATTCTTCAGTTAATCAGGCTCTCATTGCTGTTGTACGAAAGATAGCTGAGTTGCTCAAACAAGCCTATCTAGCTCAAGCTGACGACAGCGATCGCAATGAAACAAATGCTGTTAGCGCGATCGAGCCAGAACACAGACACATTGCTAGTATTGAAGATTATGGTATCTCAAAAAAACAAACGAATTGCAGTCATCGGTGCTGGGATCTCAGGAATCGCAGCAGCAAACGTACTCAAAAAGCAAGGATATCAGGCTGTTATTTTTGAGAAGTCTACGGAAATTGGAGGTGTATGGGCAGTCGCCTACCCAGAAGTTCGCCTTCAGAACATCAGTTCGCAATATCATTTATTCGATTTTCCTTGGACTTTTACACCCGATTTACATCCCACACAAACCCAAATTCGACAATATTTAAATGCAGCAGTAGAGTGTCTTCAAATTGATGTTCGCCTTAACCATGAAGTGTTTGCACTTGAAGAAATAAAAGAGGGTTGGCGAATGCGATTCCAAAACACAAATGGCTGTCATGAACAGATATTTAACTATGTTTTGATAGCCACAGGTTTATATACACAAAGACAAAATCGCCCAACATTTCCAGGAGAAGCAGACTTTACAGGTAAAATTGTTACCGAACGAGCGATCAAATCCCTCGACATTTTTAATGATGAGCGCGTTGCAGTGGTTGGATTTGGCAAGAGTGCGATCGACATGGCTATATTAGCAGCACGACGAGGTCAACAAGTCCATCACGTCTTTCGTCAACCCAGATGGCTGATTCCACAAAAGGTTTTGGGTCTTCACTATACTCGCATCTTATTCAGTCGCCTCAATTCTGTCACGACTCCAAGTTGGGCGTATCCAACAATAGTAGAGCAATTTCTTCATCACCGTCTTAATTTTATTGTTTCTAGTATTGGGAAGCTTGTTGAATCCATTTTTCGGTTACAGATTCAATGGAACGGGTTTGGCAGAGACCAAGCTGCTACTGATAGATTAAAAATCGTACAACCAAAGCACTCTTTAGCTTCTGACTTGCGATCGGCTACCGCAGTAGCACCAGAGGTTTACTATCGCTTTGTGGCTGAAGGTCGGATACAACCCCATCATGCAGAAGTGTACGGGTTTTCTAAAGACACGCTGAAGCTAGAGCAAGGAGAAGAAATTCAATCTGATGTCGTTGTCTTATCTTTAGGCTCGCAAACTCCAATTTTTCCCTTTCTCCCCCAAAAGTATCGACATCTGCTAGAAGCTCACAAAGACGGGGTGCAACTGTACCGACACTTAATTCATCCAAGCATCCCCAATCTTGGTTTTGTCGGTTTTAATCATGGTTTTTTACACGTTCCTGCTGTCGAAATTGGAACACTATGGCTTTGTGCTTATTTGGATGGCGAGCTTGAATTGCCCTCCGTCGAACAGATGAAGCAAGATATCGAGCAAATTCGCCAATGGAAGAACGCACATATCCAGTTTGAACCCACACGCGGATCGGGGGTTAATGTCCGTTACCAGCAATACATCGATATTTTGCTTCGAGATTTAGGTATTTCTCCTTATCGGAAAATGCCCAATATTTTGGCGGAGATTTTTGATAGATACAATTGCTCTGACTACAAGAGCGTACTGGAAGAGTACAACCGTAACAGGACAAGCCGAACCACACCTCTGCATCCGCTTGCAGTTTCGACATGACAACAGATAGCCTTGGCAGTTATGAGTGGAACGTTTGCTGCTGTTTTAATTGATCGCGATTTATCACTCTTTCAAATTGCCAAGGTCATCAATATCAGTCCGACTTATTTTGCTAGTTTGTTCAAACGCGCTACAGGAACTTCTCCGCATCAGTACGCGATCGAACAGCGAGTGGAACAGGCGAAATCGTTATTGTCAAAAACGGATCTGGCGATCGTAAGAATCTGATAAATCGTTGTAAGAATCTGAAAGAAATCGAGTATTGAAACTTATTACCCTTGAAATAAATAGGACATGGTTAGCAACTTCAAGAATAAACTAGTGCAGCTTCCTTGCCCTTTCTGTAATTTTTATCAGATTCTAGGATACATCATGTTCTTTCGAGCAATACTCACTGTTATAACCACAGTGCTAATTATTACAACCTCCTCGTCTATTCCTTCGGGGATGGCTACCGATAAAACTACAAAAGCTCCAGTACCAGGTGTCTACTCTTTTGGGTTAGGCGAATTCACGATCGTGGCACTTAGCGATGGTACAATACCGCAAGATCTCGATAAAGTTCTAACTAATGCCAACTCAGCAGAGGTAGAGCAACTTCTTGATCGCGATTTTCTGACGAATCCTGTTGAAGCTTCAATTAATGCTTTTGTGGTCGATACTGGGGATAAACAGGTGTTGGTAGATACTGGAGCGGGACAATTATTCGGAAAGGGGCTAGCTGGCAAGCTCCAACTGTCGTTAAAGGCAGCAGGATACGCACCAGATGAGATTGACACAATCCTCCTGACCCATATCCATGCCGATCATAGCGGTGGTCTGGTGGAAAATGGACAACTGATGTTTCCGACTGCCACAGTTTACGTTGGCAAGCCTGATGTCGATTTTTGGCTCGATCCTAGTAATGCAGAGCGATTGAATCTCGATCGCAGATATTTTGATGAAGCAGTCAAAACAGTCAAGCCTTACCTCGATGCAGGTAAGCTCAAATCGTTTTCTGGTCAGACAACTATTTTACCAGGAATTACTGCCCATCCCACGCCAGGACACACACCAGGACACAGCTTTTATCTAGTTGAAAGTGGGGGCGAGAGCATTGAGTTTTGCGGTGATATTATTCACTTCGGTTCGCTTCAATTTGCTAATCCTGAAATCGCAGTTGTCTACGATGTCGATGCTAATGCAGCAGCAGAACAACGGACGAAACAGTTTGCTCGTTTAGAAAAATCACGTCGCCTAATCGCAACTGCACATTTGCCTTTTCCTGGAGTGGGACATATCCGTGCAGAAGATCGGGGTTATACCTGGGTACCTGTGGATTATCGTTGGCGCGATTAATAACAAATCAAAAAGCTGATAGCTGGATTATCTGACTCAACGTTTTAACACCATAAGAATCTGACAAATCATAGTAAGAATCTGAAAGCGTTTAAGTATTGGAACTGGATACACTTCAACAAGGTGATTGGGTATGCGCCGTGCGACGGCGCACCCCTCACCTTCAAATAGATAGAACAAAGCTTACTTCTAATTTTTGGCAATACAACCAAAATATCTACCCAGAGCTTGTTTTCTCATCATACTCAAGGAAAAATTATGAAATCCAGCCACAACACTGTCATCAAACAACTACAACAAGCACAGAATGCCCACGACCTGGAAGCACTTTTAGTCTGTTTTGCGCCTAACTTTCAAGGCAAGCATCCACTCCATCCCGAACGCGCTTTCCAAGGAGTTGAAGATGTCCGTAAGAATTGGTCTACTATATTCCATGACATCCCAGACTTTCACTCAGAGTTGCTTCGTTCGGTAGTTGAGGGCGACACGGCTTGGGCTGAGTGGTACTGGTTCGGCACCCATCGTGATGGTATGCAGTTTGGGATGCGCGGAGTGACCATTCTTGGCATACAAGTGGATCGGATCGAGTGGGCGCGTTTGTATATGGAACCCTTATAACCCAGTTGTCTCGCGAATACTTTTTATAACACGAGCTTAGAAATTAGTAATTGGAGTTGTGTAATGTATGTTCAACGAATGGGATTTTTATACAAGCTTTACTGCATAGGCTGGACACATGGTTCTCTAAAATACCTTCCTCCTCTTCAACACTGGTTGTTAAGTATTTTTCTTTACTATCGCAGAGGCTATAGCGATGGCTCTCAGTGGAGACAGGATAGTTTTAAAGATTGTAGTATTTCGCGCTTTTCCTAACTAATTTATTGCCTTATGAAAAACCAAGAATCAACTATTGTTTTCGATCGAGAACGTGCTTCTAACCATGACAAGCAATTTGCTAAACTAGCTCCGATGCGCCATGGACTCGATATGTCAATCTGTATGGTGCTTTCTGAACTTCCTAGCGACGCACGAATTCTCTGCGTCGGTGTGGGAACTGGCACGGAATTGATTCACCTCGCTCGACATTTTCCCCAGTGGCAGTTTACTGCGGTAGAGCCTTCGGCACTGATGTTAGATATTTGTCGTCAGAAAGCCGAGGAGTACGGGATCGCATCCCGTTGCACCTTCCACGAAGGATATCTCGATTCCCTTCTCTCATCAGACACTTTCGATGCCGCAACTTGTATTTGGGTTTCCCATTTCATAACACAGCTAGAAGAGCGACACAATCTTTTCCGTCAGATCGGCGCACGACTTCGACCGAATGGATATTTGGTAAGTTCCGATCTGGCTTCGGATATGTCTACTCCAGCTTACAAAAGCCTGTTGACAGTTACTCAGCAGATGTTTCAATACGCCCAGATGCCTGCTGGGGAAATCGAAAAGATTATCAGTGCATATGGACGAGATGTTGCCATACTACCACCGCAGGAAGTTGAAGCCATTATTGCATCAAGCGGATTTGACACACCTGTATTGTTTTTCCAAACCTTTCTCATTCATGCTTGGTATGCCAAGCGCACATACATATCTAAATCTTAAACATTACAAAGAGACGAATAATGGAAACATTAAAACTTTCTCCCCAAGAAAAGATGCTCGATCTGATCGGTGGCTTTTGGATTGCTAGATCGATTTATCTTGCTGCTGAGTTAGGAGTTGCCGATGTGTTTGACGATCGCCCGAAAACCATCGCTCAACTTGCAGCCGAAACAAACACCGAACCGCGATCGCTCTATCGACTTCTCCGTGCTTTAGCCAGTGTGGGCATTTTTACTGAAGTGTCCGATCGCTGTTTTGCCCTGACTCCTTTAGCTACAACCCTCAAGAGCGATATTCCTGACTCAATGCGGTATGTGGCAATGGCACAGATGGGAGATGACCATTCTTTAGGGTGGAGCAATGGATTGCACAGCTTGAAAACAGGTGAGATCGCGTTTGATGCTGTAACTGGAATGTCGGCTTGGGACTATTATGCTCAACATCCTGAAGCGGGTCAAATATTCTCGCAATCGATGACAAGTATGGGAACCGCGATCGCGCAAGCTGTTGCTGCAACCTATGACTTTTCGGAGTTCGAGACAATCGTTGATGTTGGTGGAGCGCAAGGAAGCTTAATTTCTGCCATTGTGCAATCGCATCCCCATCTCAAAGGTATTTTGTTCGATCTGCCTGAAATCATTGCGACTGTCAATTTAGACGGGAATATTCAACCCATTGCTGGAAACTTCTTTGAGTTTGTGCCATCGGGTGGAGATGCTTATCTGCTGCGCTGGATCATTCACGATTGGGATGATGAAAAGTCCTTGATGATTCTCAAAAACTGTCATCAAGCGATGCCAGATCGTGGCAAGTTACTCCTGGTTGAAAGCATTATTCCACCTGGTAACGACTCTTCTCCAGCCAAGTTTATTGACCTGATCATGTTGCTGATGGCAGGTGGACGAGAACGGACAGAGGAAGAGTATCGATTGTTGTTGCAAGCGAGTGGCTTTGAACTGACGCGAGTAATTCCAACACCCTCAATGCTCAGTATTATTGAAGCGGTAAAACGCTAAAGCATTCATAGGGCGATCGCGATACATCAGCCTCAAATGATATCGCAAAAATTACATAAACATTATACATTAGAGGTCAAATCATGAACCAATCAGCAGATTTCTTCATTCGTAGCGCGGTCACAGAAACGACCCGATCTTATATGGGCGGTCTGATGACTTTTCTCGTCACGTCCGCCGAAACCGACAACCGCTTAATGCTTCTGGAAGTTCGGACAGTACCAGGTGCTGAACCACCACCCCACCTTCACTATAACGAGGATGAAGTATTTTACATTCTAGAAGGGGAGCTAGAGGTGTACTGCATGGGTCAGGTGAGGATAGCGAGGGCAGGGGAAACAGTCTTCCTCCCTCGGATGCACGCCCACGCATTCTACTTCCTGTCGCCCCTCCGTTTCCTCGCCCTGGCGCAACCAGGAGGTTTGGACGGGTACTTTGAAACCATGTCGAATCCAGCGACTAGCATGGAAATACCTGCGACCGCAACCACTTACGCGGACTCCGAGCCTGCCTCTGCCATCGCATTAGCTGCCAAGTACGGAGTCAAGATGCTGTCTCCTGAAGAAACGGCAGAACTGTTGCCACAATATCCTGGCTTTGGATTGTCACGACTTGGCTAGAAGTATAACTACTCAACTTTAAGCGATTTACTGGAATGACATTGAAACAGGTTCGCGATCGCCCAAGGCAACACCATAAGAATCTGATAAATCATCGTAAGAATCTGAAAGAAGTCAAGCATTGGAACTTAATACACTTTAGATAAATAAAACTAGGAGAATCGAAATGGTCAAAGAGCAAACTGTTGACAAACAAACTTCTTTGCAGGCAACTACTAACCTGACACCTGCTCAGGAAGCCTTGCAAGCACTCTGGGAAGAGCATTTGCGACACGAGTTTGGCACTCACAACGTTGAAGATGCTCTTGCCACGATGGTTGAGGATGCTTACGTTAATGACATTCCGGTAATGACCGGGGGAGTAGGGAAACCAGCACTGCGCGAGTTTTATTCCAAATACGGCATTCCACAAATACCGCCAGACATGGAGCTAATCCCAATCTCGCGCACGATTGGAATCGATCGGCTTGTCGATGAAATGCTAGTTAAGTTCACTCATACCATCCAGATGGACTGGATGCTACCTGGCATTGCTCCGACAGGGAAACGGGTTGAAGTGGCATTGGTAGCGATCGTTCAGTTCCGTGGCGACAAGCTAGCCCATGAACACATCTATTGGGATCAGGCAAGTGTATTGGTTCAACTCGGATTACTCGCTTCTGGGACACTACCCGTTGTGGGTGTTGAAAGTGCGCGTAAGGCGATCGATCCAAGCTTACCTTCAAACGCACTAATCGATCGCGCCAATAATAGCAACTAAATGCTGACTCCTAAACTCAGCAATCTCAAGATGGGGAAAGCTTTTAAGGTTTACAGATGAAGAAAACATATATAGGAAAAGGAGATAAAATCATGCAATCGCAATGGATCGAAACCGATCATCACCAAGCGACTTATGAAGCCTTTGATTACGTTCCTGGCGTGACAGCATCTGGCAGATTTGCCTTGATCTCTGGTCAGCTTGGGATAGAAGAGGATGTTAGCGTCAGTGACGATGCAGCAAAGCAGATCGCACGTGCCTTTGCTAATTTGGGAGAAATAGTTAAGGCGATTCCTGCCAGTCCGCGAGATATTGTCGATATTACAACCTATCATGTCGGCTTGCGAGAATATTTGTCGCTGGTAAATACAGAAAAAAAGAAGTTTTTCGGCGATTGGAACCCAGCTTGGACAGCAATCGGTATAACCGAACTGGCTATTGAAGGGGCGATCCTAGAAATTCGCGCAGTTGTGCTTTTGCCATCCATTGCTTAGAACCATCAGTGAATTACAAGTAAGAAGATCGTGACTGAAGCGGGTTTCTCTGACGATCGCGCGATCGATAGTGCTTGACGTAAGCGATATAACCATTCACAACAATAGGAACAAATTATGCATGAGAAGTTTTTCAGGGAACGGTATTTAGGCGCATTTGAACATTTATATTGGCTCTACAATCAGTTTTATCCGATAGATTTTGCCACCGTTGCGAAACTTCAGGGGCAGTTTAGTGTCGATCGACTTTCGACGGTGCTTAGGCAAGTTCAGCAACATCATCCGCTGCTCCGAGTCCGCATCGCCACTGACGCGATCGGACAGCCTAAATTTGTCGAAACCGATGCCGAAATTCCGATTCGGCTGGTCGCGAGAACGGACGATCGGCACTGGCAAGCAGAACTCGAAGTCGAAATGGCTCGCTCATTGGATTGGCAGGTTGCACCCTTACTGCGAGTCGTGCTGCTGCAATCGGGGGCTGAATCTGAACTGATGATTATTTGCCATCATGCGATCGCAGATGGGCTATCTGGCGTTTATCTGATGCGAGATATTCTCCAAGGGTTAGGAGGCAAAATATTTGAGCGATCGGAACTTTCTGCGGCATTATCGCTCGAATCAGCACTTCCTGGCATTGCACCGTCTCTAGAAGCGATCGCTAAGCCCACGGACTATCCACCACCCCTGTCTCGTCGTCCCCGACCCCACATTCACAGCGTTCTCCTCTCTCCCGAATTCACCCAGCGACTGATCCAACGCAGTCGAGCTGAAGGGACAACCGTACACGGTGCAATCAACGCGGCGTTCTTGCTCACGCTCACTCAGCAAGACGTTAAACTCAGCAATGTGTTGCGATGTTTACACCCTGTCAATGTGCGATCGCAGCTATCTTTGCCGATGCCAGAGGGAGTTGGACTTTATATTTACATGTGTATGACGACTCATTCCCTTCAGGCAGATTCCGCGTTTTGGGACGTTGCTCGAGCGGTCAAATCTCAACTCTCACAAATTGACATTGCCCAGCAGTTAGTCGAGGAGCGTCAACTTCGACAACCCACAATGGCAAATCTCACCGATGCCACCGCCTTTGTTGAAGCAGCGCAATCGCAATATCTCTGTCAACTGAACGTCACAAATCTCGGTCGCATCGATATGGCTCAACAATACGGCAACATTAGGATTGAAGCACTCCATGCACCTGCGGTTACTTCAGGTGTGGTAGGGCGGAATGTTGGAGTTGCGACCTTGGGCGATCGCCTCGCCCTCACGCTTTCATCTACACCACTGATTGATGTGGATTGGGCCCAGAGCGATCGAGCTGCAACTGCCTTTTTATCGGAAGGAGTGAAGCATTTAGAGTGTGCAGTAGTACAAAAAGTTGCATTTGAAGCTGCCTAAGCAAGTCTGCTAACACCCTAAGAATCTGAAAGAAGTTGAGCTTTGTCAGTCATTACACTCAAGTAAATGTAACTGGTTTCACAACAAGAGGTTTGTGTTACTTGAGAAATGCTAATTACAAAACTATTAAAGGAGGCTGATTATGAAAGTGAACTATTCCCCCACACTAGCGGAGCATAATGTGCGGAAGATTTATCGAGACGAGGGAGATCTGATGGATGTCCTTGGTCTGCGGATGAATTGGAAGATTAAGGCTAAGGATACGGGCTATGCCAAAGAGCGTTTATGAGGCGGAATTAGCTCCAGGTCAAAGTATTCCACTGCACACCCACCCGTATCCAAAGTTTTTCTATGTGCTGGACGGCTAAAAATAACCTTCCCGATGCTCATGCCGAGCGAGTTTTTGACGGGAGAACATAACCATTTATAACAAGAGGTAACTATCATGATGCTGAAAGATAAGGTAGCTTTAGTGACGGGAGGAACATCGGGAATTGGTCGAGCTACTGCTAAGCGATTTGTCACCGAAGGTGCCTATGTTTTCATCACGGGTCGTCGTCAGACTGAACTTGATGCTGCTGTAAACGAGATTGGTAAGAACGTTACTGGCATTCAGGGCGATGTCTCAAATCTGGCAGACCTCGATCGGCTTTACGCCACGATCGAGCAAGAGCAAGGTCACTTGGATGTAATCTTTGCTAATGCTGGCGGTGGCGAACTCATTCCGCTCGGAGCGATCACCGAAGAACACTTTGACAAAACCTTCAACACCAATGTCAAGGGTCTACTTTTCACCGTGCAGAAGGCACTGCCACTGATGCCAGAGGGAGCTTCCATTGTCCTGAATGCCTCAATTAATTCCATCAAGGGTATCCCAGCCTTCAGCGTGTATGGTGCCACCAAAGCCGCTGTGCGATCGTTTGCCCGCACCTGGACACTCGACCTCAAAGACCGCCAGATTCGAGTGAATGCGGTCAGCCCTGGTTTCATTCCGACTCCCGCTTACGATCTTCTCTGGGGACTCAGTGAAGAGCAGTTGAAAGAATTTGTGGCGAGCCAAGCTAACAATATCCCATTGGGACGAGCCGGTACGCCCGACGAGGTTGCCAAAGCCGTTGTCTTTCTGGCTTCAGATGACAGCAGCTTTGTAAACGGCATTGAGCTATTCGTCGATGGTGGCATGGCACAAATCTAAATAGGTGCTGTGTCCAGAGCAGCCAGCTAACGATTCAAATGCAGGTTCTCTCAGGATGAAACCTTCGCGACAATTGGTAAAAGCGCAGGAGCCGTACTGCCAAGCAACGCTTCTACACAGACAAAAACACACTATCGATTTACAAAGGAGAAAACTCTCATGCCTTACATTACCGTTGGTCAAGAAAACTCTGCAAACATTGATATCTACTACGAAGATCTGGGAATGGGGCAACCCGTAGTACTGATTCATGGATTTCCACTGAACGGGCATTCCTGGGAAAAGCAGGTCTTAGTGCTGCTGAACGAAGGGTATCGCGTGATCACCTACGATCGCCGAGGCTTTGGAGACTCCAGCCAACCCTCAGTCGGCTATGACTACGATACCTTTGCAGCAGATTTGAACGTGCTGATGACCAAACTTGACTTGCAAAATGCCGTGTTGGTTGGCTTCTCAATGGGAACAGGTGAAGTCACACGTTATCTTGGCAAATACGGCTCAGAACGGGTGCAGAAAGCCGTGCTGATGGCTCCAGTACCTCCCTTCCTACTGAAGACCGATGATAATCCCGAAGGCGTTGACCAAAGCGTTTTCGATGACATTATGAAAGCGATTGTTGAAGATCGTCCAGCTTACTTTTCTGCATTTTTCCAAGAATTCTTTAATGTGGATGTGTTGTTGGGCGATCGCATCAGCAACGATGCCATTCAAGCCAGTTGGAATGTTGCCGTAGGTGCGTCTGCAAAGGGAACGTTGGATTGTGTACCTTCCTGGCTGACTGATTTTCGTGATGATTTGCCCCGCATTGACGTGCCAACCCTGATCGTTCATGGAGATAGCGATCGCATTTTGCCGCTTGAGTCCACCGCAGCAAGACTCCCGAAGCTGATTAAAAACAGTCAACTTGTTGTCATCCCTGGCGAACCGCACGCCATCAACTGGACTCATGCCGATCGGGTCAATCCCGTGTTACTGGACTTTCTTCAGCAGGAATAATCAGTGACCTGCGATCGCTCAAATCGGAAACAGTATAAAGCGGAAATATTTAGATAAGAATCTGAAAGAAGTTAAGCATTGGAACTGAATACACTCTAGATAGAATCAGGAGAATATAACATGGTCAACAAACAAACTGTAGACGAACAAGCAAATAGAAAGGCAACCACCAACCTGACACCATCCCAGGAGTTTTTGCAAGAACTCTGGGAAGAGCATTTGGGGTAAGAGTTTGACACTCACAACACTGAAGATACCCTCGCCACGATGATTGAGGATGCTTACGTTAATAATATTCCAGTAATGACTGGGGGAGTATGAAAACCAGCACTGCGCGAGTTTTATTCTAAATACTTTATTCCACAGATGGCACCAGACACCGAGCTAATCCCAATCTCACGCACGATTGGGACTGACCAACTCGTTGATGAAATGCTAGCTAAGTTCACTCATACCATCCAGATGGACTGGATACTACCTGGCATTGCTCCAACAGGAAAACGAGTGGCAGTGGCAGTGGTAGCGATCGTCAAGTTCCGTGACGACAAACTAGCCCACGAACACATCTACTGGGATCAAGCGAGTGTCTTGGTTCAAGTCGGATTACTCGATCCTGGGACACTGCCCGTCGTGGGTGTTGAAAGTGCGCGTAAGGCGATCGATCCAAGCTTGCCCTCAAATGCACTGATCGATCGCGACTAAATAATAGGAGTTATCCAATGTCAACTTTTGTCTTAGTTCATGGCGCATGGCAGGATGGTTCTACTTGGGAACCTGTCATCAAATATCTAGAAGCTCAAGGGCATCAGGCTTTTGCTCCTACAATTGCTGGAAACGGTAAAGGTGTGAATAAAAATGTCAACCACGCCCAATGTACGCAGTCGGTGGTAGATTACATTATTGGCAAAGATTTAACCGATATTATCCTATTAGGACCTAGTTTCGGCGGGACAATTATTGCAAAGGTTGCTGAAGCAATTGGCGATCGCATTAAACGGCTTATCTTCTTGGATGCCTTTATCTTGAATGATGGTGAGAGCCTCAAAGATAACATCCCAGCACATCTGCAACAGTTAATGGATCGACTAGCGAAAGAATCAGACGATAACACGATGATGATGCCTTTCGATCTTTGGCGCGAAGTATTTATTAATGATGCCGATCTCGAACTAGCTAAATCCAGTTATGCACAATTATCGTCTCAACCCTATCAACCGTTCATTGACAAGTTGGACTTAAAACAGTTTTACTCGCTGCCCATTCCTAAAAGTTACCTCTACTGTACAGAAGATAATGTCCTCCCTCAAGGCGAACAGTGGGGTTGGCATCCGAGAATGTCTAACCGCTTGGAGCTATTTCGGCTTGTACAAATGCCCGGTGGTCACGAGGTAATGTTTTCTAACCCGATCGGTTTAGCAGAAAAGATTATTGTGGCAGGGCGCGACTAGCAGCAGAATTTGCAATCGCCAACCCACTAATGTCGCCGTCATTTAACAAACAATGACCTGAAAAGGAGAAATCATGACAACTACATACCGTCACAGTGCTGCTTTCAACGATCTCGCAGCACTGCTTAAAGGCTCTGGAGTAAGTGTGAGTAATATAACGAATCAGCTACCAGTTGAAGTATCAAGTCTTAATACACCAATGCAAGCAATTTTTGATTATATTGTGATTGGTGCTGGTTCAGCAGGCTGCGTTGTTGCCAACCGTCTTACAGAAGACCCTAATACTAAAGTATTGCTGCTCGAAGCGGGTGGTCCTGATACCAAGCCAGAACTTCAAGTTCCCTCAGTGTGGCCTACTACACTCTTAGGCTCGGAAGTGGACTGGGCATACTTAACTGAAGGGGAACCTTACTTAAATAACCGCAAAATTTTATCTTCACGCGGTAAAGTCTTGGGCGGCAGCAGTTCGATTAATGGCATGATTTATATACGAGGCAATGAACGTGACTACAATAGCTGGCAAGCATTAGGTAATATTGGTTGGAGTTATCAGGATGTCTTGCCTTACTTCAAGAAATCGGAAAACCAGCAGCGAGGAGCATCGTTATTTCACGGGGTTGATGGACCACTTAGCATCACAGATCCACTCTCTCCTGCAAAAGTGTCGCAACGCTTTGTGGAAGCCGCGATCGCACAGGGCTATGAGCAAAATCCCGACTTTAATGGCGTACAGCAGGAAGGTGCAGGACTTTACCAAGTGACCGTGAAAGATGGCAAGCGCCAAAGTACAGCAGTGGCATTTCTGCGTCCGATTAAAGATCGCCCCAACTTGACCATTCAAACAGGAGCATTGGTGACTCGTTTACTCTTTGAGGGAAAGCGCGCGGTAGGGGTAGTGTATGTTCAAAACGGAACGGAGTATCAAGTTAGGGTCAACTCCGAAGTGATTTTGAGTGCTGGCGCCTTCGATTCTCCTAAACTGCTAATGCTTTCTGGAATTGGACCAGCTGAACATCTGCGGGCTTCCGGCATTCCTGTAGTTTTTGATTTGCCGGGTGTCGGCCAGAATCTTCAAGATCACCCACTTGCTGTTATTGCCTACCAGTCTACTCAGGACGTGCCCCTTGCACCAAGTAGTAATGGGGGAGAGGCTGGGTTATTTCTGCATACCAACAATAATTTAGATGCGGCGCCTAATTTGCAATTTACAATTGTTCCGATTTTATATGTCGATCCTGCCTATGCACGTGAAGGTCCGGCATTCACCCTTCCCTTTTACATCACCCGTCCCGAAAGTCGTGGTAGTGTAAGACTACGTTCCTCCTCCCCCTTCGACCCACCGTTGATTCGGGTCAACTATCTTCAGAAAGAATCTGACATGCAACTGATGGTTGAAGGACTTAAAATTTTGCGCCAAATTGTGTACTCCGATGCGTTTAATGAGTTTCGGGGCGAGGAAATTGCTCCAGGGAGTTCCGTGCATAGCGACAAAGTAATCGAAGATTATATTCGGCAAACGTGCGGTACGGCATGGCATCCTGTTGGGACGTGCAAAATGGGTATTGATCAAATGGCGGTTGTCGATCCTCAACTCAAGGTACGGGGGATTGAAGGGTTACGAGTTGTTGATGCATCGATTATGCCAACTATGATCACAGGAAACACAAATGCATCGGCAATTATGATTGGAGAAAAGGCTGCCAATTTGATAAAAGTTGGAACAAAATTGCCTCAATGATGGTGAAAGCCTCAGAGATAGCCTTCCGCCGCACTATCAAGCGTTATTTGACTCTCTAGCTAGAGAATCGGACGATCATACGATGGTGATGCCGTTTGAGCTTTGGCGAGAAGTGCTTCTCAATGATGCTGACCTCGAACTAGCTCGATCCAGTTACGCACGATTATCACCTGAACCCTATCAACCGTTCATTGACAAGTTGGACTTAAAACAGTTTTACTCGCTGCCCATTCCCAAGAGTTACCTTTACTGTAGTGAAGATATTGCACTCCCTCAAGGCGAGTGGGGTTGGCATCCTAGAATGTCCAATCGTTTAGGATTATTTCGGTTCTTACAAATGCCAGGAAGTCATGAGGTGATGTTTTCTAATCCTGACGGTTTAGCAGAAAAAATTATCGCAGCAGGACGCGACTAGTAGATCGTCAAGTTTGAATTGATGGGTTGAGATTAGGTAGTAAGTAGTAAGTAGTAAGTAGTAAGTAGTAAGTAGTAAGTAGTAAGTAGTAAGTAGTAAGTAGTAAGTAGTAAGTAGTAAGTAGTAAGTAAAAACTAATGACAATGCGTGACTTTTATACGTACTATCCCTCAAAACAATCTTGACGCACCACTAGGATTAAAAAATTCCGTGGCAAAAAAAAATAACTTTAGCCAGTCCAGTCTTAAATCGGAAACAGTGTAAAGCGGAAATACCGAATCAGTCACAGTGATTACACATTAACTCGACAGGAGCAATTTCATGATGGAATCTTTCTGGCTTTTTGGTTCTTATCTTACCATCCTTGCCGATCGCACCACGACTGTCGGACATTACGATCTAATCGAAGGTTACTTTCCACCTGGTTCGCAAACACCTCTCCATCGCCACACCCGCTATTGGGAACATTTATACGTGATTGAAGGAGAGTTTACAATTTGGGCAGGTGAGAACAAAGTTGTGTTAAGCACGGGTGAAAACTTTCTGATTCCAGTTGGGACACCTCATGTCGTTGGCGCGAGCGGCAATTATCCAGCGCGTGGGTTGATGATTGCTGCGCCCAGTGCCTTTGCTCGGCTGATTGCAGCAGTGGGAACGCAGGAGAAGGCAGAAACACCCGATATGTCGCTGTTTGAGCGCATTTCTGCCGAGATCGGCGACGAGATTTTAGGGCTGCCCGGAACCTTGCCTTTCACTGCTCCAAAAACGTAGTCAATCCATTGCAGACAGTAAAGAAGCAGTTTTTGCCACAAAACAATAATAAAACAGAATCATGGAACCAGTTCAATTGACATCTTTAACAGCATATAAGCGCACCTCTGCGCTCGACTCGACCATGTTTTACATGGGAAATCTAATGTCCTTCCTGGTTAGAGGTGAGGACACTGGAGGTCGCTTCGCCTTGATGGAGATTCAGGCGAAACCAGGCAATGAACCACCCCCTCATCTTCATGAATGGGAGCATGAGACGTTTTACGTGCTGGAGGACGCGATAGAGGTCTACTGCGAAGATAAGGTCTTGATGGTGCATCCAGGGGAAGTGGTCTTCATACCGCAAGGCAAGCCACACGCTTTTTATATTCGCTCCCCACATCTCCGAATGTTGATCCTGGTTCAAGCAGTGGGCGATCGCGCAGTTGGGCTGGATCGCTACTTCATCCAAATGGCTGAACCTACAACTAGCATGAATCTTCCCACTGAAGCAGTCACATATCTTATGGACGATCCCAGTCAGGCTATCAGCCTGGGTGAGGCAAATGATGTTCGTTTTCTGTCGCTGGAAGAAATCGCTAAGGAACTGCCGCACTACCCAGGATTTGGAGCTAACTTGGAGAAGATCGAATAATAAGCGGCGATCGCCTAATTATGCAGCTTCAGGCGATCGCTGCACATTTGTCAAGAATCATTTTGACGTGGTGTTTGAGGATGGTACGATGAAACAATCGCGCAAAATTTTGCTGGCTTTCGGGGTGATTGATGAATTTCCAGACATTGAAAACTTTGGTGAATTTTGGGGCAAAAGTGTTTTTCATTGTCCGTATTGCCACGGTTGGGAAGTGCGCGACGAACCACTTGCCGTTGTTGGGAACGGCGAAACTGGTATGGAAATGGCAGCACTGCTGAAAAACTGGACTGCTGATTTAGTCCTCTGCACCAACGGCGAAGCCGATCTGACCCTCGAGCAAAGAAAACTGCTGGAAAACCATCAAATCATTGTGCGTGAAGAGAAAATCGTCCAGCTTGAAGGCAATGACGGACGACTGGAAGCCATTGTTTTTGAGACAAACGAAAAAATTGCGTGTCACGGAATGCTGATACGACCGAAGCAAAAGCTTCGCTCAGACTTAGCTGAAAAATTAGGCTGTGAGTTGAATGAATTCAATTTAATTAAGACTACCAATGTTTTTAACGAAACCAGCGTTAAAGGCGTTTATGCGGCAGGTGACATCACTTCACCAATGCAGGCGATCGCCATTGCTGTTTTTCAGGGTAGTACTGCCGCCAGTGGCTTAAATCACTCCCTGATTGCGGAAGATTTCGTGTGACCTCTCCCGACGTTGACCCTACAGGTACAACGCGGGCTTCCCTAGACTCACGACTAGGTTTTCCTGCTTATTAGGAAATAGTTCTGTAATTCCTGAATTGAGTTGATTCTGACACGCTAATATAAAAAAATGTTGAGTCAAATCAAGAAGTTGAGTTCTCAAAACAAAGATTATGACAAGCAACTTAATCGGTTCGCTCGAACTCTGCCAACGGTTGAATAAAACTCTTTTGTTATCCAGTTGGCAACTGGGCTGGAATGGCATTTTGGTCGAGCGGTGCCAAAGTCCTTTTTCATCCTTTGAAATTGAAATGGAACTTCCCGCCATCTCGGATCATTGGCTCAACTTACACCTGGGACACCCCGCCCCTTTGATTCAGAAACGCGACGGGCGCCTGCATAGATCGATCGTTCACCGAGGAGATACCCTCTTTGTTCCTGCTGGACAACCGACCTACTGGCGTCGGCCCAAAGGTGTTATTTGCTCTCCGTTGCAAATTTGTTTGAAACCAGAGTTAATCGAACAAGTCGCTGAAGCCTCCGAAATCGATACAAAACGGATTGACCTCGTGAGATGTTTCGGTCAGCAAGATTTACAGCTTCATCAATTCGCGATGCTGCTTTTAGCTGAGTTACAGTCAGGTGGCATCATGGGACGATTATATGTCGAATCCTTAACTCAAGTTTTAGTCATTCATCTGCTGCGCCACTATTCCATCTTGACGCGAACCATTACATCCCAGAATAGAACCTTAACTCGCGTTCAGTTGCAGGAGGCGATCGAACTGTGACCGACGGGCCGTTTACAGAAACGAAAGAACTAGTTGCTGGTTACTGGCTCTGGCAAGTGAACTCGATGAAGAAGCGATCGCCTGGGTGAAACGCTGCCCTAACCCGATGCCAGGAGAATCCGAGATCGAGATTCGTCCAGTCTTTGAGGCTGAGGATTTTGGGAAAGAATTCACGCCTGAACTCAGAGAGCAAGAAGAACGGATTCGGGCGGAAGCTGAAAAACTCCAGAATTCGTCAGCTCATCTCACCGACGCAAAGTAATGAATATGACTCGAAAAGTGGCTATTTATTTTCAGTAAAGGTCAAACCAGGGTTTCACACTTTCTGCAACACAAGGTAACTACTATGTCTGACGCTTTTATCCTCTGGGGGTCAAAGATATAAATTATCTCCAGCAGCTAATCGTAGCGATCAAGTTTGAGATTGAAGACATGCAAAGTTCATCCCCATCGCAATCTTCAAGCCAAAAGAGTGACAATTGGCTACTAGCAGCAGCCTAATAAACTGCTATACCAATAGTCACAATAATTAAGATAATTCTAATTAACACATTTTTATGAACTAGAGGGGAGTACGTTAAAGACATCAATGCCAGTCCTAAAGTCGATCCCATCACGACCTGCCTCTGGGTTACGAGAAATAGTAAAACTATGCCTCCTAATGCCAGTAGTCCAAATAAAATGCACATAATCCAGATGCTTGAGTTTTATTCTTTTCTGGCTTCCGTTTGCGGCGTAAAGACTTACTAAGGAGCTTGATTTTTTTCTGTTGAGCAGCCAAAAATCTAGGGTTTTCGATCTTAGTGCCATCACTTAGAGCTACCGCAGTTAAGGAGCTATGTAAAAATAAATTGAACAATTAGGTGGCAATTTGAGGTTTGATCCTATAGTTCCACTCGCCATGAAAAGTGTCTCGCTCAAGAGCAATAGCATCAAGTTCAAGATCTGTAACTT